>JAABUP010008855.1_pt1 | contig 12637 bp, 17 predicted proteins | sample 5559201 | NCBI WGS metagenome assembly JAABUP01 (sample SAMN10711887, study PRJNA513373) | rock metagenome | isolation source: Antarctica rocks | place: Antarctica | reverse complement strand
CGCTGTGCAGCGTCGCGGTCGCGGCAGACCACCAGGTACATTATTTGCCGTCTGCACGCTCTTTCACACCACATCTTGCTCCCAGTTTCAGTCGGCAGAGGCAAGGCCTAATTTGTTTCATGGGTCGAGCTGCAGGTAGAAAAACCAAGAAAGGCGCAACACCTGCTAAGAAAGCATAGCAGCTGGTGCCGCAAAAAAGAAGTGTTGACTCTCAGTGTCACCAATTTCCGAGGCAACCATGATTTGGATGTGGATGAGCGGTTGCCTAGGCTGAAAGACTTTGTGGAGGGCCGATGTGATGAGAATTCCAGCTCATGATGACATTTCCAGCTGCAGGGACAATGCGTGATGTAGACAATGTGTTCTTTGGTGGCCATGTAGAACAGCGTTACTTTGAAGAAGATGAACCCAAGGCTGACTCCGGTGTGTTGGAAGTGAAAGGCGGCGTCTTGCAGCTGCGAGATGATGCATTATCTGTTTTAGCTGCTGAGTTGCCCTGTGCATTATTGCCTGAGATGGTGGCTGGCGCTAATGCTGATGACGTTTTAGAGCTGCACAAGCAGAATGCGTCATGCTGCACAGATGTGTGACTTGTACAATAGGCAGCCAGAAAAGGCCTGTCCAGTTTATGTGTTTATTTGTATTTTGTATTTTCCTTTTTTTTTGGGTTGTGCCCGCTGACATAGTGTACATTTTTTTGTTGTTCTGCATGACTGTGAAACCTCCTGCTCTGTTTTGAACAACTTCATTCAAACTTGTAAAAATTTTTTGGGTTCGCTGCCATAAGGTACCGAGAGTAATATACAAATTATGTTCTGATAGTAAAAAACATTTTACAAAGTGTTTGATTTTGATATTGAACAGTCTGTCATGAGCTGAAGCTGCTAGACTGAGTTCATGTGAAGACATCAAGCACTGTGGATCAACGGGGACAAATGACATCATGAAACAAATTGATGCATTATCATGCTGGTTTTCTTGGCACGCCATTCTCGGTTCATGTGCACGACGTGATTTGGCAGGTCATTTTCGAAGTCATAACTTTGTTAGTGTCATGCACATAAGTTTATCTATGTAAGTGAGGCTGGCAGGACATGTTACAGGGCGCAAGTCATGTTGATGCCACTTTTTGTAGGCTCTGGTACAATACTAGTCATGCAAGTAGGGCGAGAATCATAAAATACAGTGAACAAAATCAAATGGTCGAGGCTTAGGCCTAAATTGTTCACATGGATACCTGAACCTAAAGGGCGCTTCCACCGGTTGCAATGCTACATTGATGGACATATAAAGATACACGTAGTTGAAGAGCACTTGAAGAAGTGTATTTGGCTGACAACTGAGCAGCAGCCAAGGGCAGATAGAACTTTCGGCCAAGGATTAGCCAATTTTTGGGTGAGCATCTGAGCCAAGGTTGTGCTGATGATATTGCACCTGAGGGGTAACATGTCATTTGTTATTGTATGAAAGAATGTTGCCAGCGCCAACAAAATTTCGGGCTCTGCTCTGTGTCCTGTTGTTGATGTTTGCCATGGCATTTGCTCTGTAAACCTCTGGGTCAAAATCTCCATGACCAACCTGCACTTGCAAACAAGCAGTCAGCCTGCCTTCATCAAAATGGCAGTTTCGCCCTCTGTCGTATGTTGCTACCTGTACATCGTTTCGAGCTTACCTTGTCGTTGACCTGTTTGTTGTGCTTCTGAAGGTGAAAATTGGATGGGTAGTCTGCCTCAACCATATTTTCAGACTGTGCAAACGGAGCAGTGTTCCTCAGCTTAGCTGGACCTACAACAGTGCAGCTGCTTCATAAAAGGCTGCAGAAAGTCGCGCTGGCTCGATACGGAAAGGCAAGTTCCACACCTGCAGCTTTGCGGCCTTTCTGGTTGACATCCTCATAGCGTTCAGGTATGTTGTACAGCAAGCCCTTGACCACGTCAGAGGACTGATGCTGTGGCCTGGCAGGCTCGTAAGCAACCTCGTTTACCCTGAGTGACAGGATTTTGTTAAGCCCTGGACCGAAGTTTGCAATTGAGTTGCAAAACCCTTTGCCACGCTTACTCTGCGTGTTTGAGAACATGATTCATCCGATAATTGGTCAGCGAAGGTTGTATCTTGTCAATGCACGGTCTTGGAAGCGTCACTTGCGTGTTTGGGGTTGAGTGCAGTGAGTGTGCGGTAGACAGCTTGAAGTTTGGTCAAAGTCCGAGCTCAAAATGTGCAGGAAGGAATGATCGAAACCTTTACATTACTAACCAAAGTTGTTCCCAAAAACTGCCAAACACTGTCGTCAATTTGATGTCAGCCAGAACTTGATCATGTCCCGGCAGGGTCGGCATACGAACGCTCGTGCGAGAAATCATGACTTGCTGGACGTGGTGAGTCATTCTACTGGTTTTCGGCTTGATCAAGAAACACACCGTGTTAGGTCAAACACACCTCCGTGCCTTGCAGGCGAACCACCTTTCTAGGTTCGTCAAGCAGCAACAGAAGCGTACTTTCAATCAAGATGTCAAGCAGCAGTGGCGGCTGACCGCCGCGAAGTTGAGCTCAAGCAGGTCTGTCTTGCCTTGTGGCAAGTATCTCTGATGTTCAGTAATCGCGGCCAGCACCAGGCTGTGACAGCATGTCTTGGTACAAACTTGCCGTTTGTGTCAGTTCTCAGGTGGAATCAGAACTTCTGTCTATGCTGGCAAGTCTGGCAGTATCTGAGGCAGCTGCAGTTCAGAGCAGTCACACACAGCTTCTTGTGTGCAGACAAGAATGGGACGAACTGCAGCGTGATGTACTGGCCAAGGTCAGTACGTCATACCCTTATGTTCCCTATCTCATGTCACATTTTCTTCTGAGGTGCTGATACAGACCTTTCTGCCAAGTATTTCTCCATATGCAGGCTTTCCAGAATGTGCAGAGGCAGCGTGTTCAGCCCTCCAGGCCAGGTCTGGATAGAATCAATCAGCAGCACAAGCAAATCAAGGCAACTTTGAGGGACTTGGACAGTGCCTGCCCGGCTGCCCAGGCAGAACTGCTGGCTGATTGGCCATCTGCCTTGGAAAGCCCTAAGCTTGAGAGTGCATTGCCTAGGCTGCATGGTACACAAACAACTCAGATGCAGAGATGCCCCGCTAGACGCTGAGCCAACTAGCGAGCCAACTGAGTACTGAACATCTGCATCTGCAGTTATACCGTGCTGGGTGTTGAAGTGTTGCATTTATACATTAACGACGTCGAGGGAGTTGACCATGTTGCAAATGACATACATTGGTGGTCTCACCTCAAACACCTGTGAAACAGTCAAAACCAAGGTAATGGTGGCTCACAGACTTGTGATGAACTGAATGCAGATGAAGTCCAGCTGTTGTGCCAGCAACACCAAACTGCAGCCAGTGACACCAGGCAGAGACTACAGGCTGAAGGAGCAGACCTGCATGCCAGCTTTGTGCAGCAACTGCAGGACTGTCAGGGAGATCTTCGCGTGCATGACCTGAGTCCATATGCAAGGTAAGCTGCGCATGTTGCATCGCTGATCTCATGTCGCAGTGCATCTAGTCCCAGTTTGCTTTACAAAAGCCACCCTTGCTGGCAACATCAGGCATGGTGCTGCAAAACACGAAACAGCTAAGCTGTTGTTGCCCGGTGCTTGCAGCTACACAATTGACTGTCAAGCTGACACGCACGTCACAACGATCATGTGGTGCAGAGAACACTCAGATTGGACGCAACAGGAGCAGGAGCTCCTCTTCCAAATCAGCCAGCAGTTCAAGGCAGATTCTTTAGCGCCCAGCAAAGACAGCATGCACCAGTACATGCAAGCAATGCTGCCGGGGAAAAGCATTTCTGACATTGCTAGTCATGCCACTTGGTGAGCTGTCACACTTCACAACTTTTGCCAAAATCAACACAGCCGAAAGTGCATGGTCCCGGGACATTTTTTGTAAGCACAATGTGACGGCTGCCTGACAAGCTATGTTTTGCATAGTCTGTAAGACCAACCTGGATGGATCAATGTCAGGGACTTGCATGCCAACTGTGATGAGAGTGCTACAGGTGCTGGCAGAAGCGTACGCTAGACAAGCGCAGCAGGAGTCTCTTTTGTGCCTGGGACAAAGCACACCAGGTATCATTGTCCGTACTTGGTGTGTAACTCTGCAAGCACAGTGCAGCTGCACATACATTTCATCCTGTGTGAGATGCTTTTCCTTTGCAGACCTTCCTAGAGGATGCCAGAAAGATGCTGAGTCAGTCAGTCAGACAGCAAGCTGCTTCTGCACAGACAGCTGCTGACAAGTATGGAGGCTACTCCTCACTCACATGGATGCTACCATTTGCACTCTGCCGTCTGCTGCTTTGCTGAAAGTAAATTGCTTGTGCTAGTCCATGTGCAAATTTTGGTGCTGCATGTTTGCACCATGCCTCATGCTGCGCTGAAATATATTGCGGTGCTGCAGACTCAAGTGCCTCTCACTGCAGCATGAGCTGCATAATGAGCTGAAGGTGCTGCGCTGTGAGAAGTACGTGCAGGAGGCCATGAATGCAATTGAAGCTGATGCTGAACAGCAGGTACGCGGCTGACGCTAGTGCAATGGCTTCACCTTGTCCAGAACCAGTGGCCACCACCGTCACCAATGGAGACACAAATGGGCCGTGGTTCCGTTGCATGGAATCTGCATACTAGCTCGTAGACTCAGTCACAGTGGTTGTGTGGTGCATGTGTCATCAAGACTTGCTGTACAGGCACTCACAGCAAAGCAAGAAGAGGAGGCAAGGCAGCTACACTCAAGATTGCAACACAACAAGCAGCAGCTTGCATTGTACCACAAAGCACAGGAAGCTGCTAGAGCTGAGGCGCAAGCAGCTGCTACATTGCAAGCTGAGGAGGAGGCAGCTCAGGTACGTTGCAGGGTGATTGGATGGTGTGTGAGTACCAGTTTGTGCTCACTTTCTGTCCAGGCTACTCAGGTTGTAGTAATGGTGACACGGATGCTGACAAACTATGCGCTTTTTGCCAGGCTCTGCTGCAATCGCAACTAAATCAAGAGAGAGTCAATTTCAGGCAAGCAGAGGCTGCCACCAAGGAGCAGCTCAGAGCCGAGAAGGCTGCAATGCTGCTTTGTGAGGAGCAGCAGAGGACAGCACGGCTAGACAGGCTACGAGCTCAGGTAACTTACTGCATGCAAGCCTAGCCTTTCATGCCAGCAAGGTGCTGCCACATATCTACAAGTCGACTACCACCAGCAAACAAAGGCTGACAGCAATGCTTTTTACAATGCTGTAGAGTGTTGACGCTGGTGTGTTTTGTACGGTTGCACTGCCAAAACCCTATAGAGGCAGTCACAGAACTGCAGGTCCAAGTGCATGTGGAGTTTGATCCAGAAAGGGCAATGGCAGCAACTGCAGCATCTTCAGCACAGGAGGCAAGCCATGACTCAGCCTTTGCACCTGTGAATGGGTACACAACAGAGACCTTGCTGAAGGACAAACGATTTAAGGTAAGGATCTAGCTCAGACTGAGCAGGTCTATGGAGCCTGTGCTGCTTCGTGCCTGTTGCGCAGAGTATCACTGACCAGCTGCGACAGCAAGCACTTGCAAGCAATTTGTGATACAGGTGTTGGAAGCTCTGCGCCAGCAGAGTCTGCACAACACAAGCTATGCCAAGCAGGCTCTTCTAGCTGTGTCCCCATCCACCATTCCTCGCCGTGATACGCTGACAACAAGTGCCAAAGAGTAGATGCGCAGCACAGCAGACATTGTAGCTTCTCGTAACACAGAGGTTCGTCAAGCCCCATCTGTTTTGACTGCTGCTTGTGTTATCTCCTGTAGCTGTTCCTCTACTTGCCGCTGCTTTGCCCCTCCTCTTGTCCCTTCCCTTATCATGCCCATTAAATCCCTACCATTACACCCTCTAGGTTCCCCTTCAGGCACCCCTTTCAGAACAAATGGCTAGGTTTCGACCCAGGCCGTTGCGTCCTCATCATATGTTGTGGCATTGTATCTGGTCAATTCTGAGTCTTGATTCACATTCATGCCACAAACAAACACTCAAAAGACCCTGACTTGTAGTGTGGCAGCTCTTGATGTTATGTAATGCATGCAAATGCCATCTGAGTATGCTGCTTGTGCATTCTTGGTGCTGCAAGCAAGCTGCACTTCCACTTTTGGTGATGATTAGGCCCAAAGGCGCTTGTGTTGGGTGTCCTGCAGCTAACCTGCAGTGCTCACTTGGCAATTGCATACAGTTTTCTCGCACAAACGCACTGGATAAGTGCATGTCTCATGATGGCACATGGTCCCAAAGCAATGCAGCTTTTGCAATGTGCAATCAACTACACCTCAAAGTTGTCCCCTTGCAATATCACCATTGAAAGCTGATTTTGATGGTGCTGTGTCTGCAGGGGCGATCTCCCTTTGGCTCAAGCATCAGTGGCATGTCCTTGGCCTCCTCTGCAGACAGACCCCCTTCTGGTGCCTACTTCTCTGGCGCTGACTCACCCATCAGCTCCTCATCTGTGGCCACTCACAGCTCAGATGTGTTTGAGGGTCACATGGAGGTGAGTGGTGATGCTGCACCTTCTGGTGCTTGTCAGGCCATGCCGTGGCCATGCATCAAGTGTCGTCTGTCAGTAAATGTCAGAAGCACACCATTCAGAATCAGTTCATTCCTCATGATGACATCGGTGAACAAGCAATGATGCCAGAAGGTCTGCTTGATTGACTTTTGCATGCTGACCACAAGTAGTATCACACTGTGTTGGTTTAAGTTGATGTGCAGGTCATTGTGGAGGGTCTCCCAGAACTGACAACATTTGTTCTGCAGGATTGGCAATCCTTCAGCCCAATCACCCATGAGCTGTCTAGGGGACCCAACTTTGTGCAGACCACCCGGGCTACACCAGCCGGGCCTGCAAACATGGTGGGTGTCTGCTCCCTGTCGCAACTGCTGAAAGTCTGAATGTCTTCTGAGTACCTCTTTTGCCGCATTCCCCTGCTGTTCCACTGCTTTACCTCCCCTCTTGTCCCTCCCCCTTTCCATGCCCATTAATCTTGCCTATACACCCTCTAGGTTCTCCTTCAGGGCCCCCTTTCAGAAAGCAAATGGCCAGGTTTAGACCCGGGCTATTGTGTTCTCACAAAACTGTTGTGGCATTGCATCTGGTCAATGTTGTGTCTAGATTCAAAACAAGCCAATTCATGCTACAAGCCACTCTCAAAAGATCCTGACCCATAGTGTGGCAGCTCTTGATGTTATTCATTGCATGCAAACGCAATCTGGGTGTGTTGCTCATGCATGCCTGGTGCTGCAAGCAAGCTGCAACTCTTGCATTTTCACCTGTGCCACATGGACATGATGTCTTGCAGCAGCACTGCAGTCTGATGCAAAGTGTGCATTATCACTGCAGGTCACCATCAGAGGTGCCCTTGTCACCAGTCAGCACCTTGCCTCACCCTTGGAGGTTGAATCCTCACCTGCTGAGCTGGATGCTGACGCTGCTGCCAGCACATCCAGCAGCCCTTCTCCCTTGGCATCCCCAGTTGGTAGCTTACACTCTGCTTTGTTGAGGGAGATGCCATCTCCCATGGCTTGTGTGGAGGCGTTATGCGCCATGGGCACCCCCTTTGAGAGCCCCAAGGCCACCCCCCTGGTCAATGGGTCACAGCGCCCTGCTCTAGCCAACCTGACCAACAGGCTCACCCCACAGGTCACTCTCTTCTCCACCTGCTGTGTCCTTGCCAAGCATTGCATTGCCTTGTGTGTTTTTATGTCTGCTTGCTGGTGTTACGTCAATGCTAATATTTCCTGTGAAGCCCTAGCATGCGGCTGACCAGTGCTACTTTCTCAGTTCAAATTTCTGATGTTGAGTATGGTGAACTTTGCTAACCTACCAATGAAGTACCGCCAAGCAGTCAACTGCTCTTTAGACATTGTGACACTGAGGTGGTGGTCTGTGTGGGTGCAGGCAAGGGTGACCCCTGGCATGGCAGCCTCAGCCCTGACACCAGGCAAGGCCACCCCCCCCACATCAGCTGCTGGGCGCCGCCTATCTGCCCTCCTGCAGTGCAAGTCAGCACTGGGCTCCCCCTCACCCTGCCCTAGGCCTCGGACCAGCCCCCCCAGGGTGGTGTTCACAGGCAGTGAATTTGCCTCCAGCACCAGAAGCAACTGTGGGTCTGAAGCCTCCCCTGGCACCCCCCCTGCATTGGACCTGTTGTCCCCCACAAGGGCACTTGGCAACAGGCCGAGGGCAGTGGGCCGCTTCTCCATGGCCCTTCCCTCAGATGCAGCTCCTAAAGCAGTTGGCATCCCAGGTCTCTCCCCTACTGTCTCATTCCAGAGGCTTGTGAGCAGCCCTTCAACTCCTTCACCACCCAGGGCAATTGGCAGCAGCCTCAGGGGCAGTCTCATGGGAGCCAAGGTATCTGGTCACACCCCAACAGCCCCCTTTGCAGAGCCCGCAGTCTCAGTGCACGGTGTGGTATCAGCTCCTGACCAGGGATTCAGTCCCAGCCTCTCCTTGCCTGAGGCCACCACCTCCTCTGCAGCATTAGTGCCACTGCAGTTGACCCCCGTGCAACAGCCACTTCAGGCACGTGGCCCCTCTGCACGCTCCGTGGCTGCTAGCAATGGCAGAACCAGGAGTGTGCCTAGCTCTGCAGTCAGCTCAGGTCAGGCCAGCAGGAGGTCAAGCATCTCTCACAGCATTGCCAACAGGCCAGCCTGGAGCCCCTGCTTCAGCCGCAGCTCTGTTTTGCACACATGCTCCACAGAGGACAGGACTCCAGACTCCAGGAGGCTCACCACCGCCAGCCCCCACAGGGCCGTTAGCAGCACCCCTCCCTCCCCTAGCCCTGTCAGAGCAGTAGCTGACAGCCCTGCTGTAGAGCCCAGCAGTGTGCAAGCGATCAGGCGCACTGGCAGCAATGCTGCAGCTGCTCGCTTGATGAGCTCAGCCAAGACTGGAGGCAGCGCCAGGACCGCTGCTCAGCCTAGTGGTGTCAGACCCACAGCAGCACAGTCCAATGCCGGTAGAGCAGGTGTGCAGGGCACAACCAGGGCTACCAGAGCAGGACAATCCAAGGCAGGGCCAGCTGCACCTGTCCCAGCTGTTCAGAGACCTGCGACAATCAGAGCCACAGCACGTAGCAGCAGGGCTGCAGCATCCACATCTGCTGGGCAGTCTGTGGCAAAGAACAGGGGAGCAGCGTCTGGAAGGCCGGGTGAAGTGCAGAGCAAGTCTGGTCCTACACCTGTTGAGCCCAAGCAGGCAAGGAGAGGCCAAGACAGGACAGTGAAGAAGGTGGCAGCAACAAGGACGCAGCCTGCACGCCGGGCAAAGGACTCTGGGCACACCTGGAAGTCCTAGACTCACCTCTGTTCTACCTCCTTGTATTCATACACTCGCATGTCTAGTCTGCGGGTCTTTCATGCGTGATGATGTATTGGCACTTTCAGTAGATGGATCTTTGGATGGGCTATGCTTAGTCTTACTTGAAATTGCTGACTGCTGCATCTGTTGTCTCGATCAAAGCACGCTTCTATTATACAAATCTTCCAAGCCTGATGTTACATTGGCACTCTCAGACATTTTTTTTCCACTAGACTTGTTCTCACTCAAGGTTGCTGACTACAGATTGCTGTTCACATGCCTTGTTTACTCATTGTGATTTCGAGACAATTCAAAAACAAAATTTGCAAGGCATCAAACGATTGCTTGAAGTTTGAGTACATGAGTTCACCAAAGTTTCCACAGCTTGAACATGTAATGACAACACTGTGGGCTCACTTACTTCAGCTAACATACTGCAGCAACACCTTGAAAAGTCCTCACTTGCAGATGTCCAACAGGGCAAGTCTAAGTGTCTTTACAACACTTGCACCTGGCCACTACTTGAAAGCTTCACATCTCGTATTAAAGTCTGTACTGCACAACTGAGCTTCATCTGTCTGTGCACATCACACAGATAATTTGGCTGCTTGTGCCAAGATGCTGTACTCAGACAGACTCTGTCTAGCTGTATCATCCTTGCAAAGGCACATGAGTGCAGCATGGTACAGCGGTGTGCTTCTGACCTCACAATCCCTTACACCAGCATGCTCAAGTCCATCCAGCAATAGATCTGTGGCCAGACGCAGCAATGTTAGGCTACTACTCTGATAATCAGCGTGTCCAAGGTGCTGGGTGTACAACTGCTGACAGGCTAAGCATGCACACTGCAAATGCCTGGGTCAATACGCCCCCGCTGCATCGTATCACAGGTGGCAGCATTCACGTAAATCATTCGGTGTGCAGTCTGTTTGTGTCCTTGCCATCTGCTGAGGAACTTGTTCACTGGCTGTGAAGCCATAGAAACGCTATACAAGTCCAAGTTTTGCTCTAGCTTTTGCTGAGATGTTTCACCACCGGCTGCATAGGTACCATGCTTGCATATGGGTGTGCGCGCTCAAAGGCAGCCGCAGCAGCCAGAAGGGCATGTTCCCCTTGGGGCTTGCCAACAATCTGAAGCCCTACAGGGCGGCCATCAGCGGTCATGCCGCATGGCAGACACAACACCGGAACGTCCACCAGAGAAAAGACATATGCCATCATCATCCAGTCGACATAGTTGTCAAACTTTGTGCCTTCCACTTCCTGGATCCACCTGTGAGGCATATACATAGGGCATGAAGGGCAGTATATGCGTAATATAGGAAGGTACAGCCTGCCCTTGTTGGATAGGCAACCCTGATGTCATAGTCTTGAACGCTTGAAGCCATTCCGGCATGGTCGGCAGGTGGTCAAGAGTGGATGTGAAAATGGGCATGTATACAATGCAACGCATGTCATGGAGATAGACCACATGATGTGTTGAACTGTCTATGCTGCAAGCACACCAGCATTTAGAGCGTGGTGCATCAACAACAGCAAAAGCACATGTGCTGCCATGCTTCTCATCTGCATCATGCAACAACACTCAAAACAGGAGCATGTGTCTTATGCAATAGCTGTGACTGCAATGTCATTTGACACAAGCCATAGACATCAATCTGCTGCATGAGACAAAAGGAGACAGTCTGCAAGGAGGACTCAGCCAATGCAGTTGTCCACTTCTGGAGCATGCAAGCACCAAGTGACATGCAGGCGCAGGGAAAGCCTACCGGATGTCGACATCAAATGGCGCGACCATAGCGCAGGGGCAACACAGCAGATCAAATCTGCTCATGAAGTCAAGCACACGGTCTACATACTGCTGATGCCCCCTCTTTGCCTCTGCAACCTGCATGGCAAGCCACTTTGCTCATGGCTTCAGCTAAGGTAGCCAATACTATCCCTGTGGGAGTTGTGATGCCCCCTGCTCCCCCCCGGGCACTCTGCTTCTGCCACTTGCACAGCAAGCAAGTGTGGTCATAAACGCTGCCATGGCCATTGCTGTCTCCACAGGACTATCACGCTCACCTGGTCTGGTTCAACACATGTACACAGTGATGCATCATCACAGATGTTGCACTTGATGGCAGCCCACTCATGCCTTGCAGCTGCAGCCACATTCCGTTCCTCCTCCTCTTCTGTCACATGTGTAATGCATTTACACCAGGGCCTAAAAGCAAACACCTAAACACACCAAACATCATCAATGACAATGGTCTACTCGCCACGGCATGGCTCAGCTTGACGCTGCCTAACCTGCTCAGAGGATTGCTGGAAGCCCTTCTCCAGCTGCCAAACCATCTCTGGCTTCAGCAAGCTGCGTCGGGGCTCTTGCATGTTGATCTTGCATTCAGGATCCTGGATCACCAGATCGGCTCTGAGCACCTGCATAGCAGCATTGCAAGCTCAGTCAAAATTGATCTCAGTCCTGCAGAAACATGGGCAGACTGGCACTGGGCTGATGGGCTCAGGTATGGGTGTAGTAGGGTTTAGTAAAGGGTACAGTAAAGGGTGCAGTCATGCATGTACCTATGGAGTAACAGCCAAAAGTGCGCTGAGGTGTCAGCTGGTGATGAGCATGCACACTCTCACACCTGAAACAGCTCCTGGGTATCACGCAAACTCAACACAGGCACCTTGCACATTGCAAGCAACAGGAAAACATGGGCACCTGAAACAGCTCCTGAGCATCATGCACATCTGGGCAGGCATCCACAACGCTTGCTCCCACACTGGAAAACCACCGGGCAGCCTTCTCACAAAGGTTTGCCACTGCAGGCTCTACAGGGCATATGCCAATGTCTGCAGTCCATGCTACTGCAGTAGGCAGTGGTAATGTGCCCTGTTCCACAGCCTTTGTATAGGGCATCTCAGGTGCAGGCTGGCTCAGTGGGTCTCTGCAGCAAACAGCTTGAGTCAGCTGAGAAGCGTCTGCCCCTGAGAAGCTGTCATTCACCAACACTGCTGCTCAGAATGGGAGCCTCGTGCATAATTGGGCAACATCAATAAGGTATTCATGCGTATTCCTCATATCTGGATCAAGAATGCTTGAAATGGTAGATGTGAAGTCATCACATTGGTTTGGTTGCTGATTGCCTGACCAGATTGCCGTCACTGCGCATACATTCAAATACGAATTGGAGCTTTGGTATTTGGGAATCAACACAGATTTGCTGGGCACCAATATGCAATTCTTGAGTGGATTTGTGGGGAGGAACACCACTTGTGCAGCTGCAGG
>JAABUP010008853.1_pt1 | contig 12640 bp, 14 predicted proteins | sample 5559201 | NCBI WGS metagenome assembly JAABUP01 (sample SAMN10711887, study PRJNA513373) | rock metagenome | isolation source: Antarctica rocks | place: Antarctica | reverse complement strand
CGCCAGCCCGGGCAACAGCAGTCGGGCGGGCGGTGGACGCAACAGCGAGTCGGGCATCGTCAGAACGATCGCCTCCGAACAGACGTGGCGCAGCAGGAGCGCCGAACGGGACATTGTATCGTGTAGGTAAACTCACATTACTTCTGAGAAACATGCCTCGGGACGGGGCGGTCAGTCGGTGGCCACGGGGGCGGCCTTCAGGTGCTGCGACGGCACGTCGTCGTCGGGCTCGGTCCAGGTGAATGGCAGCCGGTCCTGGACGGTCCGCCGGTAGATGTACAGGCCGACGCCGATCGCGAGGATCAGGACGCCGATCCACAACTCCTTGGACACCCCCAGCCAGCTGACGCCGCTGGAGTAGCCGGTGTCCTTGAAGTACGCGAAACCGACGACGGTGAACAGGATGTTGGCGACCAGCAGGACGACCGTGACGGCGATCCAGGTCTGCGAGAGCCGGTACGGCCTGGGCCAGCGCGGGCGGTCCTTGCGGAGCAGCAGCACGCCGCTCAGCGCGGCGATGTGGGCCAAGATATAGCCCAGGTTACCGGCAGCCAGGATGCCCAGGATCGAGTCGAAGAAGAACAGCAGGGCGATGTTGACGACGGCGTCCAGGGCCATGGCATTGCCCGGCACGTTGTGCTTGTTCAGGCGCCCCAGCACACGAATTGTCATGCCGTGCTTGGCAATGCCGTAGAGCGCACGGGACCCGTCCATCGTGGCGGTGTTCATCGACAGCAACAGGCCCGCGATGATCAGGGCCGTGGCGACGCCGCTGCCCGCGCCGATCACGCGCTGCAGGACGGTGACGATGTAGGGGCCGCCGGCTCCGCTGTTGATCTCGTCGGCGGACAGGGTGCCGACGATCCCCAGGGGCAGGAAGAAGTAGACGCCGAGGCTGAACAGGGAGGAGGACCGCAGCGCCCAGGTGGTGTCCTTGCGCGTGTCGCGGTACTCCGGCGCGAAGGTGGCACACGTCTCCACCGCGTAGGACGACCAGCCCATGAGGTAGAGCCAGACCAACGCCAGCCGCCAGCCATCCCAGCCGCCCGGCAGCGACCAGGTCAGCCGTGCAGCGTCGAAGTCGCCGGACAGGTAGGCCCCGAACATGATGACGACCAGCGGGATCATGAGCAGTGCGCCGGTGATGTAGGTCAGGACGACGGCGGTCTTCATGCCGCGGGTGTTGGTGAACCACACCAGGACAATGGCCAGCACGCCGATGGCCTTGGGCAGCCCGAAGGTCGAGAAGCCCAGGCTGATCGACCACGTAGCGGAGGGGAACCACTCGGCCTGCACCAGGCTGCCGACCAGCAGGCCGAAGATCGATAGCACGCTCGACCAGCCGAACCAATAGCCGAACGTGGCCACCGGCCCGACCAGGCTGGAGTAGCGCTTCCACGCCTGGTGGGCGTACAGCGCAATGCCGCCGGACTTGTCCGGGAACATCAGAGCGGGCTCCTGGTACACCCAGCCCTGGAGGGCGCCGATGAGCATCGACACAGTCCAGACGGCTACCGCACCCCAGGCTCCGAGCGCGCCGACGGAGAAGCCGAGGGAAGCGATCAGGAAGCCCGGGTTGGCCAGCGCGACCACGAAACCGTCCCACCAGCGGAGCGTCTGGTCCAAGGAACGCTCCTCGACGACCACGGAGGCGACCGAAGCGGTGGAAGCAGAGGCATTGGTGGCATCGGTGGCATCGGACATGGTGCCTCGAATCTGTGCGCCGTGGACCTGGACCAGTTTCCCCACGCGAAACTGTGCTCCGTAGAGTAGACTCTCCCGCCACAAAGGCAAGACCTTCCGTTGGGCGGTGTCAGGCGCGATGCGTGGGACCTTCGATCACCGCAGGACACCGACGCTCAGCGTGCGGTGTCCCTGTGGTACGGCCACCTCGGTGACCGCCGGGGACGCGGTGACCTGCACCTGCGGCCGACGATGGGACACCAGCCTCCTGCCCGAACCCGACCTGCGCGGCCTTGACCGGCTCGTCGCGCGCTCCCGCCGGAACCGGCTCGTCTTTCTCGCGACGATGCTGCTCGTCGTCGGGGCCCTCGTGCTGGTGGGACGCTCAGCCCCGCTGCCCGTGACGGTCGCCGTCTTCGGGTTGGTCTGGTGGCGGTTCTGCCGGCCCTGGTGGCAGCAGCGTCGCCGGGCGGAGCGAACGAAGGCGCTGCCCAGCTGGGAGTTGCGGCCGTCCGGCGGCGGCTCGGAGCAGTGATCACCGTGCGCCGCACGGCGCCCGACTCGGTGGCCGTTGACCGGCGGCCACCGCCATGGATCGATGGATGGGGAGTACCCGTTGACGCTTTCCTGGAGAACCTCCGCACTCGCGGATCGGCATCGCGCCCTCGGCTCCACGCTCGAGGACTGGAGCGGGATGGGAACCGCGTGGACCTACGACAAGGACATCAACGAGGAGCACGTCGCGATCCGGACCAAGGCCGGGCTGATGGACGTGTCCGGCCTGAAGAAGCTCCACCTGGTCGGGCCGCACTCGCACGCGGTGCTGCACCAGGCGACGACGAGGGACGTCACCAAGATCTACCCGGGCAAGGCCACCTACGCCTGCATGCTGGACGACCGCGGACTGTTTATCGACGACTGCATCCTCTACCGCACCGGCCCCAACTCCTGGATGGTCGTGCACGGCAGCGGCGCCGGTCACGAGCAGATCACCCGTTCGGCGCTGGGCCGCAACGTCGCCGTGCTGTTCGACGACGACCTGCACGACCTGTCCCTACAGGGGCCATTGGCCGTGGACTACCTCGCCAAGCACGTGCCCGGTATCCGGGACCTGCCGTACTTCCACCACAGCCCGACCCGGCTGTTCGGCCGTCCGGTCGTGATCTCGCGCACCGGTTACACCGGCGAGCGCGGTTACGAGATCTTCTGCAAGGCCGAAGACGCGCCCAAGATCTGGGACACGATCCTGGAAGACGGCGCCGACATGGGCATCATCCCGTGCCGCTTCACGGTTCTGGACATGCTTCGGGTCGAGAGCTACCTGCTCTTCTACCCGTACGACAACTCCGAGATGTATCCATTCGATGAGGAGCTGCCCGGCGACTCCCTGTGGGAGCTTGGCCTGCAGTTCACGGTCAGCCCGGGCAAGGTCGGGTTCCGCGGAGCGGAACGGCACTACCAGCTCAGGGGCAAGGAGCGCCTCAAGATCTTCGGTGTCCTCGTCGACGGCGAGACGCCGACGTCGGAGGGTGATCTGCTCTACGCAGGCGGCCGCAGGGTCGGCGTCATCACCTGCGGGATGATGTCCACCCTGACCGGCCGCTCCATGGCCATCGCCCGGCTCGACGTGGACAAGGCCGTGCACGGCACCCCACTCGAGGTGCGCGGCACCTCGGTCACCGGTCCGGCGATCGCCCACACGCTGCCCTTCGACGACCCCGACAAGACGAAGCGCACCGCCGTTGGTTGATCCGGGTTCGGGGAACAGCGCGATGCTGCCCTCCACGATCAAGAGCAGGCCGGTGTACGACGGCCTGCTGGCGATGCCCCATGCCCGGCGCAACCTCGTCGCGGCCGAGGGCGAGGGAACGCGGGCAGTGCTGCGCATGATCACCGTCGCCCCACCCGGCTTCGCCGGCCGAACGCACCTGCTGTGCGCCGACACCGGTGGGTGGGCGGCGGCGCCGGACCTCGACCGGCTACGCGTCCTCGGGACCGGCCGCATCGACGTGGTTCCCGCGCCGGCGGAGGTCCTCCAGCTCCTCGACGGCCTACTGAACGTCGCAACCATGGGCACCCGGCTCTACGTTGCGGGCACCGAGGGCTTTGTCGGCCGGGTCGTGCGCCTGGGGATCGACCACGGCATCGACCACAAGTCGGTCCGCACCGAGCACAGTGGATCACTGGCCCGACGGGTGCAGTGCGTGCACTGCAAGCACGTCACCGAGGACGTCACCGTCTCGGTCTTCGAGTGCCCCGGCTGCGGCAACCTGTTGTTCGTCCGCGACCACTACTCCCGGCGGTTAGCGGCGTTTCAGGGGGTATGCGTCAACGCCGAGGACCCGAATGAACGGCCACCGGCGGAACAGGCGTATCCGTGAGCCACGCCAACGAGATCCGCGTGCGGGTCGACGACGTGTCAGAGGTCGCCGACCGCGTCAAACGCTTCCGCCTCGTCCCGGTCGACACCGAGCGGCTGCCCAGCTTCTCAGGCGGTGCCCACATCACGGTGATGATGGACGACGGCGAGCGCCGGATCCGCAACCCGTACTCGCTTATGAGCTCGCCGGCCCGCTCGGACGCATACGAGATCAGCGTGCTGCGCGTCGAGCCCACGCGGGGCGGCTCGCACTACATGCACACCCGGGTCTCGCCAGGAACCGAACTGTGGATCACACCCCCTGGCAACCTGTTCCCGGTGCACCAGCTGGCCCGCAAGCACATCCTGATCGCCGGTGGCATCGGCATTACGCCCTTCGTGGCGATGACCGCGCAGCTGTCCGAGCTCGGGCACGACTTCAGGCTGCATTACGCCATGCGCACGGACACCTCCGGCGCCTACCGCGAGGCCCTGCAGGAGAGCTACGGGGACCGGGTCAGGTGCTATCGGACCAGCCTCGGGGAGCGGATTCCGGTGGCCGATCTGCTCGAGGACCAACCGCTCGGCACCCAGCTGTACGTCTGCGGGCCGGAACGCATGATCGACGGCGTACTGGAGTCCGGCCGGCTCGCCGGGTGGCCGGAGGAGAGCCTGCACTGCGAGCGGTTCCTCGCGCCACCCGGGGGCGAGCCCTTCATCGTGCGGCTGGCGAGCTCGGGGCTCGACGTACGCGTCGGGGAGCACGAGAGCATCCTCGAGGCCGTCGAGGCCACCGGTGCGGAGCCGCCGTATCTGTGCAGGGGGGGCGTCTGCGGGCAGTGTGAGACGCGCGTGCTGCATTTCGAGGGCGTGCTCGAGCACAACGACCATTTCCTCACGGCCGAGGAGCGCCACGCCGGGCGGAAGCTGATGATCTGCATGTCGCGATTCCGCGGCCGGGAGCTGACCCTCGAACTGTGATCCGTCCCCCGGCTGCTCGAGCAGCTCCCCCGCACAGAAGGACACGACAATGACGCTGGTCTTCAACTCGGAGACATTTCGGGAGGACTTTACGTTCTCCAACAGCCCCGCAGCGATCCAGCGGTTCCCTTTCCCGTTCGACCGGGACGAGTACATGTACGCGGTCAACCTCGAGCCCCATACCGCCGGCCCCGTCGGCTCAGTGTTCGAGTTCCCTATCGATGTGGACGAGCACTACGTGTCGGAGCTACGCGACAGCGCGCTGGTCCTGGCCGAGGATCCGCTGCGATGCCAGTCATTGCCGCACATGGACCTCGCGGGCTGGGACTTGCTGGAGCTCCTGATGACCAACATGGCCTCGGACTACCCGGAGCACTTCGCCCTCGAGCGTGGCGGTGACCGCTGGCGCTGGGTCAACCGGCCGCTCGGCCTCGACGACACCTTCACCTTCGGCGACACCGCGACCCTGCCGCCCCGGCCCGGCGCCCCGGACGGAACCGACCACCGCCCGATGGGGCCGATGGAGTACGTGACGCGGCAGAGCCAGGGCGACTTCTGCCTGTTGGACCAGCGCGACGACAACCTCTGGATGGACGCGGGGATTGTCACCACGCAGGCGGACTGGTCGCTGGACTTCGATCTCGGCATGAGCTTCGTCGAGTGGCACGGCCCGGTTCCGCTCGCACATGAGCTGGGCGTGTTTGACCGGGCGCTCAAATACCTACTCAACCTGCAGCAGAGCCGGCCGGTGCGGCGGCTCAACTGGACCATGACGATCAATCCGCGGCTGGACACCAGTCCCGAGAACTATCACAAGTGGGGAATCGACCGGACCACCGTCACTCCGGAGAACGTCGGGGAGAAGGTGCATCTGCGAGTGGAACTGCAGACCTTCTTTCGGCTGCCGCGGTCCAACGCCATTGTCTTCCCCATCCGCTGCTACCTGATCAGCCTGAACGACCTGGTGACGGTTGCGGGCTGGGGGCAGCGGCTGCATCGGGTGCTGAGCACCCTGCCGCCGGAGCTGACCGAGTACAAGGGCCTGTCTCGCTACCGCGAGGCGACGCTGGCTTGGCTGGCCCGCCATGACGAGGCGGTGACCCAGCAATGACCCCGGCTCTTATCGGCCACACGGGGCGGCCTCTGCTCATCAGCGGTGGCCCCCCAACGCGTCCGCGATTGAGTCGCGCGATACTGTGCAGATGAACGACCGTCATTTCGTCTTATCCCTTGGTTGTGCTGACCGGACGGGGATCGTGGCGCGAATCTCCACCTTCCTCGCGGACGCGGGTGGTTCGATCACCCAAGCCGCCTACCACGCCGACGCGGACACGGGCTGGTTCTTCACCCGACAAGTGGTGCGAGCGTCCTCTATCGACTGTTCGCTCGCCGAGTTGCATGCCCGCTTTGCCGCGGTGGCCGCCCAGCTCGGCCCCCAAGTCGAGTGGAGTCTCACCGACTCGGGAGAACCCAAGCGCGTGGTGCTGCTGGTAAGCAAGGAAGCGCACTGCCTGCATGATCTGCTCGGGCGCATCACCGGCGGTGAGCTTGCGGCGACGGTGTCCGCTGTAATTGGTAACCATCCCGACCTTGCACCGGTTGCCGCGGCACACGGGGTGGACTTCGTGCACGTCCCGTTTCCGCGTGACCCCGCAGAACGTGGACCGGCCTTCGAGCAGGTGCGTGCGCTGGTCGACTCCCATGACCCGCACGCTGTGGTCCTTGCCCGCTTCATGCAGGTGCTGCCGCCGGCGCTGTGCGAGCACTGGGCGGGGCGGGCGCTCAACATCCACCACAGCTTTCTCCCCTCCTTCGTCGGTGCGCGGCCGTATCACCAGGCGTTCGCGCGCGGCGTCAAGCTGATCGGTGCCACGTGCCACTACGTCACCGCCGAGCTTGACGCTGGTCCCATCGTGGAGCAGGACGTGATCCGGGTGAGCCACGCGGATGACGCGGCGGACATGGTTCGTCGGGGACGCGACATCGAGAGATTAGTGCTGTCCCGCGGCCTGCGCTGGCACCTGGAGGACCGAGTGTTGGTGCACGGTAGCAAGACCGTCGTCTTCAGTTGATGGCCCGGACTCTGGCGGTGGTAGGCGGGGGCACCCCTCGGCTTCTCTAGTCGTCCTGCAGTTCTTGGCCCTCGAACACCTGCTTGACGGCCGCGTCCAGCTCGGTCCGGCGCGTCTGCCGCGGCGTCGGTGGCCGTTGAGCCACTTGTCCAACCACGAGGCGCTGATGCCCAGCACGCGACAGCCCAGCGCGTGCGGCACCTGGTGCTCGGTCCTCTGGTCGGCGATGAAGCGCGCCACGTCGGTGGCCGTCACTGGGCAGGTCCCATGACCGTCCCCGGGCAGTTCCCTACTGACCCTTGACAGTGGTTCGGGCTCGCGGGTCAGGACCGGAGGGACTTCAGTACAGCGAGCACCCTCCGGTGGTCTCCGGCATCCGGGATCAGGTGCAGCTTCGTGAAGATGCTTCGGACGTGGGCCTCGACGGTCTTGGCGCTGAGGCACAGTTCCGTCGATAATGCGCTGTTCGAGAGCCCTTGGGCCATGAGGGCGAGCACCCGCCGCTCACTGGTGGTCAGTGCGCGGAGGGGGTCTCCGTCACGTTCCTTGTTTACCAGACGCGCGACGAGTTCCGGCGCCACGCTCGCGTTCTCGGTGGGGAATTACGTCAGCGGCGACCTGGGGAATTGCGTGAGCGGCGACACCGCCAAGGACCCGATCTGGGCCAAGCGCACCCGGCTGCTGCGCGCGGAGGAGAACCTGAGCGGGCCACCGATTGCTGAGGGCCAAGTTCCCCGTCAAGTTCGAAGAGCCAACAAGACCCCGAAGGCCGGGACGTCTTCGAATGCGGACGGGCACCGTTCGGTTCGCAGGCTGCGCTTCGACGTCCGCCAGCGAGCACAGGGTTGAGCCGTCTCGATTCAGAGGGGATCGCCTTCGAGGTACCCGGGCGGGAGTGTGCGACCGCTGACCCGAGCGCGAGGTGTTGGGCCGTTCCGCTCAACGCCGGGCCTGATCCATGCCACCAGTCGAGGTCAGACGCTTCGAGTTTCCGTTCGGCAATGTCGGTGCCGAAGTGCGCGTGGATCCCCCCTGCGGTCAGGTCGTCCAGCACCACCCGCATGGTCGCATCGGGCGGGCGGCGCTCAAGCCCAAGTGGCACCAGGACGTCGAGCCCGTGGATCACGACGTGGTTGAGAGCGCCGCTGAAGCCGCCGCCTGGCGGCGCCCAATTGAGCAGTACGTCGACGCGTAGATCAGCCACGAGCTTCTCGACCGGCAACTCGGCATCGCGTCCGGCAATCTCGTTCGACAACAGGCCGAAGTCGAAGTCGTGTGCTCGCAGTTCGGCCATGAACGCCTCCTCGTCGTAACGCGCTGGCATGGTCAGGTGGGCGATCACCTCTCGAACTCGCCAGCCCTCGCACAACGATGGGGTGTCCCACTCGACGTCGGAAGCGGACGCAAGGATGTCAGCCAGCGCCAGGCACTCAGCGGCCACCGCGGGTTGGAGGTGGCTGTCGTCGCTCACCTTGCAACTCCATCTCGGGCTACGTCCCCGGTTCGGGTGGGGTCGAACTCCAGTACCTGGGTCAAACGGAAGTTGTTGCCCGAAGGATCGCGGAACGAGGTGTCGACCCCGTACGGCTGGGGGGTCGGGGGGTCGTTGAAGACAACACCCCGAGCCGATAGCTCCTCGTAGCTCGCCTGGCAGTCGTCGGTCTCCAAGAACAACGTCCCTCCGGCGCCCTTGGCCACCAGCTCCGCCAGGGCAGCGCTGGTCTCAGCGTTGAGCATCGGGGGGCCGGGCACAGGCATCAGAACGAGGCCGACGCCAGCCGGCCCTTGGGGCCCTACAACCAACCAACGGAAATGCCACGCCTCCAGCGTGACGTCGGCTCGGACCTCCCAGCCCAGAGTCTTGGTGCAGAAGTCAAGCGCCTCATCTTGGTCGTGCACCCAGAACTGCGAGTTTGCGATCCTGATCACGGGGGCCTCCTTCTAAGCCAGTCGGTGTGGAAGAGCCTACGAGGCCTCCATGTCGTCGTCTTCTCGAAAAGTGCGGTTCTTCGGCCGACCGTAGCTCTGGGTGACGCAGAGCGGGATGCGCACGAACCGAACCGCCGGCGGCCACGTGGCTCGGTAGGCGGTAGGCGTCTCACCGAACATCCGCCCGAAGCTGGTCGTGAACGATCCGACGCTTCCCCACCCAACCGCGAAGCAGACCCGGGCCACGGACCAGTCCGTGGTACGAAGAAGTGCCGCAGCCCGCTCCAGCCTACGGGTCAGCAAGTATTGGTGAGGAGCCTCTCCGAACGTGCGGGCGAACTCTCGACCGAAATGCGCCTTCGACAGACCGGCGGCGTTCGCCAAGTCTGCGACCGAGAGTGGCTCGAAGTAACGAGCATCGGCCAGGTCCTTAGCGCGCAAGAGATGCCGGGCCGTCGGTACGGTCACCACCTCACACCGTTATGCCCGGCTATGACTCCAACCGGAAATACGAGTGTAAAAGAAGGGGAAGAGACGACGGCGTCTCGCATCTGAGTGCACACCCCGCCTTAGTATCACATCGGCGATGTCGTGGTATCCCATCTGGTTGTCCGCCAGCGGGTCGTCGCAGCTCACAGGCTAGCGCCGCTTCAGGCAAGTAGGGTCTACCACCCAGACGTCGTGATCGCGCACTCTGACCAGACATGTCGGTGTCGGTCGGGAGGTGTCGTGTCACGTGACGTTTGCGGGATAGGGAAGTGTCGGACGACGAGGGCAACCGGCTGTTGCGAATCGTGCGCCGCTCGTCGGGATCGGTGGTGACCTGGCGGTGGGCCCAAGATGGTGTTGCTGTCGGTGCAGGGCATGGACGTGGCAGGCATCGCGAAGGTGACGTTCACCAGCGTGGACCGGGTGAAGGAGGTCATGAGCAACTTCAACGAGGGCGGCTTCGAGTCGCGTTACCCGAAGTACGTCGGTGGTCGTCCGCCGACGGAAAGTCGAGGACTGCTGGTGGCCAGCCGCCAACTCGAGGTCAGCCTGCCGGGCCTACCTGGACAAGCGAGCCCCCGACGCCGCCATCGAAGCGATGGCCCGTGTGAGGGGAAGGCCACCCCGAATCTGACGGAGCTCCTGGTGCATCAGCCCTTTTCGTGGGCGGCGGCGATGTCGGCGACCTTCTGCACGAGCAGCAGACTGTTCGGGATGCGACGAAACCCGAATCGTTGATAGCGGACGGCGACCCTCTCGTGGAGGGCATCGATGACGACGAAGCGTGCACCGACGGTCCTGGTGGCTTCCACGATGCGAGCGAGCGCGTCGGCAAGCAGCACCTCGCCCAGGTTTTGGCCCCGCAACGAGCGATCAAGAGCGAGCCGCCCAATGAGAACCGCCGGCATCTCGACGGGTCCGCCGCGCCCGAGTGCCGTCGGGATATCGTCCCGCTTCACCTTGCTCGCCGACAACGAGTAGTAGGCGACTACCCGGTCTGCCTCGTCGAGCCACACCCACACGCGGGCGCTGCCACGTCTGGTCTCGGTCTCGGCGTCGGCGACCAGCCACTTGTCCAGCGACGCCTCACCGCAGGAGAACGCGCTCGTGTCGAGCTCGGGGTCAAACGGGACTGAAGCGAAGCTCACTGACGGGTGACGAGCTCGCGGCTGCGCCGGAAGGCCTTGGCCAGGTTCTTGTTGGCCTTCGCCGGAGCGTCAAGCGCCGCGAGGAGGTCATCGAAGAAGGCAGGAGGCACTGTTACGGTGGCCTCGTGCTCGCGAAGGATCTCCTCGGTCCGTTCCTCTGCGGCGGTCCGCACGAAGTCACTCAGCGGTACTCGCGCGATCTCAGCGGCGCGCTCCATCCTGGCCTTGCTCTCGTCCAGCAGCCGGAACTCCAGTCGGGCAGTCGCAGCCATCCTCGAACCTCCTCTCCGTACAAATGTACGGCACGGGCGCCGTTCTGTCGAGTGGTCCGAGCAGGTTCGAGCTGGGGGGGTCCTTCAGCTGGAAGGCGTGGTGTTCGTGATCATGATTCGCGCGCGTTCCACACCCCCCCTTGAGGTCGGAGGGGATCAGGTCACGCAGCTCGTAGTAGTTCGCCGGGTCCTCCGGAAGCAGCACCCGGAGACGATCGCGGATCGTCGCACCCGGCGTGACGACGAGGAAGCGGTTGGTGAATCGAGCATCGCGGGGTGACTGCACCTTGTTGAGGGTGTGCCAGGCGATCAGCATCGCCATCACGACGGTCTTGCCGACCCCGGTCGCCACCTTGAGTGCTGCCCGAGGGAGTCCGTCGTCGCGGGCTTCGTTCTCGGATACGAGCCGCTTGCGCAGTCGGCGTAGCCGTGGTGTCGACCAGCGACCTCGGTGAGGAAGATCGCTGTCTCGGCTGCCTCTCGCTGGGCAAAGATGACGCGGTTCTCGCGGTTGGGGTCATGCCAATGCTGGAGGAGCTTGCGGGCGATCGGCCTGACCCCGCCGTAGTGGCCACCCATGCGCCATGTGTCGACGTCGAGGCGGATCCGATTGATCAGATCGTTCTTCTGGCGCCGCTCGCCCGTGACGTCGAAGTCGATCCCGAACTGCTCCGAGTCTTCCTGCCGCTTCTTGCCCGTCTTGGTCACCGCGATCGGGATGAAGGACTCGCTGAGGCGCCGGCCATCGCGGATCTCGCCCGTCGGCCCATGCAGACCGATGACGTAATGGCGGTCCGGCTGCTCCGTGACGTTCTTCGCCTTAATCTGCTGTAAGGCCTGAGTGTAGGAGTCGATCGTAGTCGGCGGAGTGGTGATACCCGCTTGGCCAGACAACTTCTTGTTAATGGTCGTCACGAGGAAGGACAACCGCGCTCGTCACCAGCACCGTCGATAGGCCCGATCGGTGCGGATCGAGTGGACCGCGTCCCGCATCGCCCAGAGGTCCACTTGCCCATCGCTATCGAGACCCGGCATGATCATCATTTGCGTGAACGCCTACACCTCACTGCTGCGGGCGTGGCGCCGGGCGCAGCGGTGCAGCCGGCGAGCCCATCCGGAGCTTCAGAGCGTCCTGGAGCGCGGCGCGGGCCGCCGTCTTGGAACGACCCGCCTACTCCAGATGCCGGGTGACGCCGTCGAAGTCCCGGAAACGGCAACGCGCCACGTGGCTGGTGCCACCCTCGCGCTGCTTCACCGAAATGCTTCCGTGTGTACCCACGGCCAGCGGTGGTCGAGCCATCGATCTCTACTCCCCGCCACGAGTTTCCGTGGGTTTTCGTGGGATTGGACCGCGGCAGCGTACATCAAGCGGCAGACACAAACTCGCTGACCAGCACCAACGTGGGGCAGGTGGGGCTCGAACCCACGACCTGACGGATTATGAGTTCCTTTCGACCGCATCCGTGACCTGCGCCTATCCTGTCGAAACAGCCCCTGAGCAGAGCGAACAGCGTTGACGACCATTGGCTGCCATTGGCCGTCTGCGGAGCTTTTGCGGACTAGGTGCGGACCGATCGATCCACAGTGGACATTCCGAGAGGACCCATCACCATGACGAACACCCCCGGTACCACCGTCTCGCCGTGGCTCGCCCCGCACACCCACCAGCTCGCCGCCGAGCAGGTCGCTCAGCTCGTCGAGCAGCGC
>JAABUP010008852.1_pt1 | contig 12640 bp, 13 predicted proteins | sample 5559201 | NCBI WGS metagenome assembly JAABUP01 (sample SAMN10711887, study PRJNA513373) | rock metagenome | isolation source: Antarctica rocks | place: Antarctica | reverse complement strand
TTTGGCCACCATACTCCTCAGTCAGCAAGTTCGACCGCGAGAAACCGTCCCAGCGCCACCCAGCAACGCATGATTAGCCCAGGCACACGAAATAGCTCGCAACTTCACTCCGACAGGCTGCTAGCCATTTTAGTACTACAGCCGGGTTTGCGCGTTATGCCTGTCCGGAGGTGACGTGGCATGGTGGCGCAAACCCGGCTGTAGTACTAAATCGACCGTGTTCCCTGCGTTTGAAGCCATCGTCATTGCGAGCCGGCTTCGGGGTGGCAATCCAGGGCCACATAGGCTGAGACGTGCGCGTGGGACCCCTGGATTGCCTCGTCGCAAGCGCTTCTCGCAATGACGGCCCGGCGTGGCTCCCGACCATGCCGGCGCAATGGCTTTGCGAAGGGTTTGCTTGTTGCTTTTGCTTGTTGCTATCGTGCCGGAAACGGGTCCGCTGCGCTCTTTGCAGGACGAGGCCTAGGCTCAGGGCGACCTGGACCTAACCACCCAGGAGGATCGGACATGATCTCAAGGCGCGGCCTCGCCGGCATCGCTGCATCCCTCGCACTCCGGGGCGGGGCGGCGAGGGCCGAGGACGTCATCAAGATCGGCGCCGTCAACCCGTACTCCGGCCCGATGGCGCTCTATGGCGACGAGCTCACCCGTGGCTTCGAGCTCGCGGTCGACCGTGCCAACGCCGCCGGCGGCGTGCTCGGCAAGCAGGTCCAGATCGTCCGCGGCAGCGCCACGTCGTCGCAGGAAGGCATCGCGGCCGTCGAGCAGCTTGTCGGGCGCGACAAGGTCGACGCGCTCGTCGGCACCTATGTGACGGCGATCTCGAACGCTGCCAGCGAGGCCGCGCTGAACAACGGCAAGCTTTATTGGGAAACCAACGCCCTCGCGCGAGACCTCACCGACCGCGAGCTGCCGAATTTCGCCCGGTCCGGCCCCGCCAGCGACTCGTTCGCCCAGCGCTCCGTCGAGGGCGCGCTCAAGCTCGTGGCGGCGAAGCTCGGCAAGGCGCCCAAGGACCTGAAGGTCTGGATCGAGCAGGAGGATTCGGCGTTCGGCACCTCCATCAGCAAGGAGCAGCAGCGGCTGTTCCAGGCGGCGGGCGTGGCGCAGGTCGGCGTCGGCACCCATAGCGCCCGCGCCGTGGACCTGTCCGACTCGATCCTGCGCGCCAAGAACTTCGCCCCCGACCTTTGGCTCAGCACCGCCTACGTGGCGGACCACAACCTGTTGCTGCGCACCGCCCGCGAGCAGTCGTTCAAGGTCCCCGCGATGATGCTGGTCGGCACCGGCGACACCTTCGAGACGCTCGACGCGGTCGGCAAGGACGCCCTCGACGGCGTGCTGCTGGTGTCCTACCCGCGCGCCGACGTGGGCGAGTCCTATGCGCCCGGCGCGCACGCTTTCCTCGAAGCCTACCGGGCAAAGTACGCGCGCGATCCCATCGCCCCGCAGGCGATGAGCGCCTATGTCGGCATGCGCGTGCTGCTCGAATGCATCGCCGCCGCCGGGTCGACGGAGTACGAGAAGGTCATCGCCGCCGCCGCCAAGATGGACAAGCCGTTCGGCACCTACGAAACCGGCTACGGCCTGAAATTCGACAAGACGATGCAGAACGTGCGGGCACTGCCGCTGATCGCGCAGTGGCAGGCGGGCAAGGTCGTCGCCGTTTACCCGGCCGAGGCGGTCGCGCCCGGCGGCGAGGTGCTCAGCTTGGCCCGCAAGTAGGCCACGCCGGCCCCAGCATGGTCGACTTTATCAACATTCTGGCCGTCGGCGTTCTGCTCGGCGGCATTTACGCGCTGGTCAGCGTCGGCCTGAACCTGATCTTCGGCGTGATCCGCGTCGTGAACTTCGCCCAGGGCGAGTTCGTGATGCTGGGGACGTACGGCGCATTCGCCGCCTACAACTTCCTCGGCCTCGACCCCTATTTGGCCGTGGCCGTCGTCGTGCCGGCCCTGTTCGTGCTCGGCGCCGTGGTGCAACGCCTCATCCTGACGCCGTTGCAGGCCGAACCCTCCATGCAGATTTTCGCGACGTTCGGCCTGCTGCTGCTGCTGCAGAACGTGGTGCTGGCCGTCACCCGCGGCACCTCGTACAGCGTACAAACCCCTGTGGCCCAGCTCTCCGTCGCCATCGGCCCGGTGCAGATCGGGCTCGCCCGGCTGATCGTGCTCGCGGCGGCCACGCTTGTCGCGTTGGCGCTCGGCGCGTTCTTGCAGCGGACCATGCTCGGCAAGGCGATCCGCGCCGTCGCGCAGGACCACCGCGCCGCCACGCTGATGGGCATCGACGTCCAGTGGGTCTACATGGTCAGCTTCGGCATCGGCGCGGCGCTCGCGGGCCTCGCCGGCTGCCTGCTGTCGCCGCTTTATACGATGTCGCCGCAGATCGGCACCAACTTCATCCTGCCGGCGTTCGCGGTCGTCGTGCTCGGCGGCCTCGGCAGCGTGCTCGGCGCCTACGTCGGCGGCTTCGTCGTCGGCCTGACCGAAGCGCTCGCCGGCTACTACCTCGACCCGGCCCTCAAGCACGCCGTCTTGTTCGCCGTCTTCATCGTCGTCCTGGTCGTCAGGCCGTCGGGCTTGTTCGGCCAGGTCGGGGCCGAGGAGGTCGGTCTCCGTGGCCAAGCCTAGCGCCTCCCTCGAACCCGCCCCCCTCGAACTCGGCCGGCACAAAGGGCCGGCGCTGGCCGACCTCTCTATGCCGGCGCCAACAGTAAAAACCTTCGCGCGCGAGCTTCCGCTCATGGCGCTCGTGCTCGGCCTGCTCGCAGCACTCATCTTCGCCGCCTCGGGCGACTCGTTCGCCCTCAACATCCTGTCCACGACTTTCCTGTTCGCCGGCCTCGCCAGCGCCTGGAACATCATCGGCGGCTTCGGCAGGCAGTTCTCGCTCGGCCACAGCGTGTTCTTCGCGGTCGGCGCCTACACGACCGCAAACCTCTATCTGCGCATGGGCGTCTCGCCCTGGCTCGGCCTCGTCCCCGGTGCGGCCCTTGCGGCCCTGGTCGCCGCCCTCGTGTCCTGGCCGGTGTTCCGCCTGCGCGGGCCGTTCTTCGCCATCGCCACCATGGCCCTGACCGAAGTGGCACTGGCGCTCGGCAACTACATGGAGTCCGTCACGGGCGGCACCCGCGGCATGTCCATCCCGTTCCGTCTCGGCCTGGCCAACATGATTTTCCGCGACCGCCTGTCCTACGCGATGCTCATGTTCGGCTTCACGGCGCTCTCCTTGCTGGTGGTGCTCGCCGTCACCCGGTCCCGCCTCGGCTACTACCTGCAAGCCGTGCGCGACAACGAGCAGGCGGCCCGCGCCTCCGGCATCGACGTGACCCGCACCAAGCTCGCCGGCATGGCCATCAGCGCGGCGCTCACCGGGGTCGGCGGCGGGCTGTTCCTGATGTCGACCCGCGTGGGCGACCCCGGCGCGCTGCTGTCGCTGTTCGACTTCGGCGTGAAGTTCGCGCTGATCGCCCTCATCGGCGGACTCGGCACCGTCTATGGCCCGCTGCTCGGCGCGCTGGTCATCGTCCCGTTGGAAAACTGGCTGCGTGCCGAGTTCGGCGGCCTCGTCTCTGGCGCCAACGTCATCGTGCTGAGCCTCATCCTCATCCTGGCGGCGCTGTTCCTCAAGCGCGGCATCGTCGGCGCGCTGCAATCCGTGTTCGACCGGGTTCGCCGAGTCCGCACATGACGGGCGCGCTCTCGGTCCAGGGCGTCTCGAAGCGGTTCGGCGGGCTGCTCGCCGTCGACGGCATCAGCTTCGACGTGGCGCCCGGCGAGCTCGTCAGCATCATCGGGCCGAACGGCGCCGGCAAGACGACGCTGTTCAACCTGCTGACCGGCCAGCTTGCCCCCAGCACTGGCCGCGTGCTGCTGGACGGGCAGGACGTGAGCGGCCTCTCGCCGAACCGCCGGGCGGGGATCGGCTTCGGCCGCACCTTCCAGATTTCACAGACGCTCACCTCGTTGACGACGCTCGAAAACGCCATGGTCGGCGCGTTCCTGCACCGGCGCGGCATCCCGGAGGCCGCGCGCCACGCCGCCGCCATGCTCGATCTCGTCGGCCTCGGCCACCGCGCCGGCACACGCGCCGGCGTGCTGACGCTCAGCGAGCGGCGCCGGCTCGAAGTGGCCCGCGCCCTGGCGCTCGACCCCAAGATCGTCCTGCTGGACGAGGTGATGGCCGGGCTCAACCAGACTGAAATCCATGAGATCGTCGCCTTGGTCCAGCACCTGAACCGCGAGGGCCACACCTTCCTGGTCATCGAGCACAACCTGAAGGTCGTACGCCAGTTCTCCCACCGGGTCATCGTGCTGGAGCGCGGCGCGATGCTGGCCGAGGGCACGGCGGAGGACGTGCTGAGCAACCCCCGCGTCGTCGAGGCCTATGTCGGCAAGGGCCGCCAGCCGTGAACGGCGCTGGCGAAACCCTGGGCGAAACCTTGCTGGCCGTCCAATCCGTCACGGCGGGCTATGGCGACGCCACCGTGCTGTGGGACGTGTCGGTGGAGGTGCGCGCCGGCGAGATCGTCGCCATCGTGGGGGCGAACGGCGCGGGCAAGTCGACCCTGCTGTCGGTGGTCACGGGGCTGGTCCGGGCGCGGTCCGGGCGGGTCGCGTTCCGCGGCGTCGACATTACCCGCCGCGCCGCGCACCGTCTGCCCGGCGACGGCCTGGCGCTGGTTCCGGAGGGCGGGCGGCTGTTCCCGTTCATGAGCGTCGAGGAGAACCTGCAACTCGGGGCCTTTCCACGCGCCTCCCGCGCCAGGCTCGCCGCGCGCCTGGACGAAGTGATGGATATTTTCCCGGTGCTGGCGGAGCGGCGCGGCCAGATGGCCGGCAAGCTGTCAGGCGGCGAGCGGCAGATGTGCGCCATCGCCCGCGCGCTCATGAGCCACCCGGCCCTGCTGATGCTGGACGAGCCATCGGTCGGATTGTCGCCGCTCATAGTCGAGCGGGTGTTCGAAATTGTTAAGCGGCTGGCGCGGCAGCAGGGGCTGACGATCGTGCTGGTGGAGCAGAACGTCACGGAGGCGCTGGAGGTCAGCGACCGCGCCTATGTGCTCGACCATGGCCGCATCGCCCGCAGCGGACCAGCCGCCATGCTGCGCGACGACCAGGACATCCGCGAGACCTACATGGGGCTTTGAGGGCAGGCGACCGCCATTTGATGCCGTTCAGACTCGACGCGGCGGAGCGGCGCCGGCACGTTGGCCCCACCATGCGCAAGCCGGAGACAGCATGACGCCCGACGAGTTCCGCACCCACGGCCACCGCATGATCGACCTCATCGCCGACTACCGCGCGACGGTCGCAACCCGCCCGGTCATGGCGCCGTCCGAACCCGGCGCGGTCCGCGCCCTGTTCCCAACCGAGCCACCCCGCGCCGGCGAGCCGTTCGGCCAAGTGATCGAGGACCTCGAACGCCTCGTCATGCCGGGCCTGTCGCACTGGCAGCACCCGCGCTTCTTCGGCTACTTTCCCGCCAACGCCTCGCTCGCCGGCGTGCTCGGGGACCTCGCCAGCACGGGCCTCGGCGTGCTCGGCCTGTCGTGGCAGTCCAGCCCGGCGCTCACCGAACTCGAAGAGGTCGTCACCGACTGGATGCGCCAGATGGTCGGGCTGAGCGCCGCATGGGCCGGCGTCATCCAGGACACCGCCTCGACCAGCACTCTGGTTGCGCTGATCTGCGCCCGCGAACGCGCGACGGACTACGCCCTCGTGCGCGGCGGCCTGCAAGCGGAGCCGTCGCCGCTCGCCGTCTACGTCTCCGGCCAGAGCCACAGCTCCGTCGACAAGGCGGCGCTGCTGGCCGGGTTCGGCCGCGACACCGTGCGCCTGGTGCCGTGCGACGGCGCCCACGCAATGCGCGCCGATGCGCTGGAGGCCATGATCGCCGCGGACCGCGCGGCCGGGATCGTGCCGGCGGCGGTCGTCGCCACCACCGGCACCACGGCGACCACCGCAATTGACCCGGTCGCGGCCATCGCGGGCGTCGCTGAGCGCCAAGGCGTGTGGCTGCACGTCGATGCGGCGATGGCCGGCAGCGCCATGGTCCTGCCGGAGATGCGGCACCTGTGGGACGGCATCGAGGGCGCGGACAGCCTCGTGCTCAACGCGCACAAGTGGCTCGGCGCGCCGTTCGACTGCTCGCTCTACTACGTGCGCGACCCCGAGCACCTGATGCGGGTGATGTCGACCAATCCGAGCTTCCTGCAAAGCGGCGCCGACGGCCGGGTGCGCAACCTGCGCGACTGGGGCATTCCGCTCGGCCGGCGTTTCCGCGCGCTGAAGCTGTGGTGCCTGATCCGCGAGCAGGGGGTGGACGGGCTCGCCGCCCGGCTGCGCCGCGACATCGCCAACGCGGCCTGGCTCGCAGCCGAAGTCGCCGCGACGCCGGGCTGGCGGGTGGTGGCGCCGGTGCCGTTGCAGACGGTGTGCGTGCGCCACGAGCCGCCGGGCCTCGACGCGGACGCGCTCGACGCGCACACGCGGGCGTGGGCGGACCATGTGAACCGGTCCGGCGCCGCCTACCTTACCCCGGCGACGGTCAACGGGCGCTGGATGGTCCGGGTCTCCATCGGCGCCGAGCCGACGGAGTTGGACGACGTAGCAGCGGTTTGGGCGGCCATGCGGGCCGCGGCGGAGGCACTATGACACAGGCTGGGACACAGGCTGGCTTTGCAAGTTTCCGGCTGCCGCCGGACGTCGAGGCGTTCCGGGAGCGCGTGATCGCCTTCTGCGACGCCCACGTCCGGCCGCACGCGGAGGCTATCGAGACGGAGGGCGAGTACCCGCACGACCTCTACCGCCGCATTGCGGACGAGGGTCTGCTGCGCGCGATCGTGCCGGACGACTGTGGCGGCCTTGGGCTTGGCTTCCTCGGCCGCACCGTGCTGATCGAGGAGACAGCGCGGGTTTCGGCCGCGGTCTCGATGATCCCGCAGGTGAACGAGCTGGGCTGCACCCCGCTCGCGATCCTGGGCACGCCCGAGCAGCGGCAGCGCTGGGCCGCGCCGGTGGGGCGCGGCGAGCTGTACGCGTCATACGGCCTGACCGAGCCTGCGGCCGGCTCGGACGTGGGGGCGCTGCGCACCAGGGCGGCACGCGACGGCGACGATTGGCTGATCTCCGGGCGGAAGTCGTGGATTTGCAACGTGCGCCGCCCCGGCTTTTGCGTCGTGTTTGCCCGGACCTCGCCGGACGGCGGGCGCGGGCTGACCGCGTTCATCGTGCCGACCGACACGCCGGGCTTCGAGGTGCTGGGGGCGGAGCCTGCGATGGGGCTGCGCGGCTCGCCGAGCTACAACCTGGCGTTCGACCAGATGCGGGTGCCCGACGCGAACCGCTTGGGCGAGGTCGGCAGCGGGTTCAAGCTCGCCATGCGGACGCTGGACCGCACGCGCGCCGCCGTGGCCGGGCAGGCGCTCGGCATTGCGCGGGCGGCATTCGAGGCGGCGCTGGACTACGCCGTGCAGCGCAAGACCTTCGGCGTGCCGCTGATCGAGCACCAGTCCATTGGAGCCCAGATCGCCGACATGGACATGAAGATACGGGCGGCGCGGCTGCTTGCCTACGAGGCCAACGCGGCGCTCGACGCAGGCGCCCTGGATGCTGGGCATACTGCGTCGGCTGCCAAGTGCTTCACGTCGGACGTGGCGATGCAGGTGGCGCTCGCCGCCGTGGACGTGTTCGGCGGCAACGGCTACAGCCGCCGCTACCCCGTCGAGCGGTTCATGCGCGATGCGAAGGTGACGCAGCTCTATGAGGGGGCGAACAGCATCCAGCGCCTGATCATCGCGCGCCATCTCGCGAAGACGGCGCGGGCGGGGCTGCCGGAAGACTAGCCGGGGCGGCGCTTGTTGCAGGAGGGAGGGTGCCGATGGCGGATGGGCGCGTGGCGTTGGTGACGGGCGGGGCGCGCGGGATCGGGCGTGCGACCGCGGCGCGGCTGGCCTGCGACGGCTGGCGCATGGTCGTCGCCGACCGTGACGGAACGCCGTCCATGGGTTTTCCCGCCCGCTTCGTTCGGGCCGACGTCTCGGACGAGACGGCGGTCGCTGGGCTGATCGAGGGCATTCGGCAACAGGAGGGCCGCCTCGACGGCCTTGTCTGCAACGCGGGCTTCATGGTCCGCAAACCCTTGCGCGAGCTAAGCCTTGCCGAGTGGCAGGCGGTGCTCGGCACAAACCTGACCAGCGCCTTCCTGCTCATGCGCGCGGCCGAGGACCTGCTGCGGGCCGCCCGCGGCGCCATCGTCACGGTCGCCTCCACCCGCGCGCACCAGTCGGAGCCGGACACCGAGAGCTACAGCGCTTCAAAGGGCGGGCTGCTGGCGCTCACCCACGCGCTCGCGGTCAGCCTTGGGCCAGATGTCAGGGCCAACTGCGTCAGCCCCGGCTGGATCGACGTGAGGGAGGAGGCGCTGCGCCCCGAGGACCACGTTCAGCACCCGGCCGGGCGCGTCGGCCGTCCCGAGGACCCGGCAGCGCTGATTGCTTGGCTGCTCGGGCCGGAGAGCGGCTTCGTCACCGGTGCCGAGTTCGTCATCGACGGCGGGATGACGCGCAAGATGATCTATGCCGAGTAGCGGAGCCGAGCAGCAAAGCCTCTAACTGGTCAAAAGCCCGCCAGCACAAGCTTGCCGATCACGTTTCCAGTCTCAATGGCAGCATGAGCCTGCCGTAGGTTGGCAGCATTGATGACGCCCAGGCTCTGCGTCGCCGTCGGCCGGACCGCGCCGCGGTCCACCAGCGCCGCCACCTCCGTCAGTATCTCGTGCTGCCGGATCATGTCTGCCGTGCCGAACATGGGTCGGGTGAACATCGCCTCCCAGTGGATCGAGACGCTCTTGAACTTCATCAGGCGCAGGTCCAGCGGCTCGGGATCGTCGATCAGTCCGAAACGCCCCTGCGGCGCGATGAACCCGGCGACCTCGGCCCAGCTCTGCGCATCCGTGTGAGTCGAGAACACGTAGCGCAGCGGTTCGGCCAGGCCGAGCGCCTCGACCTCCGCCTTCAGCGGCTTCGCGTGGTTGACGACATGATGGGCGCCAAGCTCCCGCACCCAGCGTTCGCTTTCGGGCCGCGACGCCGACGCCACCACGGTGAGCGTGGTGAGCGCACGCGCCAACTGTATGGCAATCGACGGCACCCCGCCGGCGCCGCCCAGGATCATCACGGCGTCGCCCCTGCCCGCCTGCCCCTGGGCGATGCCGAGCCGGTCGAACAGCATTTCGTGGGCCGTCAACGCGGTCAGGGGCAACGAGGCCGCCGCCGCGTGGTCCAGCGACACGGGCTTCCGTCCGACGATGCGCTCGTCCACAAGCTGCAACTCGGCGTTCGAGCCCTGGCGGTTCAGCACGCCGGCGTAGAACACCTCGTCGCCGGGGCGGAACAGCGTCGCTTCCGGGCCGGCGGCGTCGTAGCCCAGGACGACTGGGCGCTCCGGCGTCGCCTTGACCGTGCTGCGGCTTTTGGCGTCGCGCGGGTTGACCGATACGGCGTGGACGCGGACGCGAAGGTCGCGCCCCATGGGCGCCGCCGGGTCCGGCAGTTCGAGGTCGCGCAGCGCGTTCGCGTCGGTGATCGGCAGGCCGCGCTCGAAATAGCCGACAGCTCGCATCGTGGGTCCTTTCGGAAGGTGTTCGGCTCAGGCGGCCTGTTGCTGGACTGCGCACAGCACGATGCTGAGGCGCCGCATGCCCACGATCTGCCGCAGGTTGCCCTCGACCAAGTGCAGCATCTCCGACGGCATCGCGTCCACGCCGACTTCGACCAGCATGGCCAGGCCCTCGCGCCGGGCGCGCACCCGGTCGGGAACCAGGCCGCGGCGCGCAAAGGGGGCAAAGATGCGGGGAAGCAGGCCAGGCTCGGCGTCGGCCAGCAGTTCGAAGCGCACGGGTCGGCAGGGGGGATCGTTGGGTTGGGCAAACATGGGAGCACCTCTGGGGCAGGTTCAGGACGGGGCCGCGGACCCGGCTGCCGAACCCGGCGCATAGCACCGATCCGGCTAGGCAGCCGGGATAGTAATTCGCGCGCTCAGGAACCAATGGTGCATGGGTGCAGCATAGCGGTCCGGCGTCCATGCTGCCAAGTCCTGGGCCAAGTCCTGGATGGTCACGAACGCGAGCCGCTTGATCCGGCTGCTGGGCTGGGGCAGCCTGTTCCGCATCAGCCGGAGGATGTTCGATGCAGGACCTGCTGCCGAGGGCCGAACGGCTCGGCGCGTTGCTCAAGTCGCGCAAGGAAACCGTCGCCGTCTCTGAATCGTCTTCGGGCGGGCTGGTATCTGCGGCCCTCCTCGCGGTGCCCGGCGCCAGCGCATACTTCGTGGGTGGCGCTGTGGTGTACACCCAAGCCGCCTATGCGGCGCTCCTGGCCATCACGCCCGACCAAATGGCCGGCATTCGGTCGTCCTCCGAACCCTGTGCCCGCCTGCTCGCCCGCACGATGCGCGAGCGCCTTGCCACGACCTGGGGCATCGCCGAGACGGGCGCCGCCGGGCCGAGCGGCAACCGCTACGGCGACAAGGCCGGCCACACCTGCATCGCCGTCAGCGGTCCCGTGGAGAGGGTCGTCACCATCGAGACCGGCAGCCGGGACCGTGTCGCCAACATGCGCGCTTTTGCGCAGGCACTGCTGGAACTGCTGACCGAAGCCGTCGAAACCGGAGCGTAGCTATGGCACCGTCGCCTGCGCCTTTCACCGTTAAAATCGCTGAGGACGACATCGCCGACCTACGCGAACGCCTCGGCCGCACCCGGTTGCCTGACCAAGCTCCCGACGCCGCATGGGCCTATGGCACCGACCTGGACTACATGCGGAGCCTGGTCGAGTACTGGCGCACGACGTTCGACTGGCGGGCGCAGGAGGCAAAGCTCAACGCCTTCCCGCAGTACACCGTGCCGTTGCAGGGCATCGACCTGCACTTCCTGCATGTGCCCGGCCAGGGGCCAGCCCCGCTGCCGCTGTTGCTGTCGCACGGCTGGCCCGGCTCGATGTTCGAGTTCCTGGAGCTGATCCCGCGGCTCACCGACCCGGCGCGTTTCGGCGGCGACCCGGCGGACGCCTTTACTGTGGTGGCGCCGTCGCTGCCGGGCTACGGGCTCTCCTTCAAGCCGGGGCAGCGGCGCTTCGGCGTCGAGGCAATGGCCGACTGCTTCGCCGAGCTTATGGCTGACGTGCTCGGCTACCGGCGCTTCGGCGCGCAGGGCGGGGACTGGGGGGCGTCCATCACCTCGCGCCTTGGCGACGCGCATGCGGACAAGATGGTCGGCATTCACCTGAACTTTCTGACGGTGCGGCGCGACCGGACCAACCTGGCCAACCCTACGCCGGAGGAGCAGCGCTACCTAAGCGAGCTTGACGCTTGGCTGAAGGAGGAGACCGGCTACCAGTCCATCCAGGGGACACGGCCGCAGACGCTCGCGTTCGCCCTCACGGACTCGCCGGCGGGGCTGGCGGCCTGGATCGTCGAGAAGTTCCGCGCTTGGTCCGACTGCGGCGGCGATGTGGAGTCGGTGTTCAGCAAGGACCAGATGCTCGCCGATATCGCGCTGTACTGGTTCACCGGGGCCATCGGCTCGTCGTTCTGGCCGTACTACGCCCGCCTGCATGGCCCGTGGCCCATCGGCACCGTGGACGTGCCGATGGGATACTGCGAGTTCCCCACGGAGATCGTGCGCCCGCCACGGTCGTTGGCGGCGCACACCTACACCGACATCCGGCGCTGGAGCGTGATGCCGCGCGGCGGGCACTTCGCCGCCATGGAGCAGCCGGATCTCCTGACAGACGAAATCCGCGCGTTCTTCCGGCCGCTGCGGAGCTGACGCCCCAACACACCGGCAGCAACCCGGCCACAGAACAAAGGAGACAGACGATGCAGCACCATCTCACAAGCCTGGCCGTCCTATGCGGCGTGCTGCTGCTGCCGATGGCCAGCACGCGCTCAGCCGAGGAAAAGCGCTTCCCGCAACTGACGGTCGAGCAGCTCAGCGCCGAGCAGCACAAGGTCGCGGACGAGGTGTTGAAGGTGTCCAGCCTCGGCATCCAGGGACCCTACAACGTCATCCTGCGCAGCCCGGTCATGGCACAGCGCATGGTGGCGTTGCTGGACTACCTGCGCTTCAACACCTCGGTCCCGCGCAAGCTCAACGAGTTCGCCATCCTAATCCAGGCCCGGCTGTGGACGTCGCAGGTGGAGTGGAAGGCGCACTACCCGCTCGCGCTCAAGGCGGGCCTCGCGGACGCGGTCGCGCAGGACCTGCAGGCCGGGCGCCGGCCCGTCGCCATGCAGCCGGACGAAGCCGCGGTCTACGACCTGTGCATGGAGCTGTCGACGCAGCACGCAATCTCGGACAAGACCTTCGCCGTGGCGAAGCAGCACCTGACGGACCAGCAGGTCGTCGACCTCGTGACGCTGTCGGGCACCTACGTCACCGTCGCGATGCTGCTCGCCACTGGGGAGGAGCCGACGCCCGACGGCTCCAAGCCGTTGCAGGCCCTGGCAGACCAGCGATTCTAAATGGCCATTGAGGGGTATGGGTTTCGTTCTGGCCTGAAGTGTGATCCAAGCCGGCATGGAGATACTTGAGACCCTTTTGAACGGTGTTCGCTCGGCTTGCGCGGCCTTTCCCG
>JAABUP010008850.1_pt1 | contig 12640 bp, 10 predicted proteins | sample 5559201 | NCBI WGS metagenome assembly JAABUP01 (sample SAMN10711887, study PRJNA513373) | rock metagenome | isolation source: Antarctica rocks | place: Antarctica | reverse complement strand
CCGGCTCGCCGGAGCCCTCAACATCGCCGCCGCCCGACGCGCCGCCACACTCAAACCAGCGACCATCCTGCGGCTACTCCGCCGCCCCCCAAAACCGGACAAAGATTCGCTATGACGGAGCCCTGACCAAGTCCCCGCGACCCGGGTACGCGCAGAGAGTAGTTGACCGGGCTTGTGTCTGCAGTCGTGGTCCCCGGCCCCCCGCACGGCAGCGTCTACATCTCGAAGGCCAGTCGTCATCGCCGCGGCGATGACAACCCCCAGGCCGGAAGCGTTTTCGTGGATCCGTAGCAGTCGCGGCAGCACCGTCTACTCCGCCTACAACCCCGCCGACCAGCTCGGCGAGACCGGCACCACCCGCATCAGCACCACCTACACCGGTGCGTGCACTGCCGGCACCGCCAGCGGGCGGCAACACCCGCTACATCGGCGACGGCGACGGCAACCAGACCGGCGGCCTGCTACCCGCCGGCGTGACGACCACGCTGGCCTACAACAACGCCAGCCAGACCACCGGCAGCACCACCGCCGGCACCGGCACCAGCTACGCCTACAACTCGACCAGCCAGACCTACCGACAGGCTGTCGGCGGCACCGGCTACGCCAGCGGACTCGTCGCCCGCAACGGCCAACCCAGCCGCATCACCAACGGGCCCACCTACGAATGGGTCACCCGCACCCCCGACGGCACCCCCATCACCCTGCGCAAAGGCAGCGGCGGCAGCAGCGCCAACTGGAACTACACCCTCGACGACCACGGCAGCGCCCGACGCCTCACCGCACCCGGGGTAGCCAGCAGCGACGCCAGCTACAGCTACGACGCCTACGGGAAGGCGCTGGTGAACACGCAGACCACGACACCAGCCTGAACCCCGTCAACTACACCGGCGGCACCCGCGACACCAACACCGGCCTGACCAAACTCGGCGCCCGCTACTATGACACCGCCCTTGGACGCTTCACTCAGCCCGACCCGAGCGGCCAAGAGACCAACAACTAAAGCTACGCCATTGGCGATCCCGTCAACTACAAGGACCCTTCTGGTTGTGCCTCTTGCACATTCTCGCTAACTGGCAGGATAGGCATGGGCGCGGTACTCAGCCTCACAGCCTCAGTTAGGGCAAACGGATTCCTTTCGAGAGTTGTTTCAATTGAAGTTGTCTTCTTTGTCACAAATCTCAGCAATGGCGCTGAGTCAGGCGCCGTGCAGAGCGGCGCGGTCCTCCTGCGCAAAAGCGCATCTCAGACTTTCAAAACGGGGTTCTTCACAGGTGGAGTAACCTATCAAGCTATAATCGTCGCAGCTACCACCACCGGAGGATGCGTCGGCGTGAGCGCTCCGAGTACGATATACCCCGATGGTCCGAGCACAGTCTTCATTTAGACCCAAGAGGCCCCATTGAAGATTAGGCGAGGCAAGGATTCGCACACCGGTTCATGTGCGGCGCAGATTGTCAGGGTAGAGAGTGGGTGGACCGCCACCCCCGTCGCCGCTAACGGTAGGGCAAGCGCGGACGAACAGTTCTGGTCTAGCTCAATTGCAGGACTTCTGTCGAGTATGCGCCGAAGCCCGGAGTCAAGTTTGCGTGGCTGCCGTGAGGTTGACCTCATCCTTGTTGGACACGCAGCTTCAGAACTCTTAGACTCAGTGCGATACCTAACTAACGAAGCTCACCGGGGGAATGCGCGACCTTCGACTCTCGAGGTGGATCACCTGAGGGCTCGGGCCCTCCTTGCTTTACTGCGTGATCATGTTCCACCCAAGGACGCGTATCTCATTGCAGGGGTATCACTCCGTGATGTTAGGCGGGCTGGCGGAGACGCTTTTGGCACTCCTATCTAAGGCCCTCCGTCGTCAAGCGTGGTTAGAGGCGGGACCCAGTGGTCGGGCAGGACGCTGTGGGCCAGCGCGACGCCGCCGCAGCGAGCAGGACGGCGGGAACGCTCGCGAACATGACCGGGCGGGAACTCCAGCGGTTCCTTGTCCCATTGCCGCACGGCTGCGGGGCATCTGGAGAACTCCGTGACCTGGGGCGTTGCCCCTGGTCTGCGGGACTCGGAAAAGGCGGTTGGCCCGATCCGAAAAGGATTGGCGGCGTGGGACACCTCGACGGAGGTCATTTCCGACGGTGGTGGGTGGTGGGACGGAACGGTGTTGTGCTTGCTCCGAAGTGGTTCCGGCCTTGAGGACTGGGGTTTCCGGCTGAGCGGGTGGCCTGTGGCGGGCGGGGCCGGCGCTGCGGTCGTGTTCGGCGAGGATGGGCGGGTGGGCTATGCGGCGGGTGACGAGTTCTCGGCCGACGACGGTCGGATCTACCGGATGGACCCGGCGAGGTCGCTGGGGAGGGGCGGGTCTGGCGAGGTTTTCTGCGGCTGCGACGTCGCGGCGGGTACCGCGGTCGCGGTGAAGGTGTTGCGCGGCCACGATTCGCGGTCGGGACGCCGGGAGGCCGCCGTCGCACGGCTGCTGGTCGGGAGCTCACGGCTGGTCGTGCCGCTCGCGTCGTTCGTGGACGGGGGGGACCTTCTGGTCGTGTCGCCGCTGGCGGAGACGTCGCTCCGTGACGTCCTCCAGGGTGCCGGGGTCGCCGAGGCGGACCGGGTCGCGTTGCTGGCGGACGTGTGCATGGCGCTCATGGACCTGGCGGCCGGCAGCGTCGTCCACAGGGACGTGTCCCCGGGGAACGTGCTGCGGATGGGTGGCCGTTGGTGCCTGGCCGACTTCGGGATCAGCCGCGACACGTCCGGCCCGACGGGTTCGACGACGTTCACGAACGCGGGGACGTCGCCGTACCTGGCGCCGGAGCGCTGGCGCATGGAGCCGGCCACGGTCGCGTCCGACCTGTACGCGCTCGGGTGCGTCGCCTACGAGGTGTGTGCCGGCCAACCGCCGTTCCAGGGTTCGGGCGATCAGGTGCGCAGATCGCACCTCGAGGCTGTCCCGCCGACGGCCCCGGCCGGCGCGGCCCTGGCGCGGTGGATCCGGAGGCTCATGGAGAAGGACCCGGGGGCAAGGCCGCAGGACGCCCGTGCAGCCCTCGAGTCGCTGCCCGCCGAGGGCGGGTCACCCGACGGCCCACTCGCTCGCGCGGCGCTTCGGCTGAGCGAGGCGACTGCCGCCAGGGCCGCGATCGAGTCCGAGCGGCTGGAGACGGACGAGAGGTCGGGACGGCTTCGGGCCACCGCGCACGCCGACCTCGTGGACGTGTTCGAGAGGGCCGCTGAGGAGGCCCGTCGCCAGGTTCCCCAGGTCGAGCACCAGGACAGGGGCGCTCACCAACTGCTCGCGTTCGACGACGTCCGGCTGCGCGTGTGGGAGTGGCCCGCCCGGGACCCGGCCGGCGGTCTGCCGCTGATGGGCGCGCAGGAGCAATGGATGGGCAGGCACGGCCTCGCGGCGACGTGGGTGTACGGGCAGGGCGCCGACGACCGGTGGGTGTGGTCGGCGTGGGAGTTCTCCCGGGACCCACAAGACGACGGGGCCGACTACGCGGCCTCCTCCCACGGCGAGGCGCACGGCCTCCCCGAGCGCGAGTTCGTCGAGTCCGGGGCGCTTATCGGGAGCGCCATCGCGGGGACGCTCGGCGTCACGCGCGCCATGGTGACCGTGCGGTGGCTCGTCGACCGCCTCGCCCAGGCGGCAGCGGCGGCCGCGTCGTGACCCGTTGGCGGGCACGCGCGACCGTGTCCGAGCAGTCGGGGCTCACCCGGGGGAGGGAGCTGTTAAGTCCGCACCCCGCGTCGCCGTCCCCTCACGCCGGGGACGCGCCCGCTTACGCGCGGCTCGTGGTCCGCGCCCCCACGGGCCGGATCGTGGACGAGTCGCTGCCGACGTCGTCCGTGCGAGCAGAGGTGCTCAGGACGCTCCGGGGTCCGGCCGTGCGAGCGTTCCTGGCGTCGGTCGGCGTTGACACGGGACTGGCCTGGTCCTCCTACGGTCGCAGCCGTCACGAGCACCACGCCGCGGTCCTCATCGGTGACGACCCCGCCGCGTTGCCGGCCGCGTGGGCGAGCATCGAGGTCCCGTCGACCGAGTCCGGCCCGTGGGGCGGCGACCCGGACGCCGCGGACCTCGTCGTCCACGCTGACATCGCGGTCCACTCGGACCTGGGCGGGTCGGGAGTCTCGCGGGCGCGTGACCTCGTCGGCTGGCACGGGATCTTCACCGCGTGCCTCGCGGTCCCGGACGCGGTCACGGGGCTGCTCCGCGACGGCCTCGCGCTCGGGCGCGTGCACGACCCGCCGGTCCGCGCCCACCTGTGGGCAAGAGCCCCTCACAGGCTCAACGAGCTGGTCGACTGGTCGGCCCATGCGAGCGTGCCGGGGAACGACCCGCCGCCCTGGTTCGGCTTCTTCGCCTCGCAGACCCGCAGGGTCTCGACGCCTCCGCGACCGCCTCCGAGTGGACCAGGCAACTGGCGGACATCCTCGCGCTCGACGACTATGAGGCCCACCTCGGCCGCCTCGCGCCTTGACGTCCCCGCTGCGACTGCCGTGGGCCAAAACGCGGAGCCGCCGGCCGGACTTCAGTGGGTACGCCGGACGACGGGCCGGGCTACCGACGAAAGCTCGTGGCCAGCGGCGACGGGCGGCTCCGGGGCGCTGTCCCCACGACCTTCCAAGATCATCCCTAATGGATCATGGGTTGGCCTGGCGCCTGGGGGCGCCGAGCGTTGGTCGGCGTCATATGTGCATGCTCCCGGTCGCACCGGACGGTTGGAGGCGTGAGGCGTTCACCGACGTTCCATGATCTGGCATCTCCGGGCGACGGGGACCAGCAGGGCCGACCGTGCATCACAAAGAACGCTTGGTTTCCGATCCGTCCGCCCCGGGCTTGGTGACCGCAGGGTGCTCGCGGCGGCGGCCAGACTGGCGAGGTGAAGGTCTTTGTCAGCAGCACCCGGGCGGGCCTGGCCGAGGAGCGGGACGCGCTGCCGGGGCTGCTGCTGGCGGTCGGCCATGACCCGGTCGTGTACGAGGGGTTCGGTGCCCGGGACGTGCCGAGCCGGGAGGCGTGCCTGCGGGCGGTGGCCGGGGCGGACGCGGTGGTGCTGCTGCTCGGGGCGGAGTACGGGGCGCGGATGCCGGACACGGGCGTGAGCCCGACCGAGGAGGAATGGCGGGTCGCCCGTGGTCTCGGGAAGCCGGTGTTCGTGTTCCACAAGCGGGGTGTCGAGCCCACCGCCGAGCAGACGGGGTTCGTCGAAGAGGTCGGGGATTTTGCCGCGGGGAGGTTCTGGGCCGGGTTCGACGGCGTCGGCGACCTGCTGCCAGCCGTCGCACTGGCGCTCCGGGAGATGGACGCGCGCCCGGCCGCCCCGACCTACGAGCAGCTCCCGGGCCCCGTCGAGGTGCCCTGGCGGGCGGCTCCACAGGGCGGGGTGGACACCGGCGGCCCGTTGCTCGAGGTGCACGTCGTGCCCGTCGGCGGCCGGCCGTTCCCGGCCCGGGTCATGGCCGGGCTGCCCGACCGGCTAACCGAGGGGGTCCGGCAGGCCCGGGTCGTCCCGGCCGGGACCGCGCTGCGGCCCGTGGCCGACCCGGCGGGCGTGACCGTCGAGGTCGAGCAGGAGGCGGGTAGCTGGCGGGAGGCCCGGCCAGGGACGCTCGTGTCGGTGCGGGTGGCGGCTGCGGGGACCGTGTCCGTGTTCCTGAGCCTGCCGGCCGGCGGCATGAGCGTGAGCGCTCTCGACCGGGACGACGCCGCCGACCGGATCGCTGCCGCGCTGCGGCTCGTGCATGGCTTGCGGGTCCTGACCGCCGACCGGGTCGCGCTGGCGGTCGGGCTGTCACCGCTGCTCATGGTCGCCGTGATGGACCCCCGGATGCTGGGCGCGGGAGGCAGCACCAGCCGCACCATGAAGATGGCGGACAGTGTGCGGGTGGTCCCCGACGAGAGCGTGAACCTCGACGCCCTCCTCGGCGCGACAGCGGAGTTGGCCGACGGTCTCGCGGCCCGACTGCTCGACGGGTTCCGGCGGTCCCGCTGAGGACCAAGACCGAGGGAGGGGGAGCGGGTGGGCGTGCGGCTGCCGCGGCTGGAGGCCCTGCTCGGGGTGCGGTCCGTCCCGGAGGACCTCGACGCCGGGGTCCTCGCGCGGCTGGTGGAGACCGCGACCCCGGAGGACGCGGACCTCGACTTCAAGAGGGCGCCGTGGCCCTCCGGCCCGGCCGGGGCGATCGCCCTGGCGACGGACGTGGCCGCCTTCGCGAACACGAACGGCGGGCTGCTGCTCGTCGGTGTCGAGGAGGAGCAGACCTTCGCGACCAGGCTCGTGCCCCTGCCGTACGACGAGAACGCGGAGCGGGGGTGGCGGGATGTCCTCGCCGGACGCCTTGCGCCGCCCGCGGCGGTGGTCGTCCGGCATGTGCCGGTCGGTGAAGGCGGCGGGGTGTGGGCGGTCGCCGTGCCGCGGAGCCGCGACGCCCCGCACGCGGTGCGGCTGTACGGGCTGCCGCGACCCGAGGAGCGCAAGACGGAGCACTCCCTGCTGTACCCGGCCCGCGACGGGACCGGCACCCGGTGGATGACGGAGGCCGAGGTCCGCGGCCGTTACCGGGACCGCTTCGCGGCGCAGCGCGCCGACGAGGACCGGCTCCTCGCACTCCTCGACCGGACGGCATCCGGCTTGGCCCGATGGCCCGGGCACGCCGACGACGGCCAGTGGCCGTCGTGGCCCGCCGCTTACGTGCTCGTCGCGTCCGTGCCGACGCTGCCAGGCGACGAGCCGCTCGACCGCTTCAGCGCGGACCGGGCTCAGGCGTGGCTGCGCGAGTGGCGGCAGAGCGCCCCAGCCGTCACCAGCGGGATCGGCGACGGCAGTTTCGTGGTCCGCCGGAACCGCGTCGTCGCCAGCGGAGTCCTCCCCGGTGGCCGGACCAGGGTCGACGCCGCCGAGCACGCGGCGCTGCACACCGACGGTGCCGGGCTGACGGCGCTGTTCGTCTCCTTCCCGATCCGTGACTGGGACCGGTACCCGGGCGCGACCGCCGACGATGTCTTCGTCGGCCCGCTCACCGTCGAACAGCAGCTCCTCGCTGCCGTCAGCCTCCTGGCTGGACACGCGCTGCGGGTCCGCGCCGGCGGGGACGTGCTGCTCGCGGCGCAGATCGTGCTCCCACAGGCCGAGGGTCCGACGGCCCGAGGGATGGTCGCCATCGAGACGGAGCCGTTCCCCCGTCTCCTCGGCGGCGCCGACCGCATCACCGGCACCACCCCTGCGTTCACCGCGGTCCCCGTCGCTGACCTGGCCCGCGGGCCCGGTCAGGTCGCCGCGGCGGCCGTGCTCGCGGGGGAGCTCCTCAGCGACTTCGGGGTGGCGGGGACGACGGGCGTGCACGACGACGGCACCGTGACGGCGCTGTCCAGCCTGCGGGGCCTCGCCGCCTGGGCGGGACAGCATGGTGTGACAGCGCGGCAGTGACAGCACCACCACGGGGCGGCGACCCCCCGGTGCGCCGCCAGCGCTGCTCCGGGCCCGTCACGCGCCGAGCCGCTGCCCACCGGGCCCGCTCGGCGGTGCCCGTCACCGGGGCCGCGGCCGCGGTCAAGCCCCTCGTCCCGCTCCACGGGCCCCCGAACCTGTCCGGCGCGGCGGTCGCCCGCTACGGCATCGACCGCGTCGACGCCGCGTACCGCCTCGCCGTTAACGTCACCACCAAGGCCATCAGCGACCCGTGGACGCTGGCGGCCTGGCACCCGACCCGCGACCTGCTCTGCCCGCTGCTGCCCTACCTCACCGCGGACGGGCGGCAGCGCCTCGACGACGTGCTCGCCGGCCGTGGCGAGCGCCACGACGTGAAGGTGCGGGAGCTCGTCAGGTACGGCGTCGACGTCTCGGGATACGCGCTGCGCCCGCCCTTCACCCGTGGTCTCGTCGTAGCCGCGCCCCCGTGGCTGCCGTACGTGTACGCGCCGCCTCCTCGTTCGAGTGGCTCCAACCGGGGTAGCGCCGCCCGGAGCTCGCACTCGCGCTCGCACTGGGACTGCTCTCCGACGACCCGTCCGCGCTCAAGGAGTTCAACAGCGTTCAAGCAATCATGATCGCCGCAGACCTGTACTCGATCACGATGATCGCGAACGCCCCGGAGGAGGCCCCGCTGGTCGCGCCCACAGAGGCTGTCCGCCGGTCGCAAGCGGCCAGAGCGTCTTCGACCTCAACTACGTATAGGTAACTTGGCGCTTCACACGCGTCGCGGCGCACCTCGAGTCCTTCGACCCGCGTGACGCCGACGCCCTTGCCGCGGCCGGCAAGCAGCTCCTCAACCGGGGGATCACGTTGGAGCGGATGGCGCGCAGCGACTGGCGGCCACCGTCCCGCTGAACGGCAGCGTGCGGCGGCGGCGGGCGACAAGAACGGGTGGGCGGAGCCCGTCGTTGAGCCGGGTCGCCCAGCCGTAGCCGGCGCGTGATGGCTTGGCCCGTTCGGCTGCGCCCACCCGGGCGCAGCCGCTACCTTTCCGGCGACAATGCGACGGGACAGGGTGCTGGGTGGTGTTGCGGAAGCGTGCGGACCGGCAGCGGGCAGCGCGGCTGCACCAGACCCTGTGCGAGTACCTCGGGGTCCTCGACGTGGCGGACCGGGGACTGGACGCGCTGCTCGCGCGTGGCGCGGAGCAGCGCCGCGAGGAGCGTCTGACGTCTGACGCGGCGGACGCGGCGGTGCTCGGCCGCGCCGAGGAGTTCGCCGAGCGGGCGTGGGACGCCCTGATGCTCTCGCCGTCGACGGGCTGGCTGGACTGGGGCGGCTGGGATGTCGAGTGGACCTCAGCCTCTCCGAGCACCACGCACGAGTTCCTGCTGGGCTTCGCCGCCGTGACCGTAAGCGAAGGTGAGAGCGCCGTCCCGGTCGCCGTCCCGCTGCTGGACGCCCAAACCGTCCACGTCCTCGTCGGAGCGGGTCAGGAACGGGAGGGCCGGGACCTTGCCACCGCGCTCGTGGTGCGCGCTCTCGGGACGACCGTGGCGGGCTCGCTGGAGGTCACGGTCGTCGCGGCGGGCGGCCTCCCCGGCTCCCTCGCCGCCCTCGAGCCCCTTGTGGGGACCGGCGCCGTCCTGCTCGTTGATCCGGACGACGTCGCCGGCGAGGTGGACACGCTGCGCGGGCACGTCAGCCGCATCAGGAGGTCCTTGCAGATGACCGGTCACAGCAGTGAGCGGGACCGTTGGCTCGACGACGACCCCGACGGGCTGGCCGGACGCGAGCCGTGGCGGCTGCTGCTGCTGACCGACGGCCTTCACGGCGGATCCGCAGGGAGGGTGCTGCGCACGGTCGCGGAGGACGGCGCGAGCGCCGGCGTGCACGTGATCGCGGTGGAGACCGACGCCGTGCACGGGCGGCCGGGCGGCGAGCACTCCTGGCTCCCGAACAGCCAGGCTGTCAGGGGTCGGAGCGTCGGCTGGCGGGCCAGCACCAGCGGCGTGCACCTGGCCCTGACCCCGGACCTGGGTAGGGAGGACGCCGGGGCCGGGCTCGTGGTCCCCGTCGGCTACGACGTCACGGTGGCGGTCGGCCCGGACTGGCTGCGGGGCAAGCGCTTCCCGGTGGTCCTGGACCCGTCGCTGGTGTTCGGCAACGCCGATGGCACCGTGTTCGACGCCACCACCGTGGTCAACGGGAACTACGCGCTGGTCGCGCACACCGACGACCGGGTCGGCCCGCAGGTCGAGTACAACTACATGTGGCGCTCCTACCTGCGGTTCAACACCAGCGCGATCCCCGCCGGGGCGACGGTGACCTCGGCGCGGTTCCACTGGGTCCGCCAGTGGGGCGGCTCGTACTCGCCCCGCCCACTGGAGCTGCACGCCATCAACGGCGACTGGAACATGAACTCCAGCAGCTACACGATGAACTCGCTCACCGACGCGACGGCAGCCGCCACCGGCACCCCCGACACCCAGGACTTCGACGTGACCGCGCTGGCCCGGGACTGGGTCAGCGGCGCACGCGGGAACTACGGGATCAGCGCCCAACTCAACCCCGAAGTGATGAACGATGCCTACGCCTACGGGTTCTACGGCTACTACGCGTCCCGCTCCACCAGCGCCCCCAGCCCCGACGTGACCCCGCACCTGTTCGTCACCTACAACCAGACCACTCCGCTGCCCGTGGACGTCACCTCGCTCACGCCACACAACGCGGCGATGACCGCCACCTGGAGCACGAGCAAGGACAAGGGGCCGAACGGGCCGGACGGCTACTACGTCGGCTACGCCAACGGCCAGCCCGTCACCGGTAACAGCGTCACCTTCGGGTCCGCCTACAACCCCTACTCGAACTCGTGGACCAACTTCCCTAACGGCTACGCGCTGAGTGTGCGCGTGAACCCGCACAACGGGGCCGGGTTCGGCGGCTGGGGGGCCGCTCGTTCCGCGACCGTGCAAGGGGCGCCGAGCGCCGTGTACGGGCCGGACGGCAACCCGGCCCCGCCTCCCTCGGTCGTCGTCGGTGACGGGACCGTCAGCGCCTCCTGGACGCAGGGCAACCTCAACGGCGGTCCTCTGGTCGGATACGTGGCGTTCCTCTACCCCGTCGGGCAGCACTGGCCGCAAGCCGCCACCGCGACCTGCTACCCGGTCCTGAGCGGCACCGTCACCTTCGGACCGGCGCCGTCCGGCGACTGCTCGAGCACCGCCCCGGTCAACGGCACCGCGTACACGGTCGAGGTCTTCGAGCAGAACTACAGCGGCGACAACTACAGCGGCCCGCTCACCGACAACACCGGCACCGGACCGGGGTACGGCCCGCCCGCCACCTCGGCCGCAGCCACACCGGTGATGTCAAACACATTAACACTGCCCAACCCAGGATGCCCCGACGCTGGTGGTGCGTCCCAGCCCTGCCCGGTGGGCACGGTCGTCTTTGTGGCCAATGATCCGGGCCACAGCGTCAGTTTGCCTGGTAACAACCTACCGGCCTCGAACTGCACCGGCCGGCACACTGCAACTACGACGATTGGACAGACAACGGCGCGGGCGCCTTCGTGCGATCCGACGGCGGCGGCGTGATCAGTGTTGCTGCCTCACCCCGCGTCGGGATCACGACCAGCAACGCCGGCGGCAGAAGCCCGGTCGCCCTCGCGCCGCTGGGCCTGCTTGCCGGTACCCGTCCTTGGGCGCGCACCGCCCCAGGCACGCTGACTAGCACTGCGCCCGACGGCAGCATCACGCGAACCGTAGAGGCCTGGCCCGGCGGATACAAGGAAACTGACATCATCAATGCAGCGGATGTGGCATCACCAGTGGTGCTGTCGCAAGGCATAACATTGCCCGCCGGTTGGACCCTCGTACTTGACTCAGATGGTGTCCTCACGTTCTCGAACGCGCTCGGGGAGCCCGTAGGGCAAATGGCGGCCACGACGGTGACGGATGCCGCGCAGCAGCCAGTTCCGACGACTACTGCACTGGTGGGTAACGTGCTGACGGTCACTATAGATGCAACGCGCGCGACCTTGCCGCTCACGAGCGACCCCTACGTTTATCGGGGTGGAAGGATAACCAACGGTGGCTACACCTACGATAAGACTGCTGACAAAGACTCCGAGATCGACCACGCCCACATCCAGCAGAACTCGTGTACGAACTACGGATGCAGCTACGTTACCGATGCTCGATACAGTGTGGCACTACGCCAGAGCACCGCTGGCCTGAGGTCCTACGCCACGAACACATCTGTGACCGTGCAGCAGATTGGCGGCCGACCTGCCGGCTATGCGAACGGGTTGGCGCTGTACGTGAAGTTTCATTGCCGCGTGAACCTGGCAGACGATTACGATTATTTCTGCGATCAACCCCGCAGTCCCACCCCCCCAGGCGCCGATCCTCCGTACGAGCAGTCGTTCCCGGGCTACCCAATCTCAAAGTCAGTCGGGCCCGTCCCTCAGTACCTTCCTCCGATGTCTACGGACAAGAAGCATCACTACTTCTACGCTTCTACGAAGTGACGATCGTCCCGCGGCCACCGGAAGACCCGGGCATTCAGGCGAATGACGCCAACATGTTCCGTACGTATGACATCAGTTGCGATGCGGCTCGCAAGAAGGGCGCCCAGGAGTGCTACTTCGACGAGAGCCGTAAGACCGGGACAGGAACTTGAGTGACTTTGCGGCTCGAGAGCCAACCGGAGAGCAGCACTCGCCAGAGGAAGGGGTCCCCTCGTCAGGCAGCCATCGAGGCACGAGGTTTAGTCGCCCGCCTCGGGAAGAAGGGGGGCCAGAGGAGCCGCTTCGCTCAGTCGTGGGCGCGCGCCTCCAAGCGGACGCGGATTACTTCCGCACTCACCCCGAGCAGACGGAATTACTCCGAGCCTACGTCCCAGGTGAGTTCTGGCCTGAGCCCGACCCGGGAACGCCCGACCTTCCTGTGCAGGGGCTACGCGTCGTTCTCCGCGAAGACGGTGGCTGCAACCGCATCCCTCTCGCCCGTATCTATCCTGTGATGGCGGACGCCGCGGAAGGTTGGTGGCAAGGGCCCCGCGGCCACAAACGCGCGTAGTGGGGCATGCCTAACCTTGAGGTAACTGTTCAGGTGCTTGTCGGCGTGGCGTCTTGATCTTGGCGGTGGGGTCGGCAGGGTGCGGGTGTCGGTTGCCGCGTCTTCCCCCGCAGGCAGGTGTTCGTGTCCGAGGTGTTTGTGTTGTCC
>JAABUP010008848.1_pt1 | contig 12646 bp, 18 predicted proteins | sample 5559201 | NCBI WGS metagenome assembly JAABUP01 (sample SAMN10711887, study PRJNA513373) | rock metagenome | isolation source: Antarctica rocks | place: Antarctica | reverse complement strand
CTGGGGGGACTGAGGAACAGGACTGGGAGGAGGGGAGCAGGGGGCCAGACACTACAGGACTGAGGGCGAGTGAAGAACAGGCCAATGCGGTTTTACCGTAGATGTAGACTGAGCCATCAGCAGAGCCAGCGTAGATGAAGCGCTGTGCTGTTGTGTGTATGGGAGAGAAGTAGGCCCTGATGAGGGTGGCCAGAACCCTATGGCCCCTGTAGGTCATCAGGCTGTTGTCCTGGGGGTGCCTCACATAATGCGCCCTTGCTGGATATTCCTCCCACCGATAGTCCCTGCACCAAACACACACGCACACACTCATTTCAGACGGAAATGCACTTGGTTACTTCATGCATGCACATGTCACACATCTGTCCTCGCCTACAAACTGGTACATACAGTCAGCCACACTATAAGGTCCTGTCTTGGGATTCCGCAAATAAACTGGCATGCACCTAATGGCTTCATTGCATAGCTTGCAAGCAGATGTTATCCACAAGGAAACTACATACTGCCTGACAACAGGAAGAGTGCAAGCTTTGATGCATAGGCTCCTGCAGACTAGGAAGTGCAAACAAACGGGAGGACATTGTGGGGGGGGGATGGGGGGGGGGGGAGTGGGGTTAGATAGCAAGGATCAGCTTCTTGAGTCGTGTTGCTTTAATTGCCAAATTGGGAGAGGGGTGGGGGTGGGTGTGCATGGTAGCAAAGGTCAGCTTGATGAGTTGTGTTGCCCTGAGTGCCAAATTGGGAGAGGGGTGTACCAAGCAATCGATCAATTTACAATTCTTATCTTGATGACTCATCAGGACATACCAGCGGAATGCCAGCTCTTCTTCTCTGACGAGCTTGGGGTTGTACTGCCTGGGCTCCATCATGTTACGCAAATCCCACAGCTTGATGGTCTGATCCTTGCAGTTACTAATCAGGTACCGGCCGTCACCCTTGGGATCCAGATGAGTCATGCCATCTGTGTGGCCCACAAACATACCAGCTGGCCTAGAGTTACTGCCAACTGTGCGCTTGTCCCATACCTGGTAGTGTAAACATAGTGAGATGTGGCGCCATTTCTGGGCTTGTGACAGTCTCAGGCGCTGTGCATGCTGAGTTTTGAACAGTTCAGCACTTGCAACCACAGAGGAAGGCTGAGTCTCTCCCTTGGATTTACCATAGGCAAACTCGTCAGAGCTCGACCACACAGACACCACGCAGCATATGAAGAAGCATTTTGGCTGTCACTATAACTGTGCAGTGCATGCTGAGAGTCTTGTCGACGGCAGTGACACTGCATGCCACAAACGAACAAAGCAAGGCAGCAGACTGAGGCGCACGAAACAACAAAGGACAGCAAGGCCCACAAGTGCACAGCACAGCAACTACGACATGAGCTCAAGCAGGAGTTATACCTTGATGAGGGAGTCATCGCTTCCGGTAACAATGATATTAGGGCTGTCTTCGGCATAGCATACAGCATTCACATCATCAGCATGCGCCCTCACTCTCATAGTGGTCTGCAAGCCCCACAATGCGTGCGTCTGTTGCAAGTACAGCTGAAACTTGCTGAAGATAGCAGCAGTCACATTACAGATGTGGCAACAGCCACAAAAAGACACAACCTGGTATGTAGTACAATTTGGGTTGCACAGGGCACAATCACATGGAAGGTGCAGGCTGTACAAGGTCAGTTTGAGAATCAAGGCTCTCACAGTAGACACCAAGTATGCGACCTGATAAAATGAGAGATGACCAAGTATGATCTGCATGTTGAGTATGCTTGTAAAAGATGAACTCTGCGAAGAATCGCTGCTGTGAACATCGCTGCTGAAGAGACACAGCATTGCATGTTCACACAGAAAGCTGTGTGCATGAAAGGCCGTTACTCAGCAGTTCAGCGTTCTTTGGACCTCAAACCATGTGATGAATCCTGTTGAGCAGGTTAATGACGCGATCTTGAGCACAGGGAAAAAGGTGATTGTGTGGTACACTGCAACCGTCATAATTGATGTGATGGCAGACCCACCTTCTGCTGTTCTACATCATATAGGTACAAAGATGAATCCCCAGTTCCTGCTATGATCTCCTTGCCATCTGGGGACCACCTTAGGGACCAGATGCCAAAATTGGAGCGTGTGACTGCTTCATCATCAGCATGAAAGAACATGGCTTCGTGAATGTCTGTGACATTGGCGACGCTCTCTACAGCATCAGATGTACTGCCTAGGTTTACCTGCACCAGCATTGACCAGCTGCTGACACATGGTGAAGCCAAGGCATTGGCCAGCTGCTGATACATGGTCTAGCCAAGGCATCCACACACTTGGCTTGCTTGCTTGCAGGAGTTTGCAGCAAATCATATGGAAAGCAAAGAAAAGGGAAGTATATGCCTTCTAGATTCCACTGTGATCGGTGATCGTGATGAGAGCCTCTTGAGGCAGTACTCGTGATAGGATCCCTTGCACTGCTGAAGAGAAAACTGCAAGACTACAAGACAGGCTGCATGCAGTTGTTGATGCAACAAGCATGGGGCTCTGCAAAGGACTGCAATTCAGCACATTCACTCTCACTGCAATTGGGCATGTCAGTAATGAACAGCTATGAGGGCCTAGGTATTGGCACATGCGATACTTTTGCTTGTTCACTTTTTACTTTTGTTTAGTGGTTCTGCACCCACAGCCGCTTGCACTGCTGTGGCAGTCGGGCCCACTTACATACTACTTGTTACTAAATGAACTGCCCTATATAGAAGTTATTTTAGCTGTATGTATGCATGGCTGAAGCTAGCAGATGCAGGCATGTCTGCTTTGCTGCAGTGTCAGAGGTGTAAACCATGCAAGTGCTGATGTATGTTCACCAGGGACCACAGCTGGAACAATTGTTGGTGAGTCAAACAACATGCAAGCGCTGTCAAAGCATGTTCTGGACAACAGCCAGACAGTCTTCGGAGCTCACCAGATGTACAATGGGTGAAATGCTAGAATACAGCAAAAACTTCTGATCTGGAGATATACAGGTGTCGGTGATGGTCCACCGCAAGTTACGCGCCTCTACATCCTTCCTTAGTCGCCAGTTGTTGTTCACATCATACAGTCGCACCCGGCGCTCATGTTGGAAGCCAGCTGCGCCATCAGCCAAGCAAATCAATGTCAGTAACAACAACAGTGGTAAAAGCTCTAATGATTGTAACAACAATGGTGATAGTAATATAAGTAGTAGTAGTGACAATCACATGTGCTACCAGTTTCTGCTAGATGCCCACTAGGTGTGTCTGAATGAATGCGTGCACTGGGGGATGTCTGGTAACACCCAGTGCCGCTGGACATGTCTTTCACGCTTCTGGAACGCTTGACGGAGCTTTGCACAACATGGTCTGCCATGGATGTTCAGCAGAAACTCCAATACAGTGCATTGCAGAAAGTACTGGACAGGCTTCTGCAATGGGTCTCCAGAGTGTTGGTGGCAAGGAGGTCTATAAGGCTTAGCAACCTGGCCAGTCAGCAAAGTATGAGCAAACTGAAAGCCATGAAAATTACCTACAAACACATTGCCCTCAGCACTGAAGTTGCCAATATATACTCGGCTCTGCATACGATCTATAACACGAGTTGCTCTGGATGGCAGGTAGTGGAAGGAAGCCAAATGGCAGCATTGCGCTTGTGAAAAGCCTCCCTTGCAGCCTATCTGACTCTCACGCCTCTTGAGCATGTCAGCAGTGTTCATGACATGTGGTCGTCCTGTACTGCTGCTGTACTTGGCCTCATCCTGTCAGCGACAAGGTGTGTGAGGGTCGCTGTTGCAAGCTGATGCATGCTGTTGTAACTGGTGGCACAATGGCTGAGGTTACGCATATCAAGTGGTGAAGCATGCAGACTCTTGCAGCAGTGCCACAAGTGGAGCATGCGGGGAACATGAAATTGTCTGGCAATGACAATTGCACACCAGCAGCACAATAGCAAATAAGAAATGAGGTTGCAGTGTGTACCTACCGAAGACAAACAGTGCTTGGCGTTAACTGCAGCAGAGCTGAGGTTGAGCAGCTGAGCAGCTGGATGAAGCATTGGCTCGTGTTTGCACGAAGAGAGCTTAGGATGGCGTGCAAGCTGCTTTGCCAAAGCTCGCCCGCCCATCCCAAAAAATGCAAAGCCTCTTTCTTGCACGTCATCGTCTTCCTCCTCCTCCTCTTCAAGATCGTCCTCCTCCTCATCATCATCAGCATCATCATCGTCTTCATCATCTTCGTCGTCATCGAACTCTTCGGAGCAGTCTTCATCATCGGACTCTTCCTCGCCGCTTTCCAGATGCTCAAACAACTGGCTCATAAGCTCTGCTTCGTCATCCTCGTCTATAAGTTCTGCGTCCTCTTGCTCTTGCTCCGTCAGGTCCCCTGGCAAAGGCACGTTGACTTTTTAATCGCAGCAAAGTGGCCAAAGTTAGGCGTTCGTTGTGTCTGTGGCTTTGCTTGCAAGACCTTGAACGCACATGCAACTCGAGCTAGACATTGAGACAATACCTGGCTCGAAGTCTGGGTCTTCACTAGATTCAGAACCTGCTTCCACAACATTAACTTCGGGTCTGGCACTGCCGGCGCTACCCATGACGATGTCCTCCGTGAGCATAGAACACTGTCACCACAGTGCCCGTGGTCGTTGCTGCATGCGCGATCACGGTTCAGCCACGCTCCCTGTGTGCTTCCACGCTGCTGCGGAGCTCTTGCACCAGGCTACGATCCAGTTGGATATGTTCAACTGGGCATAAGACCCGATTAGATTGGCTATTGGCTGTGTTTTGCGCAATGCAACGCCAGCAAGCAGGGTTACGGGGTCAGGCTCTTGAGTTACCTCTTCGAGTAATGCTTGCTTGTTATGTCCCTTGCTAGACTCAGGACTCAGTTAGTCTAGACTCAGGTAGTCTCTGATCTAAGAATCAGAGGCTTGAAGCCTGGAAGCAAATGATGGTACAATGCCTTCAGGCTTGGTATAGATAAAATCTGAAACGCGATCGCAAGGGATCGTGTGTGAGCAGGGGCTCAGGGATCACGCTTGAGTATGCAATGCATTGTGAGTCTATTCGGTGCAAACTTTTACAGGTCGCGTTCAGGCTTGGTAACAACACAACGTCCTGTGATCAAAGAGCTGTGCCATGGCCACCATCAAACAAATAAATGCACACTGACCAAAAGGATGAGGAGATCCATTCAACTATTGCATCTATGCCTTGTCTTCTTGGACAACCCCCAAAGCTATTTCCCTGAGCGCACGCAGTGTTGAACTCCTGCTTCTTCCCACGGCAAAAGCAGCAATAGCATCCCCCACGCTTCGGCTGCGATGTGCAGTTGAGGAGATTTCTTGGCCAGGCCTGGTTGTTTCAGCACTCTTGCGTTGACTACTGACAGGGTCATTGCCATCCCTAGCAATCTCAGCACTTTTGCCATCCCTAGCAATCTCAGCACTTTTGCGTTTGGCCTTTTTGCTGTCATCACGTGCACCGCCTCTAGGCTGTCTGTCTGACGTGATCAACCCTCCTGGCCTGGAGTTTGACGAAGAGCTAAATAGAGAGCTTCTGCGGTATACAGCTTCACGTGGGATGCTATCTCCAGATGATGCATCACTGTCCATGCTGCCACGCACTGGCATGTCGCCCCATTTGCGGTCAGCCTGCAGACATAGCCAATTCAACAGCCTGCAGACACAGCCAACTCAACAGCCTGCAGACATAGCCAACTCAACGGCCTGCAGACATAGCCAATTGCGGTCAGCCTGCAGACATAGCAATGTCAACAGTGCCATCTGCTCCAGCTGCCCAATTGCGCAACCAATGTGCAGAAGATTAGACGCATGTACGCAACACCAACTGGCATTATAGCTGAAACAATGCATGGCCAAAAAGGCGTTGATTGCTTCTTTGACAGAGTTGATGCTGCAGATGTACCTGCACAGACAACGCATGCAAGAGCATGCCAAAGTTGATCAAAGCTTAGAGTGTTTTGCAACCAGGGCCAAGAAAGCAGCTCTTACTGCATCTGACTCCACCCAGTAGGTCTTCATAGGACCTTTGCCTTTGAGCTGTTGCACTCCAGGTCTGGCCACAATGTGATACCTGAGCCTTGAGTCCTGCTTCATAGCCAGTTGAGCTGCGTCTCGGCTCATCTGAGTCTTGTTGCCAAGGCAAGAGCTCTGCATGCGGGAAGCTGTGTTGACGGTGTCCCCGAACAAGCAGTAGCGAGGGTTTGTTGTGCCCACAACAGAAGCCACGACAGGGCCTGAGTGCATCCCAATCTTCAGATTGATGAACCTGCAGGTCAGCATGGTATGCATTGAGGGCTGGTGAGCTGATCTGCAGTTCACAGAATGCAGAAGTCTGGGCACATGCAGAGATGCCAAAACTCTTGGCCTGCAGCTGTTACATGCACAGTCAATGTGTCTGTATTGGCTGAATAGATTGACAGACATCGTGTCAGGCTTTGGACCAAGCCTTTAGACAGCATCAAGGTGGACTGATGCACAACTTACATGAGTTGTTTTCACCATTTTCATTTCAGCTGGAGCAATGTTTGCATGGGTAAGTGCATGCATCAGCATACACCACAGAGAGGTGACATTATCTTTTTAAGTCTGCATGGGTCAGCATCTCACCCTTAGCTTTACATTAACAGTGAACCAAGTCATGCAGAGCTCAGTCAAATCAATCTGAGCAGGTACCCACCCTAATGTAGGGTCTTTGGCAGAGATGCATACACTTTGGGCTGCTCTGTGAGCGTCCAATGCAAACCAGACAGCCTTGGCTGTATGGTCTGGTTGAGGGTTCTGCAGGTTGCCCACCACCATGTGGGTGCACCCAATAGTTTCCACCTTGAACAGCTGATGCCTGAGGGCCAGGTTGTCCAGCACATTGTACAGCCTGTCCAGCATCTCCATCACCTGCAACCAGCAAACCTGCCTTGATGAACTGCTGTATCCAATGCATATGTTACACACGAATCCTCAATTCACCCAAATCGTCAATCTGGGTACTCATTCATCTGCAGCGCAGCCTGACTACTACTGCATGGAATATGGGCACTTGCAGATGCATTGCAAGGACAAGACTCAGGTTTCAAGGAGTGGGTCAGGCGTTCTTTCTGTGTCTTGTGACTGCCATTGTCTCACTGCAGCTCTGCAACAACAGCGCTCTGCAGGTGGCAGATGACAGCAGTCTGCACCTGTTGTGGCTGCAGAGTGGCTGAGAGCACGTTGAAGTCCATGATGTCGCAGAAGATGAAAGTGACACAGTCGTACTGCTCTGGCTCAGGCGTGCGGCCATCTGTCAATGCGGCCAACACCTGCATCCCATGAAGCCAAGACATAGATATGGTGTAATAGGCAGCATGAAGCATGTATGCTTAACAAGAGAAACCTTCCGATCAATCTTTGATTTGGTAATTTGTGGCAATGAAGGTTGACATTGAGTCCAGCATGCACAGGCTTTGTTTGAGGTAAGCATGCAAGAGGTTCTTGACTTCACGCACAGCGTCTTGCTCTTTTGCACAGCAGCACAGACAGAAGTACCAGCAATGCATGTGCACCTTGGATGGCAGCATTTGATTCAGCAAGGCTTGCTGCCTAGCTCTCCTCATTTGCGATGCATTCTCAAGGCTGCAGTTGAAGGTCTCATTGGCAATTGTTGTCAGCGCTGACTTGATGATATCAAAACTTGGGCGAATGGCTGGATTCTGCATGGGCGTCCCACATTTCAGGTCATGCCATGACATGCTGCCTGAGCAGATGCAACACTTGCCAAAATGGTTCACAGCTATGAGAGACATGCAAGATGAGTTGCAGTACCAGAAAATGTCACATGAGGCTAGAAACATGATTGACACGTGTATACCTTCATTTGAATAGTCACACAAAGTCACATGATCAAGATGTGCAGCTGCACTGAGATTATACGGTGATACCTTGTGCCAGCATTGCTGCATGAGTTTGACCAAGGCATGCGGGACATCTTTGATGTCATCTGGGCTCAAAGACGGCCGCTTTGTGAGGGAGCAGTGTTTGTCATTCAGGGCAATGAGGACCTCCTGCAGTGAAGCACAGAGTACAGGTAGAAAACACAGTTGCACCGCAGCCTATAGACAATTTTTGCTCAGCACGCCATCGCAGCAGCTTGATGTCACAGTGATTCCATACTGCGCTTGTCAATAAATTGACGTCGAAAGGCGTAGTCTTTTTTTTTCTTTCTTTTCTTTTCTTTGCACAGTGATTCCAGCAAGGATGTGGGCAGGAAGCTGAGCATGAGGCTGACCTCCTGGTCCTCATCCTGGTAGGGCACTCTGTGAAATAGCACCTCATAGATGAGCATGCCGTATGCATACACGTTGCTCCTCATGCCAGGTTTCTCGCCTGTCAACGCCTCTGGAGGCCGCCAATACTGCAGCCTGTGATCCAGCAATTGAATTGATGCCAGAGGACGGGTGTATCACCGCTGCTCAAGAACACAAGGCAAAGCTGGGCATGTTGCAACAAAAGCAATAACAATATGACAGGAGCAGGGCAAGGCTCTGCAGGTGTGACAGTGTTTTGTGTTGCCGCAAATGGGCGGTTGTAAGGATGAGAAACTGGCATGCAGACTGGCTGTGGTCACAGGGACCAATCTGGTCCTTGCAAAGCTGCGTAGGAGACAAAGCTGTCAAAATATCATGTCAGCAAATCAGTCCAATTTGCTGCTACCTTTTGTCTGCGGTGTCGTCTGTCTGCAAGTAGTCCAGCTGAAGGTGAGCCCTGCAATTGCCGTCCAGCAGCACCTGCAGAGACACAGTTACTCTTGATCCAGTGTCTCTGCCAGGCTGGATTCTTTTCATCACAAAACTTCTTTGCTTGTGTATACTGTACTTGCAACTCAGATGCCATCAATGACCATTTGTCTGGCTGCATTGAGAGCAGGCATGGCTCTACAGGCAGCTCCTTTGAGTTGCAAACACACATAGACATGTATGGCTTGACATGAAGCTCTTATGCACACGCAGCCATGCCAGGAAGCTTGCTAAATCAGGCACAGCGATAGTTTAGTCTCATACCCTGCCACTGCTCAGCGGTTGATGAGGGATGGGCGGGGCCAGGTGGTAAATATAGGCCATTGCCACAGCAACATCATTGAGGATGCCCAGCACCATTTCCAGATCCATTTTCACAGTTAGGTTGTGCACAATGTCTTTCAAGCAGCCACCAGAGAAGGTCTCAGTCACCTGCAGATGTCAATGTGCCTTGACAAAGCAAATTGGAGGGTTTCTATTTGGAGTTTTGCCAAGCACAAAACTGAATGCTGCACTCTACATCGCATCATGTGTGCTGGTCTGTTGCTGTCAAATCTATGTACGCAAGCCCATACATGCGACATTGTACACAGCTCACCAGCAGCAGATCCTTGGAGGCAGGGTGCTCAGAAACGCCCTGGCAGCTGACAATGTTGGGATGCATAATCCTGGATGACACGGCTACTTTTGACACTGCCTGCATGGTCACAGATCCATGAAAGAACGGTTTTTTGTGAGATACTGTGCACATCCAGGAAGCATGCAGCAGCGCAGTGCCTGTGACGCAGTGAGCTACTGTTTGTTTGTGCATCTCCTCTGGCAGTGACATGCATGCAAAAGAGGGACCTGCAAGCTGTCAGGTGATGACATTCAGCAAGCCTACCTGTTGTCGCTGCCGAGCCTGCTTGTACCGAGAGCCATCCAGAGCGTATTTGGTCGTAGACAATGCAGCCAATGTGTTCCTGACGGCTGTGCGAAGATGACTGTGTTGCCAGACTACAACGACCCTGATTCCAGGCATGCAGAAGGAGCTTGTTGAGTCTGTCTCGTCTGTGTATAGAAGAGCTCGTCTACTGGAAGAGTTGGGTGACTCATGGTCGATGCTGCTGTTGGTCAATGACTGGCAGATGTCTGCTTGCTGCACTTCCTCAACAGAAGATATACGCTGCAAGGCTGAGCCTCCAGGAGTGAAAAGTGTGCTTCTGTTTAGTCGTGCTGGCGGCAGTATCATTTTGACTGCAACAAGCATGCTGCCGTAGTCAGTTTGTAGGACTAGGCTGTGCCTGCTTTGGCCAATAATCTTGGAAGATTTGCTCAGGTTCAGGTCCTTGTAAAGTATGAAACTCAGACCCTGCAGCAGTCACCATTTACCAAGGTCAGACACAGCTTCACAATACAGCTTGTATGCGGCTTATCATGATGGTTAGACATGACATATGACAAGAGTCTGGGGGGATGCAACGCAGAGGCATATCCACAACGTGCTGCACACATGTGACACGAGGCATTTGGCATGCAGACAAGCCTTGACTCACCACAGGCATTCTGAGATCCCTGTTCAGTCTGTACACCAGCAGAGCCACTGACACAACCACAAGCACAATGATGGTCACCACAATTGGAAAGGCTGTGGATCCCAGCGTTGTGGCAAGCGTTGATGCTGCTTTTTTGTGGGCTGGGGCTGGAATACATGGCCGGCAGAAACACACGTAACCCTGCATAACAATATACGTGTTGATGCCGCAATACAGTCAAGCTTGAGATGCATGGACTTAACGTGCTGGCTTGTCATGCAGCAAGAGCTGATGCTCCCTCATGGGGAAGGGCCTCAGCCTTGGCAGGAATGTGATTCAACCATTGGGCTATGCCATGTACAGTAGGCCAATCACAACTGAATCAAAGTTGTCATGCAGCAGTCATCATCAGAGCAACAACACCTGGTTAGCTTGCTTTCTGTCAGTCTGTTTCTGTTGCAGAATGACTGGATACCTGAGGACAAGGGGAGATACCACCCTGTGCGCAGTGGTCTGGCATTGCACTCTCTGGGGCTTTAATAGTCTGTGCTGGACAGGATATGACATCATACAAGTCAGCATTTGGCGAGCAGGTTCCATTTGCTGTCATGAGACCATGGGCTTGCAGCACTCGCCACATGCTGATGTAAGAGTAAGGAGGCAGCCACGTAGAGTAGCTCCCCACTTGAGCAGGGTGGTCATCTTCGGTGATTCTGCATCAACAGCACTTCAGCAAGTCACATGCATCCAGGAAAGGTAAACCTGGTGCTGTGAAACATGCCACCTACTGGTGTCAGCAGCTTTGTCAGAATCTGATTGATTGTGATTGGCAGAGCTGGGCTGTTGCATGAGGAGAAGCATTGCAAAGGTCAAATACACTCACAAAGCTTTGTCAAAATAGGCTCTCATCATATAGCAAATGCACATTGAGCAACAGAAACGCCAAGAAGATATCACGCAGACGTGTCTAATGAAGATACAGAAAGGATGATACCGGTACAAGGCTTGTGCTACGGCTTTTCTTGTTGTGATTGGCACCTTCGCTGCTGCTATGAAGACGTTTTCAGGTATGAGGCTAGTGCTGACTGGATATGGAAACCCAGGCTGTACTGCCTGCAAATGGTGTGAATACACGTGTAACATGTTGCAAGAGGATACTGACATTTGTCAATCTAGCACTGCCATTTGCACTTACTGAGCCAAGAGATTTGAAAGAGCTAGCATTGATTATGCCTCTCTCTTCCATGTGAGCAAGAGCATCAGTTCCATGTGAGCAAGAGCATCAGCCCGCAAGAGAGTTGCATCAGTCCTGCCGCTCTCCAGGTCATATACTGCGTCATCAGTGTCATTTGCTAACATGATCTGCAGGAGCAGCGCCACAGTGGAAAGATTGTTCGGCTTGGTACTGTTGTTGAGCTTGTTGACCTGGCTCACCTCAGCAGTATCTGTGAAGACATCAACCCCATGTGCCTTGATGTTCTCATACAACAGCCAGGGCAGCACAGTGAATGCTGCCCCTGCTGATGCAAAGGTCACCTGCAGCTTGCAGTAAAGTCTTCATCAAGCATGGGTGGAATTCTGCGTAGCAGTAAATTGAGGAGCCAGAAAGCTGCAGAACGCCGTACCTTTCGACCTGACAAGTCTGCCGCTGACTGTAAGCTTGTGTCATCAGCTCGAACATAGATGTTGTAAGTGGTTACGCCGCTTTCCAGACGAGCTATAGAGGCCAGTGGAACCACACCATACTGGCTCTGCAGAACAGCTGCATAGTTGAGTCGGCTGTGTGGTACATCAGGTCACTTACAACATGCTAGCGGATAGGGAGCTGCAAACACAGACACATGACTCACGGTCAGACACGCATAGTGGGTGGCATCCAGGAAGGCAAAGTCAAGATCTTCCGCAGCCAGAGCGTCAAAAACGGGGGTCGTTGTATAATTTGGCGTGACGTTGAAAGAACAGCCCAATTGTTGTGACAACGCTTCGTTCAGGTAGTCGTCAAAGGTGGCCGAATATTGTTCAAAAGATACACCAGTAGTGCCAAGAGCGGACACTGCAACTTGGAAGACACAGGCGGCACCCTGTACAAACAGACACTTCCTTTATCAATGTTTCAGAGGTAGAAAGAGTTGTCCGAATCATTTCATGCATGCTGGGCACTTGCCTGTCCTGAAATAGCGAAACATGCCAGCACAATACAGATCAACAAGCTGCCGGCAAGTGTATGCTCAAGTGACTTCCCGTTCCGCGCCGTCATGGCATGTGGCTAGCACCTGCTGTACATTCTGGAATCAACGTCTGGGCGCGCTGGCATATTTGGGGAAGCCAGATCTGGTTTGAACCATCTGAACTG
>JAABUP010008847.1_pt1 | contig 12646 bp, 11 predicted proteins | sample 5559201 | NCBI WGS metagenome assembly JAABUP01 (sample SAMN10711887, study PRJNA513373) | rock metagenome | isolation source: Antarctica rocks | place: Antarctica | reverse complement strand
CGAACGCCGGCTGGCAAGCCGGCAGGAACACGCGCCATCGCTGTCGATCCCAGAAAACCCGACCAGTGATATAGGGCCTCCGGACGCTTAAATGAACCGTATTGCTCCATAGCGGCTAAATACGGCAGCACCCTTTAATTTACTTTCAAAGTGGAAGTGAACTGCTAGCGAGTCTTTTCGCGAAAGCCAGGAAGCCACCACTTCACTGGCTGCTGCTCCTTAACCTTGGACGCCCGCGGCATCCGCGGTGTCTTGCGCACTGTCTTTCGTGGCGTGCCGGAGGCGACCAAGGCCGGGGAAGCCATAAGAAGTTCCGCGGGCTGCTCAACTTGAGCTGCGAGCTGCGCCTGCAAGCTAGCCTCCGCATCCCTCCATGCCCGGCGTTCGGCGTCCAGCGCTTCGCCATGGGCGAACTCGGCGTGGGCAAGCCGGGTTTGTAGCGCCTGAACCTGAGCCTGCGCCTCATGCAGCGCCCGTTTCGTCGCGCCATGCGCGCTGCGCTCGGCGTCCAGCGCCGTTTCCAGTTCAGCGCTGCGCGCTTTGAAGGGAGCCGTTGGATCGGTGTCGCTGCGGCTGTTCAAGACCACAACCGGAACACCGCCATCCTGCACAAAACGATGGCGTGGACGAGCCTGGTCGGCACGTTGCTGCGGCGCTGCGCGGGCAGGGCCTTGAAGGCCCAGCGCACGCCGCATTCGGCTTTCAGGCGACTGGCTGTCGTTCGGGGGCAGGGGGAAACTTTCGTCTGAGTCGGGCATCCGCTCTCATGTCACTAATGTAGGGTGAAGCCGAATTTCCGGCGCTAGGGTCTTAACCATGCGAGAAGCGCGTCATGGTGCCTCAATATGCTCACATCGACAATCTTCAAATAAACGACGATCCGCCTCAGTCAATACCGAACATGGACTAATCTACGCATTTTGTCCACCATGCCTTGTGCAGGCGAAGTCAATCGCAGTGCCAGGCGCCCCAAGCCTATTGCGGTTGAGCCAGCGCAGCGTCCAATTTAGTGAGCAGGGCAACAACGCGGTCCCGATTTACGCCAAAGTCATAATGGCCCTTTAGACTATAAGAGTACAGAACTAGGTCGCTCCGCCCCTCCAAGGCCGGCAGCGCCTGCACCAGCACGATGTCCGGAAAGCGGAACACCCGGCTGCGAACCACGTAGTCCGCCCGGAGAAGGCCAAGGTCCACCGCCAACTCCGTCGTGCGCGGAAGCCCTGCAACCACGCTCCGCACCACCGCGAGCAACCGTTCGGGCGGCATGTCGTAGCGGCGGGTCGGCAGGTCGGGCGTCAGCGCAAAACCTGCCGGCGCCGCCAAACAAGTGTTGGGCGAAGCCGGGCGTCGCAGCGCGGAAATATTCCCCGGTGCAGGCGCCGTAGTCTCCTCGAACATGCTGCACCCCGCTACCATCAACCCCAAGGCCAGCGTCAGCCGGCTCGCGATCCCACCTCCGACCCCCGTCGTCCTGTTCCCGACAGCGATCATCGTTGCGCCTCCGTTACGACAGCGTCGGCCAACGTCACGCTCCCCGATCCGGCCAATTGCAGGTAGACGCCAAGGTCCGCGTGGCCGAACGTCTCGCGCAACGCCTTGGGCACGTCCGCGTCCCGCTGGGCCGTCGCCGGGTCCACGTTGGTGGCCGGGCAGCGCCGGGTGCGGCGCACGACCCGGCACGGAACGCCGCCAACCGTCACCATGCCGTCGAGCCAGCCGAACTCTGCCCAGGCTGGCGGCCCGTCCATGTAGATGTTGGCACGAAAACGCAACGGGTCCAGCCGGCGGCCCATGGCTGCCTTGACCGCCCGCAGGCTGGCAAGGTTGATCAGCGACACGCAGTCCATGAACGCCGGCACCGGTGCGCCGATGTCCGTGAACCGGTGCCCTGGCGCCGACACCACCCGCGCCCGGCCGCACGCCGCATCCCCCATGAAGGCGGTGAAGAAGTCCTCTATCGCCGCCCGTCCAGTGGGATCATCGAGCGCGCCCTCGTCCACGATCCGCCCCGCCAGCCGTACGACAAGATGCCGCGTGTCCGGGTCGAACCGCGTCTGCAGGCCGGCCAGCGCCTCATTGCGCGCCAGCATCAAGAAGTTGGTCTTGGCCAACGGCTGTGGCCGCGCCGGGTCGAACTGCGTGGTTCCCAGCGCCAGTGCGAAGCTGCGGTCATGCGCGATGCCTTGGCCCTCCACCAAATCCAGGCGCTGCATCGGCTCGGGGCTTAGGCCCTTCACGGGATAACGGAACAACCGGACAACCGCCCCGTTCATGCCGCACCCCAGCGACAGGCGGCGGCCGGATGGGTGGGCGGCAGGCGGTCCCCGGCGCCAAACAGCTTCGCGCGCAGGGTCCCAGGGGCATAGGCCTGCTTGTAGGCGCCCCGCCGCTGCAATTCCGGCACGACGAGGTCGATGAAGTCGGCGAAGCACTCCGGCGTCACGGTGCGGGACAGGATGAAGCCGTCCACATCGGCCTCCTCGACCCACGCGGTCAGCTCGTCCGCGATCCGGGCCGGCGACCCCACCATCGGCACCTGCCGGCTGCCCAGCGCCATCCGGTCCAGCAGCTTGCGCTTCGTCATCACCGGCGCACCCGGCGCACCGCGCGCCACCGCTTCGAGGTTCGACGCGATGGCCTGGGTTTCGACCATCCGGATCGGCTCATCCAGGGCATAGGCGTCGAGGTCGATCCCCATCGAGGCCGAGGCGTGCGCCAGCGCCGCCTCACCAGAGGCATAGCGGCGGTAGTCCGCGAATTTCGCCTCTGCCAAGGCATCGGTTTCGGCTACGACGACGGTCGCCCCGACAAAGGCCAGGATATCCGTCGCCTGCCGCCCCTGTTTCACTGCGCCTGCCCGGACGTCGTCCACGATGGCGCGCACGCTGTGCTTGGCTTGTCCGTTCAGGAACACGCACTCCGCATGGGTGGCGGCGAACCGTCTGCCGCGGCCGGACGACCCGGCCTGATAGAGCACCGGGGTGCGTTGCAAGGACGGCTCGCACAGGTGGACCGCATCCATCCGGTGGTGCGTCCCTGCGTGCTGCACCGCACGGACCCTGGCGGGATCGGCGTAGACTCCCGCCGCCCGGTCGGCGCGGATGGCGTCATCGGCCCAACTGCCCTCCCACAGCTTGTAGACAGCCTGCATGTAGTCGTCCGCAACATCGTAACGGTCGTCATGCGCCACCTGCCGGTCAAGCCCCATCGCCCGGGCAGCGCTGTCGAGATAGCCCGTCACGACATTCCAGCCGATTCTCCCATGGGTAAGATGGTCGAGCGTAGACATGCGGCGGGCGAAAGGGAACGGTGGATCGTAGGTGAGGTTGACCGTGACGCCGAAGCCGAGGTGCTCCGTGGCGTGCGCCATCGCAGAGACGAGCAGGAGCGGGTCGCCAACCGGGATTTGCACGGCATGGCGCACAGCGGAGTCACGCGAGCCGCCGTGGACGTCGTATACGCCGAGGATGTCCGCCAGGAACAAGCCATCGAACAAGCCGCGCTCCAATAGCCGCGCCAAGTTGACCCAATAGTTGAGCGTGCCGTACTCGGTCGAGCGGTCGCGCGGGTGGGTCCACAAACCCTGTTGAATGTGGCCGACACAGTTCATATCGAAGGCGTTTAGACGAATTTGCTTCACGTGCGGCCCGGTCCCGGCTGTGTCTGGCGACCGTCACGGCACTTGGGACGCACGTCAAGGCGACACGGCCGGTCAGGCCGGAGCCGCGGCTCCGGCCTACGGTGCCCGCCGCGTGGCTACATCGCCCGCCGGCCAGCGACCGCATGGTAGATCCACAACACAATGATGGCACCGACAACCGCGACAATCATGCTGTATATGTTGAATCCGGTCACCGGTGCGGCGCCGAACGTCGAGAACAGGAAGCCACCCACGAAGGCGCCGACGATGCCGAGGACAATATCGAGCACGACGCCTTGGCCACTGCCGGCATAGAGCTTGCTGGCGATGAAGCCAGCGATGAGACCGAGAACAAGCCACGCGATGATGGACATTGGTTGCTTTCCTTTGCAGGCCGTTGGCGATGTAAACCCGGCATACATCGGGTTCCCGCACCCAACGCCTACACTGGCCGGTCGTTGCCAGCCAGGGTCAAAATAGATCGGGCAGGGACGGCGCCCCCTACGCGCCGCCCCAGTTCATGGTCAGCCCGCCGTCCATGACCCAGGTTTGCCCCGTCACGTAGTCGCCGTCGTCGGACGCCAGGAACAGCACCACCCGCGCGATCTCCTCTGGCTGCCCAGGCCGGTGCCAGGGTATGGCCTCCATCGACGTCTTGGCCTTCTCGGGATCGTCCAGCGCTTCCTGTGTCATCGGGGTCTGGATCAGGCCAGGCGCGACGTTGTTCACGTTGATGCGATCTTCCGCCAGCTCCCGGGACAGGCTGCGGGTCAGCGATCCGATCCCGGCCTTGGCCATGCCATAGGGAGCGCTGCCGGGCGTCGGCAGATGCTGGGCCACGGAGCTGACGGTCACGATCCGCCCCTTGCCCCCGTTGGCCCGGCGCAGGCGGATAAAGGCGCGGGCACAGAACAGCGGACCCATCAGATCCGTACGCAGGATTTGCTCAAGCTTGGCGTCTTCCATGTCGGCGACCGGCATGCCGCCCATGCCCTTGCCCGCGTTGTTCACGAGAATATCGAGGGTGCCAAGCCGCTTCGCACTCTCGAACAGCGCGGCGACCGAGGCAGGGTCGCCCACGTCGCACTGTACGACCAGGGCGCGGCGTCCGGCTGCCTCGACCCGGCGCTTCGTCTCGTCGGCGCCCTCGCGGTCGGTGTGGTAGCCGATGCAGATGTCCGCCCCCTCATGCGCGAAGAGTTCTGCCGTGGCCCGGCCGATGCCGGAGTCGGCGCCGGTGACGAGGGCTGTCCTGCCTTGCAGCTTCATCGAGTGCTCCTTTTTGAAGCGGTCAGTCCGACCATGCGCAACGGCGGCTCGCTCGGGTCGCCGGGGGTTGGGGGTGGCGTCGGGCTTGGCGGCTCCTCGACCGGCACCGGGTCGTCCGGGTCCCGCCCAGGCGGGATAGGACCGCCAGGCGGGGGGATCGGTTCGGGGATTGGGCTTGGCTGCTGCATGTGCACGGTTGTAGGCCTCCCTTCACGCGCGGCTTGCACAAGCAACACGCATGAAGGGGCCGGGTTGTCGGCTCGCTGTATTTTCGTCGCTTCGTGTCTATACCCCTGAAGAACTATGCCCAGCGCCGGGGAGGGCCAGGCTGACGTTTGACGGACTGGCCAGGCCGACCGACGCGCCAGTGTTGCTTGGCTGCTGGACGGAGAGGCGCCCCCTGTGCTTCGCCTCGCCCAGATGCGACAGGGCCTGGGCGACCCGCCGAGCGGCGAACCGGGTGCCATAGATGAACCGCATCGACGGCCCGAAAGCCGTGCTTCCGATGAAGCCGACAAAATAGAGGCCTGGCAGGGACGACTCGAAGCTGCGGTTGAGCAACGGGGCACCCTTGAATGTCTGGATGTCGCCCTGCAACCTGTCGAGGAACGGCAAGCGGGACACCTCCGCGCGGTAGCCGGTTGCGGCGATGACGTGGTCGGCGGTGAGGTCGACCGGCCCCTTTGCCGTCTCGACCGACAGGCGCACCTCGCCCCCGTGCGCAGCGACGCTGCGGAGAGTGCCGGTGTGGATCGGTATCACGCCGTCGACGCGGTGCTTGATCCAGCCGGACCCCGCTGGGGCGAACAGGCCATACGCTTTGGTGTGACGCATGGCTTCGGGCAAGAAGCTGAACGCATAAGGCATCTCGGACCAGAACCAAGTGCGCCATCCTGGCCCGAGGCCGAAGTTGGGTCGCCGGATGCGCTGATATACGCTGCGGCGAGCGTTGGGCTTGTCCTCTTTTTTTGGTTCATACCACTTGAGCGGCCGTCGCGTCAGCATAGTGACCTCGGCACCAGCCTCGTTCAGCAACGCCGACATCTCGCACGCCGACTGGCCGGCGCCGATGACCACCACGCGGCGGCCATGGAACTTGGCGAGGTCATGGTGGCCCGAGCTATGCGACAGCAACTCGGGCGGCAGGGCGGCCAGGGTGTCGGGGACATGCTGCAGCGACACCAGCCCGGTCGCCACGACGACCTTGCGCGCCGAAACTTGTTCGCCGGTGTCTAGCGTGAGGCGGAAGCCGTCGCCTGCCCTTGCAACGTCCACGACGCGCGCTGGGTCGACTTTGCCGACATAGCGGCGCTGGAACTCCTGGCCATACTCGGCGAACGTGTCCGCGCCGACCCGCAAGCCAATGGCGGAGTAGTCGGTTCGGCCGCTCTCTTGATAGAAGCGCTCCAACGGGAACTCGTCGTTGGGCGACGCGAGATTGCTGGCGAAGGCATCGGACTTGAGCGTGAGTCCCTTCGGCACGTTGTCTGTCCACGTCCCCATCGGCTTGCCGAATATCCGGAATGGAACACGTTGATGACGCAACTGTGCCGCGACGGATAAACCGTAGGGCCCAGCACCGATAACGACGACATCAGCCAACACAACTCTCCTGAATCTTTATAGTATAAACGCCGCAAAAGGCTCGAAATTAAATACGAGAACTAGGTGGCGTCTTAGCTTGCTCTGGATCGGAACAATATTTTCACTTGGCACTCGACGTGATCCGCGAGATGCTTTTTACAAGGACAGCCCTCAATGCGTTCCAATAAATTAGACAGGATCAGAGGAAACAAGTAAACTTTAGGTCATGAAAGCCGTGCTCTAACCAAGTTCCAGGCATTACAGTTCCGTGATGTCACCCGAGCCTTGCACATTTGCAGGAAATGGACCACGACTTCCGGGACATGCCGCCAAAACAAGCGGGTAGCGAAACAATAGCGGGTTGCCCGCAAACGTCTTGGACTAAACGATCTAGGCCAACAGTCGAAATGGACTACGCGTTTCGATATTGATACCGTGCGCAGGGTGCCTGCGCCTAGTGCGTCCGGGCAACGCGCCAAACCGTTCCGTTGCCGTCCTCGCTGACCAGCAGCGACCCGTCCTGCGCAACCGCAACGCCAACCGGACGGCCCCAGACGGTATCCGGGCCGAGGCCGAAGCCACTGGCGAAATCCTCGTACTCGCCCGTCGGCACGCCGCCTCGCAGCAGGATGCGGACGACCTTGTAGCCTGTCCGCGTCGAGCGGTTCCAAGAGCCGTGCAGCGCCACGAACAGGTCGCCGCGGTATTCGGCCCAGGCGCCGTCGGCCGGGTAGACCGTGAGGCTCAGCGGCGCGGAGTGCGGCTGGATCAGCACGTCGGGCAGCGCGGCCCGTGCGGCCAGCTCAGGGTGCTTGCCGGGGTGGCGGGGATCGGCATGGTCGCCGATGTAGAACCACGGCCAGCCATAGAACGCCGCCGGCTGCACACGGGTCACGTAGTCGGGCGGCAAGTTGTCGCCCAGGCCGTCGCGCTCGTTCACCGCGCACCACAGCGCGCCGTCCGGCTGCACCGCCAAGCCGACGCAGTTGCGGATGCCAGTCGCGAACGGGTGCCCGCCATGGCCCTCCGGGTCATATTCGCGCACCTCCGCCCGGCCCTCCTCGCCGCGGTCGGACACGTTCGAGGCGGAGCCGACCGAGACGAACATGCGGCGCCCATCGGGGCTGAACGCCACGTCGCGGGTCCAGTGGCCGCCAGTGGGCAGCCCGTCCACCACGACCTGCGCCGGCCCGGAGGCGCGCAGCTCGCCCGGCGCGTAGGGGTAGCGCACGACGCGGGAGGTTTCGGCGACATAGACGAAGCGGGGCGCCGGGCCAGGCGGCCAGAAGGCGATGCCGAACGGCGACGACAGCCCGGCCGCGAACACCGACGCCTGTACGCCGGCCTGGGCGCCCCCTTGGGCGCCGCGCAGCACGCGGACCTGGCCCGCGCCGCTTTCGGCCAGGAACACGTCGCCGTTCGGGGCGGTCCGCAAGGTGCGCGGCTGGTCGAAGCCGTGGGCCAGCAGGGTCGCCTCGAAGCCGGCGGGGACGCTCGGCACGGCGCCGGGCGGACGGGGCACGACGCTTGGCGAAAGGGCGGCCGAGCGGGTCTCGTAGGGCTTCGGCAACGAGCCGACGTCGATTCGGTGGCGCAGCCCTGGCGTGTCCCCAGGCGCACCCAAAGGCGCATCGCCCGCCGCGCCACACAGCGCCAAACTCAACAGCAACAAGGCGCGGCGCATGGTTTTCCCCCGGTCTCCGGACGCCTGGCCTACGTTGGATTGCCGGCTGGGAAAGCTAGCCCTGGACTCGATGACGCCGCTTGCTGCATGACAACGCCCGCGTCCACCGGGCACTCTGAACCAACCGTGGAGTCCGACCTTGCCCGCACTCGACAACCTTCCCGCCGTGCCCGACTCCGCTGCGTCCGATGCGCTGACCCCGATCGCGACGTTCATCTGGGAGCAGAAGTACCGGCTCCGCCAGACGGATGGCACGCCGGTCGACCGCGAGATCGCCGACACCTGGCGCCGGGTGGCGAACGCCCTGGCGCAGCCGGAGGCCGACCCGGCGCTTTGGGCGGACCGCTTCATGGCGGCGATGACCGATTTCCGCTTCATCCCCGCCGGCCGCATCGTCGCCGGCGCTGGCAGCGGACGCCGGGTGACGCTGTTCAACTGCTTCGTCATGGGCGAGATCGAGGACGACCTTGGCGACATCTTCGCCAACCTGCGCGAGGCCGCGCTGACGATGCAGCAGGGCGGCGGCATCGGCTACGACTTCTCGACGCTGCGGCCGAAGGGCGCGCTGGTGCGCGGCGTGGGGGCCGACGCCTCGGGTCCGCTGTCGTTCATGGACGTGTGGGACGCGATGTGCCGCACCATCATGTCGGCGGGCGCCCGGCGCGGCGCCATGATGGCGACGCTTCGCTGCGACCACCCGGACATCGAGGCCTTCATCGACGCGAAGCGCGAGCCGGGTCGGCTGCGCAGCTTCAACCTTTCGGTGCTGATCACCGACGCCTTCATGGCGGCGGTCGCGGCGGACGCGGACTGGGCGCTGGTGTTCGGCGGCCGGACGTTCCGGACCGTCAAGGCGCGGGCGCTGTGGGACCGCATCATGCAGGCCACCTTCGCCTACGCCGAGCCGGGCGTGCTGTTCATCGACCGCATCAACGCCCGCAACAACCTGGCCTACTGCGAGACCATCCGCTCCACCAACCCGTGCTCCGAGCAGCCGCTGCCGCCCTACGGCGCGTGCCTGCTGGGCTCGGTGAACCTGAGCCGCCTGGTGCTCGACCCCTTCACCGCCGCGGCCCGGCTCGACGAGGCGGCGCTCGACGAGTTGATCGGGATTGCGGTGCGGATGCTGGACAACACGATCGACGTGTCCGGCTTCCCGCTCGATGCGCAGCGGCAGGAGGCGTATGCGAAGCGGCGGATCGGCCTGGGCGTCACCGGCCTGGCGGACGCGCTCATCATGTGCCGGGAGACCTACGGCTCCGACGCGGCGGTGGCTCTGGCGGGCCGTTGGACCGCGCGGATCAACCGGGCGGCCTACTTGGCGTCTGCGGCGCTCGCGGCGGAGAAGGGGGCGTTCCCGCTTTATGACCGTGATGCCTACCTGGCCGGCGAGACAGTGCGCGGGCTCGACGCCGACGTGCGCGAGGCCATCGCGGCGCACGGCATCCGCAACGCGCTGCTGACCTCGATCGCGCCGACCGGGACCATCTCGCTGTGGGCGGACAACGTTTCGAGCGGGATCGAGCCGATCTTCGCGCTTGCCTACACGCGCCGGGTCAAGAACCCGGACGGCACGCTGCGGGAGGAGGAGGTGTCGGACCACGCCGTCCGCCGCTACCGCGCGCTGTTCGGGGCGGAGGCGGAGCTGCCGGGCTACTTCGTGACGGCGCAGACGCTTGAGCCGCGCGACCACGTGCGGATGCAGGCGGCGGTGCAGCGCAACGTCGACAGCGCGATCTCAAAGACGGTGAACTGCCCGGAGGACATCAGCTTCGAGGCGTTCAAGCACATCTACCTCGACGCCTACGAGAGCGGCTGCAAGGGCTGCACCACCTATCGGCCGAACGCGATCACCGGATCGGTGCTGGAGGTGACGCCCCCCGCGCCGAGGCCTGAACCCGTTGCCCCGGCCCATCCAGCCCAGGGCCTGTCCGAGCCGCTGCACCGGGAGGAGAAGCTGACCGGCGCCACCTACAAGCTGCGCTGGGCGGACAGCGAGCACGCGCTGTATGTCACGATCAACGACATCGAGCATGACGGGCAGCGCCGGCCGTTCGAGATCTTCATCAACTCGAAGAACATGGACCACTACGCCTGGGTGGTAGCTCTGACCCGGATGATCAGCGCCGTGTTCCGCCGGGGCGGGGACGTGGCCTTCGTGGCGGAGGAGCTGAAGGCGGTGTTCGACCCGCGCGGCGGGCAGTGGCAGAATGGCCGCTACGTGCCGTCGTTGATCGCGGCCATCGGCGGCATCCTGGAGCGCCACATGGTCGGGACCGGCTTCCTGCCGCCCGTAAGCTACGAAGCGGGGGGCGGCGACGTGGGACCAGCGCCTCCACTCGCGCCTGCGCTGAACCTGCCCCTCGGCCCGCTCTGCCCGAAGTGCAGCCAGCCCGGCTTGGTCAAGGAGGCCGGGTGCCTGAGTTGCCACCATTGCGGCTGGTCAAAGTGCGAATGATGGCCGTGCGGCACGAGGCGAACATCCCCCAGGCCGCGCGCCAGCAGACCCAGCAGGAATACGAGCAGGTCGTCTCAACGGGCGGGATCGGCTATCTCGAAGCGGGGGCGGCCTCGGCGGTCCCGGTTGTGTTCCTGCACGGGATCGGCGGCGCGGCGCGGATGTTCCGCGCGCAACTGGACCATTTCGGCGTGAACTACCGCGCGGTCGCCTGGGACATGCCGGGCTATGGCGGCTCGACTCCGCTGCCGCTGGTGACGGTCGACGCGCTCGTGGCGGTGTTGGGCGGGTTCATCGATGAACTCGGCCTGGACCGCCCGGTGCTGGTCGGCCACAGCCTCGGCGGCATGCTGGTGCAGCGCCTGCTGGCTAAGGCGCCGCACAAGGCCCGCGCCGTGGTGCTGGCGCAGACCAGCGCCGCCTTCGGCAGCCGCGACCCGGCCTGGCAGGCCGAGTTCCTGTCGGCGCGGCTCGGCCCGCTGGATGCCGGGCACAGCATGGCGGCGCTGGCGGAGGCGATGGTGGCGGACATGGTCGGACCCGGCGCCGACCCGGCTGGCGTCGCCCTGGCCCGCGACTGCCTGGCCCATACGCCGGACAGCACGTACCGGGACAGCGTGCTGGCGCTGCGGGGCTTCGACTGCCGAGACGCGCTGGGTCAGATCGCCGTGCCGGCACTGGTGCTGGCTGGCACGCTGGACACGTCGGCGCCGGCGTCCGGGATGGAGCGCATGGCGGCCCGCATCCCCGGCGTGCAGTATGTCGCGTTGGAGGGCGCCGGGCACCTCGCCCACCTTGAGCAGCCGCAGGCGTTCAATGCGGCACTGGGGCGGTTTTTGCGCATGGTCCCAAGCAAACCCTAGCATTAGGTACCACCACGGATTCGTATTGTTCGTTTATGCGTTCATGCCGTTGTTGCTCCCTGGTGCCGTTGCACCTTTGGAGAAATCACGTGCTGAAAACTTTTGGAGCTGCGCTGTTGCTGGCGTCCGGGCTGGCGGTCGGCGCCGCCCCGGCGCTCGCGCTGCAAGCCGTTGTGACGCAAGTGGACAAGAACACCGACGGGTCCATGACCTACCACTTCGCCGTCAAGATGGACCAGGGCGAAACCCTGTCGCCGGGCGAGTCTAAAGCGACTGCGGATTTCGTGACCGTCTACAACTTCTTCGGCCTGGTCGACGGGTCAGCGAAATCGCCGGCCGGCTGGGAGTTCTCGTCTGAGGAGTTCGGCCGGACCCCGACGATGAACGGGTACCCAGCGGTGTTGCCGGTGGATGTCCCGAACACGCCCAACCTGACCTGGACGGTGACGAAGCCGGTCGCAGCAGGGGCGCAGGTCGACGGCTTCACTGCGACCACCCACATGGGCGGAATGGTGCAGGGCGAGTACTCGGCGCAGGCCACGCGCCAGCTCCCTGCCGTCAAGGGCGCTGCCGCCGGGACGCCGGCTGTCGTGGCCAGTGCGTCCAAACAGGCGCTTGTTGGCACGCTGCCGACGCCAAGCTTCCTTGCTGACGTGAAATAACCAGCTTATTGTAGGCGCCGGACGTTGCTCCGAGGGCAACGTCCGGCGGATGGCGGTCATTGTCCGGGGGCAAGCAGGAATGGCGAAGAATAAAGACCGGGCGTTCTTCATCTGCCCACGCTGGAACGAGGTGGCGGACTCCCACAAGGCGTCGGGTGCGACGACGCCGGTTCATGTCAACGAGAAAACCCTGGCCTTGATCAAGGGCGGCCAGCCTGTTGCCCGGTCAACGCTCCGCAGGGCGCTGTTGGCCGCGCGCCAGGCGTCAGGGTCGATGTTCGATGTCGAGACCTACATCGTGGACCAGCGCCCTCCTTATCCACGGTGAACCGATCTTCGTTCTCCATGCGCCGCACACAAGGCCAGCCTCTGAATGACGGCAAGGCCTAGCAGCCTGTCGGACTTAAGCAAAAATCGGGATTTTTTGGAATATTATGTCTCGCGTTCGCTTGGAAACATAGTGGAATTGCGCTCAGATCGGTATTC
>JAABUP010008846.1_pt1 | contig 12647 bp, 5 predicted proteins | sample 5559201 | NCBI WGS metagenome assembly JAABUP01 (sample SAMN10711887, study PRJNA513373) | rock metagenome | isolation source: Antarctica rocks | place: Antarctica | reverse complement strand
ACGTCTACTTCTTCTCCTTCTCGACCAGCTGAGCCCTTGTCCCTCGATGACATTTCACGGGTATGTCTTGCCCTCCTCGCAGACGCACTTAAACACCTCCTCGGTATGCTGCACCACCTTCTCCACCGCGCCCTCGCCCCTCGTCTTCTCCAATTTCTTGTTCGCCGGGAACACCTCCCCGTCCCAACTCACCCAGTAACAACCACTCCCCTTCGTCCCATCGCTGCCAACCACGACATCCCCTTCCATCCCCTCCCCTTCAGCTTTTGGAGGAAACCTCCCACTCGTCGCCGCAAACAAATGCCTCTCCCCACTCTCCTGAATCGGCACCATGAACGCACTCAATAGCGTCTTCAGCACAGCCGACAGCACGCGTCCAACCGGCAGTTCACGCATCAGGCCCGTGGCCACGCCGGAGGGGTACGCGTGGACGAAGGAGGTATGCAGGTGTCGCTGCGCCATGCCCTCCAGGAAAAAATCACCCATCAGGCTGGCGTGCGCGCCGCATTTGTTGAGGCTGAAGGTGCGCTTCAGACTGAGGTCTGAGAAGTCGAGCGTGCCCGAGCCGCCGGCGCGGACGGAGACGTGCGGGTCTAGGACGGAGACTACGCGGGATAGTCTGGCGTCGGCGTTGACAGAGGGGTCTTGTGCGGCTGCGATTAAGAGGGGGAGCAAATTGGCGATGAATCGCATCCGCGCGTAGTAGTGCAGCACGAATTTGCGGTCCAGGCCTTCGGCCGTCTCGTCCCGGCCTTTCAGCGTCATGTATCCGGGTGTCATGAATAGCAGGTTTAGCTTTTTTTCTTTGGCTGCGATCTCGGCGCACACGCTGTTGACGTTTTTGAGGAGGGATATGTCGGTTTGGAGAAAGGTAGGCTGGGCCGAGGGGTTTATGGTTTTCATGGAGGCGATGGCGGTGTCGGCGGCGGACTGGCTGCGGCCGATGAGGTAGATTTTGGGGAAGGGGGTGTGACGGGCGAAGGCGAGGGCCGTGGAGAGCGAGATGCCGGAGGTGCCGCCGACTGGGGGTTGTTAGTGAGACGGAAGGTTTCCAAGAGAGGAGATAGGGTAGAGAAGAGCCTTTGCAGTGGGCAAATTGCTTCAAGAACAAGACGGTTTTCGGTGAGAGCATCGTAAAGAGTGGAATGTTGGAGCAGGTTGAACTTACCGAACACCGCGACGAGACCTGGGGCTAGGGATTTGAGAGCCGCATTGTGGGCTTGGACGGTTTGGAGGTTCACCATTGCTGCTTCTATCTCTGGCGACTGGATACGGGATTGTAGGATGTAGGACGCAAATGGGATCTGGGTTTCCTTATTGCAATGAACACTTGGTCCAAGAAGAAGAACTGGAAAAGTAGGAGAGAACGTTCGGAAATATGGATAGCCCAGCTGCACTTTGGGAAAACTTGAGATGAGCTTCAGCAACTGGGATGAGGTGAAACAGCGTCAAGTAATACGAGTACCTTCCCGTGCGTGATTCGTCCGTGGGTTTAGCTTCGGCGGAAGAAGGCTGGACAGCACGATCTGGGTATCACCGGCTCCTGAACAAAGATTGAGTTTTGGATATAGACGAACAAAGCTTGAAAGGACTTGAGGTACCGGAAGGGCGTAAGTATACGGTGACCGCAAGTAGAAAGCTGAGCAAGCAGTGGTGTCCAAAGTAACGCCGAAACCTTCTGTGACGCTGATGAGGTAGGTGCAATCCAGAAGATGACTCCAAGGGCAAAGGTCAAATGTGAAAGCTCGAACTGCACAGTATAGGCGAATCAAACCCAAATCAGAACACTGCAACACCAGAGATGTTCTCAAAAGTTGAAGTTGGATGGAGATGCTTGGCATGATGTTGTTGTTCCCGGACAAAGGCACCAGTCTCAAGAGGCTTAGCATACTGCGGCAAGCAGTGATGGGCAAGAGCAAGGTGGGGCAGTGGGGAGCGGTGTGAGCACCGGGCGCGGGGTGTGGGCAGAGCCGATCACTGGACAGGGATCTCAGTCGGATTCTGGTCCGAAACGGCTCAAGCCCGCTTGGGCTCCCAATCTAAAATAGAGTTGTAGGTGGGTGCCTAGATAAGGTCCAGATAGAGAAATTCCGTCTGTAGCGGGAGCGGAGAATAAGACTGACCGCTCATGGGCGACGCGCTTGGGACCAACCACCGGATAAGGTGACACTTCCGCGACGCTAACCCGGCAGCGCGAAGAGTGCAACCCTACCCGAGGGCTGGTGCTTCTGGGCTAGCCGAGCGGGAGGCTGCTTGGCTTTTGCCCGCGAACGGGATGCGGACGACCTGTTCATCCGAGCGGCTGCTCGCTTGCGTGTTCCAGAGGAACAAAGTGGAGGTCAGAAATACGAGAGCGAGGCCAATCAGCGCCCCTCTCTGTACGATTCCTAGAGAATCATCCGCCCATCTCCCAAGTTGTGTGAATTCTTGAACACAGCAGCCTCCGGTCCGACAATTCACCGACGGACGCCCTCGTCCCCGGTTCTGCTGCAGAGATTGTTTCAACAACCAGAGAATGTGCGCTGCACGCGCTTACGACTGTGTATGTATCTCGTCAGCCATCAGAGCGCCCAAAGCGGGAGTCGATAGAAGGGCCGTACTACCTTTTGCTGCTTTCTCTGCCCCGCGGCGCGCCTCTTCTATCATGGATCCCATTGTTTGCATGACACGGACCAAAACGGTCGCGAAACACCTGCAGGCCTTGTTGCCCGTCAGGCATGGATCACGTTATCCACGCCTTCAGCCCAAACCGAGAGCGAAGGAGCCTGGGGGCGCGCACTAGGCAACGTGCTACTTTACCTAATGACCTGCTCCCTGCTCCCCTGTGGCATCTTCTGCTCCCGACAGTTGACACCCACCCCGACAACCGTGTTCAACCCTTCCAACTTCAGTCCTTCTTTCTTTACTATACTTAATACATTCGATTGACGCTCATTGGCGCATTCGAACCAGGACATCCACAAACATGAGCTTGGTGGGCAACTTCGTGGCCAATGGCGACCGCGAGGCTGCACACAACGGCGTGCCACCTTCAGATACAGTACAATGCCGTCCATCCCACCGCACTGGCACCGTAGGCTCCGACCCAGATGCTTCCACAATTGCTGCAAACGCAGGCGGCACAAGTTCGCGCAAACCCAACCAACATTTCAGGGCCGAAAGTGCGAAGGACGGCGTCTCCAGTGTGGAGAGGAGAGAAGGGGAGGTTCATCAGCTGGCCAGACGGTTCACAGAGCAGAGCAATTATTCAACGGCTGGACAGAACCCCTTTGCTGCGGAGCCTGGATCGACCCTGGACCCCAATGGTGAACACTTCAATGCCCGGGCTTGGTGCAAGGCCATGCTGCAGATGTACACCGAGGACAACCAAGCACATCCACTCCGGACCGTGGGCGTAGCCTTCAGCAACCTGAATGTGCACGGTTTCGGTTCCGATACCGATTATCAGAAGAGCGTAGGCAACGTCTGGTTAGAGACTCTCGGTCTGGCGAGGAAGGTCATGGGTCAACGTCAGCGCAAAATCGAAATTCTGCAGAGCTTGGATGGATTGGTGGAGGCTGGAGAGATGCTTGTGGTTCTTGGACCACCTGGATCGGGATGCTCGACTTTCTTGAAGACCATCACTGGAGAGACACACGGCTTCTTTGTCGACAAGAACTCAAACATCAATTTCCAAGGTACGTCCGACGTCATTCACGTGAAGGTTTCCTGCTAATAGTCACCAGGTGTGAGCGCAAAGCAAATGGCCAACGAGTTCAGTGGAGAAGCCATCTACACCGCTGAGGTCGACGTCCACTTCCCCAAGCTCACGGTTGGAGACACCCTCTTCTTTGCTGCCCGGGCCCGAGCACCACGCCACATTCCTGGAGGAGCAACTGTGAACCAGTATGCCACACACATGCGAGACGTCATCATGGCCAGCTTCGGTATCAGCCACACCAAGAACACCATCGTAGGAAACGACTTCATCCGCGGTGTATCCGGTGGAGAGCGCAAGCGTGTCAGTATTGCCGAAGCCTGCCTCAGCATGGCGCCGCTGCAATGTTGGGACAACTCCACTCGTGGTCTCGACAGTGCCAATGCCATCGAGTTCTGCAAGACTCTGCGCATGCAGACAGACATCAACGGCACCACGGCCTGCGTTGCCATTTACCAAGCTCCTCAGGCTGCCTACGACCACTTCGACAAGGTCCTGGTTCTATACGACGGTCACCAGATCTACTTTGGTCGCACAACCACGGCTAAGAAGTACTTCCTTGACATGGGTTTCATCTGCCCTGACCGACAAACCGATGCCGATTTCCTCACTTCTATGACTAGCCACCTCGAGCGTGTCGTGCAGCCAGGTTACAAATACCGCGTGCCCCGGACGCCCGATGAGTTCGTCGCACGATGGAAAGCCTCAGCAGAGCGAGCACAGCTTGTGCAAGACATTGAGGTGTACAACGCAAAGTTCGCACTCGGTGGTGAATACCTGGACAAGTTCAAGCAATCCCGGAGAGCTCAGCAAGCCAAGGCCCAGCGTGTATCGTCACCCTACACTCTTTCATACGTACAACAGGTCAAATTGTGCTTATGGCGTGGATTTCAACGATTAAAAGGTGATCCCAGTATCACAGTTTCTTCGTTAATCGCAAATTCCATCATGGCTCTTGTCATCGCCAGTATCTTCTACAACCTCAAGGCCGACACCAACAGCTTCTTCCAGCGCAGTGCTCTCATCTTCTTTGCCGTTCTCATGAATGCCTTCGGTTCCGGCCTCGAAATGCTCACTCTTTATGCTCAACGACCGATTGTGGAGAAACACTCTCGATATGCCCTCTACCACCCGTCCGCTGAAGCATTCGCATCTATGCTAATGGATTTGCCCTACAAGGTCCTTAACGCCATCACTTACAATTTGGTTCTCTACTTCATGACGAACCTAAGGCGAGAGCCTGGTCCTTTCTTCTTCTTTGTATTCACCTCGTTCGTCCTGACTCTAACCATGTCCATGTTCTTCCGGTCCATTGCATCGCTGACAAGATACCTCGTTCAAGCCCTGGCCCCCGCCGCGATTCTAATTCTGGCTCTCATCATGTACACCGGTTTCACCATTCCGACACAGTACATGCTCGGATGGGCCCACTGGATTACCTATATCAATCCTGTCAGCTATGGCTTTGAGTCTTTAATGATCAATGAGTTCCACAACCGCGACTTCATCTGTGTCAATTACGTCCCGTCGGGTCCTGGCTACGCGTATGTCGGGCCTAACAACCGTGTTTGCTCCACAGTCGGATCAGTACCTGGACAGCCCTATGTCAATGGCGACGACTTCATTGAGTCATCTTACGGCTATACCGCCTTGCACAAGTGGAGGAACATCGGCATTATATTTGTCCTCATGTTCGTCCTCATGAGTGTCTATCTGATTGCTACCGAGTTTATCACCGAAAAGAAGTCGAAGGGCGAGGTCCTAGTCTTCCGTCGCGGACACAAGGCCCTGAAAAAGAGCAAGTTAGAGGAGGATCTCGAAGGCGGTAGTGGCCGCGGCATTGCTGTGGAGAAGACTCAATCGGACGACATTGCCATCATCGAACGCCAGACTGCTATCTTCCAGTGGAAAGATGTTTGCTACGATATCAAGATTGGAAAGGAGCATCGCAGGATTCTTGATCACGTCGATGGATGGGTCAAACCGGGTACCTTGACCGCGCTTATGGGTGTCTCTGGTGCCGGAAAGACCACGCTATTGAATGTCCTGGCTACTCGTACCACCATGGGTGTTATTACTGGAGAGATGCTTGTCGATGGCAAACCTCGTAATGACTCCTTCCAGCGCAAGACCGGCTACGCTCAACAACAAGATCTGCATTTGAACACCTCCACGGTTCGCGAGGCCCTTACGTTCTCTGCTCTTCTACGCCAGCCCGCTCACGTTCCTCGTCAAGGGAAGATCGACTATGTTACGGAAGTCATCAAGCTCCTAGAAATGACCGAGTACGCTGATGCCGTCGTTGGTGTTCCTGGCGAAGGTCTCAATGTCGAGCAACGCAAACGTCTCACAATTGGTGTGGAGCTTGCCGCCAGGCCAGCTCTACTTCTCTTCTTGGACGAACCTACCTCAGGACTTGATTCTCAGACATCATGGGCTATCCTCGATCTCCTTGACAAACTGAAGAAGAACGGCCAGGCTATTCTGTGCACCATCCATCAACCCTCTGCCATGCTGTTCCAGCGCTTCGATCGTCTCCTCTTCCTTCAGGCCGGTGGTCGCACCGTGTACTATGGAGATGTTGGCGAGAACTCGCAAATCCTTATCGACTACTTCGTCCGCAACGGTGGCCCCCCGTGCCCTTCCGCCGCTAACCCCGCCGAATGGATGCTCGACGTCATCGGCGCCGCTCCTGGATCCCACACTGACATCGACTGGTACGACACATGGCGCAACTCCCCCGAATATGCACACGTCCAAGAACATCTCGCCGAACTGAAATTCGAACGCTCCCAACAGGTCAACCTTGCCCGCACCGTCTTGGGCCAGAAGCGCGAGGACAAGGCCAGCTACCGCGAATTCGCCGCTCCCTTCGTTGCACAGCTCCGCGAAGTCCAGATCCGAGTGTTCCAGCAAATCTGGCGCTCACCAACGTACATCTACTCCAAGACCGTACTGTGCGGTAGCTCAGCTCTTTTCGTCGGTTTCTCTCTGTACAATACGCCCAACACGATCCAGGGACTTCAGAACCAGATGTTTGCTATCTTTATGTTGTTGACTCTCTTCGGTCAGCTCATTCAGCAAATCATGCCACATTTCGTTGCCCAGCGCGCTTTGTACGAGGTCCGCGAACGTCCATCTAAAGCTTACTCTTGGAAAGCTTTCATGATATCTAACATCGTCGTCGAACTCCCTTGGAACTCGCTCATGTCCGTCCTCATCTTCGTTTGCTGGTACTACCCCATCGGTCTGTACCGCAACGCCGAACCCACTGACTCCATCACGCTCCGCAGCGCGCAAATGTGGCTCTTCATCTGGACCTTCCTTCTCTTCTCATCCACCTTCGCACACTTCATGATCGCGGCTTTCGAAACCGCTGAGAACGCCGGTAACACGGGTAACTTGCTCTTCATGCTCTGTCTCCTGTTCTGCGGTGTCCTCGCTACCCCCGCCCGGCTCCCAGGTTTCTGGATCTTTATGTACCGCGTCTCGCCATTCACGTACCTCGTCAGCGGTATGCTGTCCGTCGGCATCTCCAACACGGAAGTCATATGCGCGCCAAACGAGTACCTGCACTTCGACCCGCTTAACGGTAGCTGCGGCGAGTACATGGAAGTGTACAAGTCCACTATGGGCGGCTACGTCGAAAACGAACTCGCGACCTCAAACTGCAGCTTCTGCCCCATCAGCGACACAAACGTGTTCCTTGGTGCTGTCTCAGCCAACTACTCGGATGTGTGGCGCAACTTCGGCATTATGTGGGTGTACATCGTCTTCAATATTTTTGCGGCGTGTGCGCTGTACTGGTGGGTGCGTGTCCCGAAGGTCAAGAAGGAGAAGGCGAATGAGATCCCTGTTGCTGCTACGCAGGACCCCATCGACAGTGAGCTTGAGGCTGATCGGGAGGGGGAGATCGTCGAGCACAAGGAGAACAAGAGTGCGAGGCAGTATGAGCCCATGGTTGAAGGACAGGAGGCGGGGACGAGGGATGCTGAGAAGTACAGGAAGGCTTAGTTCTTCCCTCTCTTCCTGGATGTTTTTCTCTCCCCCATAAACGAATGTTTTTCTTTCTCTCATCACCCTCCCTATCCAACAACGAGGTTTCACTTTGTCATCCCGCTTTTTGGAGATTGCACAGATAGTGTTATCTTACGCACGCGCTTGCATATTTCTTTTCAGGCAAGCTCTTAGATGCGACATAACAAACTTTGTGGTTAAGACTCAATTTGAGGATCTGTGCATTTCTCAGTAATGGTAATTACACTGTGCGGCTTCTGAATGTTATATATGCGTACAGAGGGCCATAGATAGAATGTGATATTACTTGCATCTTATCAAGCTTCCGTCTTGCACGCCGTGAATGTTCGTCATGTCATACTATATCTCAAGGATGATAAATGTCTAGCGTGGTCGGCTACAAAGGGTTTACAATAGCATTAAATCTTCAACCATGAAATTAAATCTGATTCTACAACAGGCTTAACCACTAGCTGCATACTTCATAATTATGAGGAGATTTAAAACAATTTTTTGGCGTCATCATGTGGATTTGGTCATCTTTAACGACGACCAATTAATACCCATGAGAGGTAGTAGATATTCCTAGGGTGTCAAAAAAAGATTTCAAGGCATTGTTGGCAAAAGGGTAGAAGTAAAGAACGGTGTCCTCTCAGATTTCAGTTTTGCTACCTATAGCAAGGACATTGAAATCGTGTCCCTTGCAGAACAGTGAGTGGATATGCCCGTCTCTCGTCTGACCCTAACCCTACTCGTATGCACGGGGTTTCCGTGCACACTGGGTTTCCGCGCACTCTAACCTAGAAATGTTAGTTACTGGTAGTATCGGGTTTAGCGTGCTAAAAAGGGCACTAAGATAATCAGTCATATTTAGCGTGCGCGGAAACCCAGTGTGCGCGGAAACCCCGTGCATACGAGTAATCGGGAATGGCCGGATTAGGCGAGTTACCGATCACATGCCGATCCATGCTAGCTTCAAGAAAAGCAAGTCCCTAAAGAAACATATTCCGAATAATGACAGCACAGTAGTTCTCTGAGCCTCTCTGAGCAACGGAAATTCGTCTGCGCTATCGTCGCCCTCTTTTCATCCATGGCCTCGGCCCAACTATTAAAAATGCACTGGATTTCCGCTCTGAGGTTATATAACATCTATTCACCATCAGCCTACTCGCCCTTCCGATCACACCAACTTAGCGATGCATCCCGTAACTTTCTCCTTAGTTTCGCTTTTGGCCTGTATTCTCGCATCGACTGTTGTTGGTTCAAGTACGCCTTCAATATTTGATCTAAAGAAATTTAAACCCCAGGACATTATCACACGGGATGTGGCTGTCATTGGTGGCGGCTCTGCAGGCACATACTCAGCCATTAGCCTAAAGGATAAAGGCAAATCGGTCATTGTCATTGAAAAGAAAGATAGGTTAGGTGGCCACACTGAGACATATATTGATCCCGCGACCGGCACTCCTATCGATATGGGAGTCATGATCTGGCACAACATTACCGTTGTAAAGGACTACTTCAAACGATTTGGTATTCCAATCACCAATGCTGCTGATTTCTTTCAATCAACGTTAAACTATGATTTTCGTACCGGAAAAGCAGTCACTCTATCGTTCACTCCATCGGCAGCGGAGGTATCCGCAGCCTTCTCTGCCTATACGGCACAGCGTTCCAAATACCCCCCGCTGAACGATGGGATATTCCTTCCAAGCCCTGTGCCCGAGGACTTGTATATACCGTTTGGGGAGTTCGTACAGAAGTATGGACTTCAAGCGGCGGTTCCCACCATGTTCAACTACAATCCAGGTGTCGGAGATATATTGGCGAACCCGACGGTCGAACAATTCCGATACTGGGGGTTGAATATGGTGCAGTCCTTATCGACTGGCTTTCTGACTACGGCCCACCACAACAGCAGCGAACTGTACACCAAAGCTGAAGCAGAGTTGTCTTTGTCCTCAAGTCTCCTCCTTAATTCCGAAGTCGCGAATGCGGATCGAGGCGAAGGAGGGGCAGGTATCAAGCTCGTTGTTCGTACACCCCAAGGCAACAAGCTTATTCTCACAAAGAAGCTCCTCGTTGCCATACCCCCAAAGCTTGACTTCCTGGCCCCGCTGGACCTCAGCGACAAAGAGAAGATAGTCTTTGGAAAGTTTATTGATGCGGGTTACTACGTTGGCATCGTAAAGAACACGGGCTTCCCCGACAACACCAGCATCACGAATGCAGCCCAGAACTCGGAGTACAATTTTCCTCCTCTTCCAGGAGTGTACAGCTTTGCCCCAGCTGGACTTCCCGGATTGCAAATGGTCACCTACGCCACTCCGCAGAGTCCCAAATCCTCTCCCCTGCCTGACGCGCCAGTGAAGGCGGACATAATAAAGTCCATCAAGAGGCTTCACAAGCAGAATCCGGACAAGTTTAGCCAAACAGAGCCGGAATTCGTTGATTATAGATCGCATGCACCGTATACTCTTCAAGTCAGTTCTGAGGATATCAAGAACGGGTTTTATAAGAAGCTGTATGCGTTGCAGGGCCTAAGAAATACATACTGGACTGGCGCAGCGTTCAGGGCGGAGGATAGTAGTTTAATCTGGAGGTTCTCGGAGGAAATAGCGTTGCCGCAATTGCTTGCGGGTCTATGAACTTTCGTACAAGACTGATAGATTAAACTTCCTTGAAAATGTCGGGTATGCCGAGCTCGGGCCATGGCTGTCGCATCTGCGATTCAGATAAACAACACAATTCAACAATCACAAATTTGATTGACTTCATACTTTGTGCATTTTAATTTCAACCCTATTCAAAACATCTTTTACAATTTCATGTATATATTTTAAATGTTGATGTGATTACTTTTGCAGTACATGTGAGTAGCTTAAGAACTGCTCGACTTCACTAAAGAATGTGCGAGTAGGTAATAGAATCAAATTCGGTAGATAGCTTAGTAAAGCTAATAATATGGAAAATTAACACTAAGCTATGAAGTACAGAAGCAAATCGTTCTTTATATACTCAAAAGATCAAATTCAAGCATCATCAATCAAGAAAAGCATCTTTGATGAGATAAATAAGATTGCATGTGACTTTGTCAAGGGATAGGGAAACAGGTGCGGTATAGAGAGCTTCGTAGAAGCAACAGGGTGAGCAAACAATGAACACATGCAATGGTCGCTCTAGTAGATAGGTAGATCTAGAAGGTAGGCTAGATACAGATAGGTAGATAGATGAATGAATAGATAAAAGGTAAGGTAAAGAGTAGATGCCTGTGTCTCATGTAGAAGTATATGATGAAGGAAAAGGAAAAACCGCTCGGGAAACCCCTATCAGTAGTAGCCAATATCCCCATGGACCCTGAAGGTGCGGCCGGATCAATGCTGTTCCGTGGGTCATCATGGTGCAAGGTTTCGCCCCAGGACATTCTTCCCCCACCCATTTAATGCTCGTCCCACGAGCATCAACCTGACCGTTTGATGGTACCAGCGAGACGAAGGCGAAGGCGAAGGCGAAGGCGAAACCGGAAGCAAAAGCGAAGGCGAAAGACGAAGATATAGAAGAAACTCAAGCAGAGTGACAAGAAGCGAAGATATTGAATAGCGAGTAGATCGATAGCTAGATGATGATGTGTTCAAGAACGACGATTTAGACATTTACTAATCAGTAGATCGATAGCTAGAAGACGAGATATTCAAAGGCGAAGATTTAAACATTTACTAGTCAGTAGATCGATAGCTAGAAGATGAAGTTTTCGAGAATAGACTTTTGAAGCAGAGATGATTCAAGCTTAGATAGAACAAGAGCAAAGCTCTCAGTAACTCTTGCTGTACGATTGAAGGCGAGATATATGACGTGACTTCGTAGAGAATAAACTGCGAAGCAGAAGATGATTCTGCATCCGCAATTTGTAAAGGGTGGCAGTGACAGATTTTAGCGCTTTTAGCGGCCAATATCCCGAATATTCGTTTAATCTCATGTCCCAGATTTGCGTCACTTTTAGCTGAGGCATATTCATAAAAGCGTCAATATCCATAAAAACGTCAACATCTCTAGAACTTCTATGAGCGCAGTATGCGCCTTTATCGTTTGGTTCAACAAACATGACTATTCTGACATTTGTAGCATTGATAGTTGCAACGTTGAATAATTAATAATTAATTTGACTATCTAAATAATAGCTATTTACACAGTTTAATATATGCGCTGGGAAAGTCAATGAGGAAGTTAATGGGTAAGTTAATGGGTAAACTAATGGGGTAGGGAGCCATGTAGTAGGATGTTCGATAGGGAGTCATGTAGAATGTTCGGTAGGGAGCCATGTAGAATGTTCGGTAGGGAGTCATGTAGAATGTTCGGTAGAGAGCCATGTAGAATGTTCGGTAGGGAGTCATGTAGAATGTTCGGTAGGAAGCCATGTAGAATGTTCGGTAGGGAGCCATGTAGAATGTTCGATAGGAAGTCATGTAGAATGTTCGATAGGGTTATATTTGATGCTCGATAGGGAACAAATTTGATCCTTGATTGCGAGTAGGGTGGTGAGTAGGATGGTGAGTAGGGTGGTCAGTAGGGTGGTCAGTAGGGTGGTCAGTAGATAGCTCAGTAGGGTGGTCAGTAGATAGCTCAGTAGGATGGTCAGTAGGATGGTCAGTAGGGTGGTCAGTAGGGTGGTCAGTAGATAGCTCAGTAGAAAGCTCGGTCGAAAGATCAATAGAAAGCTCGGTCGGTAGCTCAGTAGGTAGCTCAGTAAATGGCTCGGTAGATAGCTCAGTAGGTAGCTCAGTAGAAAGGTCGGTCGGAAGCTCAGTAGAAAGCTCACTAGTAGAAAGGTCAATAGAAAGCTCGGTCGATAGCTCAGTAGGTAGCTCAGTAGATAGCTCAGTAGAAAGCATTGTTTGAAGCACTGTTTGACCCGTGTTATGCGCCCGATCGACGC
>JAABUP010008844.1_pt1 | contig 12652 bp, 9 predicted proteins | sample 5559201 | NCBI WGS metagenome assembly JAABUP01 (sample SAMN10711887, study PRJNA513373) | rock metagenome | isolation source: Antarctica rocks | place: Antarctica | reverse complement strand
CTGCCTGGAGAGCTGGACACTCAAAAATCATGTGCAATTCATCTGCAACAGCCACACTACCACAATGTGTGCAGACCCTATTGGCTCTGGCAACATGCTGACCCCCAGCAAAACGTCCGAGAACAATTGGCAGTTGATGAGAGCCCAGCCTAAACTGAAGAACCCGCTGCATGCGCCTACCAGAAACAGGCAGCTGACAATACCGCCTATGCTGGCTAAAAGGTCTAAACCAATGGTGGTATGTACATGCAACATGCATAAAGAAAGAAGAAGAAGAAGATTACAAGCTTTGGCCAGCCAACAAGTCTGATCGCTCGTGGCAGAGCCTCGGCAACCCTGCCAAACGTCATTCATTTATGTCAAACTAAATGTCAGTGACCTCCAGATAGAGATGCCCTGTCAACACCATATGCCTAAGCTGTTTAGGCTAAACAAAGGCCTGAACAAAAGCAAACCCTAACCCAAAGGCCACATTTGCACATGAAAAGCAGAGCAATCATCATGATCAAATCAGTATATCGGCATCGTGTGATAACAGAAACAAGATAATCAGTCAGAAAAGGTGCCCATGAGCCCTGAAGCCGAGGCTGTGGGGCTGGCACAGTCCTGAAACTCGCTGTCAGACCCCACAGTCCCCATGGTAAAAGGCAGGGCTGGCCCAAAATCAACCTCCCTGCTGACTGACACACCAGCCCGCCGCAGGACCTCAGCAGGGTCCATTGCCACACTGGTATGCTCAGGCCTGTGGGCTGGGCGAGGGCCAGGAACTGTAGGAGCTGGCGCTCTGATTTTGTTAGCCCCTCCCTTGGCACACTGTCGCACCACTCCACCATCCCTGTACTTCAGGGTGGTGCCCCTGAAGAAAGGCTTGAAGCCTCTGACCTTGAGGCCCAAGAAGTCTGAGGACAAGCCCTTGCGCTGTTGCATCTGCTGGGGAGTGAGATCCTCATCTAAGCGGATGCGGCTGGCTCTGAGGCGGCTGGAGGCCTTGAAAGCTCTGTGCTTAGCTGACACTGTGGTAAGCTCAACCAGAACTGCTCTTGGCTTCTTCTGAGCCACTTTCCACTTGCCCAAGCGGTAAGCGCAGCTGACAAGGGGCGCTGCTGAGCTGGGTACATTCTCGAACAGCAGACTTTGTACATGTGCGGCCAGTGCTTTTGGGGTGGCACAAGCGGAGCTCTCGGCTATGCCAAAGACAACAAGGTTCTGCCGCTTGCTGTATCTGAGCATGTGCTCCGTCTGTGGCGACATCTCCATGCGGTGCTGCCGGCAGTGACCAACGTGATCCTAGCCCCCCCACAAGACGTGTGAAACGCAGATGGGGTCCAGCCGCTGGCCTTGCTACTACAAAGCAGCGTAAGTTTCAATTTTTGAGGAGACACATTTAGAAAGCCTGCTAGCACATCCACCTGGGGCGACGAGACCACCAAGCTACTGCCCAGAACCTGCCGAGAGATGTTTCGCGTACGCATAGTGCCTGTCTGTCGATCCTGCTGTTTACAGCATATCGAGACACCCTGACTTCTCAGGGCGTTTTGATACTGAACTCGCAGAATCGAAACGCCCCTCATGGCACATGAGTCATGTGGGCCAACAAACAGGTTGCGTGCGACGTTATAAGAGGTACTTCGTCATTCCGTACAGGAGACATGTCACCAAAATATGTAGATCAGCACTTTCAGCATGTGGCACAGCACTCTGTTGGTCACTTATGTTGATTCAGTAAAAGGCTACTGGTGCGATGACTGCGCCTACGGTGCCAGCAGACGTCGAAGACGATCTGCTGCTGCAGATTTGACCTCTGCTTGAGATGAGCAAGCCGGAGCTTCAAAAAGAGTGGAGAAAGGTGGACTGTAGCGATTTTGAACCAGTAGCCAAGTTTGATCTCTTAGCAGCCGTACTTTGCCGCCTACTTCGCGGTGCCAGCGACTTAGACAGTGCTCAATCGCAGCCCTCCAACAGCACATCGCCTGTTGCATCACCAACGAATACACCAACACCTGCCAAGAGCTTCAAGGAAGCTGTGGCTTCTCCCGCAAGGTCTTCTGACTGCACCAAGTTTGAAAGACGGTTGGCAGAAGCAGAGCTCTCACTCAAGAAGCACAAGGAAAGGCTTCAGGAGTTGGATGGAAGGGCTGAGGCTCTGGAGAGAGAAAACAGGAAGCTCAATCTGGTTGTGTACAACGTGCCAGATACTGCAGATGAAGACGACCATGGTACTGAAACACTCGATTCACTCCTATGCAAGTGTATGCCAGACGACCCCCCCTATGAAGGCCTTGTATGGGGGCAATCACGGCTGGGTACATTCCGCCCAGATCATGAGAGGCCACGTCCGATACATATTCACTTCAACTCATTGAGTGACAAGCACGCTTTCCTCAAGCATGCCAAACACCTTAAAGAAGTCAACCTGAGGTATGACGATGATTTGACAAGATTTCAACAAAGACAAAGGCAAGACATGGCTGCAGACTTTGGGCCACAAGCCTTTCTACAGAGGATCTTCATTGAAGTTCCGCCATGCTGACAAGACGCGCACATGCAAGAAGCATGGGGCAATCAGAGCTCCAGATGCCCAAGTTTAGTACAACTTGAGTCTTTATATTGACCTCTTAGCAGGTGCAGGCACATATACATTGGTGCATTTGGCAACTCAACTTGGCTTTATCTCTGTTTATCTCTGTTTGATGCTGACTTTTTACAGACACTGTTGGTTGTGGAAGGATGTACAATAGTTTTCAATATAGGTAGGATTTTACTTTCGTATTGTATATGTAAAACTAAAACTTTTACGCCTGTCGGCGTTCCCGGGTGCAAGCCCGGAGCAACCCTGGTACCGCAGACCAGGGTGGCCGCTGCACAACATGTATATAGTTTCCAGGCAGGGCCTGTACCTACTTGACCCGCCGTCAGCTCATAAACCAAGTTCCGAAAAACCGGGATACGAACCGCCGACCGCCTGCTTTTTGAAGGCAGACGCTTAAACCACAGGCTAGGTGGTCCTGTGGGGGGTGTATTGTATATGTGCACATACATGCTATGAACCGCACCAGACATCACAGATTTAGGTTTTGACTACAACACTTGGACCTTGCAAGGCCCAGATATGTTTGTCTTGGAACAGCATTGAATGAACTGTATCATTCAAGTTTGACATTCTCAGAGTTCTCCCAGTTATTGTCTGTTGACTCCCCTGTTGAGTCCTAAAGACAAGACAGTAAAATTGGAATTGTTATAATAGCCGTTGTGCTTGGCTTGGGAGCACCCTTGGGTCACATTATTTGACAACCTTTGAGTCTCCTTCTCATGCAGACTGCAGTGCGGGGCGACCAAAGCACAGGAAAACGGCCCATGACAAATGTTGTCCATGTCCCTGCGTCAGCCTGCCAGCACCATAATCTCCAATGAAAACATACAACTTTGCTTTTCATGCAGGTGTGCAGTGCCTAAGTTTGGATTTATAACAGGGGCTGCTCACAGTGACGCTTTGGGATTGGTCACCTCAACAACTTCTTGAACTATGATGATCTGACCTGAGAGCACGACAAGGTTCTCCAGTGACCTTCAACAGGGAAGCTCCTCTTGTGAAGAGGGAAGGGTTCCTTGATGCTCGCCTGCCACCGACGGCTCGGCGGTGGGATTGGGAGATGACTAATGGCAAATGCGGCTGGCAGTACATTGTGAATCTGGGGCAGAGCGGCTGGGAAGGGATTTATGGGGGAATTTTCTGCATAGCGCATTCGCCAGATTCACATCTCTATTATCAACACGTGACCACCACCAGCAGGACCCACGTGCGCGGTGGTGCTATCCGTTTAGGCACGGAAGTGTTATGAGTCCAATTGCGGGTGCAAGCGCTTGCGTCATTAGCTGTCGTTTGACGCGTTGGCTCTTGCTGCTGTAAGCCGTGGTTTGGCAAGCACTGCACCTCGTGCTGAAGACTTCCGTCACTCATCACAAAGTGCGGCACGGTGCTGATCAGACCGCTGCATTTTGCTGCTCATATTGCATATAGTTTTCAAGAGTATACAAACGCGCTGGAACCAAACTTGCTGATCCCGTTGACAGTGCGTTAGTTTGTATGCAGACCGTGAATGAACAGGAAGGATAGTCACAGGTTCCTCTTTCAGCTAAGACAGACAGTGATCTCAAGATACACGGACTATGCGGTTGGCAGCAGTGTCATCTGACCACTGCACACAGCCTCCTGGTAAGCTTTGTCAAAAGCTCTCACAGTTGCCCTCAAGTTTTGCTTGGTAACTAGCTTTGAGGCTTTGGCTTCATCCCCATGTTTCCACTGCTTTCTCAAGTAGAAAGCGTTGAAATTGCCGTTTGGTGCAGAATTTGTGAGCTCAAACTGCTCTGCCAAGCTTTCAACCACTTGCAACGCCACTGGAAGGCCTTGCTCATAGATGCGACAATCGATTGCTTCAGGCAGGTCCCTCTTTTGCTGTAGCTGTCTGCTCACATTTCTGGCATATCCTCTGCCGTACAGAGACAGCCTTCCTGTGTTGTCTTGCCGCAGACCGCTCTTCACGCTGACTTGCTCTGCAGTATCATAATGCCATTCTTTCCATACCTCACGCACAGTCTTATGTTTGAAAAGTTTGATATCAATGAGCTGCTTGGCAGCCTGTCCTGCCACTGCACCTTTGATTGTGTTGGCAGGAGTACAGTCTGTCATGCCATATTGATCATGCACTGGTGTTGGTTGCAGAGAGCATAGACTGGTCCCTGCTGCTAGATCTGCTGCAGTCTGCAGTCTGCCGCCATACCAACTTGCTCTCCTTTGCTGTGATTTATGCTGTGCTTCCAGTTCTGCCAAGCGTGCTTGCTCAATCGTGAGCTCCAATGCAGCTGCCTTTGTCTGCACACCCAGCGCTTTGTACTCCAAATCTTCACATTCCTGCTGCTTCTGTAGCAAAGCTGACCTTGATTGACTTTGCATGTTGCTGTTCTGAACTTTCTGTCTTTTTGCAGGAGGCTCGAGGGTAGCCATATTTGGTGCAGCAAAGGCAGTAAAGTCTGTCTCTCTAAGACTCACAGGCATGTCAGTGCATTCGCTCCTTTTTACAGCCCATAGCTCAAGGTCAGGCACGTTAAAGCCTAGCGCATGCATACTGTCAAGTTCTGCCTGTCTCACTCTACCAGCAAAGTGTGCATACTCGCTGGATGTCATCACCCCCAGCACACCAGGCAGCTGTTTCTTCATGTAGCTGCCCTGATATAGCAGCATTTTGATAGGCAATGCTTGCCAGCATGCTTGCACAAGCAAATTGATGCATTTCAGGGTTTCTTGGGCCCGAGAATAATAATGCTTGGAGTTGGCCAGGAGGAAGCTTAGGCCTGGAATAAGTGCATCAACCCAAGCTGCTGGCACACACACATCAGCCCTACCAAGGTGATGATGCTGACGCCATTGTGCTGACCCTTTGGTGAAGCCAGCTAATATGGCTTGTTCGGTCAAACTTACCTTGGGGTCTTGCAAGTAGGCTCTCTGAGTCTTACTCAGATTCCAATCCATCTGGGTATCAATGTCGCCTGGGTTTGTGCCTTCTTCTGCAAGCATGACTGTGACTGTGTGTCGCATCAGGTGAAGTTGTTTCCTCTTCTGGCACTTGGGTAACTGCTTAGTGAAAAAGCAGCTACGTAGTCGTCCCACTCTTGCTTGGTGTTCACCTGGAAACAATATTGTGCTGTCTCCCCAAGCACTGTTGCCGTGTTTGATGTTATTCAAAAGCTGAAAGCCATTAGCAACCTCCCAAGCCAGCAGTTCAGCAAGAGAGGCAAACACGTCCCAGCCTGCCTTGGCATGCCTGCTAATGCTTTTGTACATCACCTTGCCTACCCTATTAGTCTTGTCCTTTGCAACTCCAAATGCGATCATGTCAAACGCTTGTGGTGTGATGTTCTGGGCATTGCTGGGCACATCGTGATACATGTTGAACCAGGTTGTTTGCTCTAAAGTAACCCCTCTTGTACCTAACTGCAGGTCAAGCCCAATCAGGACTTGACCCGACAGCCCTTTCAAACAGAGTGAATCCGACACACAGGCGCAGTACAAATCGTCTCTATCTGAATCGGTGATGCGCCCACCGTGCTCCTCCAGCTGGGAGGTGTTCTTTGATATTTCAAGCTGTATGGCCACACTGTCGGCTTTGGCTGCCGTCACTACTGATTGCAGGTAATCCATCTCTTTAGGCAGAAACATGGGACATCATGAAGCTCTCTTTGGCAGCTGCGACACTGTCTCCTGTTGCTATATTCTTTTGAGCTTGGTGTCTGTCTCGCAATTGGTCCAAGAAATCATACACTTTGGTGTAAGGTGTCACATGGGTGCCTGTGCCATCAGCTTGTGTGAATTTCAGCCACTCAAACCATGTCCGATTGTAAGCTTTGATGGTGTTTGCGATAATGTCATGCATCTGCTCAGCAGTATGTCGGGTGTCTCCTTCGAGGTGCATTGCATGCGGTCCTTTGTATCTGTTGACAAAAGATAACAGCTCCTCAATTGGACCATGATCTCTCTTTTGCCGTGGGATCAGATCAACTGACTTTGTCTTGTGCTTCCTTAGGTGGCCTATTGAGCCCTTTGGCCCGAGACAAACTGGAGACCAGAGAGGGTTGGTGGTGGCTCAAGAGAGGCTTAGTGGTGGTGAACAAAGCAGTTTATTGATGAATGACTATGCAGGTGCAAGACGCAGTGGCCCTGGTAGATCAAGCTCAACTCCAGAGTCGGGCAAGGAGTTTCTACTTGGTAGGAGCTAATGGCCATTCAAGTCAAGGGCCAGGTGAGGGCCTTTGCCTTCTTGGCTAGTGCTACACTGTTCCACACTACAAAAGCAGTGCTGTATATGCGTTCTCCTTGTATGCAAGAAGAATTTCCTTTTTTTGCCATTTCTGGGCAGCTTCCTTGGCAACAAGAAGCTGTGTCTTGTTGGCTGATTTCAATACCATCCAGCAAGTCTATGAGTCTTGTGCAATGCCCAGGAAGTTGCTGTCCTCTTGAGACTAAATTTGAGGTTATGATTTCAAGTCGTTGATGAGCCAGATGAGTGAAAAATTTGGCGTGACAGTCAGTGTTTTTAGGTGCCCTAGTAGTTGGCTGTTCATACAATCGAGACACTTTCATTTCAAAACTTTGATACCCCATCATGGACCTTTTCTTCTTCTGTTTCTCGATGATGCCTAGAATCCCAAAAGTTCGAGAATCAATATTCAGCAAGTCTTCAAGTCTTGTATGGTGCTAGCAAGCTGCTGTCTTCTTAAAACTAGATGCAGCTCTGACTTCAGATTTCAGTCGTCTACGAGCCAGACGAGTCAAGTTGGTGTCTTGGCTCCTTTGTGTCACAGTCAGTTTTCTTTTTGATGACTGATCATGTTTTGTGATCTGCAAACTTCAACAAGGTGTTCAAGTTTTCAAAACTTCGGTGACTTTCTGACTGATGACCGCTCACCGATCTGCCAAGTTCTTGACAGGTGTTCAAGTTTGAAGTTCTGAAAGTTCCTAGATGATGACTGATCATGTTTTGTTATCTGCAAACTTCAACAAGGTGTTCAAGTTACAAAACTTGACTTTCTGACTGATGAGCGCTCATCGATCTGCAAAGTTCTCGACAGGTGCTGGAATTTTGAAATTGTGAAAGTTCCTAGATGATGACCGATCATGTTTTGTTATCTGCAAACTTCAACCAGGTGTTCAAGTTACAAAACTTGACTTTCTGACTGATGAGCGCTCATCGATCTGCAAAGTTCTCGACAGGTGCTGGAATTTTGAAATTCTGAAAGTTCCTACTTGATGACTGATCTTGTTTTATGATCTGCAAAGTTCAACAAGGTGTTCAAGCTTCAGAAGTTTGGTGACTTTTTTGACTGATGAGCGCTCACATCGATCTGCCAAGTTCTTGACAGGTGTTCAAGTTTGAAGTCCTGAAAGTTCCTAGTTGATGACTGATCATGTTTTGTGATCTGCAAACTTCAACAAGGTGTTCAAGTTTTCAAAACTTCGGTGACTTTCTGACTGATGACCGCTCATCGATCTGCAAAGTTCTCGTCAGATGCTGGAATCTTGAAATTCTGAATGTTCCTAGTTGATGACTGATCATGTTTGATGATCTGCAAACTTCAACAAGGTGTTCAAGCTTCAGAACTTTGGTGACTTTTTTTACTGATGAGCGCTCACATCGATCTGCCAAGTTCTCGACAGGTGTTCAAGTTTGAAGTTCTGAAAGTTCCTAGTTGATGACTGATCATGTTTTGTGATCTGCAAACTTCGGTGACTTTCTGACTGATGAGCGCTCATTGATCTGCAAAGCAGATCGCAATGAGATGCAACATAGACCCACTGCTCAGTAGGTAAATAGTAAGGAAGACATGCAGACTGTTGCAAAGAGAGGGGGGGACCCACCGCAGCAGCAGTCTCAGCCGTAGTCTCAGCAGCAGTCTCAGCCGCAGTCTCAGCAGCAGTCTCAGCAGCAGTCCCCTGAGAAGTATACAAGTGTGAGGCAGAATTGAATAAGAAAGATCAGTACAAACAGAGAGCTCTGCACAACAGTACAGTACGACAAGACATGACCAATTGCTCACCTCAGAAGCAGTCTCAGCAGAAGTCTCAGGAGCATTCACCGCCAGCAGCCACTCTTCAAAAGCAGCTTGCGCCATCTTGATTCTATACTCCACTGCTTGGTGTAATTATGCTGGCGCAGCATCACAAGAATCACAAGTTATTCGTTGACAGATACCCTGACAATAGACCCTAACCCAGACGCAAGGCTTGACATGAGTTCTCAAGCAGACGCTGACCTTGCGCCGTGCCCAGCAGAGGGCAGGGCGCGCCTGAAAATGGTTCATGCGGACAAAAGAGGGAATGTACAACCGGAGGCGTGTGCCACACCAGATACCAGGTAAGAATAGAGTATGTAAAACATGGAACTGCACCAACCATGCATTGGATGAGGTATTCACCAAAGCTAAGTCAATGAAGACTATTGAAGCGGCTTTGGGATGTGACTTGGCAGACCCCAAACAAACCCTGCTAGCTTGTCTACGGTTTCAACACCTCAATGTGGAGACACCAGAGCGCCACAACGTGATCATTCGTGACGGCGAAATGAAATTGTTTGAGATGGATATGAAGCCCAAGGTCAAGAAACGCAACAGATGGATACAAGTGGGTCCAGACTACTGGCATGCACTGTGGGATGTGATCTCTCGGCGATGTACAGACTTTGCTGAAACAGAATCAAGCTTTCGTGCAATGAGAAAGCAAAAGGTGTATGACAACTTGGTGCAAGAACTGGACGCCATTGAGACATACGCGAATGACAAAGGGAGGGGGCCAGATGAAGACATGTCAGACTTATGCAGCCAAGTCGAAGATGCCATCCGGCAATTTTGTGCCACACCGCCTCATTGACAATGATTATCTTATTTTGCATGACGTTTTATGTTCAAGTCCACTGCTGTCATTTCTCCAAAATCCGGACAACTCATAAACCTCCGCTCCAAGCATTTTTGTTTATTCGGTCACCGACAGATAATAAGCAATGCCTATCAATGCGCACATCAAGAAATGTGTAGTCTTTTGCTCTGCCATTATCGTTCTTGAACAAGCTTCATTACAGCTGAGCTGATGTAGTGCCTTCCAAGTCATTTCTACAACTTTATTTGTTTGCTGGTTTTTGGGTAACCCTGGCAAGTGCAGCATATCTGCAGCCTGCACAAGGCATGGCATGTGCACAGAAGAGCTCTTGTGTTCTTGCTGAGACCAAGTGAACTTCTTTTGGGAAACCTGGCAGGTGCAGTACATGTGCAGCATGCACAAGGCATGTCATCTGCACAGAAGAGCTCTTGTAAACTGTTGAATTGAGGGGTTTGCAGCTGTTGTTCGTGTCATGTGATGAGCATTCCTTGTCTTCTAAATTCGGCGTTGTATGCTTTTGATAAACTATACGTCAGGTTCAGAGTCCCAAATGGAGTCCTATTCAACATCACATCTGTCAAACAGTGTTGCAAGAAAACATTAATATCTTGCCTTTGCAAACGTCAAGCTATCTCAAGCTGTAATGGAAAGTGGTCAGATTTGTATTTGTCCCAAGCTGATGCCCTAGCCACATTGCAGTACTCAGTGCGCTGCAACACCTTCATGTCAACCACTGATGGCATGCAATCAGCAGACACGATGAAGTAGTCAACAACACTTTGTCCAGCATAGCATGAGTATGTGAACTTCGCTTCCATATCACCGGGTGTGCGATTGTTCACAATCAGTAGCTCAGCTGCTTGGCAGAGACCAAGGAGCTCGGGTGCCCATGTACATGCGTTGCTCCTCACGTGTGAGCTCTACCATCATCACATCCGGTCTCATCTTGTCCCTAGTACGTGAAGGGTCCTCACGGTGGGCTAGCAACATAGAGTCTGGCAAGACCCAAGTAGGGATGCGTTTGTGATGGACCCCTAGGTCTGCAAGTGTGGTTGCACTGCCGACGTCAGCGATAAGGAAAAAGCTTCCATGGTGACCTTTGTTAATGGCATTGATCATGATTCTTGCAGCCTCATCACGTCTATGGATGTGCATTTTTTTCATCTCAGGGTGTGAACATCTTCCTAGGATGTGTCCGGCAGAGTCATGCTCACCACAGAGTGGGCAATTGCTGTTACTGGGGATGTCGCCTTCTTGGAAGTACGGTACCTGCCACATCCAAGCTTTTCCCATGTTCCAAATTTGACCCCACTTGTACTTGTTCGTGTTCCTCAGCATTGCATCTGTCACCTTGTCTTCTTCTTCCCAAGTTTATGCACTGACAGGTGCAACCTTGATCACTGCATCTGTTATTTGTTTGCTGTTTACAACTCAAGCCATGCAGTAAAATCTATTAGCTTTCAAGAGTCAGAGCGGGGTTTAAACCCTAAACCCTAAAAGAATTGCTGCAGGGTACATGCTTGCTGGATACGCTGCCTGAATACACCTGTGTACGGTCATCAACCATTGGAGCATACCACCTGCAATGCCATATGCTGTTGCTGGCATGCATAGCAGGGCCTCATGCACAATTGCCAGAACTAAGCAGAAGCACTCAGCTGCTATGCTGACTTGTGGATGCAGTGTGAGGTCAGCTCAAGGCTACAGCCAACTAACAATCCTGCGGTATTTCAAATCTGCTTTAGCTAAACGCACTCCTTGCCAACTAGCAGCACCCAGGACAAGCCGTCAAACCTGGCATGCTATTGACTTGATGCTGTTTGACTGTGGTTCCAGTGATGCGCACACAGCTTGATCATGATGCAGCAGGCTTTGTGTCCTGAAGCCTGTAACACTTTGCAACAAAGCTTTGATGATGGGGCATTGTTTGCAGAAAGCTGCAACCTGTCTGAGCTCGGGTATGGCTGTGAGTAATCCTTTGTGGAGCATTGTATACAATTTTCTTGCAAGCTGATTAGGAATTCACATTGCTCAACCACACATCGGCTTGGGATCATGCAGGCGCTGGGCAAGACAGCTACAGAGATGGCCTGACAGCTATCACCTTTTGGATGCTAATTACCTTGTTGACATGTGTAAGGCATGCATGCCAACACCCCGGCATCGCTGGCATGCCACATGCAAGGGCTGCTCTTTCAGACAGCCACAGGTTCTGAGCTGACAAAGGTCAGGTCAGCTTTCCGGCTGGGCAAGTGGAAACAGGACCAGGGCATGTTTTGGTGGAGCTGCTTTCTGTGGCTGCCAAACATACAGCCTTCCAGGCCTCTAAACGCCTCAGAGCTATGAAGGTCAGGTTGGATGAGGACCTTACTCCTCAGCAGATGAAGACACGCAGAGGCTTGTCCACAGACTTTCAGTGTCTGAAATCCCGTGGTTACAAGCCCTTTTTCAGAGGCATTACACTGAGATATAGGGATGGGGCACTCATCCGCAAGTGTGCTCGGGGCGAAGCCAACAAGGTTGTGGCAGCTGCAGCTCAGGCAGCTAGGGCAGCAGCGCCTCCACCCTCCAGGCAGCAACAGGCTCAAGAGCCGCGTGTTCCAGTGGCCATGGACCCTTCAGTCCTTCTGCACCAGCATGGCATAAGTCTTGATGAGCTTTCTGATCCTAGCAGTATGGTGGCTCAAGCAGCCCAGGCTATTATTGCTGATTTTGATAGTATGATGCACACCTCTGACGATGGTGTAGCCAGTTAGGCTGCTGGGCAGTCATTTTGAAGTCGTGAATTTTATGAACATTATGATATTGAGATTGATCTGTCCTATGATGCTTTGGGCATTGTGCCTAGGATGTCCACAGACAAACATTATTGTTGCAAACTGATGATGTGATGCAGGGGCAGTGTGTCACTGCAGTTACACCTATGGAGATTTGCTCTTCATACAGGTGTGCAGTGACTCAGCGCAAATGCAGTGCAGCAAGGTTCAGGGCAAAATGCAATCCCCACTGTTCAGTGCTGCTCTGCAAAAGAGGCTCACAGCAGGCAGTGTGTCACTGCAGTTACACCTATGGAGATTTGCTCTTCATACAGGTGTGCAGTGACCCAGCACAAATGCAGTGCAGCTCTGTTCAAGGCAAAATGCAATCCCCACTGTTCAGTGCTGCTCTGCAAAACAGGCTCACAGCAGGCAGTGTGTGACTGCAGTAACACCTATGTAGATATGCTCT
>JAABUP010008841.1_pt1 | contig 12655 bp, 16 predicted proteins | sample 5559201 | NCBI WGS metagenome assembly JAABUP01 (sample SAMN10711887, study PRJNA513373) | rock metagenome | isolation source: Antarctica rocks | place: Antarctica | reverse complement strand
TCCTTTTTGACAAGCACCACACAATTGCCCAATACAAAGATGGAGATGAAAGCCTCACCACATAGTCTTTGCCAATGCGTATGGCATTGGAATCCAGGCTTGGCCGTGTAAAAAGTGGCAACTGTGTCAAGAACTGCTCACAACCTGCCTGCAGTGTGTACAGCCCATGTTTCCTGCCGACGTGTCTGGCCTTGACTGACGTGTTGTGCGCTGATGACTTGACCTCCTTGCTTCTTGTATGCGCTGATGGGCCATCCGCCCCAGTTGTGCCCTCTGAGTCATTTGCATCTGCATCATCAGATTTGTCATCACCCTTGCCAGATGCAGCATCCCCATCGTCGTCCTCTGCATCCTCATCACTGTCGCCATCATCAGCAATATCATCATCGCTCAGGCTAGCAGACCTTTTCCTCTTTGAATTGACATCAGTCCACTTCAACTCTGCAGCTGTGGTGGGACGCTGACTAGGGTCCAACTTTGGTTTGTCCTGAGCCAGCCACAGCAAGTACAAGTATATCAACCGAAGGCTGGGTGCTGTCTGCAGCTCAGAGTCAAGTGTAGCTGAAAAGTCGGCATGCCGACTTGTAGCATCTGGAGGGCGCCGGACAAAGGTGTGGTGCCGCTTGCTGGATAGTATGCCATAGATAGCCCCCTCCTCTACCTGCAAGCAATCAGAGCCAGTATAAGTCCTCTTTACTGTCGCTTGCGCATTGCAACATGCTTCACATGTTCTGCAAGACAAGCTTGAGGCTGGATAAGACAGAAACATGCCGAAAACTGATGTGCAGCAACACTGGCTGTCAGCAAGCACTGGTCATTTGAATAGTGTGTCAAAGGACACTTATTGATTTGAATGCATGCTTGCGCCAAGTAAGCACAAGAGTACTTACGCTGCAAAAAGTTGATTTGGCTATTAGCGAACTTTAAAGCACATCAACTTTTATGTAGTGATGTAGTGAGTAACAACAGCAAATGTCAAGGCGACAGCAACATATTTCATTTACATACATGGGTAGTGTGACATTGCTCCAATCTGTATTGATATGCACACAATTTTCACCATGTAATAGAGGATTTGAGCAGCGGCCCGAGCTACGCCCGTCCTTTTCTCTGGGTCTTGCAGGAGGTCAGTGAAATGACCGCCAGCATGCCGCTCAGCCCATGGTGCTTTGACCTCGTGAGGGATGTATGTGAGTTGAGTATGCGTGTCTATGGCACGAAGGTCTACTTCTGTGACACCCGCATCACCTGAAGAAAATAGTTTTTTTGGCAAGCCAGAAATATGTTCTCAGCCATTACACTTCACCTCTCGCTAGCATATGGTCGCAGGCAATAAAGTTGAAGAGTTACATGATTTTGCTTACCTTGTGTTTGGCCGTACTCCAGAGTCAGGCCTAGATGCTTCGCAGCTTGATTGACTGGCGCATAGACAGCATAGTCCAAAGCCGAATACAGCATTGTTTCATGAGTCACTCGAACGCCATTCCCAGGACATCTCTGATCATGAACACAAGCCGTCAAGGGTATACCCCTCAACTTGTCCGAAAGGTGTTCACGTGCCGCCCAATTGCTCACTTCAGCTGCATGTCACAAAAGCAATTTTGCTGCGCTATACCCATAGTCAGAGGTCAGCATGAGTATCATGCTAATGCTACTGTAGCATCTGTGTATCAAAAGCTACTGTAGCGTCTATGAAAGTGTTCACACACAGGTTCTGCTCAACATACACATAGGTCTAAGCTGTGGCTGCCCACACTTAAAGTTGTGCTATGCTACAGTTCTGTGAGGCTACGAAAAGTGTCAGAATGAAATAGCATGGTTTGAGCGTACAGGAACCAAATCAACACATGAGGAATGATAGCACTCACTGCATGGACAATTCCATTTTGAGGCAGATGTTTACGACTGCCAATGGACTTAGTCTGCTTTCAGGGTAGTGGCAATTGAGCACGAGGATGCTGCAGGCACAACCTGAATGAGCACGCCTAGGTGACTCAGTGTGCACTACTGTATGAAGGGTAGCTCACCCACCTGGCAGATTCCACTTGCCAAGGGTGTCAGCAGTGCGGCCACCAGCAATGAGCATGGTCTGAGATCTGCCATGCTCAGCAAAGACTTCATCCGGGAAAGATTTGTTCAATACGTCCCATAAAGACTCTGCAGCACAAAGTTCAACGATATGGCCAAGGTATCCTAGCCCTTATGCATAAAGTGAAGATGAAAGCATGAGCAACAGCCGCACAGTGCAGTGTTCACACCTTGTGGCAGCTTCTGAGCTGCCGTGATGATGTTGCAGCGTTTGACATTTAATGCATTTGGAGGCTGGCTCAAGATGGCAGCATCCAGCTCCTTGAAACATCTCATGGCCTCATCCTGACGGCTATACCCAACATTCGGATCCTCAAGCTTAAGTAAGATAGCGGCAAGGTCAGCTTGAGTTGCGCCAGCTACTACAAGGGCTTCTTCGATGGTTACCATACTCCGGAGGAACCTGAGTGTTGCACAGCGTGCTGTCGGTGCTACCGTCGTGCCGAAGGCGACTATGCCCAAAGTGCCTGGGCTCTTGCACGCTCGACACATAGATGACTCAATCAATTTACAATTCAATCAATCATTTTACATTTCCTTGAAAGATTGGATCTCAGATACACGTTCTAAAGATACACTGATTTGCAGAGCTTGGTAAAGTGCCTGGATCATAGGGGTATTGTGTTAGTGTGAGATACAGTATGCAGTCAAGCAAGGGTTGTGTTAGGCTGCGCAATGCATTGAAATGCATCTCGGAGGCTAATTTTACAGTCATGGAGAAGTGTCGAAGTCGACAGCTGGTCAGACACGAATGTAGCGGCTGTCGCTGGCTGTGAGGTCGAGGCTGACAGTTTCGACGGCCGGCCACGAGCGTAAGCACAACGCATGTAGAGCTGAATCGGAGGTCATATCAGTGGTCATACTATATCAGAAGAATACGAAGCCCTCAGGGAAGCTTGAGGCTCAGGGTTTGAATGTAGGGTTTACTACTGTGAATGCAGCCCAAGATAGCATCAACGTTGACTTGGACTTCAACAGCAAAACCTTTCTATGTCAGCAAGCCAGCAACATACTCCTTTGAGCATACCCAAGGCGGCCACATAGGCTTTTTCGATGTCAGGCAACTTTTAGCTGGGTGTCAGTCCAGATAAAAGTGGGTTTTGATGTTGCATGCCGGTCCGAAACATGAATTTTGATGGCAATGAACATATTTACTTGAACATCTAGACGGGACCAGCTGCCGTTTGGCTGCATTACGCACCTACTTTGAGCAAAAATGGTGAAGGTCTGCTATTTCGCCAGAGTTTCGCACTGTTTCGCACATAATTTCGCCGGGCATTTTTTGTCCCTGAGTTTCGCACGACACACTGGTCACATCATGTCCTTTGGTGTGCATGTAGCTGATGATGCCAGCCATCCGGAAGGTGAAATCATTGCGATCCATGATGATTCTGCGCAGCCTGTGGTACTGACTGGTGATGATGCCATACTTGGCTGCTGAGCTGATGTTGGAGCTGGCATGGGGGTATTTGATGATGAACAGCCTGGACAGTGGAAGATGTTTCCTCTTGTCATACAGGACTGTGGTGAGCCGGCTGACGCTGCCCGCTTCGCGCTGTATGCTGATGTCCATGTAGTTGATCGAGTCACCTGAATCAACAGAAGTGACCAACAGAGTCCTGGGGTATATGCCAGTGATCCTAGCATGCTGAAAGTGCTGATCTACATACAGCAGATGGTGCAGGTATGGATTACTAATGCTGGCCAGGTCATCAATGTAGCGGGCAGTAAGCAGAAAAGCACAGGCTATCTGGTATAAGACCGTGCGCAGGAAGGCAAAAGCAACATCCAAGTACAATGCAGCTAGGCGCATAATGAAGCTGAGTTCATACATGGTTAGGTAGTAGTTAGCCAAGTGTGAAGCACAATCACTACAAATTCAGGGGGGTAACTTCGCCAGTACTTTGCCGGCAATCCCAGTGCAGAAAAAGATTGCCAGGCAGTTGCCAACGACTTTGCCATCTACTTCAGTGTTGTGGCAGCTGTGGCAAACCCCTGTTTGCCGGCAAAGTGTATAGTGCAAATCGGCAAAGAATACGCAATGCCAGAGGTTGCCGAACATTGCCGGCAACTGGGTTGCCGTACTTTGCCGACGGTCATTGCCGGCAAAAGCACTGGCAAAAGGGTTGCCGAATGAGGCCATTCCTTTCCACTACATGCCCACCACCTTCAACAGGGCCACATACAAGCTGCAGCTGCCAGCCTTCATGCTCAACACAGCTAGCACTCCAATCACCCTGTTTGATTTCTATGGTGTGAAGCGCTTTGGCAGAGGCCAGCACAAGGACAGGTTCAACCGCAGAGCAGAGTTCCATTTGCTGTATTGCAAGTTTCCAGGGCTGTGCAAGGCTTGTGATTGCTCAGGCACAACCCTGTGCACCTGCCTGAACTATGGTGAGCTGTGGGACAAGTTCTTGCAAGACACAGGCAGACGTGTACCTAACAAATCTCAGATGCCAGCTGCTCTTGATGCTTGGAGAATCTGGGGAGAGCAGGCCAATCTCAGTCTGCAACAGCAGGAGTTGTGCCTGGGTCCTGAACGCTCTGTGCGTGTATTTGATCGTGCAATAATTGGCAATGCTACACTGGCTTGTACCAGGGTTGAGAAGTCCAAGTTTGCTCGTGATAGTGTAGTGCTCACCAAAAGCAATGGGAAGTACTGGGCTGGACGGGTGAATGCATTTCTATCACATGCACCACCTGGTTGGGAGGACTGCCACCCTTCTGAGGAGGCAAATGTTGCTGAGGTGGACTGGTATGCAGATGCAGTCCCAAGTGCAGGCATCAGCAATGGCCTGTCAGTCTGCTTGGGCTGCCCAGTGTTCAAGAGAGACTTTAAGGATGACCGTACTGGCAATCTATGGCCAATAGAGAGGCTGAACCCATGCAAGCTAGCTGCTGTCCCCCATTGCTCTCACCCAGACAATCTAGTTGTCTTGAGCCGTTTTGCCTCTTTCATGCATCAAGTTCCTGAAGTCAGTTGAGCAACCATGTTTTCTTTTTGTGATTGGCTGTGTACGACAGTTGTTGAGTATGAAGTGCTATAGCAGTGTTTGCAGCTAGCTTCAGGTTTAGCTTGCAAGTTGAAAGTGAAATTGCTTGACCTTTCTGTCTATGCTGCTTTAAAGCTGCTAAATTTAGGTTGTTTACAACGTTGTAGATGACACGTGTGTTTGAAAGCTTCAAGCAAAGTAGTAAAAGTCAGGCCTGTCCAACATCGATACGTTCAACTTGTATTACAAATCATTTCATTGTGCAGTGACATGCTATTGCAGTCAACTAATCACTCCAAAAAGCACTTGTGACTGGTAGCTTGGCAAAGTCTGGCTACTGCACTCAGTTGCCGGCAAAGTTATACTGGCAAACGGCGTTAGCCATGCTTAGCCGTCATTTAGCCAGTTTTGGCTAAGTTCTGGCAAAGTCTTCTGGAAACCGGCAAAGTACTGGCGAAGTTACCCCCCTGAATTTGTAGTGAATTGCAATTGATTCCCATGGGTGTTCCCTGAATCTGACGTCGAATCTGGTCACCGAATCTGACATACGTGTTTGCAAGCAGGAATGAGAGCCAGACATCTATGGTGTGTATGTCAAAAATCATATATCTGCCACCATGACCAGTGCCCGACCTGGCCTGGTCAGTAGCTGGCATCTGATTCTGGCGTAGCCAAACATGCATATCCGCAGTTTCAATGTTGGTGTAAAGTCGCGCAAAGTCACATGAAATTCATGTCATGAATCCAAAGGGGGAGGTCAATCAATCAATTTAAATGTAAATTTACATTTCTCGTCTTTGGACTCATCATCAGGGTGCGCGGATGATTTCAAGCCAGTACGGTAGACAAGTCGGCGGAAATAGGCTGGCGAATTGATCGCGTAAGGAACGCGTGGCGTTGTGACGGGCTTTGCGCGGTGGGTGCGCGATGGTTGCGGAACGGCATGCGGTATTTGTGCGCGGTGAGGTTGGGGTCTTTTGGATTGGAGGTGTGTGGACGTCAACGCAAATTTCCTGGAGGTCAAAAATTCTCGAAGCTTGTTTTAGGGTATCTTGAAAAGCGACCAGGGCGACCAAATTTGATGGATTGTGGGATAAAAGCACATGTTTGCTGAAAATTCAAGATGTAGAAACCTAAACAAAAACCCTGAACAGCACCATGACAGACTTCACAGATTCGCTGTGCAGCTGCACACAACCTACTTGTGCTGCGAAGCTAGGGGTCGCAAAGCAAATATAGCTGCCAGATCACGGCCTCCAGTCTGTCTGTTCAGTCTCAACAACGGTTGTCAACATGGCGAAAAACAGCGTCTTGATCGGTTTCGTCGTCATACTCGTCGGCTCTCAGGTATGCCCTTTGAGGCTTAGGCACGACTCCGTGTTTTATTCCAGTGAGATGTCGTACTTCCACGATAACGTTGCTTATCCTTGCATGGGTCGTGGAACTGTCGCTGCGCGTATGTTGCAGTTCATCCTGCTAAGGCTGGCTACAGTGTATCAAGCGTATGTGTCTGCCCCTGGTGGAGGTTGCTCGAGGTATCATCTGACTGTTCAATCGGTGATGTACGTAGGGTGCATGGGGCCGCCAGAGCGCCTCTTGCGCAGACTGCACCGGGTGCCCCAATCAGTCTGCCTGTGAGGACGGAACAGCAAAGGCCAACTGCGCGTGGATCGGCACCACCTCCAAGCTGGGTGTCTGCGTCAACCTCGACACGGACGTCAATAACTGTGGCACTCGTGGTCATGCTTGTTTGGGAGGACAAACTTGCGACCTTGGGGTCTGCAAGTGTCCTGAGACTGGCGTCACCGACCTGCTGTCGGATGCAAACAACTGTGGAGCTTGTGGGTCGAAGTGTCCAGCTTCTGCGTTCATCAGTCCTGATATCTTGCACGTTAACGGGCCAGATCCGCTTTGTTATGGCCAAGCATCATGTATCAAAGGCGCTTGTGCCGCAGTTTGCCCAGTAACCTGTTCGACGGCTGCAGACTGTAGCGAATGCACGAAGGCCTATGGGGACTCTTTTGAATGCACGTTTTATCCTGCCAATAGCTGTGGGGGCACCAACTCTGCTGGAAAGTATTGCGTAGATCCATATGGTGATGTGGAAGCCTATGGATTGTGTGGTCATGGTTATTGTTTTCCTTGAAATTCGCGCTGGTTTTGGTGCTGCAACATGGAACCTCTAAGTTTGTATTTATGTCAAATCCTGTACCAGGGGGTCCACTTGGGCGACTGAATTGGCAAGCAGAAACGCTCCGAGCTCGTCTCAACTCGTAGTCCTGCACATCCGTGGCGCACTCAGCACTTACAGAATCAGTTGCCAAGCATCCCAACACAGGCCCTTGATCGCTGTACATGCTATTCACCGGCACATGCATATGCATGCATGCTGCTTGTTTGACTGCAGACAGCTGCCTCTCGTAGTTCCCCGTGTTTCTACGGCTCTTGTCTGAAATTCAGACAAGAGCACCCTTATGTATTGCTATGACGATTGGCTGTTGCTTTCATGCTGCAATGTACAGCCACTAGTCTGCTCACACGGCCAGGTGAATGACATACAGAATTCGCAAGCTGCACATCAAAGAAGCAGCAAGTGCCAAGCAGCAGTGACAACACATTTCAGGCAGCATTTGAATGTCTGGTCTTCTTTGAACATCGATTGCATACCTGATACACACAGCAGGCTCCTAGGTGTGCAGCTGATATACCGCAGGTGTGGTACATGCTTCTTGACCTTGCTGTCACAAACATGGCTATAGTCGGGTGCAATACTGGTAAGAGTAATGTACAGATTGATTTTAACTTATTGTGACGCTCTGCAGTCATTAGGAGCAATAATGATGATGGACCACAAAGAGCAGTTGCCTTCAAGCACCACCTGCATGCCACAGCCTTGCAACACTCTTGGTCAAGTGCCTCCACTCAGGTGAGCAAGCGTGCACACTGCCAGGCAATGTTGAGATCACAGTATCTGGTTGAACCGGCAGGTGCTGTTAATTCACTCAAGTCAATGGCATTGATGGTGAGCCGCCTGCCGTCACGGGGGTGTGTGGCGCTGTTCTCATGAGCAGATGGGTCTTAATTAGGCACCCTCGCTCAAAGAGTACTCTTTGCATTGATGCATTGATTGAGTCAATATTCAATATGGTTGACTACAAACATACTGCGTTGAGATAGCAGTCAGTCCATCATAGTCTAATAGTTTGGGTGAAGCAGTCCTGGTGCATGACTAGCAGCATCGATAGCAAAATTGGTCAAGCTTGATGAGGTCTCGGTCTGTCACAAAAACTCCAGTCAGTGATACATAAATCTCTTAGGAGCAGTATTGGCAGAAAATGGAATATTTGTGACAGCCCGGACATTGACATTTTGCAATCTTAGTTGTGCACCGTCAACCAAGATCTGAAAAACTTGGAACACCTTGCTGATGCGGTCCCGGCCTGTCACAAAAACTCCAATCTGTGATATATAATTTCTTGAGGAGCAGTATTGGCAGAAAATGGAATATTTGTGACAGCCCGGACATTGACATCTTAGTTGTGCACCATCAACCAAGATATCGAAAATTTGGAACCCCTCGCTGATGAGGTCCCAGCCTGTCACAAAAAATCCAATCTGTGATACATAATTTCTTAAGTAGCAGTATTGGCAGAAAATGGAATATTTGTGACAGTCAAAACATTGACCTGTTGGCAAACGGATCTCCCATTTGTAACAAATACACCCAAAGTGTGTTATATTACTTGCAAATGCTTCTTTCCTTGACGCAAGATGCGGTTCCCAGATATCCACCTATAGGTGTCTTGAGTTTCTGTGCTGTGACACATGTCTGCTGCCAGAGTCTCCCTCGCTGATATTGTTAGTTTGTTCCAATCCATGCTGTTCAGATAGCTGTGTCTCAACAATGTCAAGGTTAGCGGTCTGCCAAACAGCTTTTGCAGCACAGAACAGCACCATTTGCTGAAGTTCTTTGCTGTGTATGGTACGCCGGACTTGGTAGTGAAAAGCCATCTTCTAGGCGGCTCAGCTTGCAGAGATGTCCACAATTCCTGAGTCAGATTCATTGGTAGCGTTCTCCGCCAGATCCCGGCAGAGTTTGCAGTTTTGAACTCTCTCAGCACTAAAATTGCAGGCTTCTTCCTGTCTGCTGGCAAGCACAAAAAGTTGTTTTCCTTCACTGTATCCACGTCATCCTGTGATATGGTGGCTGCAGATGCAGGGCACTGCAGGAGGGCCACCCTGTTGAGATCGCAGCGCAGTGGCGGAATCATTGTGTAAAAGGCTAGCAGGAGGCGTTGGCGTGATCCCTTAGCTAGACCGGTGCGTACCTTGGTCACCTCTCTGAAGTCGACATAGCCCCTCTGTTGTCTGGCAGAAGGCTCATTTGCTTTTAGCCGTGCCTGCTGCTGAGCTTCAAGCTCTTTGGAAGCCCGTAGCCATATTGCTAGGGCTTGCTGGCATTGGCTGTTCATTGCTGGCATACGTTTGAGAGCAGCTAACACTGCTGTAACCAGGTTCTTTTGCGTTGCAAGTTCTGGGTATTGCTCTTGTATCCATGGGAATATGACCCTAGGTTGCATGGCCAGCTCAGTTATTGGTCGCCCTCGCTTGGCTGACATGGCCTTGAGGCGCTGAGCATAGGTATGCTTGGAGCTGTCAGACAGCGCAGGGTCTTGTACAATACCTTGCAACGCCTTGTCAGGTTTGTATGTTGCTAGGTGGCCCATTTGCATTGCTTGTCGGGGGCCTTGCATGGACACGAGAGAAGATCTGCGAGACTCATTGAAGTGGGTAGCAAAGTCTAGGCTGCCACTTGCAGATCAAGTGGCACGGCAAGTGACTCAGCAGAAAGAGCAAATGTTGCAACAAGTGCACCAGCTATTTGCTCAGCAAAGCAGTGCTCTGCAGCAGCGTGACACTAATGTACCCGCACAAGATGACCTTGAGTTTGCAGCATGCAAATTGTCAGCATCCTCCACACCAACTAAGCCATGCTTACGTCTTGTTCAAAGACCGTGTACTGTTCAAAACCCACCTCAGCACGAATTGCAGGCACTGCTAGCGCCCACCATGACTTGACCTGTCAATGCCTCACTAATCAGTTGTGCGGAGAGTTATGACCATGGTTCCAGCCACATCTAAAAGATGCTGAAAGGGGCTCCAAATTTTATAATGTGTCCACTGATGTATCCATGCTGAAGCTGCTGTGTTGATAGAGTGTGTTATCACTATCGCTCATAGGCCTGACGGTAAAGTGCAGTAATATCCTCTCTTTTTGGTTGATGCAGATTTGTCAAGCCACAAGCATCCTTCATAGCATTTGTTGCCAGAATGTCATAGTCCTCTCGCTTAACACCCAAGATATCGAGGTTGGTAGGGATGTTTAGATCCTTTGAAAGCTTCTTGCACAAGCATGAGACCAACAGCGTTGAAGCATCTGAACTTCCCGGGAAACATTGAACCGTTCAAGAGAACTGACAGATCAATGCACTGTGGTTGCAGGTGCTGCAAGATGCTTGGTGGGATAACATACAACCCTCGTGACAGTATGAACCAGTGCTTCAGTGATCAGGGTAGAATGTGCGGTGCAAAAGGTAGACACCCAGAGACTTACATGAGTACCTAAACTCTTGAATGAGCTTTTATTTACCTTACTGGCAAGGCGTACAGACGCAAGTCTGGTATGCATGTCCTTGATATGTCACTCAAACTATAAAAACTTTCAAATTCAGAAGTTTTTCAAACAGTCTAACTTTCAGACCACTCTGGCAAAAGCTCCTAGATTTGCGCTATGTACACAACTCTTGGAGTAATGCTGTTTTTGCTAAACCTTTTGCTCATCAAAGATTCCCCACCTGCATTACTGATTGTGGCCTCAGAGGTAGGCCACTCTGCATAGGCTTCTGCCACTGTTTGCAAGTGGTCATTGGAATGAAGTATTGCAGTGCCTTTTACCGCCCGGTGTGAGTTCTCAAGAAATGAGGAGGAGGCTTAAGCAGGTGTGGAGGATGTTGGCAACTTGCATGCTGCAACCTCAAGGTCATGTGTTGCAAGTATAACAGTGTCCGGCTGTTGTGAAGCATTGCTTTTCTGAGCAACCAGCTGATGCAGTTGCTCTTTCTTCCAAGTCATTTGCCTAGCCACTTGATCTGCCAGTGGCAACCTAGATTATTTTACCCGGTTCAATGACTCTTGATGAGCTACAATGACCCGGTCTGCATAGGAGCTGTACCTAGGGTCTAGCAATTATTAGGTGGCTGTTTTGCTGCACCTGAGCACACACAGTCTGTCCCTTCCCAGTTGCTTAATCCCATCTTCCCAACTGCTTGTTGTCTAAGCCTGCCATGGACAGCTGGACAGCATAAACGACCTGTGGAAGCATTGACCTCTGTCACAGAGCCACAGACAGCTAACCCTGGGTCACATGTTGGCCCCAAGCCTAGCAACGATGGGAAACAAGTCAGACATGACAAGGTGCCAACATGTAAAAGATTTGCGAAAAGAAAACCACTTTTACAAATCCGGCTGGAACAATTAGCATGAATGGATGCAAGCAAACCGTAAATCACAGATGTGTTATGCTGCGTGGTCTATTGCATCCTCCAAGCTGGCTGCTTGTTGGACCTTGCCAAACCGGGAATACATATCCTGATACCGAACCTTTGCCATGTTGACTTCCGGCATATTATCCAACATGCGGAATTGCCCAAACTGCTTGTTGTGTTGAAGATGAGCCTCAAGATACACAGGTTGAGCCTGTACCAGCAAACACACAAACTGCTCCGGTGTATACGGATCCGGAAGCATGAAACACAAGGCACTAAGAGCGCAGATGCAAACTCAGCAAGAAGAAGCGTTATGAGCCATTGGCAGTCAGCTCAGTGAATAGCCTGGAACAATGAGATACTTGTGATGTCCTTTGTGCTTTGCTAATTTGCCTTATGAGCTTGCCCTCGTCATGATGAGGCTGTTTCGCTTTGTTACTCCGCTTCATTACTGGTCAAAGTCTACATGGCTTTGCCTGATCAAAACAGCTTCTGGCGCCAGCTGTTTCTCAAAAGGTACATTCTCACGGTAGTCGTATTCATTTCTTGAGTCTAGCAATGCACACAATGTGAAGGTATAGACGTCTAGCACCAGTGAAATAGTTATTGTCACTCCATGTTCAAACAGTAATTCACAAGTAGTTTGTTGGCACTCTATCTTACATTGTGTTTTTGTGATCACATGTATTTTGAAAAAGTTAATCCTGTCTTCACCAACCTATTTGTGTTGTGTCTTACCCTTTTTACTTAAACCTCAGAAGAAGTAGTCCGGAACGATCTGAGCATCTTGTGGGTTTACCCACGCAACAATGATGCTAAACTTGGCCTTGATAGGATAACACGCAAGCCCGTCACAAGCTGGCCGCCGGGCAGCATACTATGACAGATTAAGCTGATGCGTGTGTTGAGCAAGACTGTGCAAGACTTGCTGGAGTGACACAACGCGTATTTACAAGCGGACTACTCGGTTCAATTGTATATTCAACCAACGAGTTGCAGTGCTCTTATAGCACTCAACAGGCCGCTGTG
>JAABUP010008839.1_pt1 | contig 12657 bp, 15 predicted proteins | sample 5559201 | NCBI WGS metagenome assembly JAABUP01 (sample SAMN10711887, study PRJNA513373) | rock metagenome | isolation source: Antarctica rocks | place: Antarctica | reverse complement strand
CGCATCTCCTTATCTTTTCCTTATCTTATCTTTTCTTTTCTTTTCTTTTCTTTTCTTTTCTTTTCTTTTCTTTTCTTTTCTTTTCTTGTCTTGTCTTGTCTTGTCTTGTCTTGTCTTGTCTTGTCTTTTCTCTCTCAAGATCGGGCTTGGCCTGCTCGACTAAGTGAACTACAGAGATTGCTTTGCAGGACACACAGTGCAATGTGATTCACGCAACTAGCAATCACGCAAAAGGCTGTTACTTTGCGTGTCAAGACCCGACTTGGCATTGGAAAATCCACAAGAGATTGGATACTTGCATCATTGACATGGCTGCTTGCCATAGCATTTGTCGTTTACAATGATACCAACCTGCAGCCCCCCCCGAGGTCCACCCAGCCTTTGGTATAAGCTGCTATGTGTCAGGATGTGATGCAGCAGGGCACGGGTTCAAGCCTCGGTGGTAACATGCTGATTTTTCAGGCTTCCGTGTCGGGTAGTGGGCAGAGATTTTCTGCCTCCTATGGCACTCGCCCTGTCAGCGCACACCCCTTGGGTGCAATTAGTGTCTCATGATAGTGCATGTTGGCTCATAGGACTAGGGTTTAGGCACACCTAGTAGGTACCTGGCAAAAACGATTAGCTGGAACGCCTGTAAATTATTATTATTATTATCGAGCTGAGGAGCCCGTGCTACGCACGGGCGAGCTGGTATGTGTCCAAAACCAGTTGCACAACATCAGGCTGCAGCAATCAGTCGAAATTTGAGCCAAAACCGTCAAGTATAGCCAAAGTTATGGCAAATATAGTGTGATATGTCGATGAATGTTGTCAAAATGCGTTTTGAGCTCGTGGAGCCCGTGAAACATGCATGTCCAGCAGCTTTTTGGTGAGCTCGTGGAGCCCGTTGAGCCCGTACGGGTGTGACATTGCATTGAATTGAGCCCGTGTGACATTGCGTTGCATTGAGTTGAGCCCGTGTGACATTGCATTGTTGTATGAGGCTGAATTGCAAGCCCATTTTGAGCCCGTGGAGCCCGTGTAACATGCATGTTGAGCAGCTTTTTGGTAAGCCCATGGAGCCCGTTGAGCTCGTGTATTAATGATGAAATCTGTTGAATTGCATGATCATGATGAGCCCGTGAAGCCCATGTAAAATGCATGTTCAACAGCAGTTTATAAATTAGTAGTGCGCAATGTTGAGGAATTTTGTTGAAACGCATGTTGGGCCGTGTGAGCCCGTGTAACATGTTGTGAGGCCCACTGATGCACTGCTTTGAAATGCATTGTAAGCCCGTGGAGCCCTGGAAGCCCGTGGATTGCTATGAAGGTTGTTGAGTTGCATTACCAACGTTGGTTAACCTGTGGAGCCCGTGCAAGCCCGTGCAAGCCCGTGCACAGCAATCAACTCTGTTGAGCCCGTGGAGCCCGTGTGACATACATGTTCAACAGCTGTTCGGTAACCCCCTGAAGCCCGTTGAGCCTAGTGAGCCCGTCTAACATGCATTGAGCTTGTCACATTGTTGTGTGAGGCTGAATCTGCAAGCCCATTGCAAGCCCGTGTAACATGTTGCACATGTGAGCCCGTGGAGCCCGTGTCACATGTTCCAATTGTCTAGACATCTGGATCTGATCCTGCGCAGACCCTTCATGTGGGTCTGAAATGGCAAGTACTGTGGCAAAGAGCAGCAGAACTGGAGTGAATGTACATACGCATGTCTCTTGTGACCCGTCACTCATTGTATGACACACAGCATGCGCATTTGGGCTGACTTGACAGTGTATGATACAACAATAGACTAATCCTAGTGGGTTTAATGGTAATGTGTGTCTACATCTGCAAACCTACCTACACAGTCAAGTACAAATTTAAATGCAAAGCTGTGTTACGCAATGGTCATGGACAACACAACTGGTGAGCTTGAAAGTGCTAAAGCTCTGTATCACATTCCTTTGTAAAGCAAGTTGTTGAAGGGCTTTGGTTAGTTTCAATTCCCAAGACTCTTAGATCCCTTTGATTAGGAGCCTCACCAAGTGCAGCCTTGTAAGCATGCTCAAATGTGGTCTTGTAAGCTAGTGAGGGCTTGCATATGGATTTGAGCTCTGTTGTGCCATATGCCCATGCAGCACTGACGTTTGTCCCCAAAGCCATGCGTTTGGTGCACCTTTGCCACACTTCATCAGCTGGGATCAGTACTCCATCATGTGTGACATGATTCTGAACATCACACCAACCATCAGGGATAGTGTCACCTTTGAGATTTTTCTGTTGGTGATGGTTTTCTTGTGCTGCCAGCGGTCGATATTGGCCCATTCGGCCAATGAGCCCATAGCTGTGTGTATAAACTCTGCGTCGAGCTGTGCGTAAGGCTCTTGCCATTTGTTCCCGAGAAAGCTGCTCTGAGGTTGCACTTGCTTTTTGAGCATGAATTTTAGCCTTTGCAGCTGCCCTCTCCTCAGCAGATTGCTTGGCTCTGCTGTTTGCTTTTTGCAATCGCCGATACTCACGCTTGTCCACAATTTGACTTGCATACGCAGCTTTATGCTGAGCAGCGTTCTTTTGCTTGGTTTGCTGCTTCTGCTCTTCTGTCTGTTTAGCTGAATATCTAGCGACAGCAGCTTTGTTGCCTTCGCGTGCACGGGCACGTTGTGCAAGATACTTTGACCTGCAGTCAAACAGCTTCTTTGTTATTGCATGTCAAAAAAGCTGCAAGCATCAGCCTTGCAAAGTTGCAATATCGAGCTCACTCTAAATGGTCAAACATGTCTGGGCTACTGTCTTGTGTGGGAAAGCTGCCAATAGCCTCAGCAAAGACAGTAGCATCGCAAGACCTAGAAGGCATGCAGAGCGTTGTCTTCGCTGAGACAGCCAGACAGCAGAACAACAGGTAAGCTTTTTGGATTTGTTGTGAGTGCATGTATCACTCCCCACCTTGTGTCGTGATCAGCGCTGCTAGCAGAAGGCGGTGTCGCGACTTCGGACGACGACAGATATGCACCTGCAGGCGATCAATTGCGCCAGAAGTTATGCAAGTGCGACGACAGCACACAGTCAAGCGTGGAACCGAACTTACTCGTTGCAATTGATTTAATCTCCGAGCACTCAGCACTGGACTGCATTAGCGCTGAACACTGAAGCTAGAAGGATCTCAACCCTTGTCCACGGCGACAGTTAATCCGCATCAGCTTGCGCAAGCGCAGCTTCAGAGAACAATACCCTGTTGCGGGTAAGCACAGTCAACAAAACACAGGAATCAGGTGCGAACTCGTCCAAACAAAAAGTAAGCCAGAAAATCGTCGGGGTGATCGCGCAGCAGGAGAGACACAAAAAAGAAATCGGGACGCAGACGTCCTCATAGGAAAACTGGGGTTGCATACGTGCGTCGGGATGTGGACGTTGAAATAAACGCTCCGGGTACGTACATGAAGGAGAGACATCGGCATATTCGTTATAATTTAGACCTGCAGTACTGCACTGGTGTATTCAGGCTAGCCTGCAGGTCTAGCTTGCAGTCAGCTGAATGAATTGCATTTGCAGGAAACTTGGTGTGGACGTCGTGTTCATTGACAATACGACGTGTTAGATTTGGTCAAGTGTGAGGTTGAACAGCGGCCATGTGGGCGCATTTTGGTGAGTTGCTTTTGATTGTGTGGCAAGCCCCCAAGGGGCAGTGCCACAAATTGTGCAGAATTAATTGCTGGATCGAAGGATCGCTCTCTCAACGATGACCAGCGTATCTCGGCCCCTACAGTCGCTCCAATGCTCCTTTAGATCTCCACAATCGCCTGCTGTGACGACTGGGGGCCAAGACCTTTCAATGCTGATGACAATTACAGGCAGCACATTCTGCCTGTAGTACTAAACTTGCGCTTTCCACCATGGCGAAGGTATGGGTCGAGCACATGCTGACCGACTTCAAGTAGAAGGTCTTCTGCGGTCTTGCAGCCAGGTCACTGTACGGCCGGTCGCATATTCCAATTGCAGATCCGAATGATGACCCTGACAAGGTCTCCTGTCGGTGAGAACGGGCACGCGCGGTGGCTGGCATGTGTGCATTGCAAGCGAAACGCAAACTGTGCGAACATCCCAACTAAGGCAATCGAGATTTGATTATGCGTAACGAAGGTCTGTGCACTGCTGAATGTATGAGGTGCGAGATACCACAGCTTTAGTCTGACAAGGGCCTGCGGTGTTTCGGCATGTGACAGTGACCGCAGCACTGTAGCAAAGCACCGGCACAAAGCTGTGTTGAGCTCAGATCATAGGACATAGCCCAAGGGGAAACGAAAAGCTTGACATCAGGTCTATTCTTTCTAGTTTTGTCTAATTCCTCTTTCTACTGTACTAATTTGGAAGCGTTTCACAATCGGTGGCCCACAGGTCTAATATTGCAGTGACTGGTGCTGTTGATGGTGATGGTGCTGGTGCAGTGGCACAGATTGGATCCACACCTGTGTTGCGCATTGTCTGGACACTATCCCACCTCAGTGTAAAAAGCACCTATGCATTTCAGCTCAAGCTGCCATGCACTGACCTAGTGCCAGAAACACAGCTCGAGTGTTGCAGCATGTGTTGCACTTGCAACCATGCTGTCAACACTCAGATGCAGCCTGTTCATCAGCAAGCCCAGGAGGCTTTGTTTGATAACCAAATTGTAGTTTGGCCTAGTAGCAGGCTGGCTTGTCTTGTAACTTTGGGCCAGTAACAAGGTCCTCATGTAGTTTGGGTTCTGCTTGTCAAGGCTGTGCTATCACAGTGTGACTCTGGCAAGGTGCTGCTAGAGTGATGTTAAGGACTCAGCACTTTGTGACAGACTGCAACAGCCTGCTAGGTTGGGACTTTTTTGACCTCAAAGCTTGTTTTTGTTGAAGCTATGCGGCGGATATGACATAGCCCCATGTTGCAGCAGCTGCAGATGCCTTGTGATTCCCGAGTAATCTAGCTTTGTCATACACTACCACTATTGATATCTTGCCACTCGCTTGATGACACTTAACTGCAGTTAATTTGATGCAAACCAGGTATGCACTGTGCATACTAGCAGATGCTATAATATCAGCAACGCAAGACCCTGAGTCAAGATCCTCACTCAAGCTGAAGGTGCTCTCACTGCCAAGGTAACTGGTGTACTGCTAGACTAGTCCAGTACTGTCAAGTTTTCAGGACATGGTTGTAGTTAGTTGTATGTGTAAATCAGAAAATGCATGCCGGGCAGGGCGGATGTGCCAGTGTCTTGTCTGCTGCGGCTGCTCCCTACGCACATTTAGCCCAGGTTGGCTGCAGTCCAGACCTGCCACTCTTCTGTACATGTAAAGGATGCTTTTAAAGGCTGACCAATTGATCCTTTGCAATTGTAATGCTCCTTCTGGAAATCTTGGTCCTCTTCCATTATTGCACAGCAAAAGCACAGCTAGTAAGGGCTTTGACCGCATGTGCATGAATGCACTCTGCATCACCAGATGATGACACCTGTATTGGCATTTACAACTATTGAGTGCACCAGGTTCTGCTTCAGCTATGGCATCAGATGCCGCACTTGCTTCAGCTGCAGCACAAGTTTTGGCATCAATTGGTGCACCACAACCAGCACATGCTGTTGAAATCATCTTCAGCTGTTGCATCAGCCTCAGTGCTAACTCCAGCTATGCATATGGCAGGAACATCAGTTGCAAGTTTCAGAGCAGCTGCAGGGATGCCCTCGCGTCACCTGCTAGGAGAAGTGTACCAGCTGCTAACCTCCAGCTGGAAGCAAAGCGCTCCTCAGGCAGGGGCAGAGCAAGTGCAAGCAGGGCAGGCAGGGCGGGTGCAGACTGGCCACCAAAAGCCTAAAAATAAGTGACGCAGCGGAACATGATCTTTGAAGCTGCTGAGCCCAGGTGGGACAACGACAAGGGTATGCCTTTCAGCAATCATCACGGGAGCCTCTTAAGACGGCAGCCCAAAGCTTGAGCCCAGGTGCAGTGGCGAGATCATGATGAGATCAAGCTACCCTGGCCCAGGGCATGATCATGCCCTGCGCCAGGGTGGCACAATCACCCCTCTGAAATCTCAAACATGGCTCTGGGCCCAGGGGGGGGGTTGATGAATCTCAGGGTCTGTCTGTGTCATGAAAGACCTGGCATGCTAAGGCTGGTTTACCCAGTTGAAAATGGCATGCTCCAAGCCAGGAGGCAGACATGGCACTAGCCGGTGATGGTGCATCTTGCATCCTGAGATGCTGAGCATGCTGTGCCTGCGATGCTTCAGCTAGATGCTGATGAGCATGCTGTGCCCAATGCTGTGCTCAAGACCAAGATACAGTACAACGTAAGACAGCTGTTCAAAATGTGGTGAGGGCAGCTGGTCATGCTGAGCCTGCTGAGCCCAAGTTCAAACTTTGAAATGGCTCCTGTAGTGCTTGTGATAGGGGCTCTGGATGCTAACTCTGCAGTCTACAGTCTGCCAGATGGCCATGCTGGGCCTGCTGGGTCTGGTTTGGAAAGGGCGCAGAGCAAGCATGGATAGACCAACAGCACTTTGAATGTGAAGCCAAAAGCTGTATACATTTGCTGCTGTGAAAGCACTCAATAAACTTCACATATTACAGGGCTCTCACCAAGGGTTTTTCCATTTCGCGCGTACGCTGTCACACTTTGCAAGATCCAGGGGAGGGAGGCCGTCCTTTGAACGGCCTCTGAAACAGCTCAGGAAAGTGGGATGGGCACCACATAAGGAGCCATATATATATATAGGCACATATAAGGGGATCGCTGAGCCAGAAAGGCCAAACAACTGTGCAATGTAATTGCATCTTGCGTTGACTGAGTGTACACATGAGTCTTTGTGCTTTCTCTTGCAGGCACTTGTTTCAGCATAACATTCACAAACACTATTGAGGTTATAGTGTGCACCTGGTGAGTGTACAACGCAGTACAAGAGATGGTACCTTTCATGCGACAGCTGTACACATGTGTTGCAAGGAGTTCAGATGGGCAACGAGTCAAATATAGCCAAGTGCACATGCGCACATATGCATGGCAGTGCCCGGCAGTGCAGGCGGCCTGAGCTCACACGTGTTTGGCCTACATACGTATACTGCAGTAGATACAATCTCTTAGGGTTGCAAGTCTTGGGTGTTGTGCACACTTTTGGCCTTGGCGTGCCATGATCAAGTACAGTCAGTCACGCAAATATATATATATATATATATATATATATAACATATGTAAAGTTAGCAGAGTTTGACACGCGTACGATTTCTCGTCTGGGAACTTGGGAATATATTGTCTCATGCTAAAAGGCTCCTACGCCATGTCGTGCAGCTCGACAGGCTGTCTTGGCACGTTCAGCTGCAGAATCATAGAACTTCGCTGATCTTGCTGACGTCGGCAGCTACCCAAACGCAGCCATCGTAAACTTGCTCCGAGAGCCACATACGGTTTTTGCGCAGCGCTTGTTGGCTGTGACTGTCAACAGCAGAAGTCTTGCGTACTTTGTGACGCTGTATGACACTGCTGTGCAGTGCTGCAGGGATCATGACTCATCCAACGGCGATTGTGTAAAATGACGTCGTTTGACCGGCTGCAAATGGACGTCTTCTGACGAAGCAGCGTGCAAACGCTTGGAGACAACATGTTTAACAGCATCAAACAGCGTGAGCGGCTGTTCGTCATGCAATATCGCCTGTACTATGGGATGCCGAAGCGCTTGCAAGTATCCGCTGGTTGATTTTCGAAGGTGTGCGTATATGTACAATTCAAGCTGAAAGTCTGTTAGCCATTGACACTGCATGCTACGTGTTTATTGTGACCGCGAACCGTTTGCCAATATCGCAGCTGAAAGTGCCTATCTAAAACATGTGGCATGATAGCCACTCAGTGACTGGCCACACGACCTCAGCATGACTGGAATCATTGAATATCAAAATGTTTAAGCATTGGACATAATCGTGACAAGATGTGGAAAAGATTAGTTAGCAGAGTCTGCAAATGCTAGTGGATCCCAGTCAAACTTCCAAGAAGCGCTTGACCTCGAATGTGACAGGTTTGTTGGCTGTTGCATATGCATGCGAATAAATGCATCGGCACAACAGTTGCTACACTGTGACAGGCATCGGAAATGAACAGGCAATCGCTATTTCGCGGCAAGTCGTTTGATTTAACGAAACTCTAATATTGTAGCTTAGATAAGCGGACAAGCCTAAATTGGCTAGCATGGACGGCACGTGCCGACTTCGCATGATGTAACGTTAGCTAACATGGCGGTGGATTTGACGGCTTTCATATATTAGTCGGCTTCGGGCTTCTCCAGCGGTGGCTTTCCGAGCATTAGTCAATGCATCTCGCAAAGCCTCAACTAAGGCTTTAGCTGAAATGCAGAAGCACCTGGAGCCAACGTAATTTACTCTAGATCAATGCACAGAGCCCACTTTGCCCTCAAGAACCAATTGACAACCTTGAGCAATCGTTGTCGCGCAGTTGCACGTTCGTTTAATATCGATCTGCTCGAACAGGACTGTAGGTCTGTTATCGTGTTTTGAGCACAGCAGCCCAGCGGCAATCAAAAGAACCTCGTCTCGTCGGATACGCTGCAGCGCACTAGGCAAGTCTATAGCATTTTCTGTGTTTCAGCGGCATCTAAGCTCCGTGTTGGAGTATGCGAGACATGAGCATGAATCCGCCCACCTCAGATTTTATGGGCGTGAACTTTCCCTCGCTGGAATACTCAGTGGATATGCTCAGTGAATTCCAGCCCCAGCATCCCTCCGATTTCTTTGTACCCACATCCACCGCTCCTCTGGACTTTGTGAGCGATCTGTTCCCGCTGCCGTCTGCTACGATGTCAGTCCAGCTGCAGCACTCAGCTGAGCTGCCCGATTCGGCCAATGCAAAGCAACCACTCAGCAGCTCATCCTCTGGCAGCCCTGGCAAAGAGCGAAAAGGTTCTCGGGATAGGCAGTCCAGCGGACGCTGGTCAACTAGGGACAAAGGTCCGGTTTCGGAAACGAGAAAGTTGGAGGTGAACCGGGAGGCCCAAAGGAGGTTTCGACAGAGACAGAAGGTAGGGCAACAACTGCATGCAGAACAAAGTAGTCTCGAATTCCTCAATGGAGTCTCACGCAACATGTGCCTTCATGCACCTTCACATATGCTTTCAAGCCAGGATAAGTCGGGTGACTTACAACCAGCTCCCACCCCAGACTGAAAGGTACTGACTGAAGACATCCCTTCTTGCATCAGGCACGTTCTCGCAGCATTGAAACTCAGCTGGCTGAAGCAACAGCACAATTGCGGGACATGAGGACAAAACAAGGCCAACTGGAAGCCAGGAATCAGCTGCTCGAGAAAGTGGCATTATTGAACAAGAACGCTGAATCTTCATCTGAGCACAGTCTTCTGTGGCAGGTCCGCTCACCGGCTGCTGTCACTAATGCACACATCTGCTGGCTATTGCAGTACATTGCATAGTGAAGTTGTGATGTTACAAATCGACCTTGCAGCTTGGTGCTGAATCTGCTTTTGATGTTTGCGGCGCTAGCCACACATGCAACATTGTAAAGGTGCCTTGCACAGCTAAGCAGTGCAGCATGCAGAGCATATCAAAGAGCTAGTTTGTTTGCTCAGTGCCTACCATGCCGACTCATACCACAAATTGCAACTGCTCATGAGAGAGCGTTGCTCCGGCCTGCACAGCTGTCAAAACATGTTGTCTTTGCTGTGCATCATAGGGCGATCCAGCATGACAAAAGCAAGCACATTTCAGGCCTGCACACACTTCAGTACACAACGTCATGATTGTGCTTTCACAGGGCGATCCAGCATGACAACAGCAAGCACAGCTCAAACTGCACACACATCTGATTTAGTACACAATGTCTTGATTGTGCTTTTACAGGGCGATCCAGCATGGCATGAGCAAGCACAGGCAAAGGAAGGCCAGGGGCTCACAGTCACCTTCACACTGTGGGACCAGGATTGCGTGGTCACTGTTGATGAGCTGAGCAAGTTGCCTTTGCCAAAGATGTCCAAGCTTTACACGGTGTGATGCATGCACTGCAATGCTTGCCTCTGTATTGTACTTGTAATTGCTCCACAACTGTACAAATCCAGCCTCACAGCCTGCTTATTAAGCATCCACAATCAATGTAACATCGTAGCATTGTATGCATGCACACGCATGGCATGCAATGCAGGAGATTGGTACTAGCGTAAGTTGGATTCATGTCATGTGCATTCATCAAAGCTTGGCCAGCATGCAGAAATGCCATGCTGCAGCAGCATGCAAAAACATGCACATACTCAGTGTTCAGAAATGCTACAATGCATGTGTCCATGTTGTAGAGATATTCACCTGCCCTGCTTGTGACTGCTTGTTAACCATTTCAACTGCACAATGCTGAAATGTTGCTGTTAATGATGCAGGCATTTGTCCAGAAGCTGGCAGTATGCTTGCTGGATGTGGATCGGAATCCTGACAGTCCAATGTTTGAGCAGCTGAACAATTGGACAGCTGAGGCAACTTGCTTTGTAAGTCTATGGCAGCTCTTCTGTATTGCAGTCATTTTTTTTGCATTTGCTCAATCTCATTTTCAACCCATGGCCATTGGCATTGGACCTGCCAAAGCGAAATTTAATGGTGTATCTTCATGGTATATGTCAAGTCATACTTCATGGTGTATGTCAAGTCAAGACCTACGATTTGCACAAGCTGTAGTCTTGGCATATGCTTTGTGAAGAAGCAGCTTGACATCATAGCAGAATTTCATGTACCGACTGTGCATTCAGTACACGTCCTTGGACAAACTTTGACCCAGGCGGTTGAGCATGTATTCTACAAGCTGTGCTAGTTGAGAAATGACACATACAGCACAGCTGCATTGTGTTTAGGCCTCTATCTGTTGCATGGTGCTCACTTGCATGGTGCTCACTTGCAAGGTGCTCAGTTGCATGGTGCTCAGTTGCATGTTGCTCAGTTGCATGTTGCTAAGTTGCATGGTACTCAGTTGCATGACGCTCACTTGCATTGTGCTCAGTTGCATGGTGTAATGCTACAGGCTGTTGCTGTGGCTTTGTACAACCCTGAGGGCTTCCGCACATTTGGGCAAGCAAGACTTGATGTGGGCCGGGTGCTACCAGAGCAAATGAGCGATGAGTCATACCGTGAGCTTCTGGTGCGTTCATACCCACACAATTACTCACTCTGCTCACATGCCCTGCTGTTCTGCCACCTTTCAGCTGTGCATTCCAGAGTACAGCTGCCAGCAAATGGCAGCACGGTTCTGCTGCAGTATGGTGTAGACTGAACCTGCTTGCTGCTGATCCTGTTCTCGCCATACACTAGTGTGGTCTGCACCCCAGTGGCGCACCCATCAGGTCTGTGCAGGCCCCTAGTTTATTCTTGCCACAATGGGTGCATACTTGCAGAAATCAGCAGAGACCAGTTTCAGCCCAAGCAGGGATTGCCTGTACGAACTAAGCACATTGCCAGAAAGCCCTCAACAGCAGCTTCACACTGATGTGTCTGCCGGCAGCAGGCAGCAAGGATATAAGACTGACGCCTCTGTCTTATGCATGATTGTGACTGTCTGCTGCAGCCAAGGATGGCATACACTGAGAGCCAAATACGTGATCTGCTACATCTACGTCGCCTGTACTACGGCAAGATGGGTCAGCTACACAGGCAGCGTAAAGAGCTCAGGGCTCAAGTGCCCCTAGCATGCATGGGAGAGGTGGAGAACATCTGTGCCACTGACAACTACACGCTGCTCTCTAATCTGGCTGAAAAGCTGAGGCAGAATGCTGCTGAGGAGTATTCGGTGTTTGTGCAGTCCTTTTGTGCCATCTTCAGAGGGGTGAGCTGCATATGCCAATCAAACTCTGTATAGGCAGCACAGATTATCTCTTCTTTCATGTCACCTTGAAGGCGCCAGCCTGAGTTTCGATGCGCAAATGGTTTGCATCAAGTATGCTTGAGCACTCATTGACAGAGGTACATTGATGTGGCACAGGCATAAGCTTGAATTCTGGCAAAGTGGGTGTTTCCCGACTGACTGACAGTCCTGCCAATGTTGCCTGCTGACGTAATCACTGTTGTTGGTGTTTGCCTGCAGATTCAGACGAGCAGGCAGCGTGCCATTATGCTGGTGCATGCGTACCCTTTCATCACACACAAAGACAAGCTTGTCAGTGTCTTAGCAGAGCAACATGGGGAGCCTTCAGTGCAGTCTCTCCTCTCAGATATCACCAAAACTGACCTGCAGCATGCTGCTGACTGGCAGCAGGCTACAGATTACCTCAACACAATCACTGTGGCAACCATGCATCTGCACCAGCCATTGTTATGATCAGCTCAGCCGACATGAATTCTGCCAAGCAACGCTGGCAATGGGTCTCAGATCATGCATGTCTTTGGCACCACAACCACAGATGAACTGCTGTGATGAGAGCCGTTGCTATCATTTATGTGGAGACGCCTAGACTTCAGCCTCCGTACTTTGCGAAAGTACATTTCATGATCATGCCTGGCGTTAGTCACTGTCATAAGGTGTCCATGTTCTGTGTGAAGCCCGGCAGGTGATCATGTGTCACAATCAGTAAATCCAAGGGCTGCCTACCTGAGCTGCTACCCCCCCATCGCTGTATCACCAGTGCAGTCAGTACCTGGGCTCTTAAAACTATATTAGATAATATGGCAGCGGG
>JAABUP010008838.1_pt1 | contig 12659 bp, 15 predicted proteins | sample 5559201 | NCBI WGS metagenome assembly JAABUP01 (sample SAMN10711887, study PRJNA513373) | rock metagenome | isolation source: Antarctica rocks | place: Antarctica | reverse complement strand
ACGGGGCGTCGAAGGCGCCCACCTCCTCGAGCTTTGCCTTCCCGGAAGCGCAAGTCCAACAACCACAATGGCTATGCAACCCGTCGAATGCCTCCCCGTGTTGCATCTGATGCAACTCTGCGGACTAGCAGCAGGGTCGCGGCGGTGTGGCGGGCGTCGTGCAGGCGGGCGTCCGCACACCGGCGGCGGCGAGCAGCTCCTTCCACTCCTGCCAGTCCGCCCGGGCCCCGATCGGCCGGCCGTCCGGCTGGGCGAAGACCAGGTCATGCTCCTGCCACAGCGAGCCAGCGGCCTCACGCTCGGCCTGTTGGCGCTCGCGATGAATCTTCAGGGCCGGCAGAAGTTGGCGAGGAAGCGCGATGGTGCGCTGCCCCGCGCGACTCTTGGGTTCGACGAACCCCAGCCCTCCCACGCGCTGCGGGCACCTGCTGACGGTGAGCCCGCACCGGTCGCCGCAGCCGTGCCGGAACTTGCGCCGCTGTAGAGCCGCGGTCACCGTCCAGGTGCCTGCGTCGAGGTCGACGTCTGTCCTCCACCGGGGGCGCCGAGCGCCTCGCCTTGGCGCAGCGCAAGCGCGAGTGCCACCGACCACCGGGGAGCGTTGCGACGCCCCTCAGCGGCACGCAACACGCGCCGCACCTCGTCCTTCAGCAGCGGTTGGATCGGGACCCGTTTCACGCTGGGAGGGTCGACCAAGGTCGCGACGTTGCGGCCGATGCGAGCGCGCTGGACGGCGACCTTCAGGGAGCGGGACAGGATTCTGTGGTTGATCAACACGGTGGCCGTCGAGAGGCCCTCGGCCTCGAGCGCCAGGTAGCAGCGTTCCAGGTGCTCGGGCTGCAGCCGGTCCAAGCGGTGGTGGCCAAGGTGGGGAATCAGATGCAACCTGACGTGGGACTCGTAGCCGTCGTAGGTCTTCGGCCGAATCCGGCGCACCGCGATGGTCGTTAGCCAATGCTCTAGCCAATCGGCAACTGTAGGGGCGCGGCCGCTTGTCTGCACGACGCCCGCATTACGTCGCGCCTCGAGCGCCCGTACCTTGGCAACGACATCACTGCGACGCGCGCCGGAGACGTGCCGGCGGTCGCGCTGCCCTTTCTCCTTCACTCCGATGGAAACGTAGCCGTGCCATCGGCCGTCTCGCCCCTTGCAGATGCTCGACTCGCCGTTTGCAGACCGACCCGTCATAACCCACCTCCAGGTGCTCGATGTATCACCGAAGGAGGACCGAATGAAGCCCTCACGAACCTTTGTGGGTAACCACCGTGCTGGAGCCAGCCGAGAGGGCCGCGCCCTGTCAAGTGGTGTTGGCCGATGTTCGCCGGTATGGCTGGCGACGGCCGACACCCAGCGGCGATCTACGCCGCAGGGCATCTCCCCGACGCGATTCGGTGGATCTTGAGAGATGGTTGGCCGGTCCTTCAGCGCAGGCGAGCGGGCGGCACGCGCTGCCTCACCCCGAAGTTTTCGCCGAGGGATGCGGCAAGCTGGTATCGATGACTTGGACACCGTTCTGTCCTATGACGACGTAGGCGGGGTGAACTGCCGCTCGGCGGGTATGGATGCCCCTGGTGTCGGGCGGTCGCCGCGGCGCCCCAATCAGCCATCCGCTGAGCCCGGCGTGGCAGGTTTGAGCGGGTGACGTGGCAGAGGCGCCGCGGGCGTGACCGAGCTATCTTATGTAGGAGCCACCATTAATATCCAGGGTGGAGCCGGTGAGACTAGGGCAGGCATCGGTCGCGAGAAAGGCGACAACTGCGGCGATCTCGTGGGCTTCGACCAGTCGGCCCATCGCCAGGCCATCAGCAAGGGCTTGTTGCCTGGCCTCGTCCTGATCCGCAATCGACATACCGGCGTTCACTACACCGGGGGCCAGGATGTAGACGCGTAGCCCTTGGCGGGCGAAGTTCCGCGAGAATGTCTGCGCCACGCTCCGGATCGCCGCCTTGGACGCGGCGTAGGACGTGAGGTCACGTATGCGCGAGCCCTGCTCAGCTGCCCAACTGGACATAACGATTACCGTTCCCGACCCGCGGGCCACGAAGTAGCGGACGGCCTCCCGCATCAAGGCGCCAGCGCCGACGACGTTCACTTGCAGCGCTTCTTGCCAGCCGGCATCCCACAACTCGTCTGGCCCGTCTATCGGCGTCTCAGGCATAACGGCTGCATTCAGCACGAGTACATCGATTTCTCGGCCCCAGTCGACTGCCGAGCGCCAGAGGTCGCGTGCGGCACCGGGCGTCCCGAGGTCGGCCTGCAGGATCAATTTCTGATCGGCCGGGAGGGCCTCAACTGCGCGCTCGGCGCCCTCGCGCTCAGCGCGGTAATGCGCGATGACGGTAGCGTTCGCGTCCGCAAGTGTCTCTGTAATGACCGCTCCGATGCCGCGCGAGGCGCCCGTTACTAGCACGGTGCGCCCAGCGAGTGCGTTCTGCTCGAAGTACACGTGGCTCCTAGTGGATTCCGCAGTCGACGTTGAGCAGCTGTCCGGTTATGCCTGCCGAGAGGTCACTCGTGAGGAACGCGATTGCGTCGGCAACCTCGGGCGCGGTGGCGATGCGCCCGAGGGCGGTCGCCTGAGCCGCTTGGTTAAGGGCTTCGGCTACCGCCACGCCGGTGGCGGCGTGTCGCGATGCCATGCGCGAAAGTAGCGCGTCCGTCGCGATGGGACCGGGGGCTACCGCGTTGACTCGAATGCCGTCCGGTCCGAGCGCGAGGGCCGCGGAGCGGACGATGCCGAGTGCGGCGTGCTTGCTGGCGACGTAGGAGGTGATATTCGGGTCTCCTCGCCAGGCGTTCAACGATGCCACGACGGTAATGGTGGCACCCAGTCCGAGTTGGGGAGTCGCATGCTTGATCGTGCAGGCGACACCACGAGCGTTGATGGCAAGTACGCGGTCGAAGTCTTCGAGATCCATATCGGCCAGCCGCTGCCAGGAGGGGACGGCGCCCGCGACTACGACGATTGCGTCAATTCCAGACAGCAATCGCGCCGATTCACCTATGGCTTCCTTTACCGAGTGCTCGTTGCGTACATCTACCGCCGCGGAATGCCAGCCTTGGGGCTGCGGGCCGCCGAGCGCCTCCGGCAGGTCGAGGACTACCCCCCGTGCGCCCATCTCAGCAAAGCGCCGCGCTACCGCAGCGCCAATCCCGTGCGCGCCGCCTGTGACGACTGCCCGCCTTCCGCGCAGCAGCGCGCTCACGGGGCCGGTCATCAGGCGCTGGCGCCGTCTCGAAGGACAGCGTGGTCGGATGCGGGGTCCTCATTGAGGGGATCTAGGTCGACGATGACCTCGTCCACGCCGGCTCGGTGCAGGTCGGCAATGCGACGAGCCACGTCGCCGGCTCGGCCGGCGGATTCAACGAGCCGTAGAACGATCCGTAGCGCAGCGGGATCACGACCAGCGGCCGCTGCGGCTGAGCGGATGCTTGCGATCTCGTCGGCGAGCCGGTCTGGATCGAGCGCTGGGAGCGCCTGCTGCGCGAGCCATCCGTCCCCGATCCTGGCTGCCCGTCCCAGCGCCGCGAGAGAATGACCAGCGACATAGAGAGGAATTGCATGGGCGGGTGTAGGCAATACAACGGTGCCTTCGGGCAGCGTGTAGTGGGAGCCGGCATGTGGCTCCGGATGCCCCGTCCAGCAGTCCCTCAGCAGCGCGATCCATTCGACCATGCGCGCTCCGCGCGCCTCGAACGGGGCATCGAGTGCAGAGAACTCCTCGCGCAACCAGCCCGTCCCAAGTCCCAGCTCGACTCGGCCACCTGACAGCGCGTCGATGCTCGCGACCTGCTTCGCAAGTAGCACAGGATTGCGCTGCGGCAGCACCAGCGCCGCGGTACCGAGCCGAATCCGTTCGGTGACCGCGGCGGCCGCCGCGAGGGTGATGAGTGCCTCGAGATAGGGAGTGGCTGTCGACCAGGTCGCCTTCCCGTCGGCGGCGAACGGATAGAACGACTCAATGACGACCGGCAGCACCACGTGGTCGCTGACCCAGAGCGAGTCGAAACCGGCACGTTCCAGTTCGCCTGCGCGGCGAGCCACCTGGGACGGGGGGACAGCATCGCCCGTGTTCGGCAACTTCACGCCGATTTGCATGGTCACTGGCAATTGTCCCTTCGGGCGTGCCCACACAGACCGGCGGCGGGGACGCTGCAGATGGAACGCGCTTGGCGGCAAGGCGCCAAGCGACGTCTATCCCGGCGCCGCAGCACCCGTCGTCTGCGGCCATGTTACAGATCGTTCCTTCTGCTCGTCAAGCGTACAACTGCCCGCTCTGCAATCACTTGCACGTATTGCGCCCGTCGACACGGTGTGCGAGCATCCTCAGACCGGCGATATGCAGGTGCGCTTGTGCGGGCGACGCTGGGGCCGATCTCACGGCCAGGAGGCAGAACAGATGGTTGAGAGGACTCGCAGATTCGGCACCCTGACGGGGCTGGACCACATCGGCGTTGGCGTGTCCGACATGGTCGCATCGTTGGCGTTTTACGCAGAATTGGGCTTCGCTGACGTCGCCTTCGACTACGCGGGACCGCTGCCGGGAATCGCTGCGATGACAGGCCACGATGACACGGAAGCTCGGGTAATCTACCTGCGCTCCAACAACCCGACGGTTCTGGGCCAAGCTGGGATAAAACTTGTACAGCTCACAAGCCGGATGCCGCCCCCTACCCCGCCGGGCCAAGCATGGGGCGAGCCCGGAATCTGCGAAGTATGCGTGCACGTCAATCAGCAGAGCGACTTCTATCGTGACCTTGTTGCGGGCGGCCACTCCGGCCTGATGGAGCCCAATGAGGCGGATCTAGACCCTTACCAGACACATTGTGGGCTCTCGTATGTAGCGGACCCCGACGGCGCCAAGATCGAGCTCATCGAATGGTCAACGCTTCAAGCGGGTTGGCCGGCCAAGCCCGGGCCGCAGGGTGTAAATCATGTGGCGTTCGGCGTCGCCGACATCGAACGTACCCGCGCGTTTTACCGGGAGCTTGGTTTTACTGGCCAGCTCTTCGAGTCCGACGGCTATTTCGAGCCGATGCACCCCTGGTTCCATCCACGCACCCCACCTCGTCAACGGATGATGTTGCTCACCAGCCCGCTCGGGGGTGGCCTCGAGCCCGTCCAACATTTTCCGGCGTCGCCGGATATGCGTGGCGAGTGGGGACATATCGGCACCTACGAATTCGCGATTGGCGCTCGGTGCATCGACAGTGCACTCGACTGTCTTGCGGCCAACGGTATCGCGCTTGTCGGCGATTTGGTCACTATCAGCCTGCCTGGCGGGGCGACCTGGCGCTATGCGTACTTTCAGGATCCCGATGACCTGTTCGTGTGCGTCACTGAGGTGCGTGCGTGAGTGCCGGGCAGAACGCCCCACATGGAGCGCCGATAGTTGAGCTACGCCAGATCCGCAAGTCCTTCGGCCCGCTCGAGGTCCTGCGAGGAATCGATTTGGATATCTTCCCCGGCGAGCACGTCGTGATCTTCGGTCCGTCCGGATCCGGAAAGTCGACGCTGCTGCGCAGCGTCAATATGCTTGAACCGCCGACCTCAGGATCGCTCAAGGTGGCGGGCGTGGAGTACGGCCCCGGCCTGCCGGATGCACCCGCGGTCCGGCCGGGCAAGGCGTTGGAACTGCGACGAACCGTCGGGATGGTGTTTCAGCAGTTCAACCTCTTCCCGCACCTCACCGCCCTGGATAACGTGGCTCTGCCCCTGCGTTCCGTTCGTGGATTGAGAAGCTCGGCCGCCCAGCTGAAGTCGGCCGAAGCGCTTCGACGGGTGGGCTTGCTGCAGCGAGCCACCCACTACCCCCAACAACTGTCCGGTGGACAACAGCAGCGCGTGGCCATCGCCCGCGCGCTCGCGATGGACCCTAAAGTGATGCTGTTCGACGAGCCCACTTCGGCGCTTGACCCGGAATTAGTGGGTGAGGTGCTCAAAACAATGCGGGAGGTCGCCTTGAGCGGTATGACCATGGTGATCGTCACTCACGAACTCGGCTTCGCGAAGGACATTGGAGACCTGAACGTGTTCATGGAGGACGGAGTGATAGCCGATAGCGGCCCGCGAGGATTTTTCGAAGACTGCGTCAGCGTCCGCGCCCGCGAGTTCATTCTGGCGGTGCGATAATGGGTATCACCCACTACGACTGGGGACTCATCTGGCAAAACCATAGCATCCTGCTGAATGGGCTCTTGGTGGCCCTCAATGTGTCGATAATCGCCTTGATCGTTTCCGTTGTGGGCGGCTTGCTACTTGCCATGATGCGTTTGTCACGACCACCCGTCTCGTGGCTTGCTGTCATCTACATCAACGTGTTTCGCGGCGTGCCGGCCCTGGTCAGCGTGATCTGGGTTTATTTTGGCGTCGCGCTGCTGCTTGGGATCAACTTCAGTGTTTTCGAGGCCGGGGTAATCGCCCTTTCACTGCTGTACAGCGCCTTCATGGCGGAAATCTTCCGCTCAGCGATCAGCGCCATTCCGGCGGGTCACCGTGAAGCGGGCCAGGCGCTCGGCATGCGCTCGACCAGGGTGTTCTTCTCGGTCGTCCTACCTCAAGCGATCAAGATCGCGTTGCCAAATGTAGGCAGCATGTTCATCGGCATGATCAAGGACACGTCGACGTTTACCGTGATCGGTCTACTCGAAGTGGTCCGCGTCACGCAAAACCTCGTGTCGCAGTCGTTCCAACCTTTCGTGCTTTACACGGCGGCCGCCGCGATCTATGTGATCGCAGCTTTCGTCATCGACATCGTCTTTCGACTCGTCGAGGGCGCCTACGCGAGCCCTCCTCGTGGGGCGATGTCGCGCGTACTGCGCTCCCGTAAACGGCTCCGCATCCAAAACCTCATGGCTGATGTTGGGCCCTAACTGCTGCACGGTTTCATGTACATACTTCGGAAGTATCGAGAGAGGAAAGCTTGTGCCTACAAGAATGAAGTTGCGACCGGCTAGGCGAATCGTTCTCGTGAGTGTCGTAGTCGCCACCGCTTTGGCGCTCGCCGCCTGCGGCAGTAGCAGCAAGAGCGGCTCCAGCAGTGCAGCCGGTACGAGTAGTTCCGGCGGTGCGAGCAGTTCAAGCGGCGCGCCAAGTTCCGGTGGCCTTATGCGGCCCGGGACGCTTACCGTGGGAATGAACCTGCAGTTCAAGCCCGAAATGTATTTGGATGCAGCGGGTAAACCCACCGGTTATGATGTGGATCTGCTGAACAAGCTTGCCGCGTCCATGGGCGTTAAGCTCAACATTCAGAACCTGGACTTCAACGGCCTCATTCCTGGCCTGCAGAGCAAAAAGTTTGACATGGTCTCGGTGGGGTTCACCGCGACTGATGTGCGCAAGAAGGTCATTGACTTTACTCGCGCCTACGTCCCCTACACCAGCGTACTGGCCGTCAGGCAAAGCGACAACTCGCCTGCGACTGTCGACAACTACAATGCTGCCGGCAAAATCCTCACCGCGTTGCAGGGCTCGAGTGGAGAGCAATTGGCTAAAACCACCTTCCCGAAGGCCACAGTTAAGGGCTTCAGCGAACAAAATGCTGCCCTGCTAGAGGTGGCCACCGGCCGGGCTAATGGCAGTGTGCTCGAGGACTACATTCTGGCTCAGTATCAGAAGTCCAACCCGAATCAGGTCAAGAAGGCAGCCCTGCCACAGCCGCTCCAGCTCGGCTACGGGTCATGGGCGGTGCAGAAGAGCAACGCCACGTTGACATCAGAGCTGGACACGTTCCTGTGTAAGGCGCAGAACGACGGCACCCTCGCCCAGCTGTACAAGCAAGACTTCGGAGTGTCTGACTTCCCGGCCATGCCGTCGGGCTGCTGAAGGTGGGGGCGCTCGAACACGACCGGTCCCTTCTGGTGGTCGGTGGCGGCCCGGCGGGGATCTCCGCCGCTCGGGCAGCCAGCAACGCGGGCATGAAGGTCGTCCTCGTCGATGAGCGCCCCACGCTCGGTGGTCAGATCTACAAGCAACCAGGCCCGGGCTTCACGGTCACGGACTGGGCTGCGATGGGCAGCCAGTTCCGCCGAGGGAGGGCCCTGATCGACTCCCTTGAGGGCACCGACGTGGACGTCCAGCTGCGCACGAGCCTGGTGGCCATCGAAGGCCGGGAGGCGATCCTCGTCACCGAGGGAGAACAGGCGCGAGCGATCACCACCCGACGAATGGTGCTGGCGCCGGGGGCGCATGACCGGCCGGTGGCCTTCCCGGGGTGGACGCTGCCGGGTGTCGTCACGGCAGGAGGCCTACAGACCCTTGCGAAAACACAGTGGGTTCTCCCCCGCGGACCGGTCGTGTTCGCCGGCTCGGGCCCGGTAGCGTTGGCCTTCCCCGCGCAGTTGGCGCACTACGGCGCTCAGATTGTGGGCGCCTTTGAGGCGGGTCCAGCGCCGAGGATGGGCGACCTCATGCGCATCGCCCGCGTGGCGAACGGGAACGGCGCGCTGCTACGCGACGCGGCGAGGTACCGAAGTCAGTTGCTCAAGCACCGCATCCCCCTGCGATACGGACGGATTGTCGTCCGGGCTGAGGGCGAGGACCGACTGGAACGCGTCGTGCATTGCGCGGTCGACGCCAACTGGCGGGTCTTGCCTGGAAGTGAGGAAAGCGTCGATGTGGACATTCTTTGCATCGGATACGGCTTTGTGCCGTCGTTGGAGCTCACGCGCCTCGTGGGATGCCAGTTCGACTATGACGAGGACCTCGGCGGCCACTGCGTGCGCCGTGACAAGTGGAACCGCACCACCGTGGAGGAGGTCTATGCCGCCGGAGACGGCGCAGGAGTCGAGGGATCCTTCGTCGCAATCGACGAGGGAAGGATTGCTGGCCTAGCCGCGGCGATGGACGCAGGGGCGCTGGCCCGCAACGACGCCATCGCCATGGCCGCGCCGGCGAGGCGGCGCCTAGGCCGCCGACGGGCCCTGAGCAATGCCACCTCGCGGTTGTTTCGGGTGGGTCCCGGCGTTTTCGAGCTGTCCACCGACGACACGATCGTCTGCCGGTGCGAGTCCGTCCGCCAACGACAGCTAGGCCCGGCGATCGCGTCCACCGAGGACATCAACGTTGTTAAGTCCCACACGCGGGCCGGGATGGGTCCGTGCCAGGGGAAGATTTGTCAACGGCAGGTGGCGTGGCTGATAGCCCGTCACCACGGCCGGCTGGTTGCCGATGTCCCGCTGGCCACGCCACGCATGCCGCTGCGACCGGTGCCGATCAGCGCCCTTGCTGATCATGCGATTACAGGCGCCACCCTGTTCGTGGCAGATGAGGTCTCCCCAGAGGGATCCGTACGATGATCGACCCGCCTCAAGTCCGACACTGGGTCTCGGCTGAGAGCAGCCGTGAACCGTTGCCATCGAGCACCGATGTCTTGGTGATCGGCGGTGGGATCGCGGGCACTGCGATGGCCTACTACCTAGCGAAGGAAGGCGTTGCGGTCACGCTCGTCGAACGAGGTGAGCTCAACCGCGAGGCATCCGGCACCAACGCCGGCAGCTTCCACCTGCAACTCGCCATTCATCAGCTTTCCGGGAGGGGGGCGGAAGCCGACCGCGAACGATTGTTGGCTGATGCCCGCCTCAGCCTCGAGGCGTTCACCGTCTGGCAGGAGCTGGGGAAAGAGCTCGGCGGATCTCTGGATGTTCACCTCACCGGCGGGTGGATGGTAGCCGAAACCGACGCGCAGTTGAAGACGCTGTATGACAAGCACGAGCTGGAGCAGGCCGCCGGCATTGAGACGGCGGTTGTCACCGGCCCTGAGCTGCGTGACCGTGCCCCGTACCTGGCCGAGCACATTGTCGGCGCCACGTACTGCCCCGTCGAGGGTCACGCCAATCCGCTGCTGGTTGCACCCTTGTACGCACTGCGGGCAGTGGAGAACGGTGCGCTCGTCCGCACGCACACCGACGTCCTGGGGATCGAAGTTCGCGCTGCCCCCGGCGGCCGGCGGTTCAGTATCCAGACCGACGCCGGCCCGATTGACGCGCACCGCATCGTCGACTGCGCCGGCGCCTGGGCCAATGAGCTTGCGATGATGGTCGGGCTGCGGTTGCCCACCCGCAGCGAGGGCCTGCATCTGAACGTCACAGAACCGAGACCGCCAATGTTTAAGCCTATGATCCAGCACATCGGTCGCCGACTCACGCTCAAGCAGACCGAACAGAAGACGTTCATCATCGGCGGGGGATGGCCATCGCCCGCTGCGCCTCGTCCGCTCCGCTACCCAACCACCTGGCGAAGTGCAGCAGGGAACACGGCGGTCGCCGTGTCGGTAGTTCCGATGCTGCACGATGTCCGGGTGATCCGGACATGGTCTGGGGTAATTGTGTTCACCGACGACTTTTCGCCCATTGTCGGCGAGTCGGCGCTCGTACCGGGTTTCCACGCTTGCGTTGCCTCGACCGGCTTCACCTTCAGTCCCTTGTTCGCTCGCCAGCTAACCGAGCAGATGACCTCGTCCAGGGGAACCTCGCCCTTTCCTGAAAGGTATTCAGTGGACCGAGGATCGTTGGCCACTAGCCGCAGGATGGGAAACCATGAACCGTGACGACGTCGATTGGGCCGGCTATTTCCCGGCTTTCGTTACCCCGTTTACCGAATCCGGCGAGGAGCTCGATCTTGAGTCGCTGCGCGCACTGGTGGACCACTACGTGGGCGAGGGCATGCACGGCATCGTCGTCAACGGCACCTGCGGCGAGTGGTTCTCGCAGACGGCCGATGAGCGCCGTGTCGTGGCTGAAACTGCAGTGGCGCAGACCGCGGGCCGAATGCGCGTGCTTGTCGGTTGCACCGCGTACACTGCATTGCAGACCGCCGAGTTCGGGCGTCACGCACTCGCGTCGGGAGCCGATGGCGTGCTGGCCTCTCCACCCCCCTACGCGAAACTCTCTGCTGCTGAGGTCATCGCCTTCTACGAAGATCTCGATGCCGCGATCGATGGCCCCATTGCGATCTACAATTGGCCGCACGGCAGCGGTATCGACATCGGCCCTGAGCTAGCCGACCGGTTGGCCGACATCGATCAAGTCGTGGCCATCAAGGACAGTACACCCGACGCCGACCAGTTCTTCGAGACATCGCGCCGGGTGCGAGGTCGTGTCCGGGTCTTCGGCCCGTACATGACCATCACGGGTCTGGAAGTTCTGCGCGCCGAGGGCGGCGACGGAACGGTGGGGGGTGGATCCTTGTGCGGACGGCCCGATCCGCAGTTCTGGGAGTCCTGCTGGCGCGGGGAATACGCCGCCCCACGCGCCCATGCGCTGGCAGGGGATCGGCTCTTTGCCAAGCTGTGGTTGCCTGGTGGATGGGCGGGCAAGTACGGCGCGTACCAAAGCCAGCTGAAGGCTCTGATGAAAATGCTTGGGCAGCCGGGCGGCCACGTCCGTCGTCCCCGACTGCCGATCACGGACCCGGCAAGCCTTGAGAGCCTGCGCACGATCCTGGTCGAGGAGCGCCTGCTTCCGGGAGGCACCGGGTCATGACGATGAGATGGCGACGACTCCCCGTGCCGCGCGGGGTCGAGCGTGGACCGGCGGTCCTCATCACAATCGACGGCCATGCAACATCGGCCCACCTGGGCGAGAGCGTCGCTGCCGCGCTGCTTGCGGAGGACGGCGATCCGTCCACTCGCACGACATCTGACGGCGAGAATCGGGGCTTGTTCTGCGGTATGGGGGCTTGTTTCGACTGCTTGGTGGTCGTCGATGGGATCCCTGGCACCCGAGCCTGTGTCACCTGGATTTGCGCAGGAATGGACATCGCCCGCCAGAACGGTCCGGGCTACCGCCGGGAGGCTCGCGATCAGCCTAAGGGCGATGCAGCTCATTGAGACAGAAAGCGCCGGCCAGGGTGCGGGCCATCCCTTATGGACGACCTGGATTGTTGGTGTCGTGCTAGCTCAAGAAGCGCCCGCCTCCCACGCCGTCGCTACGCCCGAGTGGCAAATGCCACCCGAGCGGACGTTCAACCCTGCACCGAAGAACGGGTCGGCGGCGAGAGCATCCATTACTCCGTGATCAGCGAGCCGCACCAGATACGGTAGCGTCGAATTCGTAAGTGCACGCGTCGCGGTGCGAGGAACGGCGCCAGGCATGTTCGCGACGCAGTAGTGGACTATGCCATCAACGGTATAGGTGGGCGCGTCATAGGTGGTTGCGTGAGATGTCTCAAAGCAGCCCCCTTGGTCGATTGCGACGTCCACCAGCAGTGAGCCGGGCCGCAGGTATGGCAGATGTTCCGCGCGAATGATCTTCGGCGCAGCGGCGCCGGGCACGAGTACCGCTCCAATCACCGCATCCGCCTCGCAGGTCTCCGCCGCGACAGAGACTGGGTCCGACATTACAGTCCTGGCGCGGCCGCCGAACAGCTCGTGGAGTTGGCGCAGCCGGCGGGACGACGAGTCGAGAATCGATACCTCTGCCTGCATTCCTAGACAGACAGTTGCAGCCTGGGTCCCCACGACTCCACCGCCCACGATGACTACTCTTGCCGCCGGCACGCGCCGGCCACCCCCCCGATGAGAATCCCCAAACCTCAGAACTCCTGACATGGCGGGTTCCTGAGTTGGCGGTTTTTCTTTAGCCGCAGGCTGTTTCGGCGTGTCGATGGGGTTTGTGCCGACCGGTCTGTGAGATTATTCTTGTATGGTCGGTTGGGGCGG
>JAABUP010008837.1_pt1 | contig 12662 bp, 10 predicted proteins | sample 5559201 | NCBI WGS metagenome assembly JAABUP01 (sample SAMN10711887, study PRJNA513373) | rock metagenome | isolation source: Antarctica rocks | place: Antarctica | reverse complement strand
CCGGACGGTGGTGATCCGCAGCCCGAGGGCCACCACTGTGCCGGTCGCCGAGCCGAGATCGACGACATCCCCGACCCCGTACTGATCCTCGAGCGTCATGAAGATGCCGGACAGGAAGTCCTTGACCAGGTTCTGCGCGCCGAAACCCAAAGCCAGACCGGCGATGCCGGCGCTGGCGAGCAGTGGGCCGACGTTGATGCCCAGCTCGGCCAGAATGAGGATGACGGTGATGGTGACGATGATGAACGAAACAATCGACTTCAGCAGCGAGCCGATCGATCTGGCTCTCTGCGATCTTCGTGCCGCGCTACCGCCGCCGAGCATCAAGGAGTCCGCGCGCTCCTTGAGTGGTCGAAGCATGCCGGGGACCGAGCCGTCCGTCGTGATCCGGGTGACCCTTCCGATCGCCCGGTGCGCAAGCAGCCGCAGCACCAGCGCCAGCACCACGATCAGCAACACTCGCAGACCGTGCCGAAGGATCCCGTCGATGTTCTGGGCCAGCCAGCCCACCCCGGTGCCGGTCCAGATCCGTTCACACCAGCTGCCGACGTCGGCGGCACAGTCTGGGACTACAGCGCTGAGCAACATGGATCCTCTCTCGGGTAACGGCGCACCAGCTGGAGCGGCATGGCAACTCACGGAATGGCGCATCGGCAGGGCCTCGGCGCCCAATCCACGGTAGCCGGACACCGCGCGACAACCTCCGTTCAGCGAACGGTCACCCGACGGTTTCCCGACACGTAAGCCGAATTGCCTGGCCAGAAGTCCCGCGACAAGGTTGACTGTGCATGCAACCGTTGATCTCGGTGCCTCCCGATGGTGTTCGACGCAGCCCGGGTGGGTGGCCACCGGTGAGTCGAATGAGGCAGCCGATGAGTCGAGCGCGCGCCAAGGTCCGACAACCGCGCGCGGCGCGCGCCGGTGGTAGGGGCGCGTTCGCCGCTGACGGCCGTCGACCGGGCCCGCCCCCTGCCGTCATGAAGGACGTGACCCAGCGGCCCGCAGGCCTGGGGACCTCGATGCGGGTGCTGTTGCTGAACGCCACTCACGAGCCGCTCGCCGTTGTCACCGGCCGGCGGGCACTGGTCCTGCTGTTGGCCGGCAAGGCCGAATGCGTTGCCGAGCGGGAGAACGGCATGCGGGTGCATTCACCGACGGTCGTGCTGGCAGTGCCTGCAGTGCTGCGGCTGAACCGTTTCGTGCGCGTTCCCTACCAGCCCGCCACCGCGATCACCAGGGCTGGAGTGCTCCGGCGCGATCGGCGCGCTTGCGCCTATTGCGGCGGCCGCGCCGACACGATCGATCATGTCCAGCCACGCAGCCGCGGGGGAGCGCACTCCTGGGAGAACTGCGTCGCGTGTTGTGGTCGATGCAACACCCGCAAGGCTGACCGGCTGCTGTCCGAACTGAACTGGACATTGGCATTCGTGCCCGGCCCGCCCGCACGAGCCGGCGGCGGCCGGGTCTGGCTGACCGACGACACCGACCCGGCCTGGGATCCCTGGCTGGCCGCCTGAACCCCGGCTGGATCGGGCGGGCGACGGCCGGCAGCCGCGGAATGGGCGCTGCGGGGACGCCCCGCCTGCGCTGCACCGTCCGGCGCAGTGGGCGCCAGTGGTCGGATATCGTTCAACACTGTGAACATCCTCGAGACTCTCGCCGTCTACGTCGGTATCCCGGCGGCGATCTGCGGGTTTATCGCGGCGTGCACTTTGCTACCCGGGCGGGCGAAGGAGAAGGCGCGTCGCCGGTACGGACCTGACTGGGACTATGCACCCCAGTGGTGGGCCGGCGACACGCCGGTGCAGCTGCCGTCGGGTGACGGCGTCGCGGCTGGGTCGGCGCGAGGAGGCGCACGTGGCGCATGGTGAATTGACCGCCGGCGGTTCCTCGGCAGGTGTCGAACCTTGGACGCCGCCGGCCGTGGGTCCTCAGGGAAACTCCGATTCGCCCCTCACCCCGGCCCAGCGCAACACCCTGGACGAGGTGATCGCGGTTGCAGAACGTACCACCGGCCTACGGTTCTCGGTCTATGTCGGTGACCTCGGTGCGCAGACCCGGGCGACGGCCGAAGCTCTGCACTCCGGTCTCGGTGCGGAGGCAGTGGTAGCCGTATTGCTGGCCCTCTCACCTGGGCAGCACATCGTCGAGGTGGTGACTGGCGCCGAGGCGGCCAGGCGCATCTCAGATCGCAGCGCCCGTCTTGCCGTTCTCTCGACCATCGCGTCCTGTTCGGAGGGTGACCTGATCGGCGGCCTAGTGAACGGCGTCCGCACGCTGGCCGATCAGGCCGGCACCCTGCCCGAACGTTCGCACTGGTAACGGGCGCCGACAGCCGGCTGAGGAGCACTCGACCGGACGGCCGGGTACGCAACCTGGCAACCAATGGAGATCCGGGGACTAGGGCACCTGCGCAAGTGCCCAACTCGGGCGGTTACTGGGGGTCGGCGGCAGCCGGTGGCTGCGCAAGTGCCCCACTCGGGCGGTTACCGGGGGTGGACGGCAGCGGGCGGCTGCGCAAGTGCCCAACCCGGGCGGTTACTGGGTGGTGGGCGGCAGCGGGGTCGCGTGTGTCCGGGCTGTCCTGTCGTTCCGCGAGCGTCAGTTGCAAATCAGCCTGTGGACAACCCGTTTGCGACCTCTCGTTCGCTGCATGCTCACTTGCATGAATATGGCGGACAGCGAGTCCGGTGCAATCCTGACGAATGACGACGGTCGATCGCTGAACCTGTTCGGCCGCGATCGGGGCACACGAGCAGACAGGCGGCTCGCTCGAGGGATCTACGCCGCAGACGACGGTCGAGCTGTGGGTTTCGAAACCAGGGCCCGTGGGGTGCTTCAGGCCCTGGGTGGGAAAGCGGTGCTGAGTCACTATTCGGCTGCCCACTGGTGGGGAGGGACGGTGCCTCACCATTCACACCTGCACATCACCACGGCGGCGAAGCATCGGGTGCGTCGCGTCGGCGTGATCTCACATCGCACCCAGCGGCCCATGCGACGAACCGTTGTGCGCGGCGTCTCGGTAACGACCGCGGAACAGACATTCCTCGATCTCGCCGGCTCTCTAGATCTCGTCGAGCTGATAGTCCTGGGCGACTCGATGCTCAAACAGCAGGCCACGTCGATCTCGCAGCTGCGGGCCGCCGCCATCGAATGGCGGGGAGCCGGCGCCGCAATCGCACGTCTGGCGGCCGGACTGGTTCGAACCGGGGTCGGGTCGCCGATGGAGTCTCGTCTGCGGATTCTCATCGTTGCTGCGGGACTGCCGGAACCGGCAGTGGATCACTGCGTGTACACAGAACACGGAACGCTGTTGTACCGCTTGGATCTCGCCTATCCGGGTTGCAAGTTGGGAATCGAGTACGACGGTCGCCAGCACGCCGAGAACGACGTTCAATGGGCCCGCGACTTGGAACGGCGCGAGTATTTCGACGGCGCCGGTTGGCGGCTCGTCGTGGTCAACGGACGCCAACTCTTCGCGGATCCCGGAGATGTCTTGGATCGGATCGTTGCTGCTGCGAGGGCCCAGGGCTTCGCGATGCGAAAGCCCAATACGCGCTGGCGTCGATACTTCAGCGCTGCCAACCGTTGACGACCACACGGCCCGTGTCGGGCGATTCCTAGAAGCTGCTGCATCGCTCCCAAGATCGACACCCCAACCGGGCAGTCGGCTCGGGGAATGCCAGCGACTGGCCGTTGAGTGCCCGAGTTGGGCAGTTCGGTGCCTTGTGGCGACGTTGAATGCCCGGTAACCGCCCGAGTTGGGCGCTTGGGTGGCGGGATGCGGGGCTGCGGGCACCGACCGCCCGAGTTGGGCAGTTTGGTGTCTTGTGGCGACGTTGAATGCCCGGTAACCGCCCGAGTTGAGCGATTGGGAGGCGGGAAAGCGGGGCTGCGGCCACCGACCGCCCAGGTTGGGCGTCGGAGCGCAGACCGGGTGGCCGCCGCAAGCGAATCGGCCGAGGGTCAGCTCGCCTGCAGATCCTTCGCCCGCGCGGCCAGCGCCCGCTCCACCGAGGCGCGGCCCTCGGAGATCAATCGCTTCAGCGACGGCGGATGCTCTTCTGACTCCCATTCGAGGGCCCGGTCGACGGTCGTCTGATCCACTGACCAGCGCGGATACAACCCGACGGCCACCTTCTGAGCCACCTCGCTGGAGCGGCGCTCCCAGACGTCGCCGATCTCGGCGAAGAACGGCTCGGTGAACGGTTCGAGCAACTCCTGCTGCGCCGGGTGGACGAATTGGTCGATGGCGGCGTCCTGCAGGGCGTTCGCCATCGCGTCGTCATGCATCAGCCGATCCCACATCGCGGCCTTGCCGTCGGGCAGCAGTGCCGTCGCACCGATGGCCCGGCGCTCGCCCGATGCGGTGGGATCGTTGGCTCGAGCAGCCGAGATCTCGGACTCGCCGGCCCGTTCGTGCGCCACCAGCGCCCCGAGCAACGACCAGCCCATGTCGGTGTCCACCTCGAGTCCGGGCAGCGGCTCAGAACCGTCGCGCCAACCTGCCAGCGCGTCCAGCTGAGCCTCGGTCAGCTTCGTGCCGGTCAACGCCCCGACCAAGGCCAGCTGGACGTCGCTGCCGGGTTCGGCCGTTCTGGCCAGTTGGATCATGGTGTCGGCGAACTGCCGGTAGCCCGTGTTGGCTGCCCATGCCGGGTCGGCATAGGAGCCGAGCGCCCGTTCGATCTGAGACAGGACCCGTTGCACCACACCGATTTCGCGTTCGGCGGGCAGCCCGCGAAGGGCCAGCGCCACGAAGTCCCTGGCCCTGAGTTCGGCGTCACGGGTCATCTCCCAGACCGCGGACCAGACCAACGTCCTTGGCAGCGAATCGGTGATGTCCCCGATCCGGTCGACCGCGACGGCCAGCGATTCCTGGTCCAGCCGGAGTTTGCAGTAGGTGAGATCATCGTCGTTGACCAGGATCAGGTCGCCGCGGTGTTCTCCGATCAGGTCAGGCACGTCGGTCAGGTCGCCGGTCAGATCGAGCTCGGTCCGTCTGCGCCGCACCAGTTTCCCATCACCGGAATCGGCATAGATGCCGACCGCGAGCCGGTGCGGACGCAGTTCGCCCGCGCCGGGCGCCGCACCGGACTGCCGGACACCGAACGTGATGAAGCGACCGTCGTCATCGACGGTGAACTCGGGCGACAGGGTGTTCATGCCGGTGGTCGTCAACCAGGCTTCAGACCACGTCGACAGGTCCCGGCCGGACGTCTTCTCCAGCGCCGACAGTAGGTCCGCGAGGGTGGCGTTGCCGAAGGCGTGGGCGGCGAAATAGGACCGCAGACCTATCAGAAACTCGTCGTAGCCAACGTAGGCCGCCAGTTGCTTGAGCACCGAAGCACCCTTGGCATAAGTGATGCCGTCGAAGTTCACCTCGACGGCCTCTAGATCGACCATGTCGGCGGCGATCGGATGGGTCGAGGGCAACTGATCCTGCACGTACGCCCACGACTTCTCGACGTTCGCAAAGGTGGTCCAGGCGGAGGTGTACTCGGTCGCGGCGTTCTGCGCCACCACCGACGCCCAGGTGGCGAACGACTCGTTCAGCCACAGGTCATCCCACCACCGCATGGTGACCAGATCACCGAACCACATGTGCGCCATCTCGTGCAGGACGGTCTCGCAGCGGCGTTGATAGCTGTACCGCGTCACCTTCGACCGGAAGACGTACTCCTCGCGGTACGTCACCGCGCCGGCGTTCTCCATCGCGCCGGCGTTGAACTCCGGAACGAACAACTGGTCGTACTTTCCGAACGGATAGCGGACCCCGAAAGCCGAATGAAAGAAGTCGAAACCCTGCTCGGTCTCGGTGAACAGCCGCTCGTGATCGAGATGTTCGGCCAGGCTGGCGCGGCAGTACAGACCGAGGTCTATGCCGTCGTGAGCGCGCCGGACCACGTGGTACGGGCCGGCCACCAGCGCCGTGATGTAAGTGCTGATCGGCTCGGTGGTGACGAAAACATGTTGCGCCGCACCGGATGCGGCCTCGTCGATCGATGCGGTGGCACCGTTCGACACCACCTGCCAGTGTGTCGGAGCCAGCACCCTGACAGTGAAGGTGGCCTTCAGGTCCGGCTGGTCGAAGCAGGCATACATGCGTTTGGCGTCTGCGGTCTCGAACTGCGAATACAGGTACACTTCGTTGTCGACGGGGTCGAGGAATCGATGCAGGCCCTCGCCGGTGTTGGTGTAGAGCCCGACCGCATGGACGAGGAGTTCGTTCTGCTCCTTCAGGCCATCGAGGGCGAGGCCGCCTTCGATGGTCCAGCCGGAAACGTCCAGCGGGCGACCGTTCAGGGTGGCCGATGCCATTGCGTCGCCGACGAAATCGATGAACGTTGACGCTCCGGCCTCCGCGGTGAATCGCACCCTTGACACAGTCGAGAATGTCTTCTCGCCGGGCCGACCGGCGCCGTCGGTCAGGTCGAGTTCGACGTCGTAGGCCGTCACTGCCACAATTCCCGCTCGCTCTGTTGCCTGATCGCGGGTGAGATTGGGTGGCTGGGCCATTGCTGTCCTCTCGTCGTCGGGGTGACCGCCGATCGGTCGGTCCCCGGGGAACAACCTAACGGGCGGCCATGTTGCCAATGAACGGCACGCACCGGCCCTCGGTGATCGATCGAAAGGGATGTCCCACATGACCAGCACCGCCACAGTGAGCCCCACCCGGCGTACCGACACCGACCAGGCCGATTTCTACTTCGATCCGGTGTGTCCGTTTGCGTGGATCACCTCCCGATGGGTCCTCGAGGTCCAGCAGGTCCGTGACATAGACGTGCGGTTCCAGGTGATGAGCCTGTCGGTGCTGAATGACGGACGTGACCTGCCAGAGGAATACCGGGCGATGATGGACAAGGCGTGGGGCCCGGTGCGGGTGGCCGTCGCTGCCGCGCAGGCGCACGGCGAGCAGGTGCTGCTGCCCTTGTACACCGCGATGGGCACGCGCATCCACGACCAGGGGAACAATGACTACCCGGCGGTGATCGCCGAGGCGCTCGCCGAGGTGGGCCTGCCTGCGGAACTGGCGCAGGCCGCAGAATCCACCGACTACGACGAAGCGCTCAAGGCCAGTCATCATCGCGGGATGGACCCTGTCGGAGACGAGGTGGGCACCCCTACCATCCACTTCGGTGATACCGCCTTCTTCGGCCCTGTGCTGACCCGCATTCCGCGCGGCGAGGACGCCGGGAAGTTGTGGGACGCGACCGTGGCCTTGGCGTCCTTCCCGTACTTCTTCGAAATCAAGCGCTCCCGCACCGAGAGCCCCCGTTTCGACTGAGGCGACGGGGAGTGAGGATCGCAGCCGGGAGCGACGAAGGAGCGTACGGCAAGGACCGGAGCGACCGCGGAGCCGAACGGAGTTGCTGAGGCGACGGGGAGTGAGGATCGCAGCCGGGGCGACGAAGGAGCGTACGGCAAGGACCGGAGCGACCGCGGAGCCCGGAGCGGGTTACTGAGCCGTGATCGCCGGACGAGTATCGGTGAAGGTCGCGCATCGGAAGAGGCGTTGCAGTTGGCGTGGCGCGCGTGTTGTGCCACCGTTGATGGCCTACCGCGAGGAGGCGTCCGATGACATCCACCGGGTCGAGTTCCGATAGCTCCGCGGGCGGGCCGATGAACCGCCCGCTGAACTCCCACAGGTTGCCGATCCCGCCCGACCTCGCCGCCGGACCAGTGGTGGTGGGCGTCGACGAGGCCACCACGTGTGGCCGGCCACTCCGGGCCGCGGTGTTCCTGTCGCTGGCACTGGAACGTCCGCTGGTGTTGGTCCACGTCCGGCGGCGCAGCATGCCGGTGATCGAGGGATATGTGCCGGTACCTGAGGAATCGGTGATGGGTGAGCAGGTGGACGCCGACGAGCACCTGGTGGCGTCGCTACGGGGATCGCAGGACCTCGCGGGCATCACCTGGGAGCTGGTCACCACGATGGGTGAGGCTGCGGCGGAACTCGCCCGGATCGCCGAGGAACGGCAGGCGGCCTGCGTCGTGGTCGGTAAGAGGCACAAGGGATTCGCCGAGCTGGTGCACCGGATAGCTTCCGGATCGGTGTCCAGGGCGATGGTCGCCGCCCACAAGTGGCCGGTGCTGGTGGTTCCCTGAGACACTGTTGGCATGCGCGTCTACCTCGGCTCCGACCATGCTGGCTTCGAGCTCAGGACGCACCTTGTGCTGCACCTCGCCGATCTGGGGCATGACGTGGTCGACATCGGTCCGCACCAGTACGATCCACAGGACGACTACCCGCCGTTCTGTCTGGAGACCGGCCGCCGGGTGGTCGCCGATCCCGGCAGCCTCGGGGTGGTGATCGGCGGCAGCGGCAACGGCGAACAGATTGCCGCCAACAAGGTGGTCGGCGTCAGGGCAGCGCTCGCCTGGTCCGTCGAAACGGCGCAGCTCAGCAGAGAGCACAACGACGCGAACGTGATCTCGATCGGCGCCCGGATGCATGACACCGCCACGGCCACCGGCTTCGTGATGACATTCCTGCAGACGCCGTTCTCGCAGGATCCGCGTCATCGGCGCCGGATCGAGATGGTGACAGCCTACGAATCTCATCCAGTGGAGCAGATGCTCCCGAAGAGCTGATCTGCCGGGTGCTCTCAGCGTTCCTCGGCGTTCCTTCCGCGCCTTCCCGACTGTTGCCGTCGCGCAGATTGCTGCCGCGAGGAATGCTGCAGCGGGGTGGGCGGCACGTAGTTGCGCCGCACCAGCACCACCTGCTGTTCGGCCGCGTCGAGATCTTCTGCTGTCGGCCTGCCGAACTCCCGGGCCCGCATCGCTTCGGTCGGGCTGACCTGGGTGGTCCGGCTTCCCTCCAGCCCCTGCGGGCCACGCTCCCCGCCCGAGGTCCGGCTTCCCCGAGGGTTCCGCGCCGGCAGATCCGCGGGTCGGTTGACGCCGGTGCCAGTGGTCACGACGGCGTCAGTGGCCTCGGTGCCAGCGGTCACGGCGGCCCGGTCGACAGTTGCTGGCGGGACGCTCAGCGCTTTCTCGGTCGACTGCGCGGCACTGGCTGCCGACCTCTCCGACGGGTCGCCGGCCGCTCCGGTACGTCGTCGGGACCGCTTGCGCCGCCGACGGTCCGGGTCGTCGTGCGGGTCGCGCGCTGGGGTTGGGCCGCCGCTGACGGTCGGGGCGGGAGCGCCCGACTCCGGCCCGTCCGGCCGGACTCCTCTCGGCTCGGATGCGACCGTGGCCGCCTCGATCGATGACGGTGCGGCGGCCGTGGAGGCGATCACCTCCGGCGAGGAGACATGAGGTTCCGATGTCCCGGCTGACGCCGACGCGGTACCCGGCGGCCCGGCCGGCCGTCTCGCGGTCCGCCGGGACCGGCGGCCGGAATTGCTCTGCTCGTCTGGCATCTGCGGCTCAGTGCCCCTGCGCCTTCACCGCCGGCGGTTGCCCGATCTCGGTCAGCATGGCGGTGAACCAGTGTGTCGTCAGATCGAACGGCTTGCCGCCGGCGATGCGCTCGAACTCGATGGGACGCAGGCGGTTCCCGTTCTCCTCGTCGTGCCCGATCACGCCCGATTCGGCCCGCAGCGCGCTGTCGACCGCCAGGTCCGTCATCGACTTGATCAGGCGAAGGTCCTCGGTGTTGGCGGCGGCGGAACGGGAGTAGTAACCGGACTTCTGCACCATGACCTTTTCCGCGCCCAGCCGGCCGGCGAACTGCTTGCCGAACCAGGCGCCCGGATTGACCTCGTCCAGCCGTACGTGGCCGAATGCGTCACGCGCCACCTCTGTGCCGGACGCCTGCAGCTCGGCGACAATGGTGTCCACACCGGCCCCCTCGGACAGGAAGATCGTCACGTTGCCGACGGAGTCCATCACCTCGTTCAGTCGCTTCGCCTCGGCCGTCAGATCGAATGTCGCTTCCGGCACATACACCGCGTGAACGTCCCATGCTTCCCGGGACAGGCCGATCTCCGGTACCCACTCCTGCTGATCCAGCCATTTCCGGTATTCGGCTGCGGTGGCCGCGGTGAGCCAGCCGCAGTGCCGTCCCATCACCTCGTGCACGATCAGCATCCTGGAGCCGGAGTTGTGCTCGCCGACGATGTTCGCCGCGAATTCGGCGCCCTGCTGGGCCGCCGTCCAAGCGCCCAGTGACTGCCGGATGGGAATCACGTCGTTGTCGATGGTCTTCGGCAGTCCGACGACAGTGAGCGGATAGTTGTTGCCCGCCAGGAACTTTGCCAGATCCGCAGCGGTCGTGTTGGTGTCGTCGCCGCCAATCGTGTGCAGCACGTCGACGCCGTCGGCGGTCAGTCGCCCGGCCGCTACCTTCAGCGGGTCGTCGCCCTCCTGCACCAGTCCGCGCTTCACCAAGTCGGCAACGTTGGTCAGCTTGACCCGGGAGTTGCCGATCGGGGAACCCCCGAAGCGATGCAGCACACCGGCTTTGGCGCGGATCTCGTCAGTGACGACGATCTTGTCGCCGGACAGCAGGCCCTGATACCCGTGCCGATAGGCGATGATCTCGATCTCCGGGGCCAACTCGGTATATCTCTCGATCAAGCCGCCGATGGCCGAGGACAGGCAGGGTGCGAATCCACCGGCGGTCAGCAGGGCAACCTTGCGTACGGACATGACTGGAGACTATCGGCCGGCGCGGGTGGCTATTCGTTGGATGTCCGCCGCGGGATGTACCGGCGCGGAACTGCCCGACTTGGGCGCTTAGGGGTCGGGATTCGGGGTGGCTCGGCGCGGAACTGCCCGACTTGGGCGCTCAGCGACCCCGTGACCGTGACCCTCCGGCCATGCTCATCGCGGGCCGCGGCTGCGCAACCCGGCCCGCCGCTGCCCAGCGCCCTGCGATGCGGGGATGACGGCTGGGTTACTGAATCGTTACGCGCCCCGGGACATCCGGACTTGCAAACTGCGACCGAAAACGTTTTCGTAGTGCTGTATCCGCTGTGAAGTGGTTCACAGGATCCGAAGCGGCTCAGGAGGCCATTGACCAATGATTCGACACAGACGCGCACTGGGACTTGTCGCGGCGACTGCCGCAGCGGCACTGGTACTGGGCGCCTGCGGGAGCAATAACGCAAGCACTCCGGGTACGTCGGCATCTGCCGGCGGTGGAGCATCCTCCGACACCGGCGCCTCCGGGGCAGGTGGCGGCTCCGGAACGAGTTCGGGTTCGGAGACGAGCTCGAGTGCGGAGTCCGGTGGAGCCTCGGCCTCCGGCTCGGGGTCAGAGTCGGCCTCGAGTTCTGAGACGGGCTCCGGTTCGGCGTCGGGTTCCGAGTCCAGCCCCGGCTCAGAGGCAGCCAGCGGCTCGACCGCCACCTCCGGCGGCGGGGCCGCCACCTCCGGCGGCGGGGCCGCCAACGTCCCGGCCGAGGGCGACTGGTGCAAGGCGCTCAAGGACACCTACGGCGACGTCACCGGGAAGACGGTCCAGCTGTACACCTCGATCATCACCCCGGAGGATCAGCCGTACAAGGATGCCTTCAAGACCTGGGAGCAGTGCACCGGCGCGAAGGTGAACTACACCGGCGACAAGGCGTTCGAAGCGCAGATCACGGTCAAGGTGCAGGCCGGCAACCCGCCGGACATCGCACTGTTCCCGCAGCCCGGCCTGCTCAAGCAGGTGGTGGAGTCCAGCGGTGCGGTCAAGCCGGCTCCGGCCCTGGCCGCCAAGAACATCGACACCTACTACGGCAAGGACTGGAAGGCCCTCGGCACGGTGAACGACCAGTTCTACGGCGTGCCGAACTCGGCGAACGTCAAGTCCTTTGTCTGGTACTCCCCGAAGTACTTCAAGGAGGCCGGCTACACCGTCCCGACGACCTGGGAGGAGCTGATGACGCTCAGCGACAAGATCGCCGCGTCCGGCAAGAAGCCGTGGTGCGCCGGCATCTCCTCCGGTGATGCCACCGGTTGGCCGATCACCGACTGGCTGGAGGACTTCATGCTCCGCGGCGCCGGTCCCGACGTCTACAACCAGTGGATCAACCACGACGTGAAGTTCGCCGACAAGCCGGTCGCCGACGCGCTCGCCAAGGTCGGCAGCATCCTGAAGAACCCGAAGTACGTCAACGGTGGTTACGGCGACGTCAGCACCATCGCCACCACCACCTTCCAGGACGGCGGCCTGCCGATCCTGAAGGGGACCTGCTTCCTGCACCGCCAGGCGTCCTTCTACGCCGCCAACTGGCCCAAGGGCACCAAGGTGGCTCCGGACGGTGACGCGTACGCGTTCTACTTGCCGACGTTCGACAACAAGTTCGGCAAGCCGGTGCTCGGCGGTGGCGAGTTCGCCGCCTCCTTCGCCGACCGTCCGGAGGTCCAGAGCTTCCAGACCTTCCTGACGTACCCGATCTACTCCAACACCCGCGCCAAGCTGGGCAACTTCATCTCGGCCAACAAGGGCCTGGACCCCAAGAACGTCGACACCGAGATAAACAAGCTGTCACTGAAGCTGCTGACCGATCCTCAGGCGGTGTTCCGCTTCGACGCCTCCGACCTGATGCCGGGTGCCGTCGGCTCGGATGCCGAGTGGAAGCAGCTGACGTCGTGGATCACCGGCCAGGACGATGCCACCACCCTGGCGAACATCGACGCTGCCTGGCCCGCCGGCTGATCGCCGACCACCGACGGCCGGGTGCTCAACCGTTGGAACAGTCAGCACCGCAATGAGTGAC
>JAABUP010008828.1_pt1 | contig 12666 bp, 13 predicted proteins | sample 5559201 | NCBI WGS metagenome assembly JAABUP01 (sample SAMN10711887, study PRJNA513373) | rock metagenome | isolation source: Antarctica rocks | place: Antarctica | reverse complement strand
CTAGGGTTTCAGCAGGGTCTGGAGCATTCACCCATTCTGCCACTGACCATTGTGGCTCGGCCGCTGGCGAAAGCTTTCGGCACCTTTCGCCAGCCGAGGCTTTCGCCTTTCTGCCCGAACACTGCATATTTCACAATACTGACGCTCTTCCAGGGCTTTCATGCATTTGCGTGTAACAGCCCTCGTGCAGATGTGCTGAGAGACTGGTGCGGTCTGCGGCAACATGTTTCCTATCAGTGTTGTGTGAGTTACCTCACACCGGTATGAAGCTTCCTCTGGATCCAGCAAGCTAGACAATGGGTATAAGCCTGGAGGGAAAGCTTTGCGGCCCTTGCCCAGGCCGCATTCTGGTAATGAAACATGTCAACTTTGCGCTTGTGATCAAGCAATCCCCATAGAACAGTTGTTTCCATCAAGTCTGTAGCACGTAAGCCCAAAGCCAACGTGCGTAACAGGGTACAATGAGCTAAAGGGCATCTAATGTGAGTGTTACATCATACAATGACATTCCATTCCAGTCAGCCACCCTGCCCAGCAAGATTTCAGCTTGAGCATGAGCGCAAACTTTGGAACTTTCTGTGTCAAAGCCTCTTCTGAGCTAGTGTTGCACACAACTTTCAGAAAATCGTACATTAACACTCAGACTGAGTATCTAAAATTTCGAGCAGGTCACGATCAGTTTCGAACTTTCACCACTCCACTGCATCAAGCTAGAAGTGGTGTGATTGACGTGGCACAGTTTGGTGTCTATAGAGCTAGCTAGCTAGTTCCAATACGCTGAATCTGGGGGAGGCTTGGTGAACAGCTTTGCAGTCTCTATGGCAATTAGGCACCCACAGCCCTGCAGTCAGTACAACGGCTTGCATGTACACACTAATCATGAGCAACCTGACTCCAGTAGCTGACTCAGTTTAGGTGCAGCCGGCTCTTCAGTCTGCAAAAGGATACTCCTGACACAAACAATTGTTGAATGGCAGGATGCAATGCATGTGGAACTGATGCATTCTGCAATCAACAACAAGAGAGACTGTCCGCTGAACAGCATGATGCGGTGTGCAGCTGCCAGTAGAAAAGCTTACCGGGGGCACATGATACTCTCGCAATTGCTTGTCATTGTCCATGCGCTGACAAGCATACATGAGCGTCTGCAATGTGGTCATGCTCAAAGTCAGACCCACCAGAACTGTATCTTGTAGCATTGGCAGTTGTCACAGCAGGGTAGCATGTAAGCCACTTATATGCATGATGTCCATTTAGTGCAGCACAGCTGACAGACCACCCACAAATGCAAAGTGCCAGTACACTCAAGCATGCATGAATGCGCTAGCTGGTGTGGTAGCTGAGAGCATCAGATATCTCTGACAGCAGCTATCAACAGATACAAAATACAAAGCACTTTGTCCTGAACAGCGGTGCACACAGAACCATTCCTTACATCTCACACAAAATAACGGAATTTGCTCATGGCACCAGATACTAAGCTCACCAGGTCTTCCCACTTCTGAAGGCCAGGGGTGTTTCTTTTTTGTTGCAGGCTTGTTTGACCTCTGAATGCCTCCACTCCACAGGGCCTGCTTTACCTGTACCAGACACTCACTGAGGCTCACATGTGTGTGCTCACCAATGTGTGATGTGAGCGTTCATGTCATGAAGGGTCAGCAAAATAAAGTATCCAGCCCGATGGCAAGACAGCCAGATTGGTGCAGCTGGCTAGCAGAGGTACACAGGGTCTGCAGCATGGGTAGCTCGGACTGCAGGTATGTTGCTCACCTTTGCGACTGTCCAGTCAGGATATGCAGTTACCCTGTATCTGCATCCTTCACAAAAGAATGCCTACGTGACACAACTAGTCTTGATCAACTACAGCGTTCTTACGGCAACAACATTCTGCAACAGCTGAGAGGGCTCTATGTGGCTGGCATTGTTCAAACAGGAGCTGCAGGCTGCAGCTGTAGGGTTTGTAATGATACCAGGTGTAGGGTGGGCAACAACAGCCAGGCCTTGTACTACAGTCTAGGCCTTCTGTGATGATGCTGTTTACCATGTGGTCCATGTCTTTTCTCGGTGGAATAGTCGGAATGCCTTCGAATGGAAACTCCATTGTAGCTATTTCCTCGAACACCTCCGCCTGTGCAAGCCTCGGTGTGATCAGTTGCCTGCTGGCGTTACGTTTTCCTGCCGGTTTGCATATGCGACCGTCGCCCGTCACTCAGTGATCATATTGAGAAGCAGTGTGACACAGACATCACTCTTGAGACCTTTCTCGGCGCGTACCTCAGCCTCAGGCGGAATTTCGACATTCCGGTCACAGTCCCAAGCTCCTTTGCCCAGGCTTATGCCGCCTCCACCACCAGCCGTGTCTGTTGCTACTGCATCCTTTTTGCTTTGAGTCTGAACCATGTCTGCAACCGAAAGATGCACCCTTCCCTGGAGGATCTTGTGAAGCAGACTACGAGCCAGGGAAGGTGTGGCGTTACAACTTGATCAAACACTAGTTCGACTGATCACTAGTTCGACTGATCACTAGTTCGACTGGTCAAACACTAGTTCGACTGATCTAAGACATGCTGCATGTGTCCTGCAAATCCTCTCTCTTTGATGTTCTCTCTTTCTCAGAGTCTCTCTCACCCTCGGGTTGAACTCGGTGTAATACAAACATTGAGTGGGCCCTTCTACAGCTGCAGCCTGAAGATCTAGTGTGCCTCGACAATCACATTAGCCATTTTCAACATTGTAACTGCTGTCAGAGCATGCAACTGCATCTGACCAGGATGTATTTGTAAACGCCCGGGTTGAATTTGATGCCTAGCCCAGTGTGAAGCAATGACTAAGTTACAGAAAATGGATATGTTACAGACAACGAATATAGAAAATTGAAATCGATTGCACTATTGTGCTGGGTGATGAGCCACACGTGACTTACACAATTGCTCCAGCGCCATGGCGTCAACTGACGCATCACTGACAAACGCATTATAATAAACAACTCCGCCTAAAGATGTGCTTCATCAGCAAATGCAGCGTCAACACTGTTCTGCGCCGCCAATGCTAGCTCCCGGTGTGGATAACGCCGTCTAAAAAGCTTGAAAAGCCATGCACGCATAGCATGTCGGACATGTTCTGCTGTGGTGATGACTTTTGAGCAGCGCTTTCCCAGATGTGCCTTGACAAACTCTTTAGCTGCAACCGCAAGCAGCAAGGCAGGTATGCAACATTGAGCAGCAGCAAGAGAACGCCAACGGCATGCAGCCCTGCATGACTGGCTACCTTTCCAGAGTCAACAAAGTACAAGCTGCCTGTTGCAGTTGCCACCACGGTGAACAGTCCAAGCACCTGCAGAAAAAGGCTATCTCAGTCCTTGTATGACTCAACACCCTTTTTGAGTCAGCATGACTCACACTCAGTATAACACCAGTAGCATGGCAGCCACTTGCAATGGGTGTGTCATGACAGACGTTCAGGCAAAACTCTTGAGTCACAAATACTTGATGACATCTGAGTGTTTAATGTTTCTCTCATTTTATCATAGTGAGACAGCAGGCAGCTGATGCGCAATGACAGACTGTGCAAATTGCTGTAAGCTTGCATTGTAAAAGCGAGCGCAGGGAAGACAAACAGCTTTTGCAAATTGGACACTGGTCTGCACACTTGCAGCGCAGGATGATGTGAGCTGCTCACCTGAACCCTCTGTGACTGGCTACTTTCGAATGGTTGAAAGTGAGGCAAGGCAGTACCGCCCACCATCAGTATCATCAGCATCACTGTCAGCTGGAAGTAGGTGTTCAATGCAGTTGCAAACACCTGTGCCGTCGCTAATGCTAGCGTTTGCACTAGAACCACACTATCCCAGAACCAGAACTCTGGCCTGCAGCATAACTCCAATGTCTGTGAGTCAACAATTGTCATAGCAGCGCTTGGCTTGGCAAGATGCGGCTGACATCATGTCGTTGCATTGTGCATACATACTGCATGTTGCAAAGTGTGTACAAGCAATGATAGGTTTGACACACTTTGCAGGCTGCAGTATATTATGGCGAAACGTATTCTTGCTGCGGATACCAACGAAATGATGGCACCACCAATGAGATGCATTGGCAGCCGGCGAGCGGTTGGGGTGTAGAGGAGGGGGGGAGGAGGGTGGGTGTAGGAGGCGGGGGGGGAGGGGTCAGGTGCAACAAGGTAACAACAGCAAGTGAACCAGCAGTGCAAAGAAAGGATGGGTGCAAGGGTGGGCGGGTGGGGAACACTGTGGGCAAGGTCAGGACATGATAAGGTCAAATCAATGGTTCTTTCAATGAGACTAGAACACAAGGAGCATAGGGTTGGGATTGGATTTGGGGTATAGTCTTGCTGCTCTCATCTGATCTTTCACTTAGCATGCCTCGAGGCTCTACAACTTACTTGTAACTGCGGTAAATAAAGCCAACGCGTATCTTCACTGGAGGTGTCTGGAGCTGAGTCTCGTAGGGCCTGAGCAGTAAATATGGCAACAAGGGGACGCCTACACAGATGAGAACTAGCAAAGGCACGCCCAGCGGGAGAGACAGTCTGAGGTGCCAGCTAGTGAAGCAAGGCTTGGACATATCTGGTACCCAATAGCCCAAAGGCCAACTTGCCTGCAACTAGCACACATCTTCTCAGACATGCTTGAGCAGGATTTTGCACCCCCGGATAGGTGCTGAAGCTGTGGAAGCATACTCATGGTATCAATTAGGATAGCATGCATGTTTACACACAAAGACCACAGGTTGACATGTGCCAACATTGTATACAACGACCATGTCACATGCATCATTGAATTCAATGCCCATGTCAAATGCAGCATTGCCACATACAGTGTTAGGGCTGAATGTCCAGCAAGAATGACAGGGCATGACACACATTGGCAGAAATCCGATGCTCTGAAACACAGTACAACTCAGGAAGCATTGCTTGACTTGCCTGCAGATTTTGTGGGTAGGCAACAGCTGAGCTAGGGTAGCTTGCATCAATGCGGTAGCAAGCAAACAAACTCAAGGAGGTGGATAGCAGGCTTGGATAATAGTAAAAGATGACTGTAAGCAGCGTGACCAAAAGCCGTCGCTTCAGCTCTGGTTTGCTAGCATGCCAACGACTGACAGTGACCGGATTTTGCATGAGGCTTGGGACTGTACGAGGAGCGTTGGGTTGCATGTACCACCACCTGAAAGCATTCAGGCCTTTGTCATTGCGTGATGTTTGCGCTGCACAAGAACTGTGACTATGCTGATGCCCATGTGCTTGTCAGCCTACATGAGAACAAGAAGGCAAACGGCAGCAGCGGCAGCAACATGTTACAAACAAGCCTTGACATGAGCTTCCTTGTTGCAACAAATTGATTCACCTTGGGCAGCTACAGAATGCCCACTTATGCACGCAAACATGAAGTGCGCTTTACACTTAACTCATCAAAGCAAATTGACTCACCAAGCAAATTGGACCAGCGCCAGGACCATCAAACTGAACACAGGAATTGCCAAGTGCCAAAGAACCCTTTGTAAAGCTGGATTCATGCCATGCACATCCAGTAGGCAATCCACTGAGAGACTGCCACTTGTCACAGTGGCAAAAGCAAAGCTGACGGCACTAAACACCCAATGTACAGTGTTGGGGAAGGGGATGTTGATGCCGGCCAAGAGAGTCATGTATTGCATCCATAGAGTGACTCCCTGTCAAGAAACATGCTGACTTACACACTTGTAGCAGAATCAAGTTTTGACATTGTGTCAGCAACGGATAGCGAGACAAGCACTGTGGCACTCACTGTGTGTCGCTAGACAGAAGATGTTGAGCAAGGATTTGCACACAAGGCATTAGGTGAAACGTTTCACAAGAAACTTTTGCTTGACACAATGTGCATTGTCATATTTTGAGCCTCATGTTGATTGCAAGCAATTTGCTTCTAATGCAGAAGTCTTACGACATGGCATGGGATAAGCATCTAGCGCATGGGTCCAACAGGCTTGGCATATGCACAACATGTAACAGCGGCATGTTCTTTGGGGATAAAATGCAAAGCAAGTCATAACAGTGTACCTTGATGATCTCAGAGATTCTGCCGGCGTTGGATTCGCCAGTTGCAGACTTTTCATTCTCTTGCAAAGTGATGTGGGTGAGGCACATGAGGAAGATCAACACCAGCAATATACTAGCAATGTAAGCAACAACAATGATGCCTTTGTCGCGGCATGGTTGGCATGACAGACTGCTAGTGCGGCCGTACTGAGTGGTGCTATCCCTGATGCACAATGAGCATAGAGGTCCATAGTAGCCTTTGGTGCACTGTTTCACCATGTATGAGTTGGGTTTGGTGCTCAGCAATGCTTTGCTCAGATCACAGTCATACAAAGATGCCTGTAATCAAACAGGTATTTCAAAGCATCAGAGAATGGCCCTTCAAAACACATGCTATCTCGCAGTCAACAGACCAAGCATGGTTGACCAGCAGCCTTTCTGCAGAATATACATGTAACAAACAAACAACATACAAATACAGCAGCACAATGTGCGCAGATTATGTTTCTAGCGAAGAGCTCAAGATGGAGCCATGCTCATGGCAAACAGAACTCTCGAAGACGTTGAACCAGTTTCAAAAACGTGCTACAAGATCTAGATGCCCAAGCCAATGAGCATTTTCTGCAGGGCGTCCGTGGCTACTTGCTGATTTGTGGACATTTATGCTGCATGCAGAGGAGCTGACAACCACGCAAGACCATCCATCATCGGATTAAGGTCCGCATCATGGAGCCGACAGAAGAGTCATTCACAGAACCTTGAGATTTAGGACCAGGAAACACATTCCAGAAGCGCAAAGTCTCATCGCCTGCAGCCAGCAGCAGAAACAGTCATCACCAACATTTCATGACCTAAAGACGCAGGTGTGATATGTGCCACTTTGCATGTCAATGCTGCACTGGGCTTCAGTAAGTACTCCATATGTAAAGCAAAACAGCTCAGAAGGATTGCTTGACGAGGCTGCACCAACAAGAAGCAAGACCATTGACCTGCCCTTTGTGCAGCTCATACATGATGCAAGACAGTGCATCCTTTTTTGCTCAATTCGACCAGATGACATTTATGTACGCCACCAGCATGATCAGCAGCATGAGAGGAGGTGAGAAATTGAAATTAGAAAATGAGAGGGGCTGACCAGCTCCAGTGACTATGGTCTGGCCATCAGGTGAGACTGCCAGGTACAGTACTCGGAGCGTATGTCCAGTCAAGGTTGCCAGCTTAGTCATGGTTGGATGCTTCCAAACAATGATCTGATTCTGACTGTAGCCATGTGTGCTGACAATCTCATTGACATTCTTGGACCATGACAAATTGCACACTTGACTACCTACAAGGTCAGCAGACATAGATGATGCCTATAGACAAGCAAGCAGATGAACATGGTCATGGTTCATGAGCTGACCTAGTGACTCTGTCAAACAGCACTGGAGGGTATTTGCCTGATCTGTGCATGTGCCATCCTAGTTGACAGATGTTACGCATAGACCTGTCATGCATTAGCACGCCAGACTCGTCGATGAAATGATTCGCTGTTCATGTGCATGGCAGGCATTGCAACATGGCTCTAATGGCTAGTACAGCCGTCGTGCACAGCACAGTGCAGAGCATCCAATGACAACCTTGTGAAACACTCACAGGACCAAAGATGTCATACACAATTGAGCAACATATGCTCAAGCCAAGCAGTGTCATGCAGATGTTGCATGGGCTTACTAAGTGCGATGCATGCATGTATGCAGGCAACACAAAGTGCAGATCAAGCAAAGGCCAGTCTAGGGGAAGCAGGCCACACCTGTGTCTATGCAGTTCAGTGCAGTATTGGTGGCAGAGTTCCAGAAGCGGATGCAGCGATCAGCTGTTCCACCACCAGACGCAAGCAAGCCGTGCTGGTGGGGCGACCATGCAATGGCCTTCACAGCTGCATTGTGGTCGCTGAACTTGATGACAGGCGATGTGGAGTTCAGATTCCAGATGTACAGCTGGTTGTCATTGCCACCACTAGCAATCTCTCTGTCGTCTGGCGACCATTTCAAGCCACACACCTGAAGCCACATGGCAAAGATGAGTCATGACAGTCCCTATAGTGCATGACTGGGATAGCGAGACATCTTTATGCATAATCTCAGTTGTCGAGACGGGCGCTGCATGTTGTGCAGAGACAGGCAGTCTTCACATTGTGATGTCAGGTGTCCACAGCCAAGTGCACATGGTATCATATGCCTTGTCTTGAACAGACAACAGTGTGAGACACATCAAAGCAGAAGGGGCAGGAATGATGCACAAACTTCTGACGGCTGATAGAGCCAGACAAGCTAACAGGACGCCATCGCTGCAATGTATGTGTGTGTGCATACTTCTGATCTATGCCCAACTAGCTTATGTATGTAGTCTTCCGGCGCTCGCACATCACGCTGCAGGATGTTGCGGTCTCTACTGCCAGAAGACAGGATGTGGCTGCTCCATGCCATTGTCCCCACTCGAGCTCTATGACCCTGTACCACAATGGGGCTTGAAATTGATGCATGACGCCCTGCCGTTTCAGCTGCATGCCACCATACTTTTCAGCTGTGCAAGGGAAGCATGCTGATGTGCAGGTAGCGCTTTGATTGCATCACAGAATGAGATGCAGCTCTTGTCATTGTTGCAGCAGATTGTCTACCATTTCATCATTATATCCTATGGTTCAGGCAGGACCTATGACAATGGTTTGCGTTCAGCCTCGGCTGCAGCTTGACCACAGACAAGGAGGCGGATCTGGCTGATTTACCTGCATTGTGCGGATCATCTTGATTTTGGAGACATCCCACAGCTGTGTCTCCCCATTGTTGGTGCCAACAGATAGGTAAGTCCCTCTCTGGCTCCAGGCCACTGAGCAGACACTGTCCTGAGGCTCACTGCTGCTGAAGTCACATAGCTTGGTCACCTACACCACGCCACAGTTTTCATCCATCCATCCCTCCACCCATGCATCCATCCGCCCATCTGTCCATGCGCCTGTATGTCCGTCTGTCTGTCCGTCCATCCATCAGTCCCATCCATCCATGTCGAACACATACTGGAAAAGCCATAAATGAGCTTGCAGGCGGAAGATAGACACAGGATCAGAGGGCTGTTGCCGGTGCGTGCAACATTGCAATGTAACAGACACAAGGTACACAAGTGGTAGACAGACCTTGCTGGTGCAAGCTGACCAGAGGTAGACGCAGGTGCCCAGTCCCACAGCCAGCACATTCTGTGCTGACCAGTCCACCAAGTTCAGGTAGAAGTCGTCCTGAAGAGCTGGAGCATCCAACACCTGCAATCAGTTAGACATCATCAGTGTATGTTTTGAATCTCATACTTACAATAATTTCAATTCTAACTTGATGCTCAAAGTAATCAATGTCATACAAGATTTGTTTTTGTTGCTGTTTTTTTCCTGTTGTGTATTTTGGCTTCGTCTTTTTGTTGGGCAGATACCAAGTCACAGGTTGATCTTTTGAGGCACACTTGGGTAGTGCGCTGCAGCAAACATCATATTGGTGTTACTCAGGCTCACAATGTTCTATCTGGAAATGTTATTGTCAAGCGATGCAAGGCTGATGTGCTGCTGCAGAGAACATACATTGGTGACACTTCACCAATCAATGGTGTAGCTGCACAATGAGACCTGGTGATACACCTGATAAATAAGGAGCTGATCAAGGATCACACATCTGACAGATGATGCAGCGCTACAAAACATCTCCTACATCAGTTGAAGCTGCTTCACCACATTACAGCACCTACCTTGAAAGGGGACCTGGCAATTTTGCGAGGCGCCCTCTTGGGACTGACTATGGTGTTCCCTAGGGGGTTCTCACGGCCCACTGGGGATAGCAGGTATGGAGATTCTGTTGGGGGTCCTGCTCTGGGACTGTCTGCATCCCCTGTTTTGAACCTGAACATCTTCTTTGCTCCAGGACTGCACAGATGCACAAGTTTTTGAGCTTCATGCTTTGTAGAAGAAGCTGGTGTAAACATCCAGACACAAACAATTGCAGTGATCCAGCAATGATCGAACAGCAACGCAATGCTCAAGGATTATGACTGAGACATGAGCAGAACCAGCTCTGAGCATCTACATCATTGACTCCAGAGGCAACAGGACCCAGCAGTCATACATGACAACTGCTGTACAATGTGACATTGGCTGAGCACAAATGATGCCTGACGTATGAACATGCGTCAAAAGGTGCAAAGTGCAGGCTGAATGGAGATTGAGTATGTTTTCCAAATGGGAATGAATGACACCTTGTAGGGGACCGTAGCAAATCCGAGGGACGCCCTGCATGTCTGTCTGGAGAAGCCAGTGGCGAAGAGGAAGTAGAGGGGATGCCAAGCAGCTCAGACTTGAGCAGCTGACTGTATGCACCATTGCCATCTGCAAACTCCCTGCAGAACAGGAACAGTAGGCACACATTAATGGTTTGTTTGCTTTAGTCCATTTTCCGTGGTACAGGGAGCTACTCAGGACTATATCTACCTGACTCTAGGGGAAGACACTGTCTAATGATCAAAAGACAGAATTTGTAGTGATATACAGCTGGACATAAGTCAGCTGTGCTTGACTGTGTCAAGCCATATGCACTTGACATTATAAAGACACATGCATTGCTGTCAAAGCAGAAATAGTGCTTCTTGGCAGCAATGAACGTCACAACATCTGTTGAGAACCACTTGCTTGCAAGTTGTGCACTAGCAAGTGCTGTGACTTGCTTGCTGTACCGAACGTATGTTATACACTGCTACAATGCATTTCCAAAAGTTGTATGGTGTTCATTCAAGTTGGTATAGAACCGAGACATACGAGTTACTAGGAACTTCTGCTGCAGCTGTGTCCCTGTCATAGATGGAGAAGTTTAGGCGAGCTGTGGCGCTGCGTGTGGGGATGAACCGGTCACTGTAGCTGATCTGAGTCTTTGGGGACCTGCACCAGAGATTCAGCAAGGTCAGATGTGCTTCATGTGAACCTCAAGTCAGGGAAATGTGGTGTTTGCTCAGATGAAATGATGGGTGAAAGATGCTTGGAGATAGGAGCCTGTGTAGCTATGATATCACAGGGTGATTAGCAATGACCTAGGAGCTGCCATTGCTAATCACGCAATGGCAGCTCCTAGGTCATTGCTGTCCAGACGTAATGCAGACACATGATTACAAGACATGATACCAGAAGTTGCATCACAGCAGCAGATAAGCACAGTGCGCATGTTGTTACAGGGTGGTGCTTGTGCAAAGTAGCATGTCAAGTATTGTCTAAGTCAAGGAACCTGGCAACAGTCAATGCAATGCAGATTGGAGGCTTGAGTTTGCAGTCAGCACATACCTGTATGCTGCATCAGGATTGCAGCGATCAGATGCAGATGGAACACCAAGGCGATTCTGTAGCTCAGCCACGTCTGCATCTGTGGCGCCTTTTGTAGGAGTGGTAGGCTGTATCATTCTGAGCTACTGCACCACCAGCCCTAAGGACTACCTTCGCCAAATTTCAATCTTGCTAGGAGGGTGTTCAGTGCTGCAGGGGACAAGGAAGATCAGCCAGGTGCTGGTCAACCTCATGTACTAGTATGGCATACCAGTAGACTTGTATTTTACAAAAGTCACAAGAGCGCTGTCTGGGCAAGCTATGCGGGCCGATTAATGCAGTAAGGCAAACGCGGCAAGTGAATGCGACAAATAACCCAGACTTGGCTTCCTGGAACTTCCACGATGACAATTCACACCTGAAGAAGAGAAGCTCTAGCAACCCCCCGACAAAGCCAGGATGGCTGAACGTTCGCCTGGCCCTGCTTCTACGAACTGTGGCTGCACGCAGTTGCGAGCATCGCCGAGCTGGCAAGAACAACCCTGAGCTTCGCAACGAGAACGGACATCTGCACTCCTAGATAGCTAGTCTTCTTTGCAGTGAAGAGGCACAGCCAGCTGTCGGCAGACCTGTGCTTGCCCTTGAGCGGTACAGACCTGTGCTTCGCTATTGTCGCATAAAGAAACGCCAATAGGGTGAACGAAGAGCAGAAATCGTTTATGGCGATCACACAGTAATACCGACTGTGGGGATTAGAGGCTCGCTCGGGATTCCTGTCTGGGGGCCGACTGACATGAGATTGGAGGATGCAGCTGAAATGGCTAGTATGACGTGCCATTTTGCACACCCGCTGACGAAAGATCCCGACCAATGATGTTGCTGCCAGGCACTTGCTGCCACCAGCTGAAGCGTTTAGAGAGATTTCTGAAATGTTATAATGATTTCCAGCTGTTATACTTAGTTTGATGGAATTCGGGCAGAGTATGACACTTACACGCAATGTGCAGACAAATTTAAATGCTGTTGTCACTGATGCATGCAGGTTAGTTGGCACTCGCTCAGGTAAAAGACTGTCTTTGAAAGATACATCTTTTGTGGGTTTCGACATAACTTGCCGAGCTTTTGACAGAATTCTCACTCGAAACCAACGAACACTGACTTGAGCAGTGGCTTCATGAGTTGTGACATCATACTATACCGTACTCGTACTAATGATCCTCGCGTACTAATGTTCCTCGCGCTCCGCCAGAATAAAATTTAATCGAATAGATCCTCATTGCATTATTTCTTATTTTTAATGCACCTCGGAC
>JAABUP010008827.1_pt1 | contig 12667 bp, 15 predicted proteins | sample 5559201 | NCBI WGS metagenome assembly JAABUP01 (sample SAMN10711887, study PRJNA513373) | rock metagenome | isolation source: Antarctica rocks | place: Antarctica | reverse complement strand
GATGTCGGTCTTGCCAGGATATGTCACTGAGCTGAGGATTGCTTCAGTGGTGACTGCACTGCAGGTCTGAGTCTGGGACTTGGGCGCTGCATTGTACAGGTTCTGGAAGCTGAAGGGAAGCCGAACAGCATTGAAGCCTAGCAGCTGGATGCGGTACACTACAGTGGCAAAGTCAAGGGTAAGCTGGTCGGAACCTGCCCATAGACCGTCCACCATGGTGTTGCCATCATCAAAGCCAAAGAAGTTGATGCCCAGCAGGTTCAGTACATTGCCATCAGGGCCAATGATGTTGCCACCGCTGGTGGTAAGAGACCCGGACCCAGACTCAATGGCGCCGCCTGCTGGTGCCGCTCCTGGAGTTTGAGTGATGTTCAAGTTGCAGGTTTTGCCTGCTATGGACACAGCAGTTGGCGCCACATTACTGGCATTGCTGGTTGTCTGGATAATCAGGCCCAGGTTGACTGTGTTGCCGCCGAGAGGAAGCAATGTCTCCCAATACAAACTGGCAGTACCGTTGATAACACCAGTGCTGGTCCCTGTGCTGTCAAAGTTGAGTGCTTGAACTACCTCTGAGTAGCCTACACCTTCTACTGAGATGTCATAGGGAACAGCAATGGTGCCGGTGCCGTTGTTGGACAATAGCAAGCTGATGGATGCCGCATACTGGTTGTCCCCTGTTGACAAGGCCCAGTGGCTGGTGACTTCCGCTGTCACTGAACAGTTATTGACTGCAAGAGCAGCTGCTGTTGCAGACCCTAGAAGGCTTAGTACCAGTGCTAAGCAAGCAGGCGTCACCAGGCAGCTGCCTAGGGCTCGCATGCTGGCAATCCTGCATCCATGATCGAGCTTGCACGAGCGACAAAAGCTTATGTCCCCTGGCTCGCAGCAGCTTCGCAGCATCAAGGATCGGTGCCTCTGTGACGGACACGTCGTGCACTTACCTGTTACCGATCAGATGCTGCTGATACACCCGTCAAGTGGGTTTGCAAAAACCGATGTGGCGACTACCAGAGCCAAGGATACAGTGTATGCTTGAGCACAGCAACTGAGACACCTTGTGCCCTGCATGTTCGGGATGACTGAGACAGAAGAGCAACTATGCAACTTCAAGGAGACCGCCCTGTAAAGAACATCTGGGACTGCTTGTCACGTCAAGGCTCCGCATTACCTGAGCACGCCAAGCACAAGCCTCTGTAGGCTTTGGTCGAAGCAACTCAAACACGCATGCACCACGTCGCCAGCAAGTCCGCAGAGTAAGTGCGACACACAACAATACAGCAAGCCCAGTGACGCTGCGAGCTGCCGCTGATTCTGGTATGTGCAGGTATTGGAGATTCGCTTGCCTGTTGGAGCTGTTGGCTTGAAAAAGTCAAAACTCAAGTCAAACTTGATCTGCCGAGCAAGCCGCAAGAAGCTAAGGCGTCTGACGTAAGATCCCTAGGATTTCACAGCTGGCAGCGTTTCCCCAGGTCTCAGCTCTTGCAACGGTGCTATGCAAGTGCGTGCGGCTGCTGCCGTCATGCAGGTGATGGCATCAAAAATATACGACAAATTTAACAGTTCCATGTACAGGATTCCAGCTCGAAGTTCAAATCGCAGATGGCGGACTTGTTTCAACAAATTGCAGCAAGGTGCATGTAAGTCTTGATAGGGATCATGCCTGGGACTGCCTGCTGGTTGGGCTCAAAAGCAGTCACATTGATGGCAACGAAAGATTTGGGTGTGCCATCTGCCACAAACAGCGATATATCAAAAGTCGTTCCAGATAGAGTTGAAATCTTCTCTGACTTTGTCACTGACACCAGAGTCCCTTGAGGTGATGTTGCCTTCCCTGTCTGACCTTTGTCTTGGATTAGCTTGAGGAAATTCACGATTGTTGCCCCCAGGCCTGCTACGCTCGTGCCGCCTTGCAGCCGGCTGTTGCCGTGCTCTAGATGCTTTAGGATTTGGTCTAGGCTGAGCTCTTTGAGGTTGGACTCTAGCCTGCTTGTCTATGACATCTTGGCTCATGTCTGCAAAGTCAAACCCGTCAGTGGTCCAGGAGTCACGACCAGAAGAAGAAGCAGCACCTGCAGGCTGCTGTGGTGGCTTGGGGAATGCTCGATTCTGCCTGGCACCAGACTGACTTTGATCAGCAAAGGCACCTGTCTGCTGCTGTCCAGAGCTAGGGCTTGCAGTCCCCCATTCATCAAACTCACCACCGTCAGCAAATGGGTTTTGCCCAGGAGAAGCAGCAGGAGAAGAAGAGGAAGGGATGCTGGGGCTGTCTGAAGCAGAAGAACGGGCTGGGTAGGCATCAGTTGATCGCTGGGCTGACTTGAGAGAGCCTGTGACTTGAGAATTCTTTGTTCTGCCCATCCTATTTGCAGCAGCCAGTTCTGCAGGTTCTAGCCTGGCCTTCTCCCTAGGGACTGTGCCCAAGGTGCCCTGCTCTTCTTCTTCCTGCCGTATGGCGCTGCCCCAGGCCCTCCAGTCTGTCTGGTCTTTGTTCTCAGTGCTGTCAAGATCGCGCTGCCACTCATCCAGATGCGATCCAGATTTGATTGAAGCAACATTGTTGAACTGCAGTGACTCATCGCTCCACTGGATCCCCTCCATGTTCTCAAAGCTGGGCAGCTCAAAGCTGGTTGAGTCATCCTTGTCCATGTCACCATCACGGATGTAGTTGGGGGGCTTTTGGGGGAGGCGCCCACCCTGAGTGAACTTGCGGATGGGGTCATAGCTGTCAGCTTTTCTGACCACACCTCTGGTGCCCAGCGGTGCACTTGCAGGCGCCTTCCCCCAGCTTGATGCGTGACTCTCCGACTGTGGCCTGCAGACACCAGAATCCATCTGCCACCATGCAAGAAACATGACACAGCGTTAGCAATCATTGAGCTGATTGGTGAGACACAGTTGTCTCACTCAAACTTGCTTTCAGACACGCAACTTGTGTTGGTTCCCACAAACATGGAGATCAATTGCCTGCTTGGTTGAATGCCTGTTGGCAAGGGGAGGGACATTGAATGAAGTTGATGCAGCATTGTGAGATTGCTTGACAGAATGACTGGTAACATCAAGCTTGAGGCATTGTTTGTGCATTGGGCAGCAAATGAAGAACTATGCAGGGCACTCTGCTGTGACGCTGATCTTGACAGTAATATCCGAGGTAGCCTTATTAACTTGGTAGACACTGTGCAATAGGTCTCAACAGGTGCTACTGGTCTCAACAAGTACAGAGGCCTAAGCAGCATGCAGATCATCGGCCTAAGTAGCATGCAAAATAGCGCCTCGTATTTGGCCTGTGCTTCCACAAAGCAAGCACAGGCAGTGCAAAGGAGCACAAGACACCTGTCTCAGGTCATGCCACAAAATGCCCTGCCATTACAGGACACACTGCACTTGTGGCATATCCCAGATGCGCAAGGCAGGGCAAAACAACTTCCGCAGCATACTGGTAACAAGGCTGTGCTGTGCAGCGCAACTTTTACAGAGAGACATCACACGTTTGACAAGCAATGCTGTATAAGGCCAGGCCTTTGCAAGACATTGTTGGTTAGACGCTGGACACCTGAGCTTGATGGTGTTGGCTCTGCCTTGCGTGACAGGCTTGCTGGCTTGGTTCCCTGGCAGCAACATGTCTCTGCCATTCTCACGCCCCTCCTCTTCTTCTTGCTGCTGTGCCGCAGCAGCGCTGCCAGGCGCATCCTTCTGCCATGATCCCCACTCCATCTCTCGGTCCCCAGAAGTCCGCTGCTGCGCCCCAGAAGGCAGCTGCTGGTCCCCAACAGGCAACTGCTGATCCCCAGAAGGTGCTGTGGGACCTTGAGTGCTCCTGACCGAGTCCCGGAAAGCCACTGTTTTGCGCTGTAGGGATTTCTTGGCATCTGCTGACATGGACCCCAATCCCTGGGGTCTGTGGGATGATAACTTTGGCTTTGAAAGAGCCTCTGAAGGCAGACTCTCACCAGAAGCATCGGATGCCGAAGAAGACAGGGGATTGTGCCAAGCCTTTCGGCCACGGCCTGTTGGCTCCCACTGGTCCCCACCTGACAGCTTGGGATCAGCAAAGTCTGTTTGGTTGCCGCCAGAAATGTTCTTGCCAGCTGAGCTGGCGCCACCAAAATTGTTGCCGCCATCTGGCATGCTGCCGGCTACATCTGCAGCACTTCCCCTGGGAGCAGATCTGCTGGGATTGTACCGCCCCTGTAACTGAGATGACTCATTTGGCATTGTGCGATTCTGGTCAATGCCTCTGACTCTCCTGTCCCTAGGGCTGTTCACGCTGTCCCTGGGCCTGTTCATGCTGTCCCTGGGCCTGTTCATGTTTTCCCTGAAACCAGGTGTTTTGTCCCTTGAACCAGCAAAATTGTCTCCTGCTCTGTTGCCGCCACCAGCTGCTGATCGCCTGTCAGGCTGCTGGCTGTTGCGGCCTCTCTCACTGCTCTGCAGACCTCTGCAACAGAAACACCAAACGTCAGCTGCAGAACTGCTTCACTCATACACTGTGACATCAAATTCCATGATTGACCAAGTAGCAATGTAGAAGACTCGCGACTTTTCTGACCATGTATAGTTCACACAGCTACAGAACCTAAAGTGTGGTTGCTTATGTCACACAACTGAACAAACATGATCTATGCCAAACAGACAGGGACCACTCACAAGAAGTCCTGCAGGAGTGCTAGACTGATCAGAAGCTCCTACACAGAGGTGCAACCTGAGCACTGCATGGAAAGATGCAGCACAGTAACAATGTGGCGCACTCTATACTGTGACAGCCCTATACAATACGCATGCATGATGTGACATCGTGCATGAATGTAAGACAGCAGCTGCAGAAGCAAAGCACCCAAAGCCTACATGACAAACCCTAAACATCTCACCCTGGCAGTTTGCTACCGGGCCTGCTGTCCTGGGAAGGCCCTGCCCTGGATGCTGTACCAGGCCTGCTGTCCTGGAAAGGCCCTGCCCTAGATGCTGTAGCAGGCTCTGAACCCTTGTCGCCTTCAGTAGTGCGGCCACTGAACCAATTGCTAGGGTTGGTGTAGGAGCCCCTGCACGCCAGCACGGCACATCAATGACAGTACTGCCAGTCACAATGGTGACACTAAAGTAAGTCACAGGACAGTCTGCTGGTTGCTGCTGCTGACGCTGCTGCTGCACAAGACAGGACTGGCATTCTGCGCAGACATACATACGACAACATACATGCATGTGTGAAGCTGGAGTAAACTAGAATGTATGTATACAAAGTACTGCGGTGCAAAGGAGTGCTGGTGTAGTTATCACAGAGAGTTTCTGAAAGGAAGCAAGCCTCAGACAAGAGGTCATTGATCCCACATGGCAAAGCGTGCATAATACTTCTGTGATTCGGCATGTTTTGTAATGTGTATCAGAGAAACACAACGCACAGTGCAAGTGCTGATGCTGTTTTGGAGCTGGACAGATTGACAGGAAGCGTGCAGAGTGCAGATGTGTGCAGCTGACCTGTAGGCATCGTCCTTGTAGCGGCGTAGCTGGGCAGGGCGACCCGTCTTGTCCCGCGCCCCACCCTCATCATCAAACACCTCCACATACTCCTTGTCACTGTCCATCCTGTTGCTCTGCAGTGCAAACCATCAAGTGCTTCAGAGACAATGCAGCTTGGCTTTTACTGTTGCCAGTGACCCTTTGTGCAACTTCACAACAGGTATAACTAAATGCTCTCCGCCTGTTTATCCTGTTGCAATGAATTTCAGGCGGTCAACCGGCACAAGCCGGATACAGTGTAAGCTCTTTGTGACTAATCCCCAATTTGAGAGACAGCACTCAAGTGACCCTTCTGGTTAGCTGATCACTTAAGCAATGATGCAGACCAAAAACTGATGCAGATCAAAGAAACAAAAGATGCATTTACAGACACGCTTTGGAAGGGCATCTACGTCAGGAACAGCCTCCCATGCTGCACCTAAAATGCTAATGTGTTTGATCTGATGACAAAGACACAGCAATATGTCAAGCTACAATAGCTGTGACACCACTGGGGATGAGATCTCTGCACACTGTCAGAAGAACCTTGTAGTACAAGCAACGTGAGTCAGCCACTGAACAAAAACTCAACAGCTGTTGTTGTTTAATCCCAAATGGTCAGCGTCACCTGGAAGACTGTAATTCAAAAGGGCGGAGAACTGTTGTGCAGCCTCTCAGCTTGACCGCTACTGCTTTGGACCCTGTGACGTTGCGTTACCTGTTGCGACTGTACAGTAAAGAAGGGAAACTTACTGCGCCTGACATGGACCCCCCCAGGTTGACAGCCTCCCCAAATTCATCCAGCATCACCTCTTCCTTGGTTCTCACCTCTGGAGTGTCTATCCAGGTCTGAATGCTGTCAATGTACTCCGCAGAGCAAGGCTTTGGGATGGTGTACTGCAGCAACAGCAGCTGCACTGTCAGCAGCCCAAACTAAGCAAGGATGCAGCCTTGATAGTTTGATTGGATTCTTGTCTTTTCACATTTCAAGGATGCAGTGAAGGACCATCAAGTACTAGGCCCTCATGTTCTGTCCAGTGTGTGTCAAACTGCATATGCCACACAATGCAGTGAGGCAGTGCAGCCTGAGACGCCACGCAAGTCGCAAAGTGCCTGATGCTGCATGACATGTCACTCGCACGGCAACATACTTCTTTGAAACATCAGATCAAAGTTTGAGCCCTAAACAGGTGGTATCCACAGCAATGCACTACTTGAGCTGAGATGCGATGGGAATGAGATGCAGAGAGTGTGTGAAGGCACTATGTTTGAAAAGCATCATGTGCGAGTCATGTGGTCTGTGAGTTCATTCAGTTGAATGCCTCTTCTGAGCGAAGCCAAGATGCAGCCGTAAGCAGACAAGGCAGGTCTTACAGCCGCAACATTGATTGACCCAGAAGAAGACGCCCTGAATGAAATCACGAACAATGCAACTTGCACAGAGACTCTGCTTGGTGAAGAGAGATGCAGGTGATTTCTTTTCTGTCATGCAAAGCAGGTTGTGCTTGGTTTCTGTGATGATAACTCAGCAAGTGCCTCTAGTAGAGGTTGCAGAGTGGCATGCAGAGTGGCATAACATTTGTGGATTGCAGTGGGAAATAGTAAGGTGTCTATACCAGGCTTGTCAGAAACAGAAGTGCTTGAAAACAGCTGACTATCTGTTGGAGGATCAGGCCTTGCAGCCTTATAAGAGCGTCTTCAATAATGATGGCGACGGCAATGGTGCATCTACATCGATTGACAGTCAAGGTTGCTGTGATGTTGTGCAGCATTGTGAGGGAACAATGTGGTTTTGCATCAACTGTGCTTTTGACGGCAAGACTGTGCTTAGAGGTTGTACCTGGTTGCCTTCCCTGTCATACACAGTCTCAGAGAACTCATAACCAGCCACATAAATGTTGCCAATGATCATCTCGTGTAGCTCCTCATCCATGACTGCTTGGACCAGCAGCTTCTCTCCATACTTCCACTTCACTGTCTTGTTGCCCATCTTTTCTGTCCTGCATCAGGTTTATCGACATTGTCAAGATGAACTTGTAGAGGTTCAGTACGCAACATTGAACCAGGACATTGGTAACCTGCCTTATCAACAAAGACAGGCCACCAATTATGGATGCTGAGCAGCATCTTCAATGTCAGTCTCTGTGTGCAAAGTGACAAACAGCCCAGACCCATGTCATACTTCAGGTTGCACAGGCAACAATGTAACTGTGACGCAAATATTGTCATTGAGTTCTAAAGAAGACCATTGCATTTTTGCCAATGTTGGCAGTTGCCCAAGACCCTCAGCAGCTGCAATCAACTCCATGCATGCATTCTGCTAACAGCTCGTATGCCTGTCATATAGCAAGACCAGACTATCACACAGCACGCCACTCTGCCTGCTGCCAATCGTTAGTGAAACCACACTACTTTCTGCATCTGACAATATCATTTCAGCGGTGAAATCGTGGCTGGTGCTGACACCAGGAGATGTTGAGGGCTTGTGGAACTGCACTGTGTATTCTGCGCTGTGATGCATTATGCTACCTGCACCGTGCTTAACAGCATGACAATCATCAGTTTCACAATCATGATCCAATAATCAGCAGGGCTGCCTAGATGCTGCTCTGTGCTGCAATGTGTACTGCTGTGATGTGCTGCTTGCGATGGGTTTTTGCACCATGCTCACCTCCAGTTATAGTTCTTGATGAGCTTGCTGGGCAGCCAGGTCTCAAAACGGCGGGGTTCGCCTGGCTCACTCTCCAGATCTGGCAGCTCCTCTGCTTGGTTAGTCAAGAACAGAGCCACATCCTTCATCTTCTTCTCGCTCCGCACCTGCAAATTGCAACTGCATGCTTGCTGCCCACAAGTGCAGACTGATGCTCAAGTATAAAGGCTGGTCCGATTGCAACACAGGTGAAACACCAAGCAGTCAAAGATGGGGCAAAGTCAGTGATGAAAGGCAAACAAACAGCAACAAAGGGCAGACATCCACCGCAGAACACAAGCAGCCAGAAGCAAAGGGCAATGGATGGGCTGTGATGAGACAAGGGCAACAGCAAAAAACATGCAGCAAGCTGTTTTGGACACACACCTGAGGTGCCAGCTAACCAGAATGGAAGATCAAGCTATGGTGCTACAGAGGGGACTGGCAGAGATCATGAGTATTCAATACCAACAAGCACACCTGTCACTTGTCAGAACGGAATGCAAGTGGGCAACAAAGCAAGACACAGACTTTGGAGTCTATGAGTGAGGGCACAAACACTTGGAGCGCAATGTAAATAGTGACTTACGTTGAGGGAATACCAGTGTAGCTTGCCTTCACCAAAGCAACTATAGTCAGGCACCCACCTGCACAAGCATCCACACACACATTCAGCAACACAGTCACTAACAAGTCCTGTGCAGCATAGGATACCACTCAGCATCTGCAATGCATGAACTTAAAAGGCAGTTCCAGGTCAATGCAGGAATCATGTGCCAATTACACTTATGTATCAGCAGATGCATGTTTTGTGAGCAAGTCAGCTTGACTGGTCTGCTGTTGACATGCAAGACACACTGAGTGGCACATACGTTTGCAATGAATGATACTGGCATGAAACTTACCCATCCTCGGTCTGGGTGAACACCTTCTTCTCGAGTTCAAGCCATTCTGGCTCCCTGTGCATCAGTGCATTGCTCTCACTGTCTCTGGCATGCCACTTGGGGTCAAGCACTTTCTTCTCCTTGTCTTCTTGCTCTCTCTGCCAATTTAGGGTTGCAATTTCTGCATTCTGCTGCGCAACCTGTGCAGGGGTGAGCTGTGCCCATGGAGGGGGCATCACAGGTGCTTCTGGTTCCTCCGTAACAGGATCGGGATCAGCCGGGACAACAGCAGGCTCCATGACCTTCTTCTTACGCTTCTTCGTTTTCTCCGGGGCGGGATCACTTGTCTCTGCAACTGGTGTAGCACTTTCTGACGTTCCTGCGGCGGACTTTTTTGGTCTCCCAGGCTTACGCTTGGCGGGAGCATCTGCGACTGCAGAAGTTGCTTGGCAAACAAGGCGGAATGTCTGCCGCACAGCAGGAGGCCTATGGCTGTGCACGCATACTGCAGTGTCACGTAACTGCAGAGACTTGAAGGTGCTGGCCCACTGCATGAAGTCACGCGCGGATCACCAAAGGGTGTGTGTTGACGCAACGCACGAAGTTGCGAACGTCAAACGCCTAATCAGCCGTTCTTGAAATTATAAGCCTCTCTGCAGACCTAACCTGTCGAGCTGGAACGTCTTCAATACGGCTTTATCTGAGCCCAAGATATATATGTATTTGCCTACTCAACCAATTTACATTTCCTGTCTGGGAAATCAACATACACTAAGCACCAATGTTCAAGGCGTTCGACCATAAGTAGCTGATCACAGTGACTACCTAATTCATCATGAGCTGCGACTACGACGAGCTGTGATTACCTAGCTCATCATCTGGCTATCATGAGCTGGAAAGTGATTAAGCACAGTTCCGGTTGTCACATGATGCACAGATTCCTGTCAATTTGGCCCCAGTTGTTACCAAAATCAGAGGTACTGGCACGAATTTCCGCACCCTGCAACTTAATTTAGGCATTCCCCAGCCGACCCTAGCCAATTTCAGAATGCATGTGCATAAACTGTGGCCAATGCATTGTTAAGCAAACAGACATGTACATGAAATATAGTTTAAAACTTGTTGAACGCCACACATACCATGGTATGGCTAGTAACAAAAGCAAGAGCTGTTGAGCTCATGAGCTGATCAGCTGGCAGAGCATGTCCAGCCAACAACACATTGTGTGAAGGATAATGGCAAAACCAGACTCAGTGAGAGTTGTTTTGTAACAAAGCCTTGCAATCATATATAACATGAAATAATTCTACATGGTGTTGGTACGAGTCAAAGGACGATGCCTCCTGGTCTGCCTATCAGCAGGCTCAACAAAAGCTTTAGGCAACTTGAAACTCGGCAGTCTAGTAAGGCCTCTTCGCCTTGGCAGCATGGCTGACCCACCCTCTAGTGCAGCGTCTCCTTCTTCTTCAGGCAACAGCTCTGTGATGGTGGGCAGAGCTTGAGACAGACACCTTCTTGCAGACAGACTGGCTGACCTCTCATTGTTTGCATCATCTGCACGCTGCCCAGCTGCACATGCAGCTTCTAAAATCCGGTCTTCTTCCCCATCATCATCATCGCCGACATCCATGACCCACGAGGGGTATGCATGGGGGGAGGGTGATGCTGCTGTGAAACTAAATACAATCCTGGGCTTAGCTCGCTTGAACCCCCCAGCTGCAATGGGCTGACCCCTGTCTGCTGCAAGCGCTGTCTTGAGGGATCCCTTGACAATCTGAGTCTCAGTCTCAGGTATGGGAGGCAGGTGCTGCGTTCCTGATGTAGCGCTGATACTGATGGGCACCCTGACCGAGGTGAAGTTGGTGGCTTTGCTGCCCTTGCTGGTCATCAGCTGCTTGGCCATCATGTTCCAGTCCGGATACCCCAGAAAGCTCTTCAGGACATGGCGCATGATCCAGTGCAGAGGGTGGTCAGCTGTCCGTGATATCACAGCGTAGCCACACTTCTCATACATGTGCACTGCCACTTTGTTCTGTGCGGCTACCTGCGCAGCACACCTTCTTATGTGATTTGTGTTACAGTGGTGAGCCTGGAATATGAAGCTGTGCGCTGAATTGCAGCTGCACTAATGAAACATGCATGGCTGAGAAAGGGCAGGTGCTACAAAATGATGCAAGGTAGGCAATGACAGCACAGTCATGCAATGGCAGCAACAGTCAGCATGAGTGTCTTTGACGGTCAGTACAGGCATCTTACACAGATGCACTGTGAAAGCCTTGGATACACATGCGCAAGTTCAGATGATTTTGGATGATGTGTCACAGTGTGTCTTACCCTGAGGAGCATGCGGCACCTGTCAGCATCTGCCAGGGTTGGTACCTCTCTGAGCATGATGGACTCTGAAGTCTGCTCTGCCCACCGCATCAACATGGACCCCACTCCTTTGCCCCTGCACCATCTTACATATCTGCAGCATATGTATATTTGCATAGTGGACATGCATTTTGGTCAATATACTGCAAGTCTTCAGCGCACAAGATACTTTTCAAGCAGGTGCTATGAGGCAATGCCTCCTGTGCTGTTGATGCTTGGCTTTGAGATGCAAGCAGTGATATGATCAATCAGCTTTGTGGTTGATGACTACAGAAGCATCTGCCTATGATGCCAGCATCATGCACATATGGCTTGGACGCCAGCGTGAGGTGAGTATACCTTGCTTGTTCAGACACAGCAATGAAGTCAATGAAGGCATCTCCAGGGTTCAGGATGTCACACAGTAGGTGGTCATAGCAGTAGTTCCACAAAGTTGTCACAATGCTTGTCCTCCTCCAAACCTGCAGACAGAGCAGGACTTGCTTGTTGGCTTGTGGATCAGACAGCCAAGCTCACAAATTAGCACTCCGTGGTGGAAAGAGAAAGGCAGATACTGCACGCGCTTGTTGGACACAGAGTGCTTGAGCCTGGTAGCTGATATGAACAGACCTCCAGATAAGTCAAGTGATCTTCCTCTTGCTCCCACAAGCGGAGCACAACAGCGCCAAGCACAGTGTCTCCCTCGTATGCTACTCCTGCAAATCACACGCCAGACCCGATGTGGCACTCCGCTCAACAAACAAGAATCAGTACAAACACTAGATTGTTTGCTTAGGTTCTTGACAACAGCGCGACCTAAAGGTGAAGGAACATGCATGCTCTGCAGCCTGCATCGAGAAAGGCCCACCTATCTGAGACCACAGATCTGTGTTGCTGTGAAGTTCGTCGGTCTCGATGTCGATGTATTGCTCAGGAGTTTGCCCTGCTCCTCGAACCTCCGCTGCAAAGTTTTTGGCGGTCAATTGTACCACTGCCAAGCAGTCTGCTCTACTGCTCGGGTTTCTGACCTGGATGACGGTCTTCATTTGCGAGCGAACAACTCATGCCGCTCTGAGTCCTTCAAGATGCTGCATTGCATGGGAATTTGCTCATATCCGCATTCACTAGATTCCTCCTACTTTGGCCCCGAATTCCCCCGGCACGTGACCGCTGCTTGACGAATTCGCTTGGCTGTTGGGTCGCTTCCCATTGCAAGTTCACTTTTGGCAGCAGATTCTGCGTTATCATCATA
>JAABUP010008825.1_pt1 | contig 12667 bp, 18 predicted proteins | sample 5559201 | NCBI WGS metagenome assembly JAABUP01 (sample SAMN10711887, study PRJNA513373) | rock metagenome | isolation source: Antarctica rocks | place: Antarctica | reverse complement strand
ACGAGGGCGGCCGCGAGCGGCGCGGCGCTGGCAGGACGGGCGGCGAGCGCGGGGCCACAGAGCGGCGCAGCAACGGGCGGCTGGGCAGGGATGGGGAGGCAGCAGACGAGCGCGGCGACAGGCAGCCCAAGAGGTGATGGCTTGCGTGGCAGCCATGGCCGCAGGCCGTGAGCTGCATGCTACTCCAGTGCGCCTGGTGCTACACGCTGGTCGTGCTGTGTGTAAGCGACAAAGCAGGCAGGCAAGGCGCCGGACTGGCACCGCGCGGCAAGAGTTGCATGCGGGACGCGCTGGTCATGTCCACAGACACAGTCTGTTATAGGGCTTGCTAAAACGCACATAGGTCTCAGGTAGAACCTTGGCACCTGAAGCATCCGGCACACTGAGGACGCCCCACCGTATCTTTTACATATACAGAGCGTCAGCGGGGCCTTTCCTCCGTTGGCGCTCAACTCACAGCCAAAACCACTGCATGCACAAGCAAATACTACATACGGTCGACGCTCGGCGGTGACAGGCCTGGCGCTGCTGGACCCCGGCCCCCCCCTGCCCCGCTCAGTGGCGCGCGCGCTTGGTCAGCCGGCTCAGCGGCCGCGGCGGCGCGCCCGCGGGCGGGCTGTGCACGTCGTCCTCCACATCTGCCTGCGCCCCACTCCGCGTGCTGCGCCCCCCCGCCTCGCCCTCCGCGCCCGCCGGGCGGCCCGCCTTGCGGCTCGCCTTCCGCGCGGCTGCGGCCGCGGGCGCGGGCGCGGCCTCGGAGTCGGGCTCGGGGCCCTGCGCCTGCTGCTGCTGCGCGGCCAGCTGCGCGTCCAGCGCCGCCAGCTGCGCCTGCAGCTCCTCCAGCTGCTCGCGGCTCTCCGCCTCGGTCGCCTCCGCCGCCTGCGGCCCCAGCCGCCATGTTGCTGTGCAGCGGGTGGGCAGCAACTCACGGTGGCAGCCGCCACACCAGCCACTGCCCGTCCTTGACTCATACCAGCCTCCCCTCATGATGTGCGCAACACAGCCATAAAACTATATTGTCATGTGCGGAGAAGGGCGCCTCATGCAGGCTGCGATGCTGGGCAACTGCGCGGCGACTGCTTGGGCTGAGCGGCGGCCCCGGCCAGCAGGGCCAGCAGGCGCTCGCTCAGCACTGGAACCTGAGGGAGTCTTTGCGTTCATTGACTGCACCGCGCGCGCGGCGGCCTGGCCCCGGCAGTATGACCCCTTTCAAACCCCAGCCCCAGCTCCTCGCATCCGGGGCCGCACCGCGCGCGCGGCGGCCTGGCGCTCGGCGGCGGCCTCGGCCGCGGCCAGCGCGGCGGCCAGACCGTCCAGCGCCTCGGCCTGCGCGGCCGCCTGCGCGTCGGCGCCGCTGTCGCCGGGCGGCGCCGCGCCAAAGCGGTGGCTCAGCTGCGCGAGCGGCGGCGGCGCGAAGCTGCTGCCGGAGACGATGCCCTTGGACGTGATGCGCCGCAGGTCCAGCGTCAGGCAGTCCGACATGCCCGCGCGCAGCCGCTGCGCGCGCGCAGGCGCAGCCGCTCGGCCTGCTGCATGCTTGATTGAGGAGCCCTTGACAAAAGGTGCGCCGCAGGTTCAGCGTCAGGCAGTCCGACATGCCTGCGCGCAGCCGCTGCGCGCGCGCGCGCGCTCGCTCGGCCTGCTGCATATCAGAAGTGCTGAAACTCGTGATGAAGGGTCGTTCGGCCCCGCTTCACGTGCGCGGCTGCTGGGGCTGCTTCCGTGCATGATGCGCTCATGGCGACCATGCCTAGCAGGTCCAGCGTCAGGCGGCTTAACAGCCCTGCGTAGGGCCTGCTTTCTCCGCGCGCGCGTGCCGCCCCCACCGCCTCTTATGCAGACCGCCAGCTTCTCGGGCATGGGCTGGGCGACGCCAGATCTCTGCGATACTTGCTAACAAAGTGTGCTGTGACCTGGCTGCGCCCTGACGGCCACGACCAGATGGGTGCGCAGCAGCTCGAGCTGGGGCGCGCGCCTGGGTGCAGAACTCGCGGTAGGCCGAAGCATCATCCAGCGTCTCAAACACCTGCCGCACAGGCCCGGGACCTTCAGCAGCCGGTGCAACGTGCGTGAGTGCGGACAAAGGCATCCGCACGCAGCCTGCCCCTCCTCATCTATGCACAGTAGGCTGGGTCAGCTGGCGCGCTGGCAAGGAGCTGCGGTGCGGGAAGCGGCCACGAGCGTGTTTCCAGCCTGCGCGCGCACAGCGCAAGAGTTCAGACACGGGGTGTGGCGCGCCAAGGACAGGGCGCGGGGACAAAGGGGGCCGCGCGGCGGGCGCGCCAGCACGGAACCGAGCAGCGGGAAGAGCACGGCCGCGCGCAGGCCCGGGCGCGTCGGCCGCACCAGGTTGACCGCGTACCCGCAGCACCCGGGCGGCCAGTCGTCCGGGCCCAGCTCGCCGTCCGGGGCGCCTGCGAGGTTGCGGCCCAGGGTTAGGGGCCCAGGGTTGGAACCCAGGGTTTGGGCCCAATGCACCCATGGCTCAGCACGTGCTGCAGCTGCACGCTTGGGTGTTTGCGCCCTGCAGCTGCCCGCCCCAGCGCCCGCAACCAGCTTGCCCTTGCGCGCCCGGCAGCTCGGCCTGACGCGCTGCTGCCCGCAGCAGCGCGCACCGCGTATGCAGCATCTCGCGCGCCTCGACATGGGGGGCAGCAGCGCAGACCGCCATGCCTGCTCAGGGCACGAGCAGGCGCGTTGCCCGTACATCATGTATGATTGGCAAACCGCGTCCCCACGCGCGGCTGCCTGTGGCTGGAAGCCCTGCCTGCTGCCCCGCCCGCCGGGCACCTAGCCGCTGGGGCCTAGAGCGCTGCGCCCGTGTCGCCCTGGACCCCCAGCACCTAAACCCGACACGGCGGGCAGCGCGCACCGCGGCGCGAGCGCTGCAGCGCGCGGCTGTGCGGCAGCGGCAGCGGCAGCGCCGGGTCCGTGCCCGCGCACGCGGCCGCGACCAGCCGGTGCGCGGCCGCGCCCGCGCCCGCCCAGCCGGGCGCCTCGCCGGCGGCCGCGCCCGCGTACGCCAGCGCGGCGCTCAGCGGCAGCATGTCCGGCTGCGGCAGGCCCAAGCGCTCCAGGTCCGCCTGCAGGCGCCGCCGCGCCTTGGCGTCCCTGCACCCGCGCCGCACGGAGGTTACGGGAGGGTCAGGGTCGGTTCAATCCCAACTGCGACCGGCCTGGCGCCGCCGTGCGCCCGCACGGACGGTGCCCTTTGCGGGCTTGGCCGGCAGCACGTCCGCCTGCGGAGGAATTTTGTCCCCATCGCAGAGGGACGGTGCCCCAGCACGGCCGCGCGCCTGCGCATATCCTGCAGGCCAGGTCATGGGGCGCCGGGCGACGAGCCACCTGAGCATGCGGCAGGAGGCGCCGCCCGTGCACAGCAGGCACGGCGTGTACATCGCCACGCTGTGCTCCAGCATGCACACCATGCCCCCGTTGTCTGACTGCGGCCGCGCAGCTGGGCGGGACAGGGCGAGGGAAGGGTAGGGTTAGGGCACCGGATGACGAGCACGTCCAGCATGCCGCGGAAGGCGGTGGACAGCAGGCGCGCGAGCGGCTCGTCGTCCACCGTGGCCAGGCCCGCCAGCACGCCGACCACGCCCGGGTCGCCGCCGCCCAGGCAGCGCGCCAGCGCGCGCACGGTGCGGCTGGCGGGCGGGCCGTACCGCGCGTCCACCTGCGCGCGCTCGCTGGTAAAGCCCGGAAGAGAAGGTGAAGGGAAGTGGAAGGCCGTGGTGGCAATGCCTGGGCTCGAGCGGCAGCGGCGAGGTTGGCGCCACGTGGGGCGCACGCGCTCAGCTGGGCTGACACGGCGGCTGTGCATGCCCACACGCGCCCAGGCAGGCCTGTTCACGGACACGTCGCGACCGCCGCTGCAAGCTGGCCGCAGAGCATGGTTAGCCGCGTCCCACAGGCCTGACCAAGGCCGCCATGCAACCGGACACAGCGGGCCGCGCGGCAGACGCGCACCGCGGGCGCGGCGCCGGTGCGCCCCGCGCCATCGTCGGCGCGCAGCCGCTGCGCGGCCGCCGCCGCGGCCGCCGAGTTGACGGGCGGCTCCCCGCGCACGCGCGTGCGGTTTTCAGTCACGCGCTTCTGGGCGCAGCGCAGCTCCTTCGCTGCGGCCTGGCGCGCACGGGCGCGACAGACGTGAGGGCGCAGCCGTGCGGCAACCACGAGCGCGCGCGGCGCCGCTGCCGCCCCTGCATAGGCTGCTCTTTGCGCACGCGGGCGGAGCACTGATCGCGCCTCCTGGGCGCCGCACAACCCGCTGTGCGACGGCATGCATGCACGCGCGCACAGTGGTCCTTCCTCCTTGCGTGTTGTGAGTACGGGCTAGCGCATGGCGAAGCAGATGCCGACGGAGGAGCGCTTGGCGCACAGCAAGCCTGGGGGTGTGCCCGCAGGCGCCAGGGTGCGCACCCCGGCGGCCTTGCCGGTGCCCGCCAGACGCTCCGCGAGCGCGTCGCGCCGCGCGGCGAGCGCGGTCTGCCGCTCCGAGAGCGCCCGGATGGCCTCGAGGCGCCCGGTGTTGTCCGAGAAGAGCGCGGCGCAGGTCCACGCGGCAACCCAGCGCCTGCGGGGCGGGGACGGCGTGCGGAACGCGCTGCGGACGGCCTCGAGCGCGCGGCTGACGGCGCCTCCGAGCGCCGGGAGCGTCCTGAGGCGGATCGAGCGCGGGTGCAAGGCACGGACAGTGGATCGTGCGAAAGGCAATGCGTACGCCCACCACAAGCTCGATGCGATGCATGGGTGAACTGCACATGAATCGGATCCCGAGCTAAGCGGGCCCGCACGCGTCGCCGCCCAGCCCGGAGGCCTCTGCGAAGAGCTCCACCACGAGCGCGCCGGGCGGCGCGTCGGCGGGCGCGTCGGCGCCGGCGCCCACGCGCCCGGACCGCTCGGCGAGCGCGACATCGCCGAGGAAGACGCGCCCGGCGTCGTCGGTTGCCTGCTCGGCGGCCGCCTCCGGCGCAAGCTCCAGCACGGGCAGCTCGCTGCCCGGCGGGCCTGCCGCAGCCGCTGACAGGGTTTTGCATGAAATGGGCTAGGGTGGGGGTAGGGTATGGTACCCCTACACCCTATCGCATGGCAGGCATGGCGACCCCCAAGGAACCACCATGGGGAGGGAAGTATGCTCACGCAGTGGGTACGCGCTCGCCATGTCACGTCATAGGTAGGACCGCTGTGTGCGCGGCGAACAGCTCGGAGGCCACAGAAACGACGAGGGGCCTCGCCTTCGCCGCCGCCCGGCCAGCGCAAGCCCAGGCGCACGCGCACGCCGCGCGCGGCAGTCGCATTGCCGAACGCGTCGCGCAGCTGCAGCGCGGCGGCGCGCAGCAGCCGCCGCCCGCCCGCGTCCGCGCCGTTGGTGGCTGCCGGGCGCGCGCGCGGCGGCGGCGGATCCAGCGCCAGCGCCACCGGCGGGCCCGCCGTCACCTGCATGCATTTTCCCAGGCGTGTCATTGCACACGCACGACGCACGCGTATACGCTCGCACAAGTGTGCAAGCGGGACAGCATGCGCGGAGATCTTGCAAGCTCCTGGACGGTCACTGCTGAGCTGTGCGGTAAAAGCGCCGGATACAAAGTACAGGCGAGCAGCCTCACACTGCAACCTTCTGGGCACTGCACGTGCCTGAAAAGCATCCGCCCAGGCCAGGGCAGCAAAGTGAAGCAGGGGAAAGGGCGGAGCGCGCGCCTGGAACGTCATCGCGGGGCTGCGCAGCGAGGCGTCGCGCTTGGCGAGCGCGCGCGCGAGCGCCGGCCGGCCCTCCTCCCATTCGGCGGTGGCGGTGTACTCGCCCGCCGCGCGCAGCTCGTCGCTCGCAAACTCAAACTTGCGCATGCCCTCGGCCAGCGCTGCGGGGCGCACGCTCTCGGGCTCAACTTTTCTAAACCCCCCACGACATGCACAGCAGGCTCATCAGTGCCAGCTTGCATGTTTCCTGGCGGGCCATGGTGATAAGGGTGACACAACAGGTCACTGACGCCTGCACATTGTGGCGCACCAGCTTCGTCCAGGCGCAGGAGCTCCGACTCGGCGCGATTCCCGCTGGGCGGCACCAGCCGCACGGCCAGGTGCGCAGCCGCGGCCGCCGCCGGCAGCGGCGCGCCGTCCTCGGTGTCGACGGCCACGGCGAGCGCGGCGGGCGAGCCCGCGGGCAGGGCCAGGCCCGCGGCGCCCGCGGCCGGCGCGGCCGGCCGCAGCGCCAGGCCGGTCACCGCGTTGCTGGGCGCCAGCTCCAGCGTCAGCGTCGCGTCGCCCGCCACCTGCCGCGCGCGGCTTGGGTCGCCCGCCACCTGCCGCGCATCCCTACTCTATCCTATATCCTTGACATGGTCAGCTCAGCCAGTAGGCTTGCCCTCACCAAGCGGGGGAGATGTCTACCCGCATGTTCCCCAGCACAAGCGAGTTGCTTTGCATCATGCCACGCGTGCGGCGCTCGCCGGCGCGGCCTGTTGCATGCAAGCAGGAGCTGGGAAGAGGCGAGCCCAGGGCGGGGGCGCGCCGTCTGCCCTTCACTGCAGCAGCATCTCATCGCCTGACGCATGACCTCTGACGACATCTCCCGGTGTGGGACTGGGATTATTGCTGTCCAACCCTGTACTCCAAGCCTGGCCCACAGTGCTGCGGCGCGCGCGCCTTGCGGCTGGCAGTCTTGGCGGCGAGCGTAAACGTTCCTGGGCGCTCGGCGACGATGCGCACGTCCTTGAACAGCGCGACGCCGTCGCGCACGCGCGCGCGGTTGCCGCCCGGCACGCCAGTCGCCGCGGCCGCGCCGCTGCCGTCCGCGGCCACCGCGCTCGGCGCCAATTGCACCTGCACATGGCATGCATGCAGGCCTCGGCACAGTCCCCACCGGAATGCTTGGAGTTCAATGAATGAAGAGGCAGCGGAGGCACGCCCGTCGTTGCTGCCAACATCCTTCGGCTGCCGGCCATGCGCGCTGGGTGCCGGGTGCGCCACAAGCTGCCGAGGCGGGAGAACTCCCAAATGCAAGTGGTTGGCTTTCCAGTGGTGCACGCATGCACTCCTTCGAGCGTGACCCGCGCGCGTTTGGTCCTGAAGTTAAAACAGCACACATGGCACGCTCCAGACGCCACAGAACACCAGAACCAACCTCCCTCAAACGCGAGCGCGCCTCCAGGCCCGTCACGCCGGCGGGCAGGGTCGCGGTGGGGTTGCCGCACTCGTCCACGCAGAGCACACGCAGCCGCGGCAGCACCGCGCGCGTGCCCGCCGCCAGCTTGGGCTCTCCGAAGGCCAGGCCCTGGCCAGACCGCACAGGCGCGCAAGGGTGCGGAGGGTGTGTGATGTCATGGGATGAGGGCACTGTGTAATGAGTGCTGAGGTGACCGAGCAGGATACCGCAGGCAGGGCTGGCGCGCGCCCCGGCACTGCGAGGCCCAGCACACTGGTGCAGGGGCATAGGCAGCTTGGTGTACAGGCAGGGACGCCCCGCAGCGAGCATGCTTCAGGACCAGTGCAGACCTGCCCGCAATTTGGACCCACACAACCACACTGCCAGGGTGAACACAGCCCAAGCACGGTGGCGCGATGCGGAGCGTCTGCAAAGTGCTGTGCCGCCCGCCGCCGCGCGGCCGCGCGCACCGCCATGGGCCCGGCGGCCAGGTTCAGCTCCAGGGTGTCGGGCGCAAGCGCGGGGCCGCTGCCGCCGCCGCCCGGCCCGTCCGCCAGGTGCAGCGCGACGCGGCCCGGGCGGCCGCGCAGGACCACATCGGCCACCTCCAGCACCTCGCCGCCGCCCTCCTGCCACCGCGCGCCCGTCCCGCTGAGTCATAGGCGGTTAGGGTCAGGGTCTGTCTCAAAGTGGAGAGCCCAAAGCCATGTGCCTGCTGTCACCTCGGCGACCAGGCTCCAGCATGTATGTGGCATGCACGCCTCAGGGCCTCTCAGCGAGCTCGTGCGCGTCGTTACCTGCGCATCACTACCATAACCCTACCTCTAAGACACCACTGCCCTATCATTTGACGCAGGCGTGACCGGTGGAGGCGCAGGATGGCCTCAGTTTGCAGTCCTGGGCGCGTGCGCAGGCCGGAGGGGCGCGCCATCGGCCGCCACGCGCGCCGCCAGGCCGCGGGCTTGCACTCCAGCGTCTGGTCGGCCTGCACGGTGAGCTGCGGCTCCAGCAGCGCGCCGGCCGCTCCGCCCGGGCACCTGCGCCAGGCGCAGGCGCGCGCGCTCGTGCCTCCTTGTGACTCGCGGCGCGCAAGCAGCTCAGCCAGGCAGGCACACATACCCTGACGTGCAGGTGGGGGTAGGTACCTGGCCCGCATGCACCCTCGCGAAGGCATGCAAAGCTGCGGCGCCGCGGGCGCGGGCGCGGGCCCAGGGCAGCGGGCGCGCGGCGGGCGCACCGGTTGTTGAAGCGGTCGCGCGCCTCCGCCTCCAGCAAGAAGGGCACGCCAATAACCACATCCGCGCCGCCCTCGTCGCGCTGGCTGGCGGCCGGCTCCGCCAGGGTCAGCTGCCAGGTGGCTGGCGCGGCCGCCACCTGGTGCCCGGCGGGGTAGGGTAGGGTTACGCAGCTTGGCGACGGCCACCACCTGCTGCCCGGCCGCGCATCCCAGCACCGCACCATTGGCGCATGGCAGCTGGCATGCGGACAGAGGCCGCAGTGCCGGCGTGGACACGTGTGTGCTTCACGCAGCTGCCTTGTGCCGGTCACGCGGTGGCCGAACGCCGTGTTTGGCAAACGCCGACCGTGGTGGGTCTGACTCCTCGGAACACCTCCTTCAGGCTGTGCAGGCGTTGAGAGCCCCCTGGATGCCACACACATGCCGCCGTAGTGCACCCACGCTTGTCATGTTCACGAACGTCTGACCAGCCAAATGCGACCAGGAGAGTGAAATGATCGAGCCTCGCTGTACCAACTGCGCTTGCTGACGCGGCTGCAAATTCCATTTTCTTCTCTTCTTTTCCTTCGTACCTTGTCGAGCACGAGCTGCGCCTCGAGCACGGCGCTGTGGCCGGAGCGCTTGAAGCTCACTTTGTGCAGCTCGGGCTCCACGCCCTCCTTGGCCTGCGCAGCGGACGGGAGACACGTCAGCCGGCATACACCACGGCGCCCAAGAGCCCCTGCTCGCGGGCCTGTCAGGGCAGAAGCGGGTGCCCGCTGAGGCACTTCCAGCATGTGTCAGCATCACACGCTTGGGAGCTGCTCTGTGCCACAGTACATGCGCCACGGCACAGTACACATATTGATACCTGATGCAGCGCGAGAGGGATGAGGGCGCATGTTTATGTGACAGCAGCATGCTGCTACAGCTTCGAGGCAGGCACGCTCAGTGCTGGCTCGGACGCGGCGCGCTGACTAGGCAAGGTCAACGCGCGCGCGCCTTGAGCGACAGCAGCTCGACAACGCTGTCGCCAGCCAGCTTGACGCGCTTGTTGCCGGAGATCCAGCTGGCCTTGACGCGGCCCTCGGCCGGGACCGACACCGGCGCGCCTGCGCCGTCCAGCAGCTCCACCGCCAGGCCCGCCACGGCCGCGCCCGCCTCCACGCCGCCCAGCACATACTGCACCTCCGGCTCCTCGCCCTCCTCGGCCTCCTGCGCTGAGCACCGCCGGCCGCTGGTCATGGCAGATTTAGGGTTTGTGCATAGGGTTTGCAAGTAGGGTGTTAACATGTGGACATTGCATGCGCCACGGCGCGCGCGCGCCCTGCGGCAGCTACGCTGCAGCCTGCTCTGACCCTGTGCATCGTGGCGAGCGGGGCGCGCCAGCAGGCGCGTGGGCAGCGGCTGGCCGCCGCGCAGCACCCGCAGCGACATGGGCTCGCCGCTGGGCGCGACTGCCACGCCCAGTTCCAGCGTCTCGCTGCCGCCGCCGGCCGCCACGGCCGCCTCGGCGCCCGGCCCGGCCGGCTGGCACCGCACAGACAGGCTGCACGCCGCCGCCGCCGCGCTCACGATGCCGGCTGCCGCGCGCAGGCCTGCACGCAGCGGCAGGTCCCCCTCTCTGTTCCATTAGCATCCTCTCCGCAATGGCACGCGTCAGGAGCTGGCGCACTTGGCGCCAAGCGCTCCGGGCCGCTCCAACCATGCGCGATGCACATGCAGCATAGCGTTAGGGTTAGGACTAGGTAGGGCGCACCCTGCACACGGGCCACGCCCGCGGCGGAGAACGGCACGGCGAGGCTGGCCGGCTCCAGCGCGGCGCACTCCAGCACCAGGTCGCAGGTCAGCGCGGGCGCGGGCGCGGACGCGTTGCCCCAGGCGTCCCGCGCGCACGCCGTGAACGCCGGCAGCTCCGCGCCGGCGGTCAGCGTGGCCACGGCCGCCGGGCGGCCGGACGGCAGCTGCGTCAGCGACTCTGCTGCCGCCCGCATCTGCGCCGCAGGCAGGCGGCCCCCCTTGAAAATTGTAGGGACTTCCTATGATAAAATAGGAGATAGGACAGCGTCATGCGGACTGCGGGCGCAGTGACAGCCGCGCAGAGGAGCAGGCCATGTGGGCCCAAGCGAGCAAGCTCCGGACTGTCCCAGCACTTGGCGCGCCTGCGAACTGCGCAACCAGGGCAGCTTGGCCGCCGCAAGCCCAGCACGCTGTCGTGGCTGCGCGGGGCCGTGGCAGACTCTGCTCTGGCCCCGACCAGGCGGAGGGCGTGCAGGCGCGCACAGCAGCCTATGCATGCATGGCAGGCCTGCCCAAATGGAGCGAGCCGCGCAGCCGCGCAGGGAGCGGCGCGCGCCTGCGCCTCCCAGGGGTGCCCGTCCAGGAGCGTGAACGTGTGCGGCGCGCCCGCGCGCAGCCGCAGCGGCAGCTCCTGCGCCTCGAAGCCGTCCACGGCCACGCGCAGCGCCGCGTCCACCGTCGGCGGCGCCGCCGTGGGCTGAGGGCGCCCGAGAAGCTGTCATTGCATGCAGATTACGGGATGAGCAGCCCATTTTTTTTTTAATTTTTTAACTCGCGGGGTCATGCACGCGCCGCGACCAGCCGGGGTCATGCATTGCCATGCCGCACATGCCGCACACGCTAAGCGTTACAGGCAGGAAGCCAGGCTGATGCGTGACGCCGTTGGGTCCAAGCAGGGCTGACCTGGGCCTGCATAAACAGGCGGAGCTTCAACTCTGTGGCCCGCAAGGGTGCCGGGCCGGCGCACCTGGCTGCTCGCCTGTGCGAGCTGCACGTCGGAGCCTGCGGCGTCCCTGGCGGCAATCTCCCGGGCCATGTCTTTCAAGCACATCGTGCCGCCGGAGATGTCTGACGAGTTTACGCCCAGGACCTGGACGCCGGTCAGCCGCACGCCCGCGCCGCCGTCCAGACCCTGGCGCGCGCCGCAGCAGCGCGGGCATGAGCGGGGAGGCCGGCCAGCACGGCGGCTGCCGGGCGCACGCAGCGGCTGCGAGCAGGCCAACCCCACCCTCGCGCCGCCCACCCAGGCCGGCGGCATCAGGCGCTTATACCTCTGAAGGTCGGATCATGTGAGGCGGTGAGTTGCGCGCGCCGACTCGCATCACAATGTGTTTGGAAGCGGCGCAGGGTGGAAGGACACGGCTAGGGTAGGATAGGGTTAGGAACATGGGGCGTGCGCCTGCGATGCAGGGGCGCCGCACGCGCTGCGCACCTGCTCACCGGAGACGACCAGGTCGGGCGCGCCCGCCTGTCCGGCCTCGTCGGCCGAGGTCACCACGTCGAGGCGCACGTCGGGGATCGTGTTCGGGCACACCGCGTTGCCGTAGGCGTCCTGCGGCGCGCGTCAGAGCGGGATGCAGTGATGTGGATTTCTTGTGGTGTCTGCGCACAGACATGCAGCCTCCGCGCGCTTCCTTGAGCTGCGGCCTGACGCCAAGCGCCTCGCACTCACGGTGTTGCTGCGACAACTGCCCACGCACGATGCTGCTGGCCTCCGCTGTCGCTCAGGCCACGTGGGCGGCTGCAGAAACCCTAACGTGTGGGTCGCAGCGCCTGGGACGCGCGCCTGGAATGCCAGGAGCAGCGGCGGCAGCGCCTCGCCCAGCATCAGCTCCCGCGCGGCCGCCGCCGCGCGGCCCTCGCCCTGCGCAGCGCCGCGCGGTGTCGCGGATGAGGTCCCAGGGCAGGTCGTGCGCTTGCGTGCCGGCCGCGCATGCTGCTTGCGCCGTTTGTGAATGATCTTGCGTCTGCGTGTGCCTCCAGCTCCAGGGGGGGTCTCGTGCACCTCAGCAGGTCCGGCGTGGCAGTCATGCTTGTCAGAAATATACGAAACAAGCACGCGTAACCACTACGGTTGCCCGCCATGATAGCACCATTTTAGCGGCCACACTGCGAGCATGCAGCTGCAGATCACAGTGACCGCCGGCGCGCTGCCCTGCTCACTGCAGGGCAGCCCAACGGAACACGCGTGGGCACTCTCACATGCCCAATCTGATCTCAGCCGTCCGCACGACCGGCCTCGGACCACGCGGCGCCGGGGCGAGATCCAGGGCAAGCGCGCCTGGATCTCAAACCCTACTGCCGGGCCGACTGCCACCAGCAGCTCCACGGCGAGCGTCAGCGCCGGCCGGCCGGGCACGGCGGGCGACATCTCATACTCCAGGCGGTACGTTCCCGCGCGGCGCAGCCCGTGCTCGATGCGCGCAAACCAGAACATGTCGCGCAGCGGCGTGCGGTTGACCGCCTCCAGAACCAGCTCGCCTGCGCGGGCGCGCGCTGCTTGTTAG
>JAABUP010008824.1_pt1 | contig 12668 bp, 13 predicted proteins | sample 5559201 | NCBI WGS metagenome assembly JAABUP01 (sample SAMN10711887, study PRJNA513373) | rock metagenome | isolation source: Antarctica rocks | place: Antarctica | reverse complement strand
TCTCTGTAAGGAACGGCCATTGTTGGGACACACTACTCTGTGATTGTCTACATTATCAATTGCTTCAAGGATAAGCTTACAACGATCATTGGTCCCTCAGAGGCACTTCCAGGCCGCATTGGACGTGTCATCGTCACCCGCCGATTCGCACCTGTGCCATAGTGAGGTCCGTCTGCGGCCTTTGTCGATGGTGACAGAGCAGCACGTCTTCAACACCACATCCTTTCCTCCCAGAGGCCAAGCCGCCATAACAGCGAAGCCAGCCCAATTCCTGCATCTGGAGGGGTCACTGAGGGCTCCGCACAAGTTCGCGCTGTCATAAAACTTTTCAACCAGCTGGGGTACGATATCGATAGCTTGAAGCAGTCTGCCAAGGATACCAGATCGACCACAAGTGTGCTTAGGGCACGCAATCTCCGGCATGCACTGGATGCTATCAATTCGCACTTTGAGCGTCGTTGCACTTTTGCTCACCCTCACTGCCTTTACTTTCGTTACGATCTTTGCTGTTACCCTCACCATTGCACATCTCCCGATATGTATACCAGCACTTGCAGCTGGAATCCTTCAATTACTGTCCCTTGGCACGCTAGGCTTCTTTACGTACCAGATGTCAAAGCCACAAGGGGATGATAGATCTAAGAGGAGGCTCAGGCAACGCTCGTCTCTTTATATCCTCGGCGTGCTGCCCGCGGTGCTCGCTGCTGCCGTAACCGGGTTGACTTTCAGCTGGATGAAGATACGCTTTGATGACTTACCGGAGATGGTACTGGGCCGGCCGACATCGGAGCTTCTCATAGCTGCCTTCGTTGTTTGGGGTGGCTCCGTAGTCGCTCAAGCAACCTACTACTCAGTTTCCTTACTACGCACCAGACTTCCTCCAGAAGACGATCGTACCTGTTCGACCTTCGCGAATTTCGAAGAGGTCACACAAATGCAGGGGGCCAGTAGACCAATCACAAACGAGTCGACGCAGTCACAATCCTTTCAAATCTTTTCACTACAAACTCCACACCGTTCTCCAACCAGTTCTGAGGCCATGAGTTCTCTACGGTCTTCACTTTCTGTGGTTGTACGACCTGTGACCTCTCGTACAAAACTCCTTACTCGTCAGTGCTCTTTTCCCCGCGACTCGAAAAGTTCCTCTTTCGATAGCTCATCACGAGATCGCATGACGCAAGAGAACGGCTTCGACACTTGGGATACCTCTAGTGTTGGGCCCCAAGTCCGAGAAACAGTGTTACAGTCCACGCCTCCGTCGGCAGGATCTGGCCTTGAACCTATACCTGGAAGTCGTCCGGAGTCCCCAGCTAATGCGCTTGATGGACCTTTTCTTCCACAGTCCCCTCCACAGTGCACGCCGAATTTCTCGCGGCCATCCACTCGCCAGAGATCTTCATCAAATGAGGATCATATCCATCCCCTTTTCCGCACAAGCAGTCCTACCCCTCCGCCTACCCCCACGCCTGGCACTGTGGTCACAGCAGCACCAATGGCAGGCCAGGTCATCAACGGTCGGATACTCAGTCGGATGCGCTCAGGCAGTCTCCCGTCAAGTCCGAGTCCGTTGGTGCATTCGGAGAGCTTCGACACTTGGAGCGTTGCACGAAGTACCACACCTCCTACTCGAGAAACGACTCCCCCGATCCCTGACTTCATCCTTTCTACGAGCACGAGAGCCAGCTTCGTCGGATACGGAAAGCGTAAGGCGTCGCTCAGGTCCGCGGATGCAGATACGGGCCAATGACTTTTGTTCTCCCATCTGTTATGCAAGCAGTGGGTTCAATCGCAACCGACATTGTCATTCTCTTGTGATTTTCGCACGTTGTGTACAAGGGACCGCACAGGCACGGAGTTGACATGATATTCTCACTACGTGTTTTGGGAGGCGTTCTGTTGTCGTTGGCGGTTGGGCTACGGAATTTAGCGCGGCGTTTGACCAATGAGATCCACGCATCTTGTTGAAAAGGAAAATATCATGACGATGTTTGTCAGAGTAATCAGCGGCTCTGAATCGTAGCATAGAGAGAGTTAACTGTCAGTAGAGACCGCTGAAGATATAATTCGATGTTTAACACTGTATACCAGAGTCCTAGGCATTGTGATGGCAATCACTCGTTGTTGGGTAGAGAATTGTGGTAGACTCTGGAGCTGTAATCTTCACTGTCTAAGGCAAGCCATTTTTCGAAAAATGAGTACACATTACGATGTACGAAGATGAGTAAGTGCGGTGGTTGGTAGTTTTCCTGAAAAGTACGAGACTCATTGTTGCGAATTCGCAGCAGCAGTTCTCCTATTGGCTAGCGGGAAACAGTGAATGGCCCTGCTCAAGTCCTATTCACCAGCTACATGTATGCTATTCAATGTACCATTACGAACTGCAAAATAATTGTCGACCTTCCTGGAGTGAATCCTCTTAATAAACGGACCTATCCTCTTCTTCCGAACATCTACACTTTGTGTAAAACATCTTCCTGCTCTGCGAGCAACTCTTTCACCAGTATACCGTCTTACAAGGACGCAATCGCAGATCTAGTACCTCGACAACAGCAGATGAGCTGTGTATCTCCGGAAGATACTCAAATACATCTGAAAATCCCCCCAAGCTTTTTCCCTCAATCGAATTAGCAGAAATCCAATCTTGAAGCAACAGCACATTCGACATAACACCAAAACTGTCGCCTTTCACGCTCCCAATATCTTCTGCGGACCACTACGAAGCAACGAACAGTAAGTCCTTGCAGTCACTCCAGAACACTACTCCTTCATTTTCGTCTGTCAATTTATAAGTATACTGTCCGACTTTACTGCGACGCAATCAAATTCACGAGTCAATGCACTCTTTGCGAATCCTGGCTAGACAGTCAATGTTCACCGAGTCCGAACGCCAACACTGAGTCTCGTACGACAGTGGGCTACATAGAAGTCTTCCGTTCATGGTATTTGTCTCATCTGAATTATTTTATTATTTTACAGCTGTCCACGCTTGCAGTCCGCTCGGCCATTGCTTTAAAATAGATATCACCTGTCACCACCAAGAACACTCTCTAACTGGGTCGCAGCAATGCCTGGCCTGAAACGTAAGATTGGGGCCAATGCCTCAACAACCACCAGTTCCAGCGATACAAATGCGAATGTAAATGGAAATGGTAACGAAATCTTCTCGTGGCATGTTTATACCAGGCTAATTGACCGCAGGCTCGCTAAATCCACCACCACCAGCGAAGAGGAACTGTCGCGAACCATCACTCCCATTGCAGATGATAACACGGCGTTCAGCATCTGCTGCAGCTTCCGCCCAGAATTCCGTAGTCTCTTCGGCTGGCAATGCAGACGCTGGAGGCAGTCGGCACAGCTCCATACAGTATGGATATTCGAGTACAGAGGACACTAAAACACGCAAGGGCCCGGGCCTCTTGCTAAAGTCAAGTCGATCACAGAGTCGATCATCCACGACTGTAAAGAAATCCAAGGCCAAGCCGCCAAAGTTAAAGCTGTTCGTTACTAAGCCATCTGCGAATACTGATACAGCACTCCCTACTGCGAGCCCCATAAACAAAAAGTCCTATAAGCTGTCCACTACTCGGCTGGCTACGGAGAGCAATAAAAGAAAGCGTACAGCAACGCCCGAAGAGGACGAGAGAGATGGGTCCGCCGGTCTGGCCGGCACTACTAGTGCAGAACACGGCGATGCACTTTCAGGAGGTGATACAGAGGTACCCTCGAAGAAAAGGCGTGGCAGACTTCCGAAAACACATATAGACCCACCTAGTACTTCGGCAGAGCTCACCCCTGCAGCTGAGGCTTCAGATGTCAACATTGAGGTTCTAAAGCCTTCTCCCAAGCGACCACCTGGAAGACCTCGTAAAGGAAGGCCCCCAGTAAGTCGTCAGGGGTCCGAAATAACGGTCAAACGTCTTCCAGGGAGACAAAGAGTTCCAAACTCCGACCCTAAAGTGGAGGCGCATCTTCTCAGATATGGACAGTTGAAAAGTGCCTACCGCAAGGTAGTGCACGCTCTTAAGCCCGTCCTCAGTGAGATCACAGAGCGCAACTTGAATGATATGAGGAATGACCTCCAAGCACATGAGAGGAATGATCAGTTCAAACCTGTTCAAGGCGGTGTTGACGATAGCCTTGCACAGAGACTGGCTGAAATAGAAAAGGAATATCAGCATTTGAAAGGTGTTGAGGAGCAAAAGTGGGAATCAGGACAGCATATCTTTAAGAGCGAATGCGAGGTTAGTAAGTTTTCGCGATGAATTAACTATCGTATTGACTCCAGCACAGGACCGATGTAAGGAAATCAAGGAGGACTTCATCACTAGAACTAAGTACGAGTACATGCAACGTGTCTGGAGTACGGAAGCAAGGAACGATGCCGATGGTACCGAAGACGAGGTTCGTGGATGATGTCCGACCCGGATAAGACATGATTAGAGCTGATTTTCGAGACAGGAGGAACTCATCCCACGAAAGTCCAGCGGCTTGGGGTCTCCAGTGTCGAATACCCATTCAAGCCGTTTTTACTATGAAACCGAACGTGTCTGGGATGACTGGAACCAACGTCTGGATTTCCAAGGTACTCTTCGAGCGGTAGATGCTCGTCCACCTCGTGTTCTTCCACGCACTTTCACGGCTACAGACGAAGGTCGTCGCGAAGCTGCTGTTGCTGCTATGAACGTCGATACGCTTGCTCTAGCATCGGAAGTGGTGGGAGAACAGCCAGCGGCAAAGCCTCCTGTCATAACGAACGCACAGGCCACTATGCTCCAAGTGCTTGCCAGCTGGGCTGAAAAAGAAAAACCGGCAAAGAGACCAAGGAGACCAAGGATGTCTGAGAATGCGCCGAAAGGCAGTATTCACAGGGAAGACGCGCTCGAACAAGCTCAAAGAGATGAAATCGAATGGCTTATAGAGAAGAAAGAAGAGGCTATGAAAAAGGCTCTTGATTTGCAGCAACAGGAGCAAGAGGTCCCGGCACACACCATGTCAGCGCCGCAGCAGCATTTTCGGCCCGTGCGACAGAGGAGACAGGCAGCTCCACCGCACACCACGGGAACTTACCAGCAAGAAGTCAGTTCCGTTCGACAGAAGAAACAGCGGGCTCCAACACACGATCTAGCCGTGCACCAGCACGACGTCGCTTCTGCACAACAGACCATGCAGAGACCTTCACCATTCACTCTTCCGGCGCACATGGAAGACATTCGACCGCTACAGCAGACGAGGCAAGTGGCTCCACCACACACCTTTATGGGGTACCAGCAGGAAACGGGGCACATGGATCATAGAAGGCAGGAAGCTCAGACATTCAACACAGGGTTCCGCCAACGCGAGATCCGACCAGCGCCGCCCTCGGCAAACCAAGGCTTCGACCTCACGTATGGCAACGCACCTCCAACACAACCTAATCGATTCCAGGTCATGCCCTTCTATCCTACTCAAGCGACACCACCACCCTTCTACTATCCGCCGCCCCCTCAGCAACAATACATTATACCTCCACCACCTTATTACGGACGTCCATCTCAAGGTTCAATGGGCCCACCACCTCCTCCTCCCCGCTTTACGCACGCGGTCCCTCCTCGGCTTCCGCGTCTGAAGATGCAGCCTACTCCAGATATATTCCGATCTTCATCCGGAATATGAGAAAATAAAACCCCATCGAGGCTATTCCTCCCTAATATCCTGCATTCGTCGCAATATTGCAAAGATACCCATGCTTCTTCAGCAAAGACATTTAGCGTTGTTCATTTCTTGGCTCACTGTTCCTTGTAGCGTTATTAGTGATCATATCACATTGTAGCTATTTGCGGTCTGAATCAATCTCAGTCATTGATGCACATAGTCACCGTTATGCATGCATATGAGTCAATCAACTGCTTACCCTCAGGCCGGTTAGCTTCACAGTAGTGTGCGCCGGTTAGCCTCGACGAATACAAAAGCTCTGGCAGAAGCACAACTGGGAACACTGAACAGTTCGCCCTCACGATAGCTAGAGCCGTTCTACACTCATTCCAAAAACTCCAATCCCTCAAGTACATCATATTTCCAGAGCCTCACCCTTCACGCCGTGATCATGGCCGTGCGCGCCCAATTCGAGAATTCAAATGAGTCCGCATCTGCCCCTCTATGCCCCACCACAAGAAATAATGAACTCCGCTCAAGCTGAGATACTGACGTGCTGTCGCACAGGGTTGGAGTCTTCGCAACCCTTACGAATTCCTACGCTCTCGTCGCCGTCGGCGCTTCAGAGAACTTCTACAGGTCCCATCACCTCCGTCGGATCTTCGAAGGCGCAAGCGCTAACGATTGCGCTGTAGTGTGTTCGAAGCCGAACTCCAAGACGTCATACCCATATGTCATGCTACGATTGCCGGTACGAGGATAATAGGCAGGTTGACCGCCGGGTAGGTTCCATCTTCGAATTCTGGAGGGTCGGGAGAAGTGTACATACGATCTGACATGGGCGCAGGAATCGCAAAGGCCTCCTCGTCCCGACCTCGACAACCGATCAGGAACTGCAACATCTCCGCAACTCGATACCGGATGGTGTCAAGATCCAGAGGATAGAAGAGCGGTTATCGGCGCTCGGGAACGTGATATGTTGTAACGATCATGTGGCACTGGTGCACCCGGACATTGAGAGGGAGACGGAGGAGATGTACGCACTGCTTTAAACCTGTTCTGTGAAAGGTAGACTACGAGTGGCGGAGCTGACAATGCTGGTATGGGCAGAGTTGCGGACGTTCTAGGTGTCGAGGTATTTCGCCAGACGATCGCGGACAACGTTCTCACGGGATCTTATATGGCCCTAAGCAATCAAGGCGGCATCGTACATCCAAAGACCTCGATACAGGATCAAGACGAGCTCTCGAGCTTGTTACAGGTACCGCTGGTGGCAGGTAGTGTCAATAGAGGATCGTCAGTGGTAGGAGCTGGTATGGTGGTCAACGATTGGCTGGCGGTGACGGGACTTGACACGACCGCGACAGAGCTGTCGGTCATCGAGTCGGTGTTCAGGCTGGGAGAGGGCATGGGACCCGGTGCGATCAACACTACGAATAAGGATACCATGGTCGAGTCATTTTATTAAGCTTAGAAGGCTTTGTCATCGGCAGTCATGTGCGAAACCATAGAAGCAAAAGGGTGGCTTGATGATAGCCTGTGTATTGCCGACGTTTCCGGAAGGCGTTGAGACTATGTATAGGACATAGGTCCGACCAAAAGAGCTTCATTTCCAGAAGCCGCGGCTTCTTCAGCAATAATGCTCTGTGCTGGGATATGGATATATGTATCCTACGAACTCGATGGCAATACAACATCAAACGCGCCTTGGTATGCAGTGTAGTTGCGCCTGGTTTTAACCTTGGTAACAACGCCGATAAATGCAAGCCCACATTGATACGTTCATGCCATATCTCTTGTCTGTATCCAGCAGTGAGTAAATCATTTTCCCGCAAACATTGCAAATGGCACAACTTACAACAAATTGATCCAAGCCCGCCTCGAACATCTCACAATTGACGCCCACACCGCCCGGATGCTCGACCGGTGATAAAGGGTTCTTGACGACTAAGCATTGCAAGTTAGCGAATCCAGTCATGGAATACTCGCACCGGCAAAAGAGGAACGGACCGAATTCGACGTAGAGATTGATGTAGATCTGGTTGAGCACATGCCGGAGGTTGATCGTCCTCGTGTCGGTGAGCATAACGAATTTGAGATTCGTGGGCGTCTCGTAGTAATGCAGTTTGTATTGGCTTGTGCGGTATGATATGAAGCTGCAGTACGCAGGCAATAAATTAACCGTTAGGACCAGGCCCCACGCCATTCTCTCTACTCACTGCGATACTGATGAAGTTGGGAGTTGCATACTTGTCTTCTGGCCCTCCGAGCTTCCTCACCATATTCCGTAACGAGAAAATCGTGCCGAAGATGAGCTTCGCGTCGTCTTCGGCACTCAGGCCATACCGCCCTGCGCCGTTGACGCCGTTGCTCATGCCGCTGGTGTCGGATGTAGGGCGGGGAAGTCTGCTTCCGTTGGACGTTGGGCGTGGGGGCCAGTGCTTTTTGTAGATGCATTCCGCTGGAGGATATATTAGTTGGAGGGATTGGACAGAGGGGAAGTGGGGCAGTGACTTGCCGTGCCGATCGAAGATGTAGAAGGAATAGACTACCATTGTGAGGATACTCTGCTTTGTGCCGGACCTGATATCGAAGTGCTAGTGAGGCTCTAAGAATGTCATGGAGTGATCGGCGTTCGAGCCCTACAGGGATTAGTGAACGGATGCCGGCGCCGGCGCTGACGCTGAGGGTAAGCTTTTGCCAAGGCCATGTACCTTACAGGCCTTTGCTGGTTGCCGAATATGGTAATGTGACTGTCATATTACTGTATTATGTAGAAAGCTGTCCCTCTTTTAATCTCATGTGGTTTCAAGATTCTGAAGAAAACTGACTTTTCACTAAGAAGTTTTGGTGTGGAATATCAGATTTCTCTGAAAACATATTATTCTGAAAACTGTCTCAATATTGATGTAAAATTCTCTGAGTGAAAACTCAATGTATTGTCACTCACTACAGTTTGATATCAACAATGATTTTAATCTAACATTCTTATCATTCTTTATAGAACTTAGTAAGTCAGTGAAAAACTGTATCATTATCACATTAACTTAGAATGAAAACTGAAGAAATCAGATATTATGTCTTATAGAAAGTCTATATTAAATTCTAGCTGTAATAGCAACTCTTTCATTCTTTCTTCTTATGACTCTTCTTCTCTGACCTGTTTTAGTTCTTTTATCTCATTTGTAACTCTGTCTATGTTCATCAGCACTATGTATAGCTTCTTTAAAGAAATGATGAGTAGTTCAACAATAAGAACAGTATTGAGAAGCTTAAGAACTAAGCAGTATAGTACTGTATCAGATGTGAATAAAAGAATTGTAGATTTAATGTATATAAAAAGCTGTCATTGTTCTAAGTCAATCTTGTGAAAAAGACATTTTTAATTTGTAGATATGTCATTAATCACAGATGTCTTTTCTTCAGTTATTATTAACTGTAAAACATTCTGAAGATCTTATGTCAGAGACTAAAGCTAAAGAATTAACTCTATGCAATGAGGCTCTATCTCAGCTACTTGTCATTTGCTTAAGTCTTTCATTTCTGCATATATATATAGAAAGTGTTCATTGCACATTTACAACCTTTAGTAATTAATCTATTGACAGAGATCACTATACTGCTGCATGTCTATAGAATGCTGACTAATCATCATATATCATCATTATTATTATGACTGCTACTGTTCATTCTGTCATGTTAGCTCAATCTCACAGCTTTAATTACTGTACTCTCAAAGAGACAGTTTATTCAGTAGCAGAGTTTTTTCATAATTATCACAGAGCAGCAAATGAGGAACATAAGTACTCAAAGTACTTCTGTTATGAGGTTGTCAGATATGCAAGCAGTCAATGATGTACTGACAGATTTATCTGCTGAAATGTTGTCTCTCAAGAACATAACTTCAGCTCAATTAGCTGAGGCTGAAACACAGTTATTAACAGAGCTGAAGATGATACAATAACAGAAGTGAGTTATGATGTTATGCAAAAGTGTTGCTGCAGCAAATGTGTGATGAGATGATCTTAAATTGTCACATGAACTACTGTCAGATTAAGATATATCTATAAGACATAGATTATCAGAAACATTTTTCTTCTCTTAAATCTGACATCAGCTAGAAGACAGTGAGTCTGATACTGAGTTAACTACTAAAAGATGAAAGAACAATGAGTTAAAACTTAAAGTCACTGATCTTCAACTCTATTTGAGTAAAATTCATAGAAAACTCATTGAATTTCTATGTTAATGTGAGCAGTTATACAATACATGATGTCACAGGTTTATAATGAGACTCATGCTCAATTGATAATTTTTAAATACAAGAAGAATACTATGAAGAAGAAAAGAAGAGCTTTATACAGAGACAAAAAGATAAGTGCTTTAGTCTTAGAGTCTTAATCAGTAACTAGATTATAAGATCTTTAGTATGAGTTTAACTCATGACATCACTTTCTTTTTTTCTTTAAGGTTAAGCTTTAATTAATGAGAAAAGACATTGTATGAAGAATTGTTTGTTAACATGTGATTTTCATGTTGTTTAAGTAAGGTTTATAGATAAGATTCTTATCACTTGCTAACATGTGACTTTTTGTTTCATACAATGAGGTGACAATTTACTTCTTCAACCTCTTCATCACAATCTCTCATATGTGAAATTCTCTTTGATTGACACCTTTCAGCACTGACTCTCATATGACACATTCAGCAGCAACAACAGCAGCAACAACAATTATGTAAATATTATACAGATTTGTTTCTCAGATCTGACAGTACACAGAGCTCTCATTCTGTATCAATGTGCTCTCATCACTGCAGCAAACAATGCAAATTCTGTTCTTCTGATCAGTGCACAACAGCTGTGCATCTTTGTTTACTCTTCTCAGATCATTATCATTCTTATTCTTTCTGATTGTGATGTTTTCTTCATATGAGAACAAATTTTGAGACAACAGATTCTGTCTCACTGATCATTGTACATAAATGCAATTCTTATTTAAAGAAGTAATGTGTTGATTTCTGATGATTGTACAGACTGTCAGAAATGCAGTATGATGCTTTTTTTAAAATGTTGTTATACATCAGAGCATTTTAAAAGATGTTGCAGTAACTGTAAGTGACATGATCATACTGCTCACTGCTTTATATGTAACAACAATGTTGTCATTGTCATCTCAGATGACAATTGTCATGAGTTGAACTCATACTAAGATCTTATGATCTAGTTGCTTATTAAGACTTTAAGACTAAAGCACATTATCTTTTCACTTCTGTATGAAGCTCTTCTTTTTCTCTTCATAGTATTCTTCTTATATTTAGAAATTATCAATTGAGCATCAGTCTCATTGCAAACCTGTAACATTAAAATATTATTCTCATTTAAACCTGATCTATGATAAAGATCTTGCTGTATAACTGTTGAAATCAGTGCAGAATGAGTGCAGAAACCTCTATGACAGATAAAATGAAGACTGTTGCTGATGAGATTTCTTCTTGAGCTCAAATATTTATAACAGAACTATGCAGCATGAAGAGTCATACAAAAGAGAACATACAGAACATGAAGGCTCATACAGATCTTCTTTATATCTTTATGATGAATTAAGCTGATCTCATATCAGTCACATCAGCAGATACAGCTGTCTCAACATCAGCTGTTGCAACATCACCTTCTTCTTAAGAATCAGTCAATTGTACAAACAGTTTCACTTTAAAGCAGCTCATTGCAGCAATGAGTGTAAATTAGCACTTAAAGTGGTGTCTCTCTGACTCACTCAGGTTCAGAGAAAAAAGAGTGAAATTCAGACCTTGACTACAACAAATTGTCATTAAATTGAATGTGAACATGTCAAACAACAATGTCAGTGTGCAGTTCTGATACTTACACAGTTAACTGAAAGAGTTGACTTTAAGTCAAGTCACACCTTAAATTGCAGCTCATATTAAGTTAAACAAAGTTCTAGATCATATGATCATTGAGAAGTTAATCAATCAGCTTCAGCATGCATATGATGACTCAGAATCAAGAGAGAGAGCAACTCATATCTTAAAAGCATTAAAACAGAAAGAAAAGTTATTCACAAGACATCTGATCACCTTTGAACAAACATTGCTGAAAGTGAAAGACTTAAAATGAGATGATGCTGTTAAGAAGACATTTCTTAGTAACAGTCTAAATATAATGCTTATGCAAGCTCTGATTGCAACATCAATCTCTGTGTCATACAATGAGTACATTACTCTACTGCAGTGAGTCAGTCACAATTTAAACTCAATTCAGAAGACTGTTACTCAAGAGTGTTGTACAACAACATTTATCATCACATAACAGTCTCACATGAACAACATGAACTGAGAACTCACTGAGCACATCATTGTTGCAGCTACAGAAACTGAAGAAAGACACAGAACATAATGAGTATCAGAGAAGAAAGTGACAAAACATCATATAAAATGACTATGCATGCACTGTGAAAACAACAGCCACTTCATTAAGAACTGCAAACTTCTGTCTGCTGTATGATCTCACATCATCAACATTGTTTTTGCTGAAACAGTGAAGAAAACAACAGAAGAAGACAAGAACTCAAAAAAAGAGTAGCTTTTAACAGAAGTCACAGCTGAGAGCATATGAGATGTGATAAAAGCTGAAAGAAGTTTGAGAAACAGATGAACAGTGTCTTCTTTACTATGTCAACATTAGTCAATAAAAAGTCATATGCACATACCTTGTACAACACAGAGTGTCTGTTTTATAAAATAATCACTTCTTACTTTGCTAGAAATCACAATCTACAGTGCATGAAGATAAGACCTCATACAATTATGAGGTTTGATGAGCCTTCAAATTCATCAGTAAATGAAGTAGCTGTCATACAGATTGATATTGATGAACATCAGAAGTCAAGAGCATTCTTTTATATTGTTTTTAAGATAGTGTTCTACAACCTTATACTAGATTTATTATAAATGAAGCAGAATGAGATCATATTGAATGCAGACAGAGTTTCTCTTACAATTGAATTCACAGAAACTAT
>JAABUP010008820.1_pt1 | contig 12672 bp, 13 predicted proteins | sample 5559201 | NCBI WGS metagenome assembly JAABUP01 (sample SAMN10711887, study PRJNA513373) | rock metagenome | isolation source: Antarctica rocks | place: Antarctica | reverse complement strand
ATCCGGAATTCACGTACTGAGTTTACCGGAATCCGGAATATCTGTGGGGCCTCACCTAAATTCCGGATTCCGGTGAAAAGGGTACTGGAATCCCGGATTTCAGGGAATCCGGAATTTCCGTGTAACAATTGCCTGTGAGTAATGCGCAAGCTAGGGCGGGGCATTGTAAGGGCAGGGCGGAAAGCAAGTCTTTCAACTTCCTCTGCAGCTGCCCTGCCTATTGCGATGGTTTGTTGTCTGATGAGGGAGATGCGCCGTAACATGGAATCCAATAGATTCGCGCAGGACGTTGCAGCCTTCTGTCGTCCGTTGCGAGTACACTGCACACAGTTGTGCTGACATATCTAGCTCAACTTTGACTCTGAGGCCTGCTTCTCGTCGTGCGGTCGGGCTGCCATGAAGCTCCTTCCTGCTGACATGTTTGCTCGTCACAAACCTGCCGCCAACGAGCCCAGGGTCATTACCATAAACAAAGGCCACGTACACCAGAACTACAAAGGCAACTATACCTCAACTACCAAGTACAATGTGGTTACTTACCTGCCTAAGGCTTTATTTGAGCAATTTCGGTAAGTACCCACCCTCCTGCTGCTGCTTCCGCTTGATACCAAGCTGCCATACTGTCATGGCAATGCCTGCTTTGCCTTTGCTGTCACAAGTAGTACAATACTTACTTTGACTTTTAGGCGTGTGGCAAACACCTACTTTGCTCTTGTAGCCGGGCTCTCCTGTCTCAGCATCAGTCCTGTAGCGTAAGACCCAAACTCCATGCTTACAAATATCTGCATCAAACCCTGCCTGCTTGTTCGTGATTTCATGCTTTGCTACCTGATGCCAAGGTCAATACTGCCACGCACAACCTATTGCTTTGCAGGCCTGCAACTACCTTTGCTCCTTTGATCTTTGTGTTGGGGGTTTCCATGATCAAGGAGCTGGTGGAGGACATCAAGCGTTACAGAGCAGACAGGGAAATCAATGCGCGCCTGGTCCTTGTGTTCAACACAAACACCAAAGCCTTTGAAGACCGACCATGGAGAGCTGTGAAGGTCTGTGCTGTGCATTGCTTGAACCACACATTGCACACCACAACGTGCGGCTTCCTTGTTCACAGATTTCTAACCTGCATGGGAAAGACCAACCTGCATGAGCTTGCTTTGGAGAAGGGCAGCATACCACTTTTGGCTTCACGCAGTCATTCATGCAACAGTGGGTCGTTCACATTCTCATGACATGCCTTGGTACTTCATTGGCACTGCAAGCAACTTCAGTGTGTCGCTTGACCCACCAAGATAGCTTGTGATCAGGTCGGGGACATTCTTCAAGTCCAGAAGGACACTTTCTTCCCGGCAGACTTGCTCCTGCTATCTGTACCTGAAAGTGCTGATGGTCTGGCATATGTTGAAACCATCAACCTGGATGGAGAGAGCAATCTCAAGATCAAGAAGGCCCTTGACCAGACTCAGCAGATCACGCTGGATACCTTGTCAGACTTCACGGTGGGCTTGCATGTAACACATATGTCCTCATCGCTTACATTGCTTTTTAGGGCCCAGCTGCAGGCAATCTCAAGTGACGCCCTTCAAAGCATGCCTGAAGCCTATCCCAGTTTTCAGTCATTGTCAGTAGCGTTGTCTGTTGCTCTTCTGCCATTTAGACTTCTAAGCAAGAATAGGTCATGAGTATGGCCATAGCATACAAGCTGCATGCATTGCCTGCACATGTAGCCATTGACCAGCATTCTTTGTTAGCCGACACCGTGACATTACTCACCAATGCACATCACCATTAACCAAGTTCACCAGGAGATTTATACATATGTGTCGCTGGCTCGGCTAGTCACAACAGGCAACACCTGTTCCTCATGTTTGCATTTTCACAGGCTACTGCTTGCACGCTATGTCCAGTCATGCTGCTCTCACCACTGCATCTGCAAACTGCTGCGCTGTGCTCATGTATTTGCAATGTGTCGATGCATCCAGTGTTGCAACTGCTAGCTAAGTCAGACATGTAGTAAGAGGGGAGATTCCGCAGGGGGAAGTGCGGTGTGAGCAGCCCAACGCCTCACTGTATACCTTCACAGGCAATCTCATGCTGGCACCTCCTGTTGCGCCAGACCAGCAAACCATACCGCTCTCGCAAGCTTCATTACTGCTTCGAGGGTCGAGCCTGAGGAACACTAAGTATGTGTATGGGACTGTCATCTTTGCAGGCCATGAATCCAAGGTCAGTAGGCTCACTCACGCCCGCCTTTCTTGCTGATCGCTGGCCAATGCTGCTCAGATTGTACACTGCTTCAACTGTGACAGCAGCAGGACAGCACTGCATCCCGCAGTTGCTATGTTCTGCATGCTGCCTGTAGGCTTGTGGTCTGTGCTCAGCTGCATGCTTCCAGAACAGCGTTGCTTGTACAACACCGCTTTTGTTGCACCAGAATGCGTTGGAGACCGTTTCGTGGCGGTAGTCTGTGTCTGTTTCCGCTCTCATGCCTGGTCGCGTTTTCTAGGTCACTCCTTGTACCCTTTATCTTCAGCTGCATGGCGCAGCTCAGCTAATACTATTGATCAGTAGGGTGTGAAATTCATGGGGATAAATGGTACTTAGGTGATGATGAATGCAACGCTGCCCCCAAGCAAGCGCAGCAGGGTGGAAAGGGAGATGGACTGGCTCATCCTGTTCATGTTTGCCCTGCTGTTGGCAATGTGCATCATTGGGGCTGTTGCCTTCTCCATCTGGACCCACCACCTGTCCCCTGACCAATGGTAGGGGTGCCCCCCCCCCCTTCCCCCCCCGTCCTGGCCTTGTGCAGTGGCTTGAATGCATCATCATCCTGCCACTGAGCCATGACACATATGTACAAGGTCCTAGCCTTCAGGGCTGCTGCTGTGTGAAGACAGTCGCAATGTGCATCTGCCTGTCACTGTGCTGACTTCACTGCCTGACTACTTGCCCCTCCCTCACTCACTTCCATCATGACTGTGTGTCCTTTGCCCTGGTGACCTGTCTGCTTGCTGGCCTCCCAATATCTTTTGCCACTCTGTTCAGTCACAAACCAGTATGGAGTCTGCAAGTGAAACCAGAGATGTCTGGTTTGACACACAGATGCGGTGTAGATGCCGTCCAAACAGCATCCTCACACGTTGCTATGTTGTAGCAGGTCACAGCTCACAGATGACCTGCGAACCGTCTCAGTAGTTTGACTCTTCTTCTGTCTGCTGTGTACAAACATAGACTGGCTGTAGACAAGCAGTCGTGTACAGGTACTTGGCGCCGGACCGTGCAGAAGGGGACACCAACCCCAAACGGCCTGGGGTGGTGGGTATCGACTCCTTCATTTCTAGCTTCATCCTGTACGGCTACTTGATTCCCATCTCCCTGTACGTCTCACTGGAAATGGTCAAGGTCTTCCAGAGCGGCGTGTTCATTGGCAAGGACAGGGCTATGTACCACGCCCAGACAGACACACCAGCTCAGGCTCGCACCTCTAACCTCAATGAGGCAAGTTGCACATCCCTGCATGCTACATGGATTTTCCAGAGGATGCCTTTGCATGCAACAGCTTCAATGCTCTTGTTGCCTGCATCTGGTACATCTGATTCTGCATGCACATCCTCCCTGTATGGTTGGTTCATGCAGGGCCTTCATTAGATCCTGTTTGAAGGTGCTTAGGCCGTCGGCTTGGTTGACATCAGCAACGACTCGGCTGTGCTTGATGCGGCTGTCTGTCCACACCTCCAGCACCATACTTATGTCGCAGAACAGAAGTACGGTGCCTTCTGCCTGATGAGCTGTGATGTCTGCTTTACATGCTGTCACGCTGTCCATACGCGCGCATCACAAGCAGTGACATCACTGCTGTGTGACATGCGTGCAGGAATTGGGCATGGTGGACACAATCCTGTCTGACAAGACAGGCACGCTGACATGCAACATGATGGAGTTTTTCAAGGCCTCCATTGCTGGTGTGTCATATGGCCAAGGAGTGACTGAAATTGAGAAGGCGAATGCTAGGAGGTCAGATTCTTATCATGTCATCACACTCTCTACAATCCCATCATTCATTCTGACTGTGCTAGTGTGTGTATGTTGCAAAGTGGGCTCTTCTGCAGAAACTTTAGTTGCTCGCCTGGTGCCTGATGCTGTCTGCCTCGTCCTGCCCCTCTTAAGTCCTGCCCCGTCAGGGCCGATGCCTTGCTCTGCCCCTGCTATAGTGTTTGCCAGGGCCAGCCACACTCTGTGAAACCCTCTGTGGAGCCCTGCGAAAACCCTGTGCAACTAGCCCATTTGCATTCAGGAATGGGTCAGCGATGGAGGCAGCTGAAGACCCAGCAGCAGTGCCTTGGAAGCAGGCCAGCTTCAACTTTTATGACAAGAGGATATTGGGTGGTGCTTGGGAGCAGGAGGCCCGCCCTGCTGTCCTCAAGGAGTTTTTCCGCGTCCTGGCTGTCTGCCACACTGTCATTCCTGATGGTACCAACCTTCACTCTTCTGCTCGTGCCCTCCTTGCTTGTGATGCATGCATGGCATGATGTTCTGTATCTGTGTACTCATCACAGGTTGGCCTGTTGTGACATATGCAATGTTCTGTATCTGTGTTCTGGTAACAGGTTGGCCTGTCGTAAAGTGTACTGCTAACAGGTTGGCCTGCTGTAATGTATGTTGCGTTTCAATTATCTGCTGCACTGTTGCTGCTGGTGTAGTGGTGCTGCCCGACGCCAATTGCTTGGTGCCAGATGTTTGCTCAGATTCAATTGGCTGCATTTTGAGGTTTTGTAGGTCAAGGTGATGAGGCTAGTTGGCATTACTTGTTTGATGAGTGCACTTCAGGGATGTTGTATGCCTATATGGATGCATCATGTGATTTCACACAGGCTTAATCACTGTTGTTGCATGGCTTGATCACTGTACTCTTTCCTTTGCACAGTATGACTTGCAAATACCAAGCTGCTGAGGCTCAAGTAAACTCTAATCAGGTTATCACACCAGTCGCATTGCCATAAGTCCACACACTGACAGATCAGACTCATCACTTGTGTTGTGAGTCATGTCATGACCTGTAGGTCCAGCTGATCCTGCCAAGATCAAATACGAGGCTGAGTCACCAGATGAAGCTGCTCTGGTCGCTGCCGGCAAGGTGTTCGGCTTCTTCTTCTACAAGCGCACCAACACCACTGTCTTTGTGAGGGAGAGCGAAGGGGGCTTGGTGCAAGAGAGGGAGTACGAGATCCTGAACATCCTGGAGTTTGACAGCACCAGGAAGCGCATGAGTGTGATCTGCCGCACTCCTGAGGGCAAGCTCAAGCTGTACTGCAAGGTGACCATCTTCTACTTGTGTTCTTGCATCTCTCACGTCCTGCTGCTGAAATGTGCTCTCACAGATGCAATCTCAGGGATGCAATACCTGCGGCTGTTTGTACTGATGCTGTAGGCTGTAAGCGATACCAGCATCTATACAAACACCCCTCAGCCTGTCTGTCATGTATCTTGCAAGATGAGTGCGCACTGGTTTGGTCTGTCCTGGTTGTGTCATGTCTTGCTCTGCCTCTGCTTCCTCTGTCTGCTTGCACCTTGTGACGCAAGAGCATAGTGGTTCAGAATGCACCATCTCAGACCATTTAGCGAGTGATAGCCTGTCAGCTGATGCTCATCGGCGAGCCACATTTGACAGATCAGTTGATGCAAGGAATTGGCACCCCTGTGTGCCAATTGTTGCTGATGATGAGACACACTTCATGCGGCGCGTGACAGAACTCAATACATGCAATGTGTAGACACAGTGGTCTGTGAGAACAGCCAGCAATTTTCACCTTTAGGCCCCTTGACAAACCGACATGGCACGTCATCACCACAATCATCATCAGAATGATCATTCCCCAAAGGGCTGCTGTGCCCAGCATATGGTGGAGCTTTCTGATTGGTGCAGGGTGCGGACACGGTGATCTATGAGCGGCTGGCAAACAACAACCCAGTGAACAACAGCATGAAGGGGGTGACCCGGGAGCATATGGAGCAGTATGGGGCTGCTGGCCTGCGCACCCTCTGCCTGGCCTACTGTGAGCTGGACAAGGCAGACTATGATGCGTACGTCTCTGTGACTGCAACCCCACCAGGCGTACTTGCCTGCTGTGAGCTGGACATTGCAGAGCTTGATGCGTGCGTCTCTGTGATTGCAACCCCACCAGGCATGGACAACAGTGGTTTGCCAAAAGCAATGCGCTGTGACTGAAGTCAATGGGGCTGAAACACCACCACTGGTCAACAGATTCTGTCTCAGCTGATTGGTGTGCCATGTTCAGCCTGCACCCGGTTGCAGGCAGGAGCTGTCCTAGCCAAAGGGAAAACACAGATCATGCAATGTGATTCTTTGTGTGTACTGCTCATGCTGCTTTGTGCCTTTACCAGACAAGCAAAGGTCATGCCCCATTTACTCCAACAGGACTCTGGCTCAGACAGTTGTCATGCGTGCAGGTGGCAGCAGAAGTACTTTGAGGCCAAGACAGCCCTGACAGGGCGTGAGGAGAAGCTTGCAGCGGTTGGAGACCTGATAGAGCGAGAGCTGCTGCTGCTGGGCTGCACCGCCATCGAGGACAAGCTGCAATCTGGAGTGCCAGAGGCCATTGAGCGCCTGGCTAATGCCGGCATTAGAATCTGGGTCCTCACTGGAGACAAGCAGGTGCACTTCTGCAGAAGTCGTCACTGTGCTCGTGCTTGCAAGGAGTATAGGAGGGCATTCATTGTACTGGCCTCCAAAATTTGGGGTTCTGATATCGAATTCAAGCAGGTTGATAAGATTATGATACATCTGATCCACTGTGCACATGCACCCGTACTTCATCAATGGCCTGCAACCTTTGTAAAGCGCTGTGATTTCAGTTGGCCCATTTATGACATTGTACATGTGCTTTTGTGCCAACATGCAGCTGGGTCCAGGCATGCATCTTCTCCGCCCATCACTTTATCAATTCACACATCATCTTGTTCCCTCCAGATGGCTCTGCCCCATGAAACTCAGGATATCATGCGTAAGACTCTGTGCCTGGTTCCCTCCCAACCCAGAATCAGGACGAAAGCTTTCCTGTATGCAACAACACAAATGCCTTGACTGAGTGCAGGAGACAGCCATCAACATCGGCTTCGCCTGCAGCCTGCTGCGTAACGACATGACTCAGTACATCATCAGCGCCAACCTGCCGGAGGTGCTGGCCTTAGAGGAGGCCGGTAAGGTGGACGAGGCATATACGCTGGCCCACAGCAAAATTGGGGAGCAACTGCAGGACGCACTGCAGTGCATGGCAGAGGCTAAGGCGGCTGATGGCGGGGACAATGCCCTCATCATCGATGGCAAAGCCCTGCTGCATGCCCTGGCCACTGACCTCAAGGGGCAGTTGCTGCAGGTGGGTCAGGCTGACTCAGCTGCACCCATCTCACTGAGTGCTGCACAAGTGTGTAGGTGTAGTGAATGACAAGCTGATTGTTGTCTCTGCTATGGACCCATCCACAACATCAAGGCATGTATCTTGCATGTGAATGGTCAGCTGTCCCTACCCCTCTGACTGGTTTGCGTGGTCCAGCTGCTGCGGTATACCAGAATGAGCTGATCATCAACCGTTGCATTTGTCATGTCATCAGTCTCAGCTAGAAGTGTAGCCGCCACAGGCATTCAGCCTGAACTGGTCACTGCCAATGTCCAAGCCCTTTGATTGGGCACACGAATACTGTGCATGGGGTGCGGAGACTTACCGAGGTTCAGCGCTGGGTGACCCGTACAGTACACGTGGGTGACTGGGTCATGCTTTGGGTACTGTAGGATGTGATGAGGTGGGTGCTAGCCTGTAGAGAGCCACAACTTGTTTGGTTTTGAGCAAACCGGGCTCTGTCATAGGGCACTCAGAAGGCACTCAGAGTGTTGTTGCAACACCGCTGTGGCCCTGTCAGCCTGCTGTACAGATTGTGAGGAGGTTGGCTGCATGCAGGTTGGGCAGCAGTGCGCGGCTGTGATATGCTGCCGGGTGTCCCCAAAGCAGAAAGCCCTGGTCACTGCTCTGGTGAAAACCACTGGGGATACAACTCTGGGCATTGGGGATGGGGCCAATGATGTGGGCATGATCCAGGAGGCTCACATTGGTCTGCCCAACACGCTGCTCCTTCTTTCATCATCTGCCGTCATTCCTCACCACCTGCTGCCCTTCTTCATCACCCTATTCACCTACCTTCTGCTTCGTTGGCTGCTTGTTCATTCACCGTCCTCCCTTTTTCATCACTCGACATGTTGGCTAACACCAGCTGCTCTGTCTGTGTGTTCCTCGGTCTTCCATGCCATGGCTGCTTGACATGATTGGAGCAGTTGACAAGCCTGGCTGCCAAGTCCTTGTTTACAATGCTGTGCATGCGAGCAACATGCATATCATGTTGCTTTTATTATTGCTTTTATTTATTTGTTTTTACTTAATACACAATAACACTCCAGCATGTGCAAGAGGCCCATACGTTACAAGCAGCACACCAGAGGGCATTGATGGTGCCTTGGGCAAGTGTTGCCTAGATTGGAGCTGCAAGACAGATGCTGCTGCAGCTCTGCTCTGGCAATACATGATGGGTGTCCCCAAATGTGCAGGGGTGGGCATCAGTGGGCAGGAGGGCATGCAGGCTGTGATGAGCAGCGATTTCAGCATCGCCCAATTTAGATTCCTGGAGACGCTGCTACTGGTGCACGGCCGCTGGTCCTATGCCCGCATCACTCGCATGGTCCTCTTCTTCTTCTACAAGAACCTGCTGTTTGGTCTGACCATCTTCTACTTCAACTGCCTGTGCTTCTTCAGCGGCCAGACACTGTACAACGGTGAGCTGCCTGTGAACCGTAATGCACTTGATTGTTCCACTCCATATTATCTGGGTATGACTTGTTGCATGCATAGTTGTGAATGCTGCTGCTTGTTTGTGCTGCTTAGGATGTGTGGTTCAGCAGCAACCTTTGTGTCTTGCTTCAACTGTGTGTTGAGTTGCGTCCTGTAGCTTGAGCAACCCTCAAGCAGGACTGTCAGAAGAGCTATGCAGGGCAGCTGAACACGTACTCCTTGCAGTAACAGCTGTCAGAACAGGGCATTAGGCTACAGCGCTACATGTGGATTACAGTTTTTTATGATGTACACATGATGAGTTTCCGTCACAAAGCTAAGAGGCACGCTCCAGTGCATCTGGACAGACAACCACAAGGTCAACACTGCCAGTGCCGCTGACAACAGAAACGACACTCTGCCAAGGCGTATGTGTCTCCTTTGTATCAGGAGCAGGCTTCCCATTTCAGCACATCTGTTAAGTCTGCATGTTCCCCCCGGTGCGCTTGTCACTGCTTGCAGAGGCCTCTTAACAATAATAATAATAATAATAATAATAATAATAATAATAATAATAATAATAATAATAATAATAAGAGGCCTCTGGATATCCCGGAATCACATTTGCCACCACTTCAAGTATGCTGACAAAGCACCAACCCGTCTGCTGCAGATTTCTACATGTCGCTGTACAATGTGGTGTTTACAGCCCTGACCCCTCTCATTGTGGGCACCATGGACAGTGATGTCAACAGGGAGATGAGCCGCAAGTACCCAGGTCTGCCACCCTGCAATAATCTGTCCTGCCACCCTAAAAGCAGCAGTACATGCTATCAGACCTGCTGCTCATTCAGCATCATGTCATGCGCTTAACCTGCTGAAGTTTCAACTGATGTATGTTCTCCTCCACTTGATTGTTCTCTTCTTTCTCCCTCCCTCCCTCCCGCCCTCCCTGCCCCTCCTTCCCTCCCTCCCATCCCCCCCTCCCTTTCCTTCCTTCCCTCCTTCCTTCTTGTACTTCCGGCAGCTTGCCATCGCTTGCTTCCAAGTCTGAGTCACCTGCTTTGGCTGCCTGCAGGGCTGTACCAGGCAGGCCCACGCAACCGCTACTTCGACCTGAAGGCTGTCACAGGCTGGCTGCTCAACTCAGCCTTCCAGTCAGTGGTGGTCTTTGTGATGGTGATGGGCAGCCTGACCCCCCTGTACGCCGACCGCCACAGTGGGCGCACTGCAGGCCAGTGGCAGACCGGGGCCACCCTCTTTACTGCGGTCATCATCACTGTGCACCTGGAGATCTCCTCCCTCATTGACCACTGGACCTGGCTCCATGCCTTTGCTGTCACCTTCAGCGTCTGTGAGTATTTCATGTGTGTCTATCAAGCAGTCAGCCAGTCAGTCAATCAATCGATCAATTATTCAAGCAACCAATCAATCAGTCAGTCAATCAATCAATTAATTCACCAATCAATCAATCAATCAGTCAGTCAATCAGTATGATCTGTCTGTGGAATTCATCAGAGGAGTCAACAGATAATGACTTGGAAGTCAACATACACTAAGCAGCAGGAGGCTTTCTGCACAGTATATACTTCAGTGTAGCGACTGTCCTGAGCTATCCTGTGTCAGGTGTGAGCGTGCATGCCTACATGCCTTGCAAAATTTGCAATGCACCTCGTGATGGACACCTTTTTCCAGAAAGAACATTGCCTCTGATGGTCACAGCTGCCTGCAACTGCCGTGCATGTTTGTCACATCAGTTGTCAATGCACCTGGCTACATGCTTTCAAGGTACGCAAGCCACTTGACAAACTGGTTGTGCTTTGCTTGCCCAGAGCCCTGCTGCAGACTTTCAGGCCACCATCACTGCACCCTCTTTTTACGCTTTCTACTATTCACATGGAAAGCTCACAAAGTAGGTGCATCTTCACAAAGCAGAGCATGACCATAGCCGCAAAGACGTGGAGTGTTGGGCGCACAGGTTGCTTTCAGATGCACATCATTTGTGTGCTTTTCATATACAGAAGGCATCACACCTGCACACTCAAATCCATGTTTTCTGTGCTATGCAGTCATCTGGTTTGTGTACATGCTGATCTATGGAGTGTTCCCTCAGAACCTGTCCCAGGGCATTTTCCATCTCTTTGAGGAGGTGATGGCCACCAGTCCTGCCTTCTGGCTGCTCATCATCATGGCCCCAGTTGCCTGTGTGCTGCCTGGCTACCTCTGGCGCCAGATCAGATCGTAACTGCTCTGCCCTACGCTTGCTTATGCCCTGCCCTGTTCTAAGCACACATCATCCTGCCCCTGCCCTGCCATGCTAAGGCATGCTTCGTTCAGACATGCATTGCCCTGCTATACACAGCCCATTATGTCCTTATTGCCGCAGCTCCATGCTGTGCCATGTCATGACGCATCACCCTTGCTTTGACGAATGCTCATGCCATGCACTCGTGTGTAGTCATCAGTAGTCACACATAGCCGAAACGCCTTGCTTTGCAATTGACTGCATGCCATGCTGAACTGCGCTGCACTCTCTAACAAAGCTCCCTAGCAGGCTCACACCTTCAAGGCTGAATCATCACGCATCACCTGCCATTGCCTACTGAGCACACACCATCAGTACAATGCCGACATGCTTGTCTGATAACCAGCAATACAAGTGACACCAGCGCATGCTTGCTGACAGGCTGCTCTGGAGAGACAAGACTTGTCCTGCACGTACCTAGCTCATCATGAGCTGGAAAGCGTTTTAATTATTTATTATTATTATTATTATTATTATTATTATTATGCTTGCTGACAGCTCTGCTGTGTTTGTGACAGGCACTTTTGGCCAGATGACAAGCGCATGGTACAGGAGATCATGGTTCGTGTGCAGCGGGGCGAGCTGGCCAGGATGAAGTCGCTGCATGCAAATGCTGGGCCCCTGTCAGACAAGCTCACGCGGCCTTCTCGCCAGCTGGAGCGCCCCAGCTTCATCAATTCAGGTCTGTGCATGCTTTGCCAGCTGTCGCGTCGTGCCTGTGTGTGCAGCCTGGCATGCTGATGTTTTGATGAGCTCTGAAGTGGGAGAGCTTTCAGAGAAGATGCATGTATGAGCGACAGCTTGCAGTGTATGTACTGCTGTGCATGTACTGCTGTGCATGTGCTGTAGGCATGTACTGCAGTGCATGTCTACTGTGCATGTACTGTGGGCATGTTGACTGGAGACGTTTCGTCTTGTATGCCTAACACCACCATAATGCACATTACTGTTGGTTAGACATGTATCAAACTCTGACGGCCAGTGGTAAAGCTTTTTGATGAGGTACTTACTTTGCTATTCACTTCGACATGTCAGCTAGTCGTGTTACCACAATCCACTGCTCAAGCAAGACGATGAAAAAGTATGCAAGAAGTGGCTGGCTGCACACATCAGCTGTACACACAAGCTTGCTAGGTCTGGCATAGCCTTGACAGCTGGCATCCACTGCACCATCACGTTCCAAAAGTGCCTGCTGAACAGCATAGCGCTTTGCACCAGGGCAAGCCAAATGCCTTCATTTGTACGGTGCTATGAGGTGTGCTACAGGGTGCATGCCACTGTGCTTTGCAGCAATACAACAAGTGCCTCTGCAGTGAAGCGCATGATGACCAGTCATGATAGGGGAGTGTTGTATGTGGTATGAGTGGTGTATGTGTGTGGTGTGCAGGGTACGTGCCTCAGGACAAGCCAGGAGCGTCAGGCTACTTCACTCCACGATCCTCAGCGCTGTATGCCAATGACTGCTTTGACCATGCTGACTGTACCTCACGCAATCCAGTCACGTCTCAGCTGAATGGGGAGCTGCATCGCAACCCC
>JAABUP010008819.1_pt1 | contig 12672 bp, 11 predicted proteins | sample 5559201 | NCBI WGS metagenome assembly JAABUP01 (sample SAMN10711887, study PRJNA513373) | rock metagenome | isolation source: Antarctica rocks | place: Antarctica | reverse complement strand
CCCGATGAGCTTGTGAGAATAAGCAGAGGCCTTGGGGGATTTCGATAGATTTGAGAAGATTTAGAGAGTCACGCGACTTTCAACTCACTGGCAGCGAGAACTCGGAAGCGTGGGTGGAAAGGTGGGTGATTGGCAAAAGGGCAGTCATTTCGTCGAGGTCTGATGTGCTTATTGATGAGATCTGAATCGTTGATAGGAGAATGAAGGGACGCTTGTAGTCGGTCAAGGATTTGGAAAGAAATGTGACAATGACCCTGGGCTGGCATTCCGTATACCCGTCTGGCAATGATGGAAGTCTCTTGACTGTCTCCACATGTTTGCTGCACTCCACGAATGTTACTTCTGCGATCAACACCTTCATATTCCTGGTCAGCATGACTGTTGGATGTGTACTATACGTCTACTCTTTTATAAATGCTATTTATATCGACTGTACCTCCCCAAGGAAGATCATGTGCCGGCTTCCGGATCTTGTACGACAAGACGACGACAAATTCCATGCCACAAGCGCTGGCCTCATCTAAAATAATTGCAATACATTCGTATTTCGTGGATATTGAGACAGTGCACCATGGAGCTATCTCTTAATCATACATGTCCTGATAGAGACGAGCGAGAGTCATGGCCTTTTCTAGATATCTTGCCCCTCGAAGTGCGCGAAATGGTTTATAAGTACGTGCTCATGGTCAAGGTCGAGAATAATATGAACAGCCATGAGGTGCGTGTATTCCCACCAATATTCGCTGTACTTGCTGATTCCACATATTCGCAGTATAACTATCATCGAAATCGAAACGACATTTTCGCTGATCACACCTATCGCTTTCACATGTCCGTTCTAAGCCTAAATCACCTAATACAGCTGGAGGCTCGGGAGACTTTCGAGCGCGAATGCCTCTTCGTGTCAGTGATCACTGCGGAAAACTCTATATATAGCAGGCTCAACGAATATGGGCTTCTAGTACTCTCTCAGTACAGTCGATTCCCAAGGACCGCCATGACGCTCTCAATCTCAGCTGCTAACGAGGTTGACAAGTGGTCCGCCGAAGGAGAGTCCCTTGAAAACGGAATACTCTCGAATCACATTATTGCCTGCGAAGATATGCCGACCTTCTATACAAGTGTTCTCAGAATAAGACATTGTCACCCCGAGGGGACCAACGGCGAGACGTTACATATCAGGGTTGATCCTAGTATTCAAGGAGATGGCTCACTTCATCCTGGGTCAAGATTAAGGAGGCTTTTGGACCCCCTCCGACAGTTACATAGCATTGGCCATGTCGATATCCGTGGACTAGAGAATCAATCTTTCCAGGCGGACATCATCAACAACATTTCCGCTCCTCCAGATACCGTGATGACAACAATGGCGAAGACCGTTTCAATCTTTGAACAAGGGGACAAAGCGCGCGGATTCGGAGACTTGCCATTGGCTGTTGTCAAATATAACACTGGCGTCAACATCATTACCCTCGCGAATTCTCATTATAGAAAAGGAAATGGTACAATCGATCATGGTCCAGACGCTGGGCAACCAATGAAATGGTTTGCACCCCAGCCCCCCTGTCTCCATGGAAATTGAACTTCGTATCCAAATTATGGAGTAATATGTTTAGACTTCGAGCATTCTATCTTTGCTGACGCTAAGCTCTGTAGGGCAGTTTCCAACATGAGGCTTCGCCTACAAGTCCGCTTGGCTTCTTGTTACTTGGCTATGGGGAAGCTGAGAATGGCTCGAATCTGGGCCGAGAGAGCGTACGGACCGAGGCGCTCGTATTATATAGGCCGCCGGCCCCGCAAAGAGAAGATTCCCCTTAATGTCGAGTCTGATGGGAGTGTTCAGTCTGCCCTGTATGCCGAGGTCATGCTTATAGCTGCCCGCATTAGCTACGCCAATGATGATGTGTGGGAAGCCGGAAGAGAGATCGACGAAGCTCGAAGGCTTCAACCTCCTCATAGCAAGATCAAGGCCGAGACTGAAGAGATGAGGGTAAAGATTTTGGGGCGTCAGGCAGTGCTCCTTCATAGACGTGAGCAGAGGCGAAAGAGTCAAGATCGTGCCTGTTGGATGGAGGACGAAAAAAGTGAGGGTGAGTACCTTCAACTCTAGTAGCACCGCCTAACACACTGCTCTAATGGGTATAATGGGTATCTTATGGTGCTCTAAGCGTACCATTTAGACACCGTGCTAACAGCTTTTGTTGTAGCCGCAATTCAGGTAGCTTTTGCTCGTACAAACACAGGGGATGAAGCATTCCGTAATGGCAATCTGTACAAGGCCTTATCCAAGTATCATGCTGCTATGGCCAAGATGCAGACAGCACATGGAACACTTCCATCGACCTACAACTTTTTACAAGCACGGGATGGCTTGCCATTTTACGACCCCGTCGATGCGTTTCTGTTAATTAATAGATCGCGCATCGCTCGCACATATCTTCGATTGGCTGCCTATGACGAAGTATGTCGATGGGCAGCTGCTGCAGTCGACACTGAGCCACGATTCCCGAGACCAAAGACAGCATGGGCCAACTTCGCCCGATCATACCATCAAGCAGCCCATTACTGCAAAGCGATAGCATACGAGAAGACGGATAACCTAGACCAGGCCGTCTGGAACATGTGGAAAGCTCTGAAATGCGATCCTGGCGATGGGCATGTTTTCCAAAAACACATGGCGCTACAGAAGGCCCGGGAGGAGGAGAAGTTGAGGCACGAAGCGATTATTGCGATGGCGACGGCGAAGAAGTCGCGAAAGAAGGACAATGGAAAGAGAAGAGCGCAAGAGAAGAGGGCGAAGGGTAGAGGATGTGTCATTGGAGCGGGGATTCTGTAAAGAAGCCAGGTTGTCCGATCTTACTGGTGAACTATGTTGAGATGTAGCGAGGTCTAGAAGCGGAAATCACACTATTAGAGCAAGACGAATGCTCAGCATTCCCCAATCCTATCCCATCGGCAGAACCTCTCCTCGGACTTTCGTTACATTCGAAATAAGCGCGAAGTGTTTCGAGTAGGAGTGAGTATTCCTTCCAAAATCAGCTGGTGTGAATACTTGGTGAAAGCGAGGATGTGATTTTCTTTCTGAGAACTGGTTCAATAAATTTTGATTCGAGAATTTTCTTTGAAATGTTAATGGGCTTGGGAGGTGAACGGGCGAAGGAAGGGACGCTTGTGAATGAGATTGATCGCAGCCTGGAATCCTTTGCCCTCCCTCCCGTTTTCCACGTCCTTTTACCTCTTTCACACTATTCATCGAACTCTCCCTCTCTGTCATCATCGCTCCTTCTACATCTCCTTCTACATATATAAACGCATCATTTCTATTCAAGATCCTCAATGATTTCTTCTACATTACACCCTTTCAACATGGGCTCGTAACACACAAAGAATATTACGAATTATCCTATCCTTCGACCCTTACCTCAAGAAGCAGAAGGCTTGATCTTCATGGCCATGAGCAAAAAGATTCAATATGGTCGAGGAGACGGCTGAAGAATCGTGATTCTCTCTATTCTGTCACGCCTTTCAAGGTATCAAGCTGTTGCTGCATATACTTCCCAACCGAAGCTCGTTCTTTCCGCTGCGATTCTCCCTCGTGTATGGACTATGTCTTAGAAGGAATGCTCTTGACCATGAACAATGCTCAAGTAAGCAGGGTTAGAGGGATTTCTGCTGCATTTCACATCTTTTCTGATGACTTTTGATGTCCGGCGAGTGGGTGGTCCTCAATCTGATCTTTAGCCTTTCACTATCATTCGTGATTCAATCGTCAAAGTAAAACCGTGGGAGGGCCGCAACATCTAATGACACTATTCTTTCTTCCACTCTTGAGATCTCTGCTGTGCGGATTGCACGAATACGGACATAGCCCAGTCTACAAGTGCTTCTCAGTCGAACATATGAAAGACCATCTGACCATGGGTCCAATTCCTATGGGTTCAGGAATCAGGCAACTATAACTCTCCTCACATCTCATGTTCTCCTTGACTCGTCGAATTTTCTCACCTGTATCCTTTGCTCTCCGTTATTTTGGAGCATTGCTCCAAGAATATTGATTTATTCTTTCCATCATGCCGGGTCTTTTCCATTGGAGACTGGTAAGACAGCCATCGTTCGAGTGAGAACTTTGATTGCTGCCAATAATCGTTTCAAAATGGTCCTCGTTGATAAATTCCCAGAGATGTTTTACCAGGCGGGCACCGGAATCAAAGCATGTTCTCTGCGCTGCGGCAGAACGAACCTCCAAGCCCGAACCACGATCTGACCAATCTGTTGCAGAAAAAGAGCACTCATCAGAACTCGTATCCAGGACGGCATTCCACGAAACTTAGTTTTTCCTGAAGCTCTGAATAAGAGAAAGGCCGAGCCGCGTGAATAGGTAGGCACAGACGCATTCGAGCAAGAATTAAAGAAGCGCAATGATGCCTTTAATGTCGAATACATCATATTGGAAGAAAAAGCATACCAAATTCTTCTTCATCTTTTCATCCCTCTACCTTCCATCCCCCGACTCTACCCACATCAACCCCGTCAAGATCCTATTCAATCCAAATTTCGATTGTGACAGTACTGGAGCCAATCGAGTCAGAAATTCTGAGCTGGCGGACGCACTCAAGGAGAATCCTTGGAGGTATAGTCAAGGGACTGCAGCGAGCCACCCTCCAGGGGAGCTTCGGGCAAGTCCTCCACTACTCTCACCCCTATAAACAACAGCACAAAGGAGCAGTCTATGAAGCACGACTAAATCTTCATGATTTCGTTCTCATGGGCCTAAAAAGAAGTTTACATCGAAGCCATTACATGCTTCACGTTCGCCCCCTTTTGCCAAGCACAGCATCTCACGCACAGCACCATTACCCGCAAAGGCTTAAGGCTGCTGGCGTACATCTGAAGAAGTCACAGAACCAGCGCCTCGAAACATTGGAGTCGTTGTTGAATTAAGACTCCAGTCTTCTCACCAATCAGACTTCTTCTACATTGCAAATTACAGACATTGCCCCCATGACAAAGAGAAGGATGAAGAAGTCGTTCGAATTAGATTCGATAAGACTTTGCAAAAACATGTCAGAATATTGGACTGCCTCCGCTTGTTGAAAGTCCTATTGATTGCGCTTCCTATTGAGTCGTTCATCGGATTGCCCTCAAGATTTTCTTTGTGAAATTCGTTCTCTAGCGAAGTGCTCGGCCCTCTAGTTTTTCAAGAGTCTCCAAGATTCGCAAATGTTGCCCAATCGTAGAGAAGGCAGAATGTATGGTATTTGAGATTTGATGACATAACTCAGAGATCTAATATGAACATCCCATCTCTAATTCGACAGAACGTTGCCCCTTTCCTATCACCCTGGGTCGATTCTTCTTTGCTTAGACATCAAAGTTCAGGAAAACCCTATTTCTAAGGAAACAGCGAAGATTCTCGCGGACTTACTCAATCTCAGATGCTACCTCAGGGGCTGCGATGAGAACTATGAGGTGATCGAGTTGAGATCGGAAAGGGATTCTAGAGAAGACGCGGGTAGGGATAGAGACTATACAAGACCCTTGATTCGAGCTGTTCTTTCCGGAGTGACGCTGCCTGCCAGTTGTGAGTGGACTGAGTGAAGATTGTCAGATGACAATGAAATTTCTATAGGCTTGGTGTTGACGCATGCCTCGGAGAAAGTTGATGGACTTACGTTTGCGAAAATATCATAACTTTCCTTTACTACTTACCAAATGGTCCGAGGAATTCGCTTCCTTTTCTTACTCAAAATCCATGTTCTGCTTTAATGGTCTCGGATCACTTGGTTTCTTTTCTTCAAAAGCTCAAAGAACAGTAAGGATCTGCCTAAGACCACATGAGCCTGTCGCCTGTTCGACCGCTTATTTCCAAATGCATCATGATCGGAAGCGATCAACTGTCGTGACTTGTGAGATGTGCCATTGAGATCGAACTCAACCTAATTAGAGATCCGATCTCCAGATTGCGCTGAAAAGAGGATTGGAATGAGCCCAGTAATTATGGACTTGTTTGAAATTCTCCTCATTCCACCCGTGAAAGCGATTTGATGACTGTCATGCTTCTTCAAAAATCTACAAACAAGTGGCTATCTTAACTATATGCATAAACATCCACTGCGTCATTGGATCCTAGTGAGATGATTCAGGACACGTCAACTCTTCGTGTTTGATATCTTTGATAAAGTAATACCAAGACATCCGATAAGGCAGTTTCCCTGCACTGTCTATCGCTCAATGATCTTAGATGAGGGCCATTCAAGAAGTTTCAGAGATCATCATCTTTCATAGACCTTGATATTGAGCTACATACGATTGAGCCACATACGTAGCAACGCAAGTTTTAGTGATGACACCTTCGCCTTCAATTAAATACTTTCGTGTTCTATGCTGGTATACTTTGGAACTTCACGACCCTTCGCCTTGACCAGCTTTCTTCCCCTCCATCCCAAATCGACTTTTCTACGCCTTGCAGGCGTCTATGCTCGCCTTCAGTCCATCCTCATGCTTTGGCCCGGTCATATGTACAATTCCATTGAACTTGAGAAACTCTATGGAATTCCAACATTCAAATGAATAAGATTGTTCTTTCGGCATGCTCGCTTGTCTCAACGTTTCCTTCGACATGATAAGAAGGAGACTGTCATCATCCCGAAAGACATTCTGATTGGTGAACGGATTCTCAGAGGCAATCTCGCACATCAATGACTTGTTGCTGCAATCTAAGTGGAGAATCCTTGCATATATCATTTTCGGTTCAAAGTACCATACTCTCCAAAAGGACGATATCAATTAATTTCCTAATTGTATGGACTCTCCATAAAGTCCTTCGAAATAAAGTCTAGATCCGAATTCATCCCACGTCGATCGACTTGCCCTCATGATTAAACATCGACCATAATGTCCGACAATATCAATGAAGAAGCGAGGCCCCAACTCTATCGGCATTACATCCTCTTTACTGACCTCTATCCAAGCAGCAGAATATGGCCGAGTACCGCTCACCAACTCATGAGGGGTGAGTCGAGTCATCGTTACATGAGAACCCCGCTTCGATGCCAGAATCTAATCATCCAAGTAGAACAAACTCCCCTGTCGTGACGGAGTCTGTTCACGAGAACGAAAAATCCCCCAAGTGGCCCCTCCCTACCCCCTTAGCCAAGTATCAGAATTGACTTCCGCTTACAGGGATGCCACCGATCCCTCTCAAATCCTTTCAACGTCGGTCGACATTGCGCCCCACCCAAGCAATGTCTCTGGTCAGGCAGGATCAGACGATCAATTGAATTTCACATCCATTAGAGAGGTTTAGCATACTTTTTCAACGCACTTTTTCAACGCACAATTTACCCTTGGTCAGCCCTACACCATACCCGATTGGGCAATATATCGCCCCGCAACCATAATTGCCTGTTTCGTTAAATCTACACACCTTTCTTCTCACCATCGTCTTAATACTCCACCCTCGCTAGTTATAGCTATATAGATAGATAGGGATATAATTATCTTCACCCTCACGCTCTTATAAGTCTAAATCTAGACTTCTAAGTCGGGTCGGGGGTCAGGTTAGGCTCGAACCCCCGGAACCTAACCCGGGGCCTAACCCCGGGGTATAGATAATTGTCGCAATCTTTAACCACCTTATGAACCACCCTATGAATCAACCACCTTATGAACCACCTCATCAATTAACCACCTAATCAACCACCTTATCAATTAACCACCTCATTAATCAACCACCTCATCAATCAACCACCTCATCAATCAACCACCTCATCAATCAACCACCTCATCAATCAACCACCTCATCAATCAACCACCTCATCAATCAACCACCTCATCAATCAACCACCTCATCAATCAACCACCTCATCAATCAACCACCTTATTAATCAACTACCTCATTAATTAATAAGGTGGTTTATAAGGTGGTTGATTAATGAGGTCGTTCATAAAGTGGTTAAAGATTGCGACAATTATCTATGCCCCGGGGTTAGGCCCCGGGTTAGGTTCCGGGGGTTAGAGCCTAACCTGACCCCCGACCCGACTTAGAAGTCTATTAAACCACCTTATTAATTGATGAGGTGGTTGATTAATGAGGTGTTTGATTGATAAGGTAGTTGATTAATGAGGTGGTTGATTGATGAGGTGGTTAATTAATAAGGTAGTTGATTAATAAGGTGGTTGATTAATAAGGTGGTTAATTGATGAGGTCGTTCATAAGGTGGTTGATTTATAGGGTGGTTCATAAGGTGGTTAAAGATTGCGACAATTATCTATGCCCCCGGGTAGGCCCCGGGGTCGGGTTGTGTTAATTTAGGGGGCTATTACTCTATCTAGGGGTTGGAATAAGCAATAACGCTACGGTTCAGCTACGGCCTAATCGGGAAGGTGGGCGTTTGAAAGCGTCTTTCACGAGTTGAAAGACGTTTTCAAACCGATGTAGAACGACTAAAATGGCTCCTACTTAATAAGGAAGGTGGGTTGTAAAAGTACGTTGAAAAAGTATGCTAAACCTCTCTATTCATGAAAGTACACGTAGTCAGGCTGGCGACCTGGACTGTGGGGTTTAACTCAGTATGGTGTGGAGATCCGTTGACTCCTCAATTCAATGGGTGGAATGGGAATGGGCAGGGCGAGCATTTGGAGGTTATGCAATTAAAGAACTAGACAAATGGGTGAACGACACAATTGGCAGACGTTCCAGATATTCAGGCACGAGTACATCCAACTCATTCATGCGGGATTTAGGATCGAAAATTCCAGCCTCCGCGTCTCAGAATGTCTGCAAGCGTGTTACTTGGCTGTAATCTAAGCTGATATCCCGAGCAACGTCCAGCCGGCATTCAAGGCTGCCCTTAGTGACTTACGTATCAACCAAATGCGGTCCTGCCGTATGTGAGCTCTGGGTGCCAACCATCTATACGACCAGACCCTGCAGTGGCAAAGAGCCAACAAAATGACTAGGATCATTCCGGTTCAGTACCGCTTATCCGCTAATACATCGAGATCTACTATTCGATCGGTGGCTCATTGTACCCACGACCGACAGATATTCGAAAAGCGGAACCGCTAACTTTCAGAAAAGAGGACAGATCTTCAACGCAAAATGCACGAATTATCAACTTGGAGTAAACGCAATGTACTGGGCCTTTGTGACCAGGGAATTCAAGGACAGCCTGATACGAGAGATCGATTAAATAAGACCACGAGTCTATCTCTACACATGAATTAGAGGCCCAGCGACTGTGCTCGAGTCAACGGCCCCGAGGACTTCGAAAACGGCCTCGTTTGGAAAGACAAGGTCTACCGAGGAAGAACATCTGCTTGAATATTACTTACAAGGGATGACTATTAGAATTTTCTTGCATCGAGAGACTTCCCATTTCCCATCTGTCATTCATAGCATCCACCTTTTAGGTGTTGATTGTTCCAGTCCGCGAACTCAAGCAACATGCCCTTTTGTTACTCCCTTCCGGTTATTAGTACCTATTCCTCGTAATCCGCTATAAAACCGGTAATAACGGGGTAATATTTCCGGATCCGACCGTCGGCGTATATAATAATATCTGTGGGAAATGATGAATTAGCACTGACGCAAATACTTCCAGAGGCTTACTCAAAACAATATCTTTGAATGACAGATCTCACAGCATAAGAGACTTCAGACAAAGAAGTCCTGTATGAGGATTCGGGAAAAGAGTTCGATATTGCTTGGAGCAATTCTTGGCTCGCGACTGAAACTTGACTTACGCTTGCGTTTGGAGAGGGCCATTGCTAAATATTTGTGTAATGATGAATCGTCATTGCCTTAGTAGCCATAACTCTCAAGCCTCTTAGAATTCCTCTTCCTCCTTGCTGTATCCATCAGCCTGCCACGTGAGACACTACATTCCATAGTCTTTAAAATGCATAGACGCCTTCTCATTGGTTGTCCCTTCATGAGTGCTCTCAAGGGCTCATTTCCAAAGTCTCCTTCAACTTTCAGACATTCTTTCATAAATGACTCACATTTCTCGTGAGTGAGACTTTTGTTCGTTGCCGAGATAAATGGAGATACTTCTCTAAGCATGCGCGGTCTTCCTGCGTGACTACCCCAGCCGCAAAACGGATGCCACGCCGTGGGATCATGACATCAAACCAATGGGAAATCTCGAACTCCTAAGCAAAACTTTTGTCAAACACCGCCACCATGATTTCGAAAAGCTGGGATTTTCCTCCATGTATCAGTATATACCAAGTCTAGGTGTCGATGTGGGCATATGACTTTCCGATATGGACGCCACGAGGTTCAGTCATTCTTACCAAGGATTAGTCTTGATTCGTTTTCTAAAACCCATGTTTTCCACGAGACACACACTCATCAGGTGCAATTAATGCGAAGAAATAAGTCAAACAGAACCCAACGATTGTGACCATTCACAGGGCTCCGGAAATGGGTTTTGCAGAGAACAGGCTGTGTGAGTGAAGTCTGTGTAACAATTGAATATGGACTGAATTCAAGACATCTCGGCTCAAATCTATTCTATTCAAGCCAGTGTGAGTGCGGTCGTAGCTTTCTCGAGACGGAGGCCTATGGTCGTTGACACCCCTGCAAGAAATTTTGCTATCACATTCTCTGCGAAAATTTTCATTGTCAAAGGACTTGTGATTACACTGGTCATCTCTGCTCAGCATTTTCTGCAAACCAAATTCTACTAGAAGGTCATTGAACCCCCCGCGTCCCATTACTCCGTCTCAGATGTTTTGTACCTATCATGCTCAGTTGGAATTCCTATGTCATTGGCGTAATTGATAAGGATCCTGTTACCAATAAATCGGGTTGGGACAATGTTGATCATTATGCTGTTTTATTGAGTCCTCTAATCTGACGACTCAACATTTTCTTCCGATAGGGTTTGTTGGTGTCTGGTAGCTTTAGAATCCATTGTTAGTACATGGTCTCATTCGATTCAATATTAGATATTACTCCCAATCCAGAGTGATGTCACATTCGCAATTTCTTCCGCGAAAAACCAAGAATTCAAATTGTCTCCTTTCGTTTTTCTTTGAATTCCAGCGCAAGGACAATAATTGATAAATTTGAATAAGAACATTCTCGTCTCGTTACTCGTTTGTTACCGACTTGAGATCTCAGCCAAGCCTTGAAAGTTGTCTGTGACTCCCGTACCCCGATTTATCCATACAGTCGAAAGCCGAGAACGCTTTTTGCTCAGGGTTCCACCAAGATACCTAACACCAATGGAGACCCGGAAAAATTTAAGCGAAAATGTTTTGGTCTCAATGTTCGGGCATGGGGATGGACAATGGAAGAATTGAGTGGAGAGAAAACCAGAAAGGAGCTTGAACCTCGTCTCACCCGATTAGCGTGTCAAGCGTTTGAGATCCGTCTAGAGACCTGCCTGGCTCCGTCACAAAAGGGGAGATCTGGCAAAGAATGGAGAGAACTTGTTTGGGCGAATCGGCGCTGTTGCCCGGTATCTGACCGTTTGACGTACCTCGAAAAGTTTCGGTGGCTTGTATGCCCGACCTGGCTCATCAGTAACGCTCAGACTGCTATGACTAGTACAGCTTTTAGGTGGAGATCTGGAGGCTTCAGCGCTCTGGAGGGAAGGTTCGGGGACAGCTGGGCAGTATTACACTGGATGTTTTTCTACCTTTACACTGCTCGATCAAGCATTTAGGGCACTGGATAACAGATCTGGAGAGGAGTACTGCCAAGTAGTGATATGGACTGCCAGGACCTGATGCGCTCCTTCCACCGCTTAAAGGCACTAATGGAAGCACGGACGATGCGGTCAGACACGGGCATTGATGTCGTCCCTACTGGGAAAATATCTTTCTCCTCTTCTCCCTCGACACCTTCCCCTTCTCTGCCCCCCCCCATCGCCAAGGTCGCCGCCTCAGTAGTAGGAGGAGGTGCAACAGCAACATGAAAGCCGTTGGCAGTCGGCTCGAAGACAGGGATTTCACAGGGGTGAAAGATAGGGCAAGCGTACACTATGAATGCTAAACAGATTCCAGGACGACCTGATATTAGTAGAGACGAGTACGAACTGAAAAGATGCCCTTCAGGCCTAAAATAAGAAGAGTAAGAAGCTGGGGGACCTGCAATATGACCAGATGGAAGAGCTATGGGGCAAATATGCCCGTCCTGGTGACTACGCCCCTGGAGCAAGCTCAGCACTAGCCGCGAACGAACTCGCCTTTACAGGCTCTATTTGGAGGCGAATGACATCCAGATCAGCCTACTGAGCGCAACGATAACCGAAGATCCTGTGCCCGACTACGCATCTAGGACATGCCTCTGGCTAACCCAAGAACCATCTCTTGATGAACTCACGCCACAACGTCGAGGGACTTCTGGCGTGGATCGCCAGCTTGAATCAATCTTTCAAGAAGTTTTTTGACCGGAGATGAGCTTTCTGCGCTTCTTTGATCACAGTTTTCAATTCTCAAGACGAGATCTCAGCCTGACTCCAGGCACAATGAGAAGAACAATGATCTTCAAGAACTTCTCACCTCCACTGACGAAGACCATATGTTATATATGGGGCAACAGATCATCCTCGATGTCCTCGTCCTCTGTGCCTTCTCTAAGGCCGTGGATCTCAGGATTGCAGAACAAGTTGTTATAGGTCTAGAGACCGATATACGGGATTGCATCAAAAGAGCACA
>JAABUP010008817.1_pt1 | contig 12673 bp, 9 predicted proteins | sample 5559201 | NCBI WGS metagenome assembly JAABUP01 (sample SAMN10711887, study PRJNA513373) | rock metagenome | isolation source: Antarctica rocks | place: Antarctica | reverse complement strand
GGCTGATGATCTCGGCCGGGAAGCGGTGTCCTTTGTACAGCGACGGCGCGACAGGCGTCTCCATGAACCCTCCCTCTCTGTAACCTCCCTATCTTACGGCACTGCTCCGCTAACTTGACAGTGCCACGCCGCGGCCCGCGGCGGGGTAGCCGCCGACGAGCCCGCCGACGAGCCCGCCTACGAGCGTGTCGCGGCTGCCTGGTCGGTCGAGCCGCCCGCGAAAGGGGTCACCCCGCGCGCGTTCTGGATCTGCCAGATCACATCGCCGGGGATCGCCGCCGACGAGCGCCGGTTGATCGCGTACAGGGCTGCGGGGTCGAGCTTGGGCGCGCGGTCCGCGGTCAGCAGCCCGTTGGTCTCCTGCCCGGTGTCGGTGAGCTGTGTGTAGCAGAAGCCCGCGATGGCCGGGCTGTCCAGGACCGCGTCGAGGAGCTCGCGGTACTTGGCGAGATAGGCGTCGCGGCTCGTCACCGTGGCGTAGCCGAACCAGGCCTCCTCCTCCGCCGGCCGCAGGCTGATGCCGCCGAACTCGGTCAACATGATGGGCTCGCCCGCGCGGCGGTAGCCCGGTAGCGTCACGGAGCGGTAGTGCGGCTGCACCTCGCGCAGGGTGCGCTCCATCGCCTCGGGGCTGCCGTAGCGCTCGCGCAGGGTTTTGCCCTCGAAGGCGTAGTCGTGCACGCCGAAGATGTCGCCGACGATGTGCTCCCAGCCGTCGTTGCCGATGGCCGGGCGCGTGGGGTCGAGCGCCTTGGTCAAGTAGTAGAGGCCCTGCACGAAGTAGCGCTGCGCAGGGTCGCGCGCCAGGTTGGGCACGCCCCAGCTCTCGTTGAGGGGCACCCAGGCCACGATGCAGGGGTGGTTGTAGTCGCGATCGAGCACCTCGAGCCACTCGCGCGTGAGGCGCTCCGCCGCCGTCGCCGAGAACACGTAGGCGTTGGCCATCTCGCCCCAGACGAGCAGGCCCAGCTTGTCGCACCAGTACAGGAAGCGCGGGTCCTCGACCTTCTGGTGGATGCGCACGCCGTTGAAGCCGAGATCCTTGGCCAGCTCGACCTCGCGGCGCATGGCGTCGACGCCGGGGGCGGCCAGGTGCGACTGGGGCCAGTAGCCCTGCTCCAGGGCCAGGCGCAGGTAGTAGGGGCGGCCGTTGAGCACGAAGCGCCCATCGGCGACGCCGACCGAGCGCAGCCCCACGTAGCTGCCCACCTCGTCCACGACCCCACCGCCGCCGTCGCCGCGCAGGACGGTCACGGTCGCCTCCACGAGGTTGGGATAGCGCGGCGACCACAGGACCTTCTCGCCGCTCATGCGCATGGCCCCCGGATCGAGCGCGATGTCGCGCTGCACCTCGGCCCCTTGCACCACGTAGGTGTCGTCGGCCAGCAGCGCCCCGTGGAGGCGCAGCCGCACGCGCAGCCGCAGATAGTGCCCCTCCCCTCCCCCCGCTTCGCCCTCCGCCCCGACCGGCGCGTCCTCCCGCACCAGGGTCGCGGCGAGGCCGAGCAGGCCGCGGTCGAGGTCGGGGGTCCAGCGCAGGCGCGCGACGCGCGTGGCCGGCACGGGCTCGAGCCAGACAGGCTGCCAGATGCCGGTGGTGCGATGGTACCAGATGCGGTGCGGCTCCTCCTCCCAGTCCTGCTTGCCGCGGGGCTGGGCCAGGTCCGCCGGCGCGTCCTCGGCCCGGATCACGACCACCTGCTCGCCATCGTCGCGCAGCGCCGCCGTGATGTCCGCGCTGAAAGGGGTCTGCCCGCCCTCGTGCGCGGCGACGAGCCGCCCGTTGACCCAGACGCTGGCCCGGTAGTCGACCGCGCCGCAGTGCAGCAGCAGGCGCTCCCCCGCGCCGGCGCGGGCGTCGGAGAAGGTGCGGCGATACCACACGACGGGGTGGAAGGCGGTGTCGCCGATGCCGCTCGCGGGCGACTCGGGGGGGAAGGGCACGCGGATGGTGCGCGCGTAGGGGTCGGCGCGCTCCATCCATCGCTCGTCGAGGCCGCGCCCCGCGTCATCGTGCGCGAATCCCCAGTCGCCGCCGAGGTCGACCCAGCGCGGGCGGGTCAACTGCGGGCGCGGGTAACCGTCGGTTATATCCTCCGGCACGTGGTATCCTCCTACCCCTTGAGGCCGCTCATCGTGAGGCCTTCCACGATGCGGCGTTGGAAAATGAAATAGAAAAGGAGGATGGGGACCGACCCGAGCACGCCACCGGCCATGCCCACACCCGGCCCGGGCGTGCCGTAGTACTCCTGGTTGAGCAGGGAGAGGCCGACGGGCAGCGTGTACGTCTGCGGGTCGGAGAGGGCGATGAGCGGCCAGAACACGTCGTTCCACACGCCCAGGAAGGTCACGACGGCCACGGCCACGAGCGCCGAGGTCGAGTTGGGCAGGATGATGCGCCACAACACCCCGAGCTTGCTGGCGCCGTCGACAATGGCCGCCTCCTCCAGCTCGCGCGGGAACGACTGGAAGAACTGGCGCAGCAGGAACGTGCCGAAGACGCTGGCCAGCGGGGGCAGGATGATGGCCCAATACGTGTTGAGCAGGTGCGCGCTGCGGAACATCAGGTAGATGGGCAGCAACGTGGCCTGGAAGGGGATCATCAGCGTCGACAGGCACATGTAGAAGAGGACGTTGCGCCCGGGGAAGCGCAGCCGCGTGAAGCCATAGGCCGTGATCGTGGAAAGCGCCAGGACCAGCAGCGTGGCGGTCCCGGTGATGATGATCGAATTGAGGTACCAACGGCCGATCATGACGTCCGGCGCGTTGAGGATGTACTTGTAGTTCTCGAGCGACCACATGCGCGGCCACGGCAGCAAGGGCCACTGGTCGATCAGCGCCTCGGGCGTGAACGACATCGAGACCATGTAGGCGAGGGGCAGGAGCACCATCGCGCACACCACGATCGCGAGGGCCCAACTGAGCAGGTGGCCCGGCCGTGGCGCGTGGCGCGCCCGCGCCCGCGCCCCCGTGCGGGTCGACTCCGTCGTCGTCGTCATCGCGCGTGCCATGTTAATACACCTCCGATCCGCGGCCCAGCACCCCGAATTGGACGGCCGTGATGAGCCCCATGATCAGCGCCAGGGTGATCGCGATCGCGGCGCCGTAGCCATACTGGAAGTGGCGCCACACCGTGTCGTACAAGAACATCAGGATCGTGCGCGACGAGTCGCCGGGCCCGCCGCCCGTGATGAAGGCCGGCTGGCCGAAGACCTGGAACTGCGCAATGATCTGCGTGACCAGCACGAAGAGGAGCGTGGGCCGCAACAAGGGCAACGTGATCGACCGGAAGGCGCGCCACGCGCCCGCGCCGTCGATGCTGGCCGCCTCGTACAACGTGGCGTCGATGTTGAGCAGGCCGGCCAGTAGGATGATCATGGGGATGCCGAAGTTCCACCAGACCGTCGCCAGTGAGAGGGAGGGGATGGCCCACCCGGCGTCCGACGTCCACGGGAGCTTGCCGATCCCCACGAGGCCCACCAGGAAGTTGAGGGCGCCCGCATCCGGGGCCAGGAGCCACTGCCAGATGATGGCCGTGATGGCCACCGAGAGGATGGCGGGGGCGAAAAGGATGGTCCGCAGGACGGTCTGCCCACGCACGATCCGGCGCAGCAGCAGCGCGGCGCCGAGCGCCACCAGCGTGACGCCGATGACGGTCAGGACGACGAATTCGATCGTGTTGGTCAGGACGGTGATCCACAGCGGATCGTTGGTCCACAGGTCCGTATAGTTCTTCAGGCCGATGAACGGCGGATTGGTGTCGAAGATTTTGCGGTCGAAGAAGCTCATGTACAACGTGTAGAGGAGCGGGCCGCCGGCCAGGACGAGGAACGCGATAAGGTAGGGCGCCACGAACAGGTAATTAGGTAAGACCCGCCACCACGCCCCTTGTTGCCGCCGCCGGCTCGAGGCGCCCGGCCGCGCCATCGGCGCCGCCTTCACAGACATGGTGTTCCTCCCTCGATTGGTTCGATTGGTGCTGTTCTGGCGATCTCATCCATGGTTGGCGTAGGTGTGGTGTGGATGCCGCACAGGCAGGAGCGTCGAGCGTGAGGACTTCCTCGTCGAGCGACACGCCAGGCCCGTCGACGGGCCGTGGCCGGCGGCCGGGGGGGGGGTACACCCCCCCCCCGGCCGCCGGCCACGGCGGCGCGTCCCATGATGCGCCGCCGTGGCCGGCCGTCTAGGCGCGAGACAGCGCCCGCGACACGACGGACTGCGCCGCGCTGATGGCGCCGTCGACGCTCTTGGTGCCGTTCAAGAGCGCCGTGAACTGCGGGTCGTACCCGTCCTGCACGTCGAAGAACACCTTGCTCGGCTGCTCGATGCGGCCGATCTCGGCGAGCTCGGGCGCGTAGGTGCTCTGCGGGAACAGCCGCGTCACCTGCTGGCTCTTGCGCTGGGACGTGCGCGCCGGGATGTGCCCCGCGCCCGTGGTCCAGGCCACGCCCTGGCTGGAGAGGTAGCGCATGAAGGTATAGACGGCGTCCTTCTTCTCGCTGGGCAGGCTGGCCGGCGCGGCGATGACGTGGCCCGACATCCAGGCCACCCGGTTGGGGCCGAAGCGGGGCATGAAGACGGACCGGACGCCCACGTTCTTGTGCGCCGGGAACCAGTTGCGCATCCAGTCGCCGTCGGGGACCATCGCGACCTGGTTCTTGGAGTAGGCGCTGTCCCACACGCCGATGGTGCCGTAGGCCGCCGGCTTATTGACGGCGTGATACTTGAAGATCAGGTCGTGCCAGTAGGTGAACGCTTCGCGCACCTGCGGCGTGTTGAACGTGGCCGTCTTGCCGTTAGGGCTCAGCGTGTTGCCGCCGAAGCTCCAGATCGTCTCGAGCAGGGTGGGGAGCTCCCAGCTCGAGGCGAGGCCGTAGACCTTCACCTTGCTGCCGTTGAAGTTCTTGCTCAGCCCGTTGTTGCCGCTGCTATCGATAGTCAGCTTGCGCGCCCACTGCATCAGCTCCTCGCCGCTGCCCGGCGAGCGCAGCGGCAGGCCGGCCACCTGCAGCAGCTTGGGGTTGAGATAGAAGCCCCAGCCGTGCATGTCGAGCGGCATGCCGTAGACGTGGCCGGCGTACTTGACGTACTGCATCGGTTGCGCGGCGAAGTCGCTCTCGGGCAGGCTGGGGCCGAACAGGTCGTCGATCTTGGCGAAGAGGCCGTTGGCCTGAAAATACAGCATCTCCTGCACGTGCGTCGTGAACACCTCGGGCGCGGTCCCGCCCGTCAGGGCCGGCAGCAGCTTGCTGTAGAACTGCGGCCAGGTGCCGATGATCTGCATCTTCACGGTGATGTTGGGGTGTGCCTGGTTGAACTGCTTGACGATGGCCTGCATCGTCTGGCCGTCGGGGCCGGCGAGGCCGGTCAGGAAGTTGAGCGTCGTGCTGGCGCGCGAGCTGCTGGCCAGGACCGTGGGCGCCCCCGCGATCTGGCCCAGGGCCCCGGCGGCGGCGATGCCGGCGGCAACCTTGCCGCCGGTCTTGATGAGGTCGCGTCGCGAGATGGGTGTGTGCGTCTTCGCGTCTTCCACGTGATGCCTCCAGAGAAAAACTTACTAGCGATAAAAGCGACGGTCGGTCCGGTCATCGTCCCGACGTCCGGGCCTCCGCGCCGTCCGTCAGGCGCGCCGGACCCTTGTCCGGCCTCGGTCGTCGGGCGTCGGGCGGCGCGTCGAGTCTTATTCACCCCCTCCCATCCGCCATGGCGGGCTCCGCCGCGCCCGCCCGACCAGCGCGGGCGATGGGGCGCGATGCGCTGTCGGCGCGCGGGAAGGCTGCCCTCGCCGCGCGGGCGGGCCCGCCAGTACTCTCCCGGATAACGAGCGTGAAGGGCGGTTCGACAAGCTCGGGCGGACCCGTCCGCGTGCCGTCGATGCGCCCGAGTAGCAGGCGCACGGCCTGCCGCCCGATCTCCGCCTTGTCGGGCGAGACCGTGGTCAGCGCGGGGGTCGCGTAGGCCCCCTCCTCGATGTCGTCGAAGCCGACGACGGCGACGTCGTCCGGCGCCAGGCGGCCGGCCTCGTGCAGCGCGCGGATCGCGCCCATGGCCAGCAGGTCGTTGAAGCAGAACACGGCGTCCGGCGGCCGGTCCAGGGACAGCAGGTGACGCATGGCGCGCGCGCCGTGGGATCGGTGCAGCTCGGGCGCCGGGATCATCAGGCGCGGGTCGGGGCACAGGCCGGCCCCCTCGATCGCTTCGGTGAAGCCGCGCAGGCGAAAGCGCGTCGCCTCGGCGGCGACCCGCGCCTGCAAGCCAATCGCCGCGATGCGTCGCCGCCCCAATTGGAGCAAATGGGTCGTGGCCGCGCGGGCCGCCGCCACGTTGTCGATCACCACGTGGTCGCGCGGGGCGCCCATGAGGTGCTCGCCCAGGAGGACGATGGGTATGCCAGCGCGCCGCGGCTCCAGGTCCTCGGCGCGCAGGGCCAGCGGGCTCATGATCACGCCGTCGACCAAGTGCGGGCGCAGCCCGCTCGCCACGAGCATCTCGGCGGCGCGCACCCCCCCCGTGTGCTCGAGGACGGTCGTGTAGGACCGCGCCGCGGCCGCTTCGTACACGCTGTGCCCGATGTCCGAGAAGTACGTGTTGCCCAAGTCGGGGATGGCCAGCATGAGCACACCGCCGCGCGCCTTGCGCAGATGGCGCGCCGACAGGTTCGGCTGGTACCCGAGCGCGTCGATGGCGCGCCGGACGCGCTCGCGCGTCTCGCCCGTCACGTGAGGGTAGTCGTTGACGACGTTCGACACGGTCTTGATAGAGACCCCTGCCCGCGCCGCCACATCCTTGAGCGTCGATCCCATCGCCGCCCCGCCCCCCTCGCGCCCCGCCTACCGTCCCGGCCGCAGCGGGCCTACAACGTTGTAATCGGTGTGAACATAGAGTAGCACGATCTTTACAACGTTGTCAAGAGGCGCGCCGAACGACTCAGGATTTGTGAAAAAGTCGGCGTGCGCCCCTGGGACCGTCGGCTGCCAGCCGGCATTCCGTTGCGGGCGAGCGTTTCGCCACTAGCTGGCGCCCTGACTGCATCCGCAGGCCGGCTGGCAGCCGGCGGTCCCAGGGGGCACGACACGTCCGTGTGCCAAAACGCGGCGCGCACTCGACACACCTTTGGGGCGACGCAAGATTGTGCCGGCGGATGCCGTTAGCCGCCTCCGCCACGCGTCAGGGGGAGGCAATTGTCAGGCGCAGCGCGAGCGGCGCCGGGACCCGGCCGACGGCATCCCCGTAGAGTGTGAGCCCGCCCGGCCGCGCGACGGGGACGGCGAGCCGCAGGGTGACGGCGCCCCCCGCCCGATGCAGCGCCGCGGCCGCCGCCGCGAGCCGCGCGTCGCCCGCCGGCAGCGCGACCGAGACCACGTACCCGTACTCGCCCCAATGATAGTTGTCGAGCAGCGACAGGATGCCCCGCGCGTCGGACGGGTCGTCGGGCAGCGCGCGGCTACCCACGGATACCCCGTCCAACGACACGTCGAGCCGCGACGGCCGCGGCCGGTCGTCGGTCTGCGGCGCGGACTCGTCCAGGGCCGACGTGCGCTGTTGGGCGCCGGCCTCGCCCGTGAAGAGGAGGCCAACGAGCCGCCCCCGCCGCAGGAGGGTCGTCGCCGTCGCGGGCACGGTCAAGGTGTAGTCGAGATAGCCGCTGCCGCCGCCCCAGGCGGCCTGCCCCCCCTGCGCGCGGACCGGCCCCGTCCCCGAAAAGGCGCCGCGGGCGAACCCTCCCGGCTCGAACGTCCACGTCAGCGTCGTCCGGCCGCCCGCCGACGACACGGCGAGGCCGGGCGCGACGCGCGGGGCCACGACGAGGGCGACCGCGTTGCGCGCCAGCACCCGCGGGCGCCCGCCCCGCGCGCCCGCCGTTTCCAGCCACACGGCCACGTCGCCCGCGAAGGCTACGCCCGGGGCGCGCACGACCACGGTGGCCAGCCGCGCGAGCGGGTCGCGCCCGATCGTCACCGCGCGCGCCGAAACGGGCCCAGCCCGCCATGCGCCCGACCCGTCGTAGCCGGCCACGCGCCAGCGCAGCGTCGCGCGCGCCCCGGCGGCGACCGTCCCCGGCGCGAAGTGGCTGAAGCTGACGGGGACGGGGATCGACTGGCCCGGGTCGGCGCGGGTGATGGGCGGGCGGTCGATGGCGAGGTAGTCGGCCGCGTTCACCGTGCGCGGCGTGTCCGTGTCGGCGAAAGACGGGTAGAGTCCCGGCGGCGCGTAGCCGAAGCGGCGGGGGACGCGGTCGTAGCGCATCAGCCCGTTGTGCTCCCACTCCACGTCGGAGTACTGCGTGTAGATGTAGCCGGCGACGTAGGGGTGCAGGCGCAGGTCGTTGGTCAGCCAGCGGAACGGCGCCGCGTTGTCGCGGAAGCCGTCGGGCCGCTCGTCGTCCTTGTTCGGCCAGTCGCCGGTCCATGGCCCCGCCGCGTACTCGCTCATCAGCAGGGGTTGATCGGTGTTGTACGTATAGGGCGGGACGAAGCCGTCGTGGTTGCCGCTGATGCAGCCACACCCCGCCGACGACCCTCGGTAGAGCTGGTCGTAGAGCCGATCCAGGAAGACGCGCCAACTGCCGAAGTCGGCCAGGTACTCGTGCACGTCGAAGATGTCGGTGCGCGTGTGCGACCAGCCGGACTGGTCGACGACGAGGCGCGTGGGGTCGCGCCGCTTCACGTCGGCGTAGACGCCCGCCAGCCAACGGGCGCGGTCTTGGGCGGCGCGCAGGTCGCCGACGCCCCACTCCTCGTTCAGGAGGCCCCAAATGATCGTCGCCGGGTGGTTGTAGTCGCGGTCCATCATGCCGCGCAGCGTATCCGTCCAGCGCGCCACCGACGCCGGCGTGTAGGCGTTGCCGTCCTCGGCAAAGTCCGGCGGCTCCTCCCAGATGAGCAGGCCCAGCCGGTCGGCCCAATAGAGCAGCCGCGGGTCCGGGACCTTGATGTGGATGCGCAGCAGGTTGAGGCCCAGGCGCTTGGCGCGCAGCACCTCATCGCGCAGGAAGGCGTCGCTGGGCACGGTGTAGATCCCCGCGGGGTTGAAGTCCTGGTCGAGCGCGCCCATGATGTAGACGGGTCGGCCGTTCAGGGACACGTAGGGGTAACGCTGCCCGCCCACGGCGACCTGGCCGACCGAGACGGTGCGCAGGCCCACATACGTGTGCACGGTGTCCGGCGGCGAGGACGAAGCGCCGCCGGGCCCGGTGGGCGCGAGTGTGAGGGTCAGGCCGTAGAGGTTCGGGTGATCCGTGTCCCACAGCAACGGATGCGGGACCGCCAGGTCCGCCGCGACCGACCGGGCGGCGCCCGGCACGGCGACCTGCCGCGTCAGGACGGGCCGCCCCGCCAGGTCGGCGAGCGCGAGGGTCAGCCGGGCGGCGCGCAAGCGGGCACTCCCGAGGGCCACCGCGACATGCACACTCGCCCGCGTCCCCGCGATGACCGGCGTCGCGCGCACGGAAGCGATTGACGCCGCCCCGGCCGCCTCCAGCCACACGCTCTGCCACAGGCCGCCGGAGCGGCTGTACCAGAAGCCGCCCTGCTTGCCGTGCGGATACCCCGTCAGGTTCGCCGGCTGCGTCACCTCGACGACGAGCGTGTTGTCGGGGCCGGGCCGCCGCAGCAGGCCTGTTATGTCTAGCTGGAAGGGCAGGTAGCCGCCCTCGTGGGCGCCGGCGAGGCGGCCGTTGACCCACACCCGCGCCGACCGCTCGGCCGCTCCGACATGCAGCACGACGCGGTCGCCGCGCGGGAACGAGCCGGGGACGCGGAAGCCCCGGGCATACCACACCGTGCCCTGGTACGCGGCGAGCGGGCCGTTGACCACGGTCGGCGAGGTCTCTTTGCCACGACCGAAAGCGGCGAGGCTCTGCCACGGGAAAGGTACGACGATGCGGCCGGCCAAGCGGTGAGGCGCGCCCGACGCGCCGTCCAGGAACCACCGCCCGGCCTCGCCCACCCCATCGGGGTCGAGGTCGAAGCGCCACACCCCGTTCAGGCTGAGCCAGTGGTCGCGGGCAAAGTCGGGCCGCGGGTACTCCGGCCGGGGGATCGCGCCGGCCCCTGCCCCGTCGACGCCGGCGGGGAGCGGGGGCACGGCCACCTGTGGCCGCGCGGCGCCCGGTCGGCCAACCAGGGCGACGCCCGGCGCCAGGAGCGCGACCACCGCGACCAGGGCCGGCCACAACCCGACCTGTCGCCGGCCGTGACGACCCCACGGTCGCCACGACGGGGATCGGAACAATCTCCCCACCACTCGTCAGGCCACGCCGGGGGGACGTTGGCCGTCCCACTCCTCAACGGGGGCGGCGTGCCAGTACCAGTCGGGGCCCAGCCGCGGGCGCCCGGGCAGGGTCTGCCGACCGTTCGCCCACCGCAGCGTGGGCCAGGCGCCCGCATCGACCCGGGCCCAAGGAAACAGCCGCCGTACCACGCAGCGACACAAGTCCTCCGGCGGCCGGAGCTCCGGGCCGCCCAGGCCGCGTGCGATATCGTCGGCGTGGACGAGCATCTCGTCGCAGCCCATGGCCACGAAGCCCGCGGGGTCCGCCATACCGCAGACGTGGTACGCCCGCGCCTCGGGCGGACTGCCGCGGACCACCAGCGCCAGGACCGCCGCCATGGCCTCCATGGCGTCGAGCAGGGTGCGCGGGCCGATCTCCCCCTCCCGCGGCACGGCGCTCAGGCGGAACGGGAGGGGTCCTGGCGAGCGGACGGCGAGGCGGGCGCCGTATCCGCCGAGCGCGGAAACGACGTGTGCCAGCGTGTCCTCGCAGCTCATCTCGAGCTCCGCCGCGAGGGCACTCCAGTCCCGGTCGAGCAGCGGGCGCAGCGCCTCGCCGCAGACGCGCGCGGCGAGGCGCAGATCCTCGCCGGACAGTGGGGCTGGCGCGGGCGGGCCGCTCACGGCGCGGGCTCGCTCGCCGTGGTGGGGCCGCGCACGCTCGCCGCGTCGCCCTTCCAGGTGACCGGGTCGATGCGCAGGTTGCGCACCGCCGACGGGTCGCCGGCGCCGGAGCTGCTGCTCCAGGCGTGGTAGACAAGCCACCAGCCGCCGTGCGGCCCCTGCACGAGCGAGCCGCCCCCGGGGCCCGTCACGCCTGTCGCGTCGAAAAGGATCGGGTTGCAGCCGCACTTCTTGAACGGGCCCAGCGGCGATGCGGACGTCGCGTAGCCCATGCCGTAATCGTGCGCGTAGTCGTTGCCCGAGTAGAACAGGTCGTACAGGCGCCCGTGCTTGACCACGAACGGCCCCTCGATCGTCGTGTAGGAGGCACCGTGCTCCCAGAGTTGGCTGACGTGGAGGAGATCCTTGGGCGCGCCATCAGTGTGCAGCAGGTCGGGGCGCAGGCGTACCACCGAGATGATGTGGACGGGGTTGTCCTGCTTGTAGTAGAGATAGGCCTTGCCGTCGGCGTCCACGAACGGCTGGGGGTCGATGAGGCCCGCCGTCTCGGGCTGGCCGCAGCCGATGATGGCCCGGTGCGTGAACGGGCCGGTCGGGCGCGTCGCCGTCGCCACGGCGACGCAGTGGCGATGCAGGTTGGGGTCGGAGTTCGTCAGCGTCGCGCTCTGGCCCAAGTAGAACATGTAGTACGTGCCCTTGTAGGAGATGACATCGGGCGCCCACCAATCGCCGTAGCCCCACGTCGGGCTGCTCGGCATGGCGTCGGCGACATAACGCCAATGCACGAGGTCGCGCGAGTGCAGGATCGGGAAGAGGTGATCGAGCGGCTCCCAGCCTGTCGTCGTGCTGTAGGCGTAGTAGTCGGCGCCCACCTTGAGCACGTCGGGTTCGGGGAAATCGCGGGCGAACACCGGGTTGCGGTAGGTCGGCTCCGCGGCGACGAGGCGTGGCGCCACGGCCCGTGGCGCGGTAGACCGCGACGGGCGCGACCCGGCGCACGCCGCCGTGCCAACGAGCGCGACGCACAGCGTCGCCAGCAGGGCGAGGGGGCGGACCCCCTGGGACCGCCGGCTTCCAGCCGGCACGTCATTGCGGGCGGGCGGGTCGATGGTGGCTAGCCCGGCTGTAGCGACCGGGGTCGGCTGGAAGCCGGCGGTCCCAGGGGGCGCCGCGCGAAGCGGCACGGCGACGTGATCTATCAATGTCACTATCCTTTGACCCCACTGGACACCGACGAGCCGATGAAATAGCGCTGCAGCAGCAGGAAGATGACCACGACGGGGAGCGCGGCGATGGCGGAAAACGCCATCAGCCCCGCGTAGGCCTGTCGCTAAGATCCTGACGAAAACCTCCAACGTCCCAGATAACTAGGACATATAGCAGTCCTACCAATGCCTTACCCACCCCTGGCCGCGCGCCTGTAAAATGGGGGTAAGACCCATGTAACCGTAGTTATATGGGACCTCGGGACGTTTTGTCAAAAGCGGGTGCGTGGCTACCGTTAAGAGGGGACACGCTGCCTAAGTGGTCCATCCGCCAAGTCCACGCGCGTTTTCTGGACGCCTATGACTGCCTTGTACGGGCGGCGCGACGCCTGTGTGATCGGCAAGCGGGCCACCTAAATGTGTAGCCCACTTGCCGGATGGACCACTAAGGGACGCGGAAATAGCTACGCATCCCACAAACCTCCGGGGACAGAGAGGATGTCGACAAACCACTTGTCCAAGTGGCACAGCCGCGTGACCTGCGCTTCGACAGCGGCCATGGCCTCTTTGGT
>JAABUP010008816.1_pt1 | contig 12674 bp, 11 predicted proteins | sample 5559201 | NCBI WGS metagenome assembly JAABUP01 (sample SAMN10711887, study PRJNA513373) | rock metagenome | isolation source: Antarctica rocks | place: Antarctica | reverse complement strand
ATATGGTCGCTGACACGAACGCCGGCCGGAAGGCCGGCAGGAACACCCGCCATCACTGTCCACCCCAGAAAACCTAACCAGCAATATGGGGACTCCAAACACTTAAATGAACCGTATTGCGGCTAGGACCGTCGCCCGGTTGGAAAGCTGCAACAAGTCGTCCGGGAGGGCAAAATGGGCGATCCGCTGCCCGGCGGGATCGCCGTGGCCGGTTGTCGCGGCGGGCGGCCCTGGCGTCTTGGCGAGCGCTTGTCCGCGGGCCGGCGGTGCCACCCGCCCGGCCGCATGGGTCCGCGCGACCCGCCAACGTGGAAGCAGCCGGTGAAACCAGCGTTCAACAGTCGCGCGCTCTGCCCCAGCCATACTGTCCTGCCTACCAAAAGCCGTGTGTCCAGGCTGGCCGCCATTTTGGCAACTTGCCCTACGAAGGAAAGCCTAGTGGGACCAGTGCGGCCAGTCCCGTCATATTTGGTTTGGTATTGAAATGGAATGGCCATGACGCCATGGCGGGGCAGGAGCGGGCTGGCGCAAGCACTCAGGCAGTGAGCCGGGCCAGCCGGTCGAACTCCGCCACGTCCAGCGTCTCCGCACGGCGCTCCGGCGCGATGCCGGCGCGTTCCAGCAGCGCCTCGCCGCCCAGGGCACGCAGCGAGCCGCGCAGCATCTTGCGCCGCTGGCCAAACGCCGCCGCGGTCAGCCGTTCCATGGCGGCGAACAGGGCCGCAGGGGGCTGCGTCGCATGGGGCACGAGGCCCACGACAGCCGACCACACCTTTGGCGGCGGCACGAACGCGGCCGGCGGCAAGCGCATCAGCAGCGCCACCCGGCAGGTCCACTGCGCCAGCACCGACAGCCGTCCGTAGGCCGGCGTGTCCGGGGCGGCGGCGATGCGCTCGGCCACCTCCAACTGGAACATCAGCGTCATGCGCTCCCACGCCGCCGCCTGTCCCAGCCAGCCGACCAGCAGGGGGGTCGCGACGTTGTACGGCAGGTTGGCGACGATCTGCCGGGGCGCCGGCGCCAACGCCGCAAGGTCGGTCCGCGTCGCATCCGCCGCCAGCACGCGCAGCCGGCCAGGGTATGCCGCCTCCAACTCCGCCAGTGCCTCGATGGCGCGGGCGTCGACCTCGACCGCCAGCACGCTCGCGGCCTGGGTGTCCAGCAGCGCGCGGGTCAGGCCGCCGGGACCAGGGCCGACCTCGACGACGTGCCGGCCCCCAAGGTCGCCGGCCTGCCGGGCAATCCGCCCCGTGAGGTTCGCGTCCAGCAGGAAATGCTGGCCCAGCTTCTTGCGCGCCCCGAGTCCATGGCGCGCGATGACGTCGCGCAACGGTAGAAGGGGGCGCAGCGGCAGAAGGGGGTGCAACGGCAGGAGGGCGCGCGACGGTGGGAGGGGCGGAAGCGGCAAGAGACTCAGGCGCTACACCCGCTCGTCCATTACGGCCCGGCGGCGCAGGTCCCGCTGCAACTGCCGGGAGGTCAGCTCCACCCGCTCCTGCAGCAGCCGCTCGCTCACCTCCTCCTTGGTTGGCGCCGCGGCGGCCCTCGCCTCGCGCGAGCACACCATCACGACGGCCGCGCCCTCGGTGGCGATGACGGGCTTGCTCGGCACCCCGACCGCCAGCCCGGCCAACAGGGTGCGCAGCGGCGCGGACCCTACCGTCTCCAGCCTCACCTCGCCGGGGTCCGACGGGCGCACGGTCCCGGCACGCTGGTTCGCCTCCTCCATGTCCTTGCAGTTCTTTGCGCTGCGGGTGACAGCCTGCGCCTGCTCCACGGCCTTGCGCTGCTGGTCGGTCGGGGCGGCCGGGTTCAGCGCGCCGACGAAGGGGAAGAACACCTGGCGGATGCTCATCGCGGTCGACTGGTCGCGGCCGATCTCGCGCTTGGCGCGCAGCGTGACGATGCTGATGCCGCCTGGCACCTCGACCGGGTTGCTGATCGCCCCCGGCGGCATCTCCCGTACTACGTTGGCGATCTCCGGATCCAGTTGGCTCGCCCGCACCCAGCCGAGGTCGCCGCCTTGCAGCGCCGTCTGGCTCTGGCTGAACTGCGCCGCCACCACGGCGAACGGCGCGCCGGCCCGAAGCTGCGCGATCACGGCGTCGGCAAAGCGGCGCGCGTCGGCGGACTTGCCGGGGTCGTCGACGGAGATGAAGATTTCGGCCACGCGGAACTCGGGGCGGCCGATCTGGTCCTTGAAGATGCGCACCTGCTCGGCCACGTCGGCGTCCGTCACCTCGGCCTTAGCGCCAAGCTCCTGCCGCAGCACGCGGGTCCAGCCCAACTGCACGCGGACCTGGTCGATCAGGGTGCGGAGCGCCACGCCCTGTCCGCGCAGGCTGCCGCCGAGCGCCCCCTTCGGCATGCCGTTGCGCTGCTCGATCTCCTCGATGGCGGTGGCGATTTCGCGGTCGCTCACATTGATGCGGCGGCGCTGTACTTCCTGCAGGCGCAGGCGCTCGTCCACGAGCTGCTTTGCCACCTGCGGGCGCAGCCGGGCCAGCACTTCGGGCGTCACCGGCAGGCCGGTGCTGAGCGCGAACAGCTTGCCGCGGTTGGTGACGTCCCCGGTCGTGATGACGTCGCCGTTCACGACGGCGACGATCTGACCGCCGCTGCCGTCGGGCGCTCCCTCGGGGGCGGTCGGCAATGGTGGCAGGGTCGCCGGCCGGCGAGGCTGCGCCCCGGCGGCATCGGACAGCAACAGGCCGGGCACCAGGAGCAGCGCGAGCCATAGCGGGGGTCGATTGGGCATTGGGGGTCCTACAACGATGCTAGATGCGGTTCAGGCCAACCTGGCCGACCGTCTTGAAGGTCACTTGGAACAAGACCGTTGTGGCGCCGTTGTCGCCGTTCAACGAGGTGAAGCGCCGGTTGTAGCTCACGTCGAAGGCGAAGCACTCGTCCTCATAGGTGGCGTGCAGCCCGGCGCTGCTCAGCTTCGACAGGTTCAGGTCCCGCCGCGCATAGACCGATCCCCGGTACTTGTCGAACTGCGTGCTGGCCGACACAGTTGCCTCGTTCCTGTGCTGGAAATAGCTCGCGGGGACCGTCGCCTGGTCATACAGGAAATACGGGTTGACCGCCGAGTAGATGTAGCCTGCCGACACCCGCAGCAGCGGCGTTCCCGCCGTGCCGATCGCGTCCGCGAACCGTATGTTCCCCTTCTTGGGGTCAATCCGCGTCCGCCCCGTGAGGTCGAACCACGGCCCCGGCGCCACCGTCGTGCGCGTCACGATGTCGGACGCCCGGTTCTCCAGGCCCGAGCCGACCGGGAACGTGTCGTCCTTGTGGCTGCGGAAGCTCTCGCCCACCAGCCCGTCCACGGAGGCGTCGCCCACCGTCCAGTTCAGGTGCAGCGCCACGTTGGCCCGCACGCCGCCCTCCAGCCGGTCGATGCCGGGAAAACGGTTCAGGCTGAACAGGTTCTGGTCGGTGAACTCGAAGTCGAGGCTGTCCTCGTTGGGGATGTGCTGGTTGCGCCCGCTGCCGGTGTTCGGGCCCGCGATGAGCTGCACCCGCGGCTCGATCACCTGCGACCCCCAGCCCTCCCGCACCAGCGGCCAGCGGGCGTTGAACGCGACCTGCGGCTGGGCCCGCGCTGTTTCCGTGCTGTTCGCCCCGGCGAAGTTCGGGTTCTGGTTCAGGCTCGCGGCATTGTAGGCGGCGGTGTCGGCCTGCAACGTGAGGCCGTACACCTCGCCGAACGCTCCGGAGAATGGGCGCTCCCACCTGAGCGTCACCCCGGCCCGCTGGGTGTTGGTGCCGACCTGCCGCAGCACGTTGAAGTTCTGCGTGTCGAACGACAGCCGCCCGCCCAGCGCGTCCGGCTCGCCGAAGAAGCTGTATTCGTAGCGCGGCAGCACGTAGGGCAGCCGGCTCTGCTGCACGCTGGCCACCAATCCCTGGTAGGCGATGCTGTCGAGCTTGGTGTACGCCCCGGTGCCGAACCCCTCGATGTAGGCCCGGCTGGTTAGCACGTCCGCCCGGTTGTTGACCCGGTAGTCCCGCAAATATTTCGCATCGGTGGCCCGGTCGACGTCAAAGCCGTAGCGCCAAGTGTCGTCGTAGGAGAACCGCCCACTGGCGAAGACGTCAGCTCCGATATGGTGCAGGTCCTCGCCGACCGAGGCGTTCACGTCCAGCGTCCCGTCGTTGAAGCGGCGGCGGTACTGGCCGTTGAGGTTGCCATACTGCTGGCTGCTGAACGTGGGCGCGATCGTCGCGTCCGACACCTCGTCGATCGCCCAAAAATACGGCACGGCCAGGAACGCGCCGATGTTCTTTGACTGGCCGAATGCCGGCACCAGGAAGCCGCTGGCGCGCCGCACCGACGGGTCCGCATGCCAGAAATACGGGAAGTACGCGACCGGCAGGCCATAGATGTCGAGCACGACATCCCGGTACTCGATCTTTTTGTTCTGCCCGTCCTGCACGGCGGAGCGGGCGCGGAGCTGCCACAACGGCGGTTTGCTCGGGTCCTTGGCGCACAGGTTGCAGGTGGAGTACACGGCGCGCGACATCTCGTTGATCGTGCCCTCGGTCCGCCGGGCGCCGTTCGCCACCAGCTTGCCGTTTTCCGCCAGGATCGCCCGCATGCCCTTCAGCACGCCGTCGCGCAATCCTTCGGTCAGCTCGGCATAGTCGCTGAACAGCACCTGGCCGTCCGGCTGCACCATTACGACGTTGCCGCTGGCGGCGGCGACATTGGTGTTGCGGTCGAACACGATCTTGTCGGCCCGCAGCACGTTGTCGTTTTGCCAAGCCTCGACGTTGCCGGTCGCCGAGACGATGGCGTTGTCACGGTCGTATTCCACGTGGTCGGCGGTGAACGTCACCGGGTCGGTTCGCGTCAACGGTTGTGGCGCCACCGTGGGCCGTGCCCGGCGCACCCCGCTGAACTGCGCCCGCGCTGCGTCGGACCCGGCCATTACGCCGGTGGCCGCAAGCCCCAGCAGGATGAACCGGCGCATCAGGAGGAGGTGAGGGCGACGAGCATCACGCATCTATACAGCCCTGCGCCCGCCGACAAAAGCCGTGCTCAAACGGATGGCGCTCGCGTGTTCCTCAGATGCATCAACGAGATTTCGTGGTAGGGAGGGGCATGACCGCGCTCACGCCTATAGAATCCGAGTTTGCCACGACCGAAGAGGCGGAGGCATATGACCACTGGTTTCGCGCCAAGGTGAAGTCTGCCATGGCGGATGGTGGGGCAAAACTCCCCCACGATGAGGCAATGGCAAAAGTTCGGGATTTGATCGAGAGCAAGCGACGTGCTGCGGCTAGTCTGGAGCGCTAAGGCTCTAGGCGATCTGTTCGGGACCATCGACTTTGTTGCGGAGTGAAACCTTAGCGCTGCTGAACGCTTGCAAGACGCTATCGAACAAACGGCGGAGCGGCTTCCCGCTCACCCGTATCTCTTCCGACCGGGCCGGGTTGCAGGCACCTGTGAGGCGATTGTTCATCCCAACTACATCCTCGCCTATCGAGTAGGCGACGAGGTAGTTGAGATTTTGGCAGTTGTGCATTCACGCCAACAGTATCCCTAGTGCGTCCCTGGACAGTCCGGCCTGGACGACAAAAAACGATTTGCCTTCTCAGCCGCAACCTAAGCGCCCTCCCCGCCGTTGCTAGCCCCTTGGCGGATGGAGCGAAACATGAACCAGCGTTGGCCCGGGCACCTTTGGATCGTGCGGCATGGCGAGAGCGCCGGCAATGTCGCGCGAGAGGCGGCAGTCGTCGCGGGACAGGCCCGCATCGACCTCGATATCCGCGACGTGGACGTGCCGCTCAGCCCGCGTGGCGAGCGGCAGGCGGACGCGCTCGGCCGCTGGTTCGCCGACCTGTCGCCCGAGCAGCAGCCGCATGTGGTGCTCGTCTCGCCCTACCTGCGCGCCCGCGACACGGCGGCGCGGGTCCACGCCCAGGGCGGCACCCCGGTTGCTCCCAAGCGGTTCGGGGTGGACGAGCGGCTGCGCGAAAAGGAGTTCGGCGTGCTCGATCTGCTGACCCGCATGGGCATCGAGACCGAGTTCCCCGACCAGGCCCGCTTCCGCACCCTGCTCGGCAAGTTCTACCACCGGCCGCCCGGCGGCGAGAGCTGGTGCGACGTCATCCTGCGGCTGCGCAGCTTGCTCGACACCATCCACCTGCACCATGAGGGCCAGCGCGTGCTCATCGTGGCGCACCAGGTCGTCGTGCTCTGCCTGCGCTATCTGCTGGAGGGCATGGACGAAGCGGAAATCCTCAGGGTGGACCGGGAGGGCGACGTGGCGAACTGCGGCATCACCGAGTACACCGCCGGCCCATCGGGGCTGCGCCTCGTGCGCTACAACTTCACCGTTCCCATGGAGCGCGAGGGCGAGACGGTAACGGCAGCGCCGGACAGTCCGGTGGCCGCACGATGACGCGCTCCATTGATGCTGACCTGCTCCGCACGATCCCGTTGCCGCCGCCGGGCGAAGACAAGGACAAGCGTGGCCGTGTGCTGGTCGCCGGCGGCAACCGTGCCGTGCCCGGCGCCGCCTTGCTCGCCGCCGAGGCGGCGCTGCGGGCCGGCGCCGGCAAGCTGCAAGTTGCGACAGGCCGCAGCATAGCGCCTGGCTTGGCTCTGCTCCTGCCCGAGGCGCTGGTGATGGGCCTGTCCGAAACGGAGGCCGGCGATCTCGGCCCCGAGGCGACAGAAGCCTTGGCGAAGACGGCGAAGCGGACGGATGCGCTGCTGCTCGGCCCCGGCATGATGGACACGGAGGCGGCGATGGCCTTGGTCAAGGGCGTGCTGGCGCTGCTCGACCCGGTGGAGGGGCCGGCCCTCGTGCTGGATGCCGGGGCGCTGTGCGGCCATGCTGCGCTGCGTGAGGCGCTGCGCCCGCACGCTGGCCGTGCCGTGCTCACGCCCCATGCGGGCGAGATGGCGACCGTGCTGGACATCGAGCGCGCGGAGGTCGAGGACGACCCGCTCGCCACGGGCCGCCGGGCGGCGGCGCTGTTGCAGCAGGTGGTCGTGATGAAGGGGGCGCAGACGCATGTTATCAGCCCGGAGGGCGAGGCGTGGCTTTATGCGGGCGACTGTGCCGGGCTGGCGACCAGCGGGTCCGGCGACGTGCTGGCTGGCATCGTGACCGGACTGCTTGCCCGCGGCGCACCGCCGGTTCAGGCGGCGTGTTGGGCCGTATGGCTGCACGGCGAGGCAGGTGCGCAACTGGCGCGGCGCATTGGCCCGATTGGTTTCCTGGCGCGGGAGTTGGCGGCGGAGGTGCCGGGGCTGATGGCGGGGATGGGTGGCGCGTAATGTAGTGGTAGACCCAACTAAGCTTCGGACTGCCGATTACCGGATGTTTAACGCTTTGGCAAATTTCTCTTGCAAATCATACGGGAAACCCGTATTCGCTGACTATGCACTCAGTCGTCGAGACATCGATTTTCTCGCGACGGTGTGACGCACTTTTAGGGTTGGAGGACCGAGCAGCGCTAATTGACGCGCTGGCTAACAATCCTATGGCGGGTAATCTGGTTCCCGGCTTGGGCGGTATTCGCAAGCTGCGGTTCGCACCGTCTGGGCGCGGCAAGTCTGGGGCATTTCGGGTCATCTACTACTTTGCAGCGATCAACCGGCCCATTTTAGCGTTGTTGATTTATGGAAAAAGTGAACAGGAGAATATTACGCCCAGGCAGCGCGATGCTTTGTTATCGTTGATTGCGGCGGATAAAGCCGAGCGGCGCGCTGAGTAGAACCAAGGAGGGTTCGCAACATGAAGGTCAAAGAACTATCTCAAGGTGCCAATGCTAGCCTGGGCGACGAGTTGGTGGCATCCCTCACGGAAGGGATGGCGATTCTGCGTGGCGAACTACCGCCTGCGCGTCTTCATCCGGCACCGGTTGCCGTGAACGTGCGCGCAATTCGCAAACGGCTCGGCCTCACTCAGTCCGAGTTTGCTCGGCAATTTGGGTTCGGTCTCGCTACGGTGAGGGATTGGGAGCAAGGGCGCTACCAACCAGACCAGGCGGCGCGGTCTTACTTGCTCGTCATCGAGCGCGAGCCAGAGGTCGTGGCAAGGGCGTTGCAGGCTGCGGCGGCTTGACCGTTAATCTCGCTGGCAGGCTATGAGCGTAGGCGCTGGATTTGCGTTTGAACAGTGGCAGAAATGATTGATACAGAAAGCCTATAATCTGCGGACACCTGTAAGTTCTGCAGAGTGCAGATATGGGAGTGAAGCCACGGCTAAACCATGTTGCAGCCTTCAGTTGTGGACTGAGGCTGCACTTGGTTAGTTCAACGCCTGGGCGACCGGAGAAGCTGACTATTACATTATCGACCTGCACTCAAAGAAGTTTATCTACCATACTTGGGGCTTGCACTTGAACGATCCTTTGTTCGATTCCGCTTTCTAGGAGTTCCAAGACCGTGTGGCCGACATCGGCCGATCATTAACAATCCTGGGAACGCGCCTACGATGTCGAACAATGATCAAGTGTCTACCCATCCTCCAAATGCAGCAACAACGCCACCGCCAGCATCAGCCCCGCCCCCGCCGGCGCCCAAGCCGCAAGCTCAGCCGGCAGCGCCCCAGACTGGCCGAACTCCTCCGCCACCTTGCTCACCACGAACAGCGCGAACCCGGCCGCGACGCCGCTGCCGATCATCTGCGCCACCCCGCCTCGCCGGGTCGCCCGCATGCTGAACCCCGCCGAAACCAGCGCCATCGTCCCCGCCAACAACGGCAGCGCCAGCAAGGCCTGGAAATGCAGCCGGTGCCGTATCGCCGAGAACCCGGACCGCTCAAGCAGCCCAATAAAGTCCGGCAGCGCCCAAACAGACAGGGTATCCGGGCTGGCAAAGCTCTCCTGCACCCGGTTGACCGTCAGGTCCGTCGCCAGCCGCGTCGTCCCGATCGACTCCGGCAGGCGGTCCGCCACCATCCGCTGAGCCCCCTCCAACGTCCAGAACCCGGCGCCCAGCGTCGCCCGTTTGCTCTCGACCCGGCTCAGCAGCCGGTCGTTGCCATCCAGCCGGAACACGCTGACATCAAGCGCCACCAGATCCTTCCGCTTCAGGGTCACGGAGCGCGCGTGCAGGATCGCGACGCCCGCCGGGTCCAGCTCCCGGTCGGACTGGCGCAGCCACAACTGCCCGCCTTGCAGCGCCAGCGGCCCGCCATTGGTGCGCAGATAGATATTGTCCAGCGCCTCCGCCCGCGCCAGCATGATCGACGACAGTGGGCTGATGCCCCCGGTCGCAATCGCCCCCAGCAGCGTGGCGCAGGCCAGCGGCGCCGCCAGGAACTGCCATGCCGACACCCCGGACGCCCGCGCCACGATCAGCTCGCTGCTGCGCGTTAGCCGCCAGAACGCCAGGATGCCGCCCAGCAACACCCCGAACGGCAAAATTTGGATCGACAGGAACGGCAGCCGCAGCAGCGCAATCTCGGTGACCAGGCCGAACGTCGCATCCGGCTTGGACGCCGAGCGCCGCAGCAGCTCGATGAAGTCGAACAGCCACACGACCCCGGCCAGCGCCGCGATCATGCCGAGCACGGCCAACAGGAACTGCCGGGCGATATACACCGAGAGCGTAACGGCCACCGCGCGGTCCTATCAGGTCACGGCTTGGTTCAAGCCAGTCGCCGTCGCATGCCTTGCCGCCCGGCCATGACCTGCGGACCCAGCAGCAGCCAGCCGCAGACGGCGCCCGGCAGGATGGCATGAAGCCAGATCAGCGGGACCAGCTCCGCCCGCCGCGACGCGAGGTTGGCGATCGCCAGCCCCAGCGCTAGCAGCGCCACCACGCCGAGCACCGCCGCCAACGGCCGCAGCACGTTGCCATGACGCTGGAATGCCCCGGTCAGCACCGACAGCAGCGCCACCAGCGCGAAGCTCATTGCCGTCAACGGCGCCGACAGCCGCCGGTGCGCCTCCACCAGGAACTTGGCCGCGTCGCGCGGCGCAACAGTGGCGTCCGGGTGCGTCAGCTCACCCAATGACATCTCGGTGGAGTCCCGGTAGCGCTGCTCCGTCCCCTTGCTGTTGCTGGTCAGGTCGACCGTGTTCTCGGCGAAGGTCAGCACGTTCAGCCGCCCGCTGGTCCGGTCGATCTCCTGCCGGCTGCCGGATTGCAGCAGCACGCGCGGGCCGTTCGCGCCGTTCATCAGCCGTCCGCGCTCGGCCAGGATCGTGGCCCGGCTGTTTTTCTGGCGCTCGTCCTCCACCAGGATGCCGCGCAACGTCCCGTCCCGGTCGCGGCTGCGGATATAGACGGTCAGGTCCTCGGAGATCGGGGTGAACACGCCCTCTTGCAGCAGGAACGCCGCCAGCCGGTTCCTGATCTCGAACTGCTGCTCGCGGAACGCCGTGTAGCTGATCGGCACGACCGACAGGTTCAACACGTAGCAGACGCCGACCACCACGGCCGCAAGCCCCAGCGCCGGCCGCGCCAGCGCCATCGGCGACAGCCCGGCCGCCCGCATCACCGTCAGCTCCCGGTCCCCGGCAAGCCGTTGGTACACGAACTGCACCACGACGAACGTCGTGATCGGCAAGATGACCGCGACGAAGTTGGGCACCAGCAGGCCCGTCAGCTTGAGGAACACCCAGAACGACAAGCCGCGGTTCACCACCAGCTCGATGAAGCGCAGGCTCTGCGTCAGCCAGATCAGCGCGACCAGGCCCCCGGTCACTGCGACCAACGCAAAGGCGAGCTGGCGGACGATGTAGCGGTCGAGTTGGGACAAGAGGGAATGCCGCATGGCTACAGGTTAGGCGCGTGCGCTGGCCAAGGCCAGGTCAACGCCCCAGCAGCCATCGCCAGGTCAGGGCAGCAGCTTGCCAGGGTTCATCAGGCCCGCCGGGTCCAGCGCCGCCTTGATCCGCCGCATGGTGTCGAGCTCGGCGCCGCCCCGCCAGTCCGGCATCATATACGGCTTGAGCCGGCCCACCCCATGCTCCGCCGAGAAGCTGCCGCCCAGGCTGCGCACGACGGCGTTCACCGTGTCCATGATCTCGTGGTCGCGCGCCAGGAACGCGGCGGGGTCCCAGCCCTCCGGCTGCTCCAGGTTGAAGTGGATGTTGCCGTCACCCAGGTGCCCGAATGGCACCGCGCGCACGCCGGGGACCAGCGCCTCGCACGCCGCCGTCGCCCGCTCGATCAGCTCCGGCACCCGGCTCACCGGGACCGAAACGTCGTTCTTCACGCTGGCGCCCTCGCGTTTCTGCGCCTCCGAGTGCTCCTCCCGCAGTTTCCAGATCGCCTGGCGCTGCGCCTCGCTGTCTGCCAGGGCCGCATCCAGCACCAGCCCGTCCTCCAGGGCGGCCTCCAGCACGGTTTCCAGCGCCTCGCGCAGCCGGGCGCCGACACGGGGCGTCGCCAGCTCCACCAGGGCGTAGTGCGCGGCCGGCTCGGCCAACGGCAGCACGGCGCCGGGAATGTGCCGGAGCACGAAACCCATGCCGCCGCCGGACATGTACTCGAACGCCTGGATGGCGGCCGGGTCGTGGCGCTGGAAGCGGCGGAACAGCTCGGACGCCGCCGCGGCGGACGGCACGGCGCACAGCGCGACCTCGACCTCGACCGGCCGCGGCGCCAGCTTCAGCACGGCGGCGGTGATCACGCCCAGCGTGCCCTCCGCGCCGACGAAAAGCTGGCGCAGGCAGTATCCCGTGTTGTCCTTACGCAGTGCGCGCAAGCCGTCCCACACCTGGCCGTCCGGCAGCACGACCTCCAGCCCCAGCACCAAGTCCCGCGCGTTGCCATGGCGCAGCGTGTTGTTGCCGCCGGCGTTGGCGGACAATATGCCGCCGACCTGCGCCGTGCCCTCGCTGCTGATCGACAGCGGCAGCAGGCACCCGGCCGCCGCCGCCGCGTCCTGCGCGGTGCGCCACGGCACGCCGGCCTCGGCCACCATCGTCATGTCGACCGGGTCCACCGACCGCACCCGGTTCATCCGCGCCAGCGACAGCACGACCTCCCTGCCGTCGCCGGACGGGGTGGCGCCGCCGACCATGCTGGTGTTGCCCCCCTGCGGCACCACGGCGACGCCGCGCGACGCGCACAGCCGCATGACGGCGGCAAGCTCCGCGGTGTCGGCCGGGCGCACGACGGCCGGGGTGCGGCCTTGATACAGCCGCCGCCAGTCCTCGCAGTACGGCGCGGTGTCATGCGGCGCGGTCAGCAGGCCGCGCTCCCCCACGACGGCGAGCAGCGCGGGCAGCAGGTCAGGCATGGCGATCGATGTGTCGGGCACGGCGGTTCCCCTTCGGAGTCTGGTTGGTCGCCAGATGCTGACGGACCTCGCCCCCAAAGCCCGGAACGTCAAGGGGCCGGCGTGCGATACACCACGAGCGAGTCGCCGAGCCGCTCGATCTTGCGAAAGATGTCCGCCGGGAACAGCCGCGCCATGCCCAAATCTTGCAGCAGGGTGCCCAGCACGCGGCGCGGCGGGTCGTAGCGTGCGACCTCGGACCAGCCAGGGCTACGGCATTCACACAATTCACTTGCGGCCATGACCACGCTTTGATTCCCTCTGGTCTATGTGGATTTGGGGGAATGTGTTGGTCAGTCGAGAAGGCGCGCTTGGTGATTTTAGCGATATCCGTCGCGCGGCTATGGGAACCCGGCTGATTGAGCGGGTGATGGAGACCGGATCGCTGGTGATCCGCAAGCTCGGCTGTGATCGTGC
>JAABUP010008815.1_pt1 | contig 12675 bp, 16 predicted proteins | sample 5559201 | NCBI WGS metagenome assembly JAABUP01 (sample SAMN10711887, study PRJNA513373) | rock metagenome | isolation source: Antarctica rocks | place: Antarctica | reverse complement strand
ACCCCCTTTTTTTCTTTCGGCAGAGGCGAAACATACCTCCGTAATATTTACAATCGTCGGAAATCATCAGCATCACCTCCCACTCGAAGACGTTGTTGTCCACGAGCCCGCAGCTTATGCCCGGAATGTCCTTGTCCGTCTGCATGTGTTTGAATTGGCGGCCTAGCAGCCCGGCCGCTGCCGATGTCGGTGTCGCCATGCTGGGAGATACGTGCCGCTTTGTGTTGTGGGTTTTTCTGAAAGGGTGGACGGATGTGGGGCGGGGGCGGGGCCGGGGCCGGGGTGGTTTTGTTTTGTGGATAGAGCGGTGTTCTGCTGGATCGTCTGGGCTTTGGGAGAGAGGGGGGAAGAAGGGATTTGGAGGTGGTGGGCTTCTTTGAGGTGTTGGCGTGGTTGGTCGATGTTGGTCAGGTGGAGTACCTGTGTTCACAGCGCTCCGGTAGAGGTTTGGTATGACGCCGCCGGCGGCGGCCGATAACGGGGTACGAAGGCTATTTGCAAAATTTCCCGCCACCCCACCATTTTATGCTAGCTACCAGAACAACAACGACAACGTCAACAACTGATATTCTGAGGCAGAATCAGAAAGTTCAGAGCTTGGTGTTAGGCATCGAGACATTTACTGTATATCTGCTAACAGTCACAGCGATTTGAGCCGTTCTTAGCCCTTTTACTACTACAAGTCGGAAAGTCGTGGGGTGGCGGGAAATTTTGCAAATAGCCTTCGTACAGCACGGGTACTTCCGCCACCAAACTCCAAGCGGTTACATCAAGTCATGAAATCTTGGCCGAAACCTTTATACTCTTCAGTTACCCCCATCAGCTCTACGGTGCGGTTGCCTGGAGTCATCATGGACCGCATCAAGGGTCTACTGATTGGCTTATGGTAAAACTCAATGGATTTATTCTAGCATTACCCAGCGCAAGAGAGAGAATTTCACAAAGGGAAGAGTATCAGACTGGTGCGGGACAAACTGAAAACGCTCAAAGGTAAAGACTGACAGGATACGCCAGATCCCCTTTCTATTCGCCAACCATTGGGAGGAAGTAGAAGCAGTGACAACCTCTCGCTGCATCGGTGTGACTCTATTCAAGCCCTAGTTGTTGCCGGCGTCAACATCGTGGGGAAGCTCCCCGCTTTGTCCAGCTTGCGCCAGCATGATCATCTTCTGAAGCTCGTCGCCCATGATGAGTTGTAGTTCAGCCAAACAGACACCAGCGAACAGAACGGTGACCGCCGCCTGCATCGCGAACATTTTGCCGTAGACCTTCACCAATCTGATCCTTGCCGCCCACTCGAAGCTCCTCCATGCCTCGATAATACCAAGCTTACCGCTTCCACCCACAATCTCTGGAATGACTTTCCCGCCAAACGTGCGGTCGAAGGGTATGATAGCCTCATCTTCCTCCGGGAGCAGGCAAGCTTGAACGCGCCTCAAAGTGACGGTAGCCGGGATGAGGATCAGAACAGCAGTGCCGACAGCCACAGCGACGACAGCGAAGGATTGCATGACAATCATAATCCGACTGGCTTCATCGATCTCACCAATTCCCTTGGGATTTTGCATCCAGCGAGCGAGATCAAAGGTACGGTACAACACAGTTGGCAGAGCGATAGTGAGTTGCTCAGCTGTGGCCCAGAGAGCGGTGGCTGGGACGATTTGCATCCAGCGCTTGAAGCTGGGGATGCGGCGGAACCACCACTTGTTCGTAGGGTTAGAGATGACGACATGGGTCCATGTCAACGGTAAGCGGGCTAACAGGACGGCGGTAAAGACGGCAGAGAGGTATGGAACTGTCGGTCCGCCGTGTGGGAGGAGTTCAATGACGGTGCTTGCAATCCAGACGCGGAGGAAAAGGTAGACCAGCTCGACCTGCAGACCGCGGAAGCGAGAGAAATACCCTGCGCGTGCGCGGAGATGTTGGATGGTGGTTCGGAACTTGGCAGTTATGGGTTGTGCCTTTACGACCAGAAGCTCAGGTTCTTTGGGTGTAGCCTTCTCGTCGTTCGCGATCAAAGGCGCGTCTGGATCGTCGGACTCAATTATTGCCTCCGTCTTGAGGTAAGCTGTCGCTGTTGGAGTTTCAATCATGGTAAGGGTTGCGACGACGGCGCCATATGTATAGCGGATCTAGTTCTCTGGTCAGTCCATCATTCCACATCGAAATTCTTCATTAAAGACTATCATACAGCGCCCATTAGGCCTATGTATGCAAGGCCACTGATCCATAGTATCGCGATGCCCCATACTGGGATTTGAAAGGTGGTGACCTCAGTCCCAGCGCTCTGATAACGCTCTTGCGTTGCCTGCAGCCCGCGGCGAACGAGGTGGCCAACGACGCCCGACATCGTAGATGATTCAGCACGAGCGATAGAATGAAGAAAGGAAGGTTGAGTCAGAAATGGTAATCAAATCAGATGGAGTTGATAAGAAGGAGAAGAGATGGAGTTGATAAGAAGGAGAAGAGATGGTGTTGTCGAGTAGAGTCAGAAACCAACACTGCTACGCCGCCTAAGGGGTGACGTTCCCAGGCAGCACTCAGCCCCCGCCAATCATTCTATTCACGGCAACAACTGCTGACATACGCTTATGCCACCCAATCATGATAACGTATCTTAATTATCTGAAACTCGGCGGAGCGCGAGGCATTTGGCATGCTTTCTAAGTTGCTTGTATTTGTACCTTAATAACGAAGTGATATATGAGGGGCTCTTTCAGTGGGTTATAACGGTTGTATCTACATCATGAGCGGAGCCCGACGTCATATTTCGAAAGTCGTCGCTCCTGGTGAACTAGATGACATACTGAAGAAGCCCCATCCATACAGTAAGATGCACTGAAAGCCTCGCAGCTGGGCACAAATGCCACGCACCTGTCGCCTCCCAGTAGCAAACTCCGCTCCGTCCCTCTGAGCATAGCCAAATGATTTCCCGTACAAGCTCCTGTGGCACCGATGACGTGGCATATGCAATAACGACGACCTAGGTAGCAAACAATCCACAACGAGCGGCATAAGATGCGCCTCGCTACCACTTCTTCTGATCTCAGATCTCTGTTTAGTCTTCCCAACGATGACAGTCCGAGATACCCATAGTCCACCCGCGAGCCGCCCGCGTAAAGCCCTTCCGCCACCGAAGACGGATGGAGGGAGTGATCCCCACGGGGACGAGGAACCCCTTCCCGCAGTGACCGAAGCCAGTGTTGCCGGTTCTATCCGGCTACAGTCGCGGTTTTCAGACCTCGCGGAGACGGTGAAATTGTATCTTGATTTTGACGATCAGACAAAAGGTACGTACTACATCACAACTCCATCTTCCATCACCTCTCCGGTCTTGCCTATGCCGTTGAGACGCACAGTGACGCAGCTGACCGATCACAGCTGCAGAACAAGCGCACCATGAAATCTCCTACTTCTACCATCGCGAGATCAAGTACTGCGTCTTCTCCATCGCCCGCGCTCTGCATCAGCTCGAGGATCGGGCTAGTGAAGGTTTAGGCAGGGTCCCTGTGTCTCTTAAAGGGACTTGCAGAGACATCGAAACGCAGATCAAAGAAGTCAGGGACAAGAGGAAAGCGGAGAATTGGAAGGGGTTGAGCAAGGAGAAGAAAAGGGGCGCGTGGAGGAAGCATTATGAACGGCTGCTCCAGGCGGTCGAGAAGAGCAGAGTAGGCCGAGGGGAGGAGATGGAGAGGATGAAGGTGGAATTGAGGACGAGTATTCAGGACCTGATCAAGAACGATCATGAAGAACGTGCTTGAGTGAAAGGCGGTTGTAGCTTCCCATCAATACATGAACAAGCTTGTGAGCGCATTCGCTGCTTTCGATGAGTGTAATGAAAGGTCCGATAGGGGTCAGAGTTAGCCAACACACGGGGATCCTTGCATTCATGAACAACGGCTAAGTTTGACAATGCTTCCACGGAGAGACTCCTCTAGTGTACATGCACGATTTTATTGCATTTGATGAAGCAGCGATATCCTAGCACACTCTATTTCCCTACATTCGTAAACCGAAGGTACCTGAAGTATGCCCGCTTAGCAATAGCTCTCATTGTGTTTATCGTCGAATACTTACGGTTTGACTTCTCGAACCTCTCCAAACTTCTTCTTTGCGTCCGCCGTCGATACGGTCGGTGGAACAATGACATCGTCGCCGGGTCTACAATATAGTCAGCTACTCCACCGATCCAAATGACTCTCCCATCAGTTACTTACATCCAATCTATGGGGGTAGTCACTCCCTTCTTATCTCCAGTCTGGAGACTATCCACCACTCTCAGTACTTCGCTGGTGTTCCGGCCTGTACTTGCTGGATACATCATGGTCAATCTGATCTTCTTGCTTGGATCGATAACAAAGACAGAGCGGATCGTAAACGCAATGCCCTTCTGGTCGATGTTGGTCAAATCCTGCTGGTCCACCATGTCGTATAGAAATGCCACTTTACGGTCGGCGTCCGCGATGATCGGGAACTGAAGATTCGAACCGGTGACTTCGTCAATGTCTTTGATCCAGCGGTCGTGGGACCCTAGGTCATTGGCGCTCTGCAGCCGAGGGTCAGCATTTGCAGGTTCAGACATACATGCCACTCAGAATATGCGAGGTTTGAATTCATACCAACCCGATTAGCTTGACACCTCTTTCGTCAAACTGGCTCTTCATCTTTGCAAAAGCCCCAAGTTCAGTCGTACAGACTGGTGTAAAATCGGCCTTTAAAGTGACCGTTAGTGGTCTACACAAAGTATTAGGGTTGGATGTTGACAGTCACTGACCGGGTGGGAGAAAAGAACAGCCCATTTGTCCCCTATCCACTGGTGAAAGTCTATATCTCCTTGTGTAGTCTTCGCCTTGAAGTTTGGTGCTATAGTTCCTAACCGCAGGCGTGGTTGCTCATCGGCGGGCGTTGCAAGGTAGCGGCGGAAGAGCGGCGTCGTAGGGCGCGATAGGAAGCATTGGCGACGCAAGACAGGTGTGAAAGAGGTACAAAAAACTCGCGGAGCTGTACGTGCTATTGATGAAGCCATTTGCCACTGAGGAAATGTTGTCGATAGATTGTAAGGTCAGAGGAAGATTTGTGGGATGTTAAGCTTTGTCAACAATGGCATCATTGCACATGCGCGGGATGTTCCGTGTTGGACATAGCAAGGATAGAGCCTACCGGCCACTTGCGTACAATGTAGATTAGCCTTGGGTATATAGCTTGACGCCCTGAGTAGCTAGATTCCTCAGTCAATCAACTCAAGTCACAACATTCCGAAAGCTTGTGTGGCGGCTGATATCAAGTATTACGGCGACCATGCGAGCAACATGCCGGCTGCACTAGATTTACGATACAGTAAAGAGTAGTACAGCTGCAGGCAACAGAGAAAGAGATCTGAATGCCGATTCACGCCGGTATAAACCAGTGAAAGCTCGATGACATTTCAGAGAAAGCGCCGTTGCTTCATCAAACGCCAGCATGCAGATTAACACCGCCTCCAGATGCAGACAATACATGGCTTTTAAGGGGTATAGAACGCAACTTCACAGAGAAATTCCTGTGGACTTTGACGGAAAGTCACAAATATAACAAGAACGTAGTTTCGCAGGCCTGGTAGAGCTTCCCTTGTCACCTGTATCTTACAAACCGAAGAGCGTAAACAAGATCAACCCAAAGCCCGTCGCGCCCGCAAGAAGGGTATTCCTCGGAGTGATAAGAATCGCGGCGCCCTGCTTGACCGAAGCGGTCGCCGAAGCTGTCGCCGAAGCTGTCCCAGTGGCAGAAACAGCTTTTGTGATTGTTAGGACTTTTGGTGCAATAGTCGTGCCTGAAACCGTGGTTGCCGGCTTCGTCGTCGCTGGCACAACCGTGTTCCCACTACCCACACTGGCGGGAACAGTCTGAGCGGGAATAGTCGTCGGCTCTACTGTAGTACCCGGAATGGTAGTGGTGTATGTAGCTTCTCCTCCCAATGCGCTTGCAGGGATGGCACTACCAACACCGGCACTTGTGTAGGGGGTCGGCATCGACAGGGTTGCTGTATTGGGTTTCGCTGCTTCGTTACCACCGTAGACGTTGCCCGATGTACCATTGGCGAGAGTGTAGTTTCCAGAGAGAAGGTTGGCCGCTGAACCGTCTGCGGAGGAGTAGTTGCCAGATGTGATGGTGCCGTAAGAGCCGTCAGGTAGGAAGAAGTTAGTGGTGAATTTGTCCTGTGGCAAGAAATCAGGATAGCTGACATGTCTAGGGCAGGAGCGGTTGCTTACATAGCAGAAGGGGATGTTGAAGTCATGGAGCAAAAGACACAGGGTGCCGTCGACACCTGTAATCAGCCGTTTAGGTGTACATTCCTCAGAACGATATCTTGGTGTAACCGACAGCAGACTGGATTAGAAGACGCGCGGACTTGCAGGACATCTGCAATTTCTTCCATGTCTCTCTTCATCTTGACGCCGCTTATCGAATTCAAAATGTCGACGTAAAGCGAAGACAGTGCGCTGCCGACTGGGGGCGTGTCTGTGGCTGTCGCACCGGACGGACTGCATTTGCTATAATTGTCGGCGCAATTCTGTCTCGCGACAAGGTCGAGTGGGTTGGCATCGACCAGGGAGATGATGGAGAGAGCAAAGGTGAAAATGAGAGATGGGCTCGGCATGCTTGCGTTTTTGATGAAGACGTAGGTTTAGCAAACTTTAGCAAAGAAGGACAAAGAGTGATGAAAAGCCAAATGAGTGACTGGAGTTGGGCAGGTATCTCAAAGTAGGCGGAGGATTATCACGAGAGAAAATTGTTGACGAGCGAGGTGGGCGCGTCCACATGAGATTTCAAACATGGGTGCCTGCAGGAAGCCTGAGTGATTGCGGATATATCGGACAAATTGGAGAAAAGCAAAGAGATGCAGAAAGCAATAGTACTACGGCTTTCAGAGAGCTGGTGCTCAGACAGGCGAGCAAGGAGGAGCATGGCGGCAGCTAACACGAGGAGCCTCTCACGGATCATCCTTACTGCACTGCAACAGCCTATCACGGTTGGAGACTGAAGAAGTTGGATGCAACATGCCGAGAAGATATCTCGCTTATCCATCAAGGTTGCGCGAGGACGTCTGATGTTCATCGACCTCCATAACGTATATACGGACCTTCTGTGTGAATGCATCTGGCTTCTGAAGTCTCTACGTACCAAAATCCGTGACCAGCGAAACAGCTCTCCTTTGACAATCGTCAGAGATCTATCATCTCTTCTATTATTAGATCAAAGAAACTACCGCTAAGATGGCGCGCTTCCGCAGGCTGCAGATCACGAGGTTTCAGTCCGATATAGAGAGGGGACAATACTTCAGACCTTTCTGCCGCGATAAGAGGAACCCATTACCCGGTTTAGAATACAGCTGCACTCAACAGAAGATCCAGACACCTAAGCGTCTTGATAGCGAACAACTCAGAGATCCCATGCGAACACTCAGAACGCCCATGCACTTCCCTACTGGACCTCGTGTTTGTGTCCGAGACCGAAGACAAGCCCCGTCTTTGGACTTGGCAACTGTCAAAACCGACATTCAGACGAAGCCATTCTATTTGCCTGTCAGTCACATTATGGCTGCGACCTTGGCTAGATTAAATATCGTTTGCGTTTCACAAGGTAGCAGTTATGCACCGACATGGATATCGCACGTGTTTATGCAATTGATCTTCGATTACCATGTGAAAACCATCGACCACCGCGTGTCAATGATTCCAGCTTAAGCTTCAAAGAAACGCGCTCCATGGGTAAGCTCGATTCATTCCAGCAACCGACCCGTTCGAATCTCTCCCCCTTACAATAGCAAATCTCCACCACAGCTTCTAAGCAGCAATCAACTCCCCCCTCACCTCCCTCTCACAGCTCCACCACATACTCGCCCCCCTACGATGGAAGACCCAGTCCACGAGATCCCCTCGATAATTCACGCCCTCACCCAATCCCCGCCCTCGCTGCAACGCCAAACGATCGAAACATACTTCACGCCCACGGCCTCCTTGACGCACCCGTTCTGCCGCACCGGCAGCTTCGACGGCAGCCGCTGGCTCATCTGGTGCATCTACCGCTGGTACAAGATCCTCAGCCCGAAGATCGAACTTCAGGTCGAGAGTGTCGGTCAGTGGCCCACACTCCCCAAACCACGCCGAGCGGTACCGTTGTTGTTGCGTATCCTATCCATTGTGTAACTACGAGTAATGTATATATTATATATATATACATAAAGGGTTGCTGATCGAGGTATCCTTGGACTTTGTACATGTAGCCTACGACCAAACAAACCTCATCCTCTACGTCACCCTCTCGCAGATCTTCCGCGTCTTCCTCATCCCCTTCTACGCCGCGCACGTCCGTCTCACGACCGTGCTCCGACTCGTCGAACTGCCCTCCCCGCGCTCCCACGCCGCGAAACCGAAATACTACATCCAGAGCCAGGACGATTTGTACCAGGTGAACGAGTGGGTCAAGTTTGTCAGTCCGTTGGGTTTGGCGACGCTGGTCGTGCTGGTGGGGCAGTTGTTGGCGACGTTTGGGTGCGTGGTGGGTGCGGTGGCGGGGTGGCCGGTCAGTTGGGTTGAGGAGAATGTTTTGGGGAGGGGCCAGGATCGGAAGGTTAGGGATGCGGTTGTGGGATGAATGCAGAGTACAGGACTGGCTACGAGCGTTCGAAATTCCTTACGAAGCCTGTGCGCTTGTACATGTCTGAGTGGTCTCGGGTGAAGTGGTAGCTCATGGCCATGTTTTTGGGGTCGATTCGTTACTTTGGTGTCGAGATCTCCACCCCTTTTTCCGGACCGCCATAGCAGTATCGACGTCTCGCTCAGGCGTAGCTCCTCCTCATCCACAGGCCATTCCTGATACGATCTTCCTTCTGGACAAGCTTCAGCGGCAGCGTACTACCAATGCCAAAAAAGACGAAGAGAGCCCACTTCCACCTGAACGGGTTGATAACCACACAAAAGACAAACCAGTAGATTAACTCGGCGTATGTGAAGAAATCAAATGCACCGCCAGGGGCTTTCGACTTGAGCAGCCTCGTCATGTCAATCCACCTCTTCATCCAATACTCCTGCGGTCTCGTCAAAGGATCAACGAGAAACATAAGCAGTAATCTGGTATAGATGCCTATATGGTAATTCCCCACTGTACCAATAGCGTTGACATAGGTGCAATTGTTCGCGCAAATACTCATATGTTCCGGGGGAAAGGTTTGCAAGTACCAATTGGGAGGCTGATAGGGGTCTTGGAAGACATCGTCGGGCAGAAAACTGAGGCTTGGGCGCTGAAAGCCGGTCGCCATGATCACCATGTCGCCTTCTACAACGATTTCGTGGCCTGGGCCGTTTTTGGGGACGCCTTGGGCGCGGTGGTTAAATCTGATACCTGTTTCGGTGAAGCTGATGATGTCGCCACGGAGCCATTTCGCTTTGCCGGAGCGGATCATATGAAAGATGTCGGAATTGACCTCCATTCATGTCAGTGACTAAGTATCCTTTGTTTTATCTTGTTTTGAGAGCTCACCATTGGTGTGTCAGTAAAGATACCCTTCTCCGTTGGCGCAAGATCTTTCAGGTCTCGGTAGAAGAACAAACGGAGGAGTGACTCCGGAATCCAGGAAAAGATCGTCTCTTCACCAAAGATGTTCAATGCGAGGAGGATATCAACGAGTGGATTTCTAGGGATGATCCACTTGTCCGATCGTGCCAAGACGTTCGTCTCGGCCACATCCGTGTGCACGACAAACTCCAGGGCTTCCACCGCACTTGCTCCGCCACCGATAATAAGCACTTTCTTCCCTTTGGCCGTCTTACCATCTAATCGGCTCGAGTGGAAGATATCACCCTTGAACTTTTCTTGGCCTGGTATATGTGGCATCTTTGGCTCGCCACAAGTTCCCACGGCTGCCATGACACCATCGAATCGTCCATTAGAGGGGTCGTTGATAATCCATCTTCCTTGCCTGTCTTGAGTCACAGAAGTAACCCTAGTGTTGAACTTGGTACGCTCGTCCAGGCCGTATCGTTTCCAGAGTTGAGTGATCTGAGAGACGATCTGCTTACGGTCGGGATAGCCGCGGTTCCAACGGACGGAAGGATGAAAGCGGTACATAATGCTATGAATTTGGAGACCTGAAGTGTTGTTCACGCGCTGTAGCAGTGTTAGTTTCTGGAACAAGCCAATGTAGGAAGAACTGCCAATGCACGAACGCTCCAGATCCCACCAAGGTTTTCAGGACCGCCTGCTTCGAAGATTGTGACATCGAAGCCATGACCAATGCAATGTGCAGCAGCTGAGACGCCTGTAAGACCGGCTCCGATAACTGCAATTCTGGGTCTACTGAGATTTGCGTTCGGTGGTGGAGGGGTAGGTGAGAGAAGGCTATTAAGGATCCATTGGATCAATTGATAGACCCACATGATGGGATGATATTCAGCCATTCTCATCGAATTGACATGATGAAAGGAAGTAGAAATCACAGCGAGGGAGCGGAAGCTTGTTAGCCGTTATTGAATGACGAAACGCGTTTGCATGTGAAAGTTCGACGTTGCTGCAGAACTAGCCAGCCAATCAACAAAGCATCAGGCTTCTGGCAGTCCTAAGAACCTATGTGTTTATAAGAGAGAGCGGAGAGAAGGTGACCAGATCATGGATGATCCTCCCATTCCTGGTCCTTTACTCCAACCTTCTCACTGTGTATTCATAGACTACTCTACATGCGACGGGTGTTCCTGAAGATCCCTTACAGGGATGTCATCTACGCTAGAAGGTCTGCGTTCCGAGCATCTACAACTCTTGTCAACAGTTTGATTTATTTGTACGTAGCAGTACAGTATCAGCCTCGCGTTCCTGAGCCTTGGCGACACTGTGTGATGGCTTAGTACCCGTAATATTATCCCTTCTCAGCCCTACCGTGACCTTTCATTGCCAGACGCAATGTGAGATGCACAACAGGAATGGCTACACCAACGATTGAAAACTTCTTGGTTGAGATAGCCGGAATACTGCGGGAAAACAACGGGGCAAAATTGCAGGACTACTTGATCCTCGAGCCACCCCTACCTCCGCTATATAATATTATTGTCACTGAGCTACGACAAGCCTATCCGCAAGGCGCAGAGGATAGGTTGGAAACAAAGTGCAAGGCTTCGTTGCCAGAAGACGATGAGGAGAAAGATGAAGGGGGGTCATGGACCCCATTTATATTGTTCTTGGTGCAATACTTTACGTTCTTGCGTGATGTGAATGTGGAGCATCTGGTAGAAACGCATGACCTGCTGAAAGGCTTGCTCAAGTAGGTTTCGCACGTATACGCGCACTACCGGTGTCCTACTCTTAAGCTGACGATACCTTATACATGAAGTCAATGCATTCTTGCCCTAAGCGATGCATCAATGGGTGTCGTTGTTCTCCCAACCGTCGTCTCCCTGTCACGAACGCTTGCTCGACTGGCTATCGGCCTTGATAAAAGACCAGAGCTTGTTGCTCATCTTACTCGGAGGGAGTCAACCATAGGAGGCGAAGAAGTGGGTGAGAGAATTACCCTGGTGGAAAGCTCCGCGAACGTGATACGGGAGGCTTTCAAGAAGTGCCTGAGTGAACGAAGCGGTCCTTCCACTGGTATAGCACAAGATGGCAAGCCAGAAGGGCGGAGAATTGGTATATACTTGACGACGAACCTGTGCCTCAAGCTGTTCTTCCACTGCCGCAAGATCCGCAACGCTGAGCAGATCTTCGGAAACATCTACCAGCAATCCCCTCCGTTAGCATTATACCCGGCATCCCAGCGTGTCACCTACCTGTACTATCTTGGGCGCTACCTCTTCTCCAACAACCACTTCTACCGAGCCCAACTTGCCCTCCAATCCGCGTACGACCAATGCCACGCTCGCTGTCCAAAACAGCGCAGACTCATCCTCATCTACCTCATCACCTCAAACATCATCCTCGGCCGCTTCCCCTCGACAACCCTTCTCCAAAGACCCGAAGCCGAAGGCCTAGCAGACAAATTCCTACCCGTCTGCGACGCCATAGCCAAAGGCGACCTCGCCAGCTTCAGAACACTCCTATCCCTCGACAGCCAAAACGCAGACTGGTTCCTCTCCAAGCGCATCCTCCTACAACTCCGCAACAGATGCGAAGTCCTAATCTGGCGCTCCCTCGCTCGCAGGACTTTCATCCTCTCCGGCTTCCAAGGCGACGCCAGCAAAAGAGCACCTACCTTCGAACTCGCCGACCTCCTCACCCTCGCCACTTTTCTCGAAAAACGCGCTTTATTTCCCCCAGGTCACCAACCAGACAACAACAACAACCACACCAACGCCCGCGTCCACACAAACTCCATCTTCATAGTCCCACCCCCTCCGCAAGACCCTCCCACCTACACAGACCCGGACCTCCTCAACGCCATCCCCGCAACCGGGCCCTCCCTCCCCACAACCCTCGAAATCTCATCCGTCCTCTCCTCGCTCATCGATCAAGGCCTGCTGCACGGCTACATCAGCCACAGACTGCTGCGCTTCGCGATCCAAGGCGCGAAAACCAAGGGTGCGTTGCCGGCGGGGTTTCCGAATGTTTGGGCTACTGTTATGGCGAAGGCTGATGGGGAGGTGCCCGGGTGGGTTAGGGAGGAGGGGAGGGGTGCTGGGGTTGGGGGAGTGGGAGGAGGGGGAGGGAGGA
>JAABUP010008814.1_pt1 | contig 12677 bp, 14 predicted proteins | sample 5559201 | NCBI WGS metagenome assembly JAABUP01 (sample SAMN10711887, study PRJNA513373) | rock metagenome | isolation source: Antarctica rocks | place: Antarctica | reverse complement strand
TAATTTTAAGAAACATCGGAAGACGATAATAATTAATGTAATGCTTTTATGTCGGCTCGGCCTCAGAATAATTAATTATTAAATCGAGAAACATTAATACGAGTACGGTATGTTGTGAAGTTTGGACCCTATGAAGCAGAATGGCCTTCTTTGTTGAACCTGGCCCTCAGTCAAGATACCAACAAGAGTGTTATGCTGGGCCGACACTGATCCTGATGCCAACAAGAGACTACATTCAGATCCAACATCATGAAACACTTTCCTAAACTGTCTGTACTGATATTGCACGTAAGTTGCTTGAGTGTAGCAGCAATGGAGTAACGGTCTCAAAGCTGGTCACAGCTTCAGCACCTGTCTCCTGAACAGCATTGCTTCATGCAATAGCATTCCTTGCCCAGGGCACTTGAGGGCAGCATGACAATCATAATGCAGGCTTGGCTCACAGGTATGCTGCTGAGTGTGTGATCATGACATCATTTGCTCATGGCGGAACTAGCACAGCTCTATTGTCAATACGTATCACCATGGACAGACAGATATTCACAACATTCAACACGACAGCACGCCCCTAGCAGCTTTGCATCCTGCTCTTCATGATACTTGTTTCACTTCTGATTCATTGCCTGCTCTCGAAGTGTATAGCTGCATCTGTGGCTGAGAGCATTTGTGCACTGCAACCATCACTTCTTCAGGAAGTTCTGAACATTGGAGAGCCAACTCCTGTACTCTCTCTGCTCCTTGTCATTGACAAGTCCCAGCAGGTAGGCGCCCATATCAGCATCAACTCCTCGCTCTTCAAGGAAAGCTGGGAACTCTTGTAGCAAGCGCTCATCTAGCTCAGCATACACCTATAGAATAAATCACCTCAGTCTCTGAGATTTTCAACTCCTGCAATCCTGTTCTGGATTTTGTGATGGGACAAACGGAAGCACCACTGCATTGGCATGCCCTCAGTGTAGTAAGATGCCTTCAAGCAAAGTCGTCTGTGAGTAAGTGCCTGACAGCAGGAGTCAGGGCACCTGCCTGGCAACGCGCATGAAGTCACAGCAAGCAAAACAGAGTCAGCATGCGCATGCAAACTCAGCAGCTATACCACTTGCTTGATGCCTGCATGTCAAGAAGACACTGCTGAGAGTGCGCGTCTGTTTTCAGCTCAGATCTGAACAGCAGCACAACAGCGTACAAAGTATTTCAGCTACATGTGTGGCTGCTTCTCAGATTGTTGGGTCCAGAAACATGTCCCTGAGGATGCACTGATCTGCAGAGCCTGGCGAAACGCCTGGATCATCAAATGCCAAAGCCAGCTGCATGTGTTGCTGCTTGTGCTGCATATGCGACACGCTGCAGTGCACATGGCATGCTCACCGGGCCTGTGTAGTGCGATTCCTCAGGCTCCTCATCTGTCTTTTCCAGGGAAATGTGGTTGATGTCCAGGTATGTGCCGTCACTCTTGCACTCAAAGCTGCAGCAGAGTCAATGCACTTCATGGCAATGTCAACCTTGCATTGTAAGGCTGCTTTACAGCTGTGCTAAGCCAGCATATGAACACAAAGGTTTCAGCCAAACAATCATGCTGACAAGCTGACTGCATTGCATGCATACCCATACAAAACCAGTCTGCACTTCTGAAACAAGAACCGCCATAATGCACGCTGCAGCAGATGCAGGTATAGCTGCATGCAAAACAGGCTGCGAGGGTGCACAATGTTCAGGTAACATTGGAAATGACAATCTCAAAGAGAGCCAATGTGTGATCTGGATAGCATCAGATGCCAAGCTGTATGCATGCAGCTGCTGCTGAACCAGAAAGCAAGTGCTCATGGAGGATTGCTCTGCCTGGAGCACAGAAGCATCAAACAGGAGGCAGTGTCCAAAAAGCCAAGCTATCCACATGCAGCCATTTCTTGCATACAAAGTTGAACAAGAGGAAGCATACACAAGCGTTTGCTCCCCCTTGGTCACGGAAGCGTTAAACACAACTCCAACATCAACATCCACCTGGTCATCGCCCTCCCCTGCAGCATCCTGGAACACCTCCCCAGGGTCCACTGGCTGCAAGTGCACACATGTGAATTTGAGGAAGGTACGTCACAACAGAAAAACAGCAAGTCTAAAAGCTGATGCTCCCCATGGGAGAACGGCGTCAGACTGATCCCCAAAGAATCGTCGACATGCGTTGTCACCATTGCCCTAGGGAGAGAACAACCAACACCATCAAAATGTAAGAATAGCAAGTTGGCAGCTTTCTGAGTTTCAACCTGTCTGATGCTGCTTGTGCAGGGTCTGGAGTGTATGTCTGACAGTATGCGCATTGACTTCCAAATTGATTCATGCCATGACAGGTCAACAACCAACCAGGAATGTCACCATGCCGTGGCCACATAGCATGGCATGCAAGGTCTAGTGTGAATTTAGCCCTGGTCCAAAACAGCTTCGGTGCTACTGGAAGGGGCCAACAATGTCTTCAAGTCAGGACAACTCACCTGGTCATTGACCATCAGATCTATGTGTATAGTTTCACTGCCATTCTTCTTAGTGAGAGTCATATGAGTGTCTCCTGGAGTTTCAGTAAGCTGCCAATTTTCTGGAGGTCCTGCACTGACTTCCTACACCCACAACACTGCTTTTGACACGCTATAGTGACACCAAAATGGTTGTCAGGAGATACAGGGCACATCGTGCTGAAACAATGAGTTACGAATAGCTGAAAAGCACAGCATGCTGCAGACCTCGGGCGGCTGGTAGTTGTCCTCCTCGTACTTGATCTCTTCCTGTAAAATCTCTGTCAAGGCACTTCTGACCACTGCTGACGAGTTGAAGTGCCGCAAACTGAGCAACGAGGTGGGTTCCTTAAGCCACGCTGTTCGGGACAAGATGCCTGCCGCATGTCGGAGACCGCCTGCGTGTGGGTGACATAGCTGGCTCGAGGCTGCTCTAGGCAAAGCAGCAGCTGCCACAGACTTTGATGCGAGACTTTTGCAGATCATTCTGAAGGCCATGACGGTTTGCAACAAAAGCTCGAGCTGTGCTACTGTGACGTTCAAGCTGCGCAAAAACCTTGGATGCAGATTACTAATTTGATGAGCCCTTGAAGCCGAATTGGCGATTTGGACAAAAGCAAGTTGCAATCATGCAAGCTTTGACTGAGAAATTCCATGTAAGGTGTAACTCAAGGTCTCTCTGATATGCGTAAATTCACAGTATGGTCCCAAGGGTGCAGTGCACCCGGTGCACCAATCTATGACCGTGCGGGGTTTCATAAATGTGGACCAACTTGTCGCTTCGATGGTTCACAGCAAATTCATATGATGCTCAGATCTGACCCAGCCCTACACGAATGAGACCCACTTACGATTTATTAATGACATCTTAAGTTGCCAACATGCTGCCACAGTAAGGCTAAAGTGTGACAGTTGTGCTGAACGCAAATGGCTCAGACTCCATGTCACATGTTCTGGCCATCATTGTTATTCTAGCTACGGCCTCAAGAATGTCTAAACATGCAGTCTCAGCTTTCATGCGTTCTTGCGCGGGTGTGGTGATCGGATGTATTCAGCATGCTGCGAATAAAAAACAATCGCATGTATGTGCACTACAATCGCATGTATGTGCACTACAATCGCATGAAAGTAGATAACGCTATGTGGCTTCAGAGCAAGCTGATCTGTGTCCTGATCTGAGTCCTGTGACCTATGACCTAGCGCACGTATGTAACACTGCACCATTACATTGCGTTTGAACAATCAGCAGCTGTCTTTGGTGATCACGTGCAACTCCAAACCGCAAACGGAAGAAAGCGCAAAAGTCCAACACGGCACTGCGCATTGACGCATCGCATGTTGACGAACAGCTTTTGATTGAGGCGTCAGTGATTGCTCTGTACGCCGAGACGCTCGGACTTGCTGCTACACCGAGACCAGATTGACTTTGACGTCAAAGCTAACCTTACTCTACAGAAGCTGCTTGTACTGTATCTACCAGGACAGACAGCTGCATCGAGAAGGTGGACCCGTTCTACAAAGCAGATTGTCAGAGTCTGCAAGCATGGTTGCTGGCAGACTGATCTTAACAGGTAGGTCATGGTGCACGAGCTCGTCAACACAACAGTCCTAAGACTACTGAAGGACTTGCAGTCAGATCATCTCTATGCAAACACAATGGCATGTGTGAGATTGCATGCAATGTTGCTGATGCAGTGCAACATGCTACCAGTTTGCAGCCCCAGCTTGGGATCCAGACAGAAAACAGCATGCAAAACACCAAATTCGGCAAGTGCGAGCCAACGCAAGCAGCAAAGCTGATCTGCAAATGCAGGTGTGTTACCCCTTTCCTGCAGCAGTGTGAAGCGTTTGCACATGATTGCACAACCAGCACTTTGGTTGTGTCACATCTAAAATTGCAGCTCAGTCTCGTTGGTCTCTTTGCTCACATGACTTGAGTACCAAATCATGTGAGGCACCAGTGGTTGCCACAACTGGAGGCTCAAATGCATTTTTTTACACACAGCAATTGTGTGTTGTCTGTGCAGAGTTGCCCATGACAATCAATGGACCAACTCCAAGGCAGCTGGCACATCTGGTTCTGATGTGGAGACGTTCTCTGCTGCCTGGAACTGTGCCATCTCCTTTGACGTGCATGGCAATCCAACGGCCCTCCACCTTGGTGTATATGCTGCTCAGCCGAAGCAAGCCCATGATCTGGTGGACAGGTCATCTTCATTCTTGTCTGTGGTAAGCTGACTGCTTTTGTCTATCTGTGACTGTCAAAAGCTTGTGCTGCTGAAATGTAGCCTTGTATCGTTGAGAGTACACAGATTGCTCTGATCCTGGCAGCATGCTTTCACCATTCCTGTCTGTGTGTTGCGAGTGCTTTTTGCACCAATTGCATCCAATCACTTTGGGATTGAATGCAATATGCAAACAGGACGTGCACCACAGAATGCACGCTCTTGATGGCATTCTGGGAGGCACAACATCAACACGTACTTGCATCATAGTTCCTCAGCAATTGCCAGCACACTGCTTCCCCACCTTCTGCACACCCACATGGCAGGAGCTTGTACAACATAGTTGTCTAAGCACCCCCGCCTAGCGTCTTGTAGCGTCCAGCTTTTGACACCCTGCATACTTTGATATCAACAAGCACTGACCTCTCTACATGAGACATACAGGAATAGCCACAAGCGATTGCAGATTTTCACCAATTTCTTCCATTGTTGGCACAAACCAACACAAATGGGCACAAGTTGGCACAAACAGTGCATATGCTGGCAGGTCAGCAGGAGCCTGAGCAGTCTGTCCATCAAGTCGCCTGTGCCCAGCGTCCTGCAGCGCCTTTCCTCCAGGACCCTGCGAGGACTGCCAAATGGCAATGTGCAAGACTCAGATGTGCCTCTGAGAGAGCTGGCGCTGCAGACGCCTCCTGACATGATGACGCCCTTCACACAGCGCCTGCAGGTACATTACCTGTGTCATTGCTGCATGGCTGGCCTCATGTCTTCAAGCTGGAATGTGGCTGTCAGGAGAGCTTGTACTGTACTGCGCTGAAAGGATGCAAGCCATAGACACCCCTCTGATAGAGCTGGCTGGACAGCCACCTACATGACAAATGCTTGTACTCTATGCCTACGATCATGCTCATCTTATAGCATAGAATCTGTTGCTTCACAACACTGCAAAGATGAGCCCATCTGGCAGCAGCCTTACCAGCCCAATATGGGTCTCTGGGTGGTGGCATGTCTTGATGGTGGGTCGCAGCTAATGTCAAGCATGTGGCTCCACCACATGACGGGGTCCCTGCTATGTGTCAGCATGAAGCCTGAGTCCTTATTATTCCTTATTGGTGCCAATGAGCAATGAGTGATGCTGCTGGTGATGGTTGGCATGGCTGGAGCTCACTAGGCAACCTCATGCCCTGCTGCTTTGGCGAGTGAAGAGTGACTGGTCATGTTAACAACACCCAATGTCATGTCCTGGCTGAGGGGATTGTGACCACGTCAAAGCACCTCATCTGATGTCTGAGCAGATTCCTTGTGAGTGCTGCATGCAGAACACTCAGCACCTGATCGGGGGCAATCTTACTGTGTAAATGTTAAGTGCAGAACACTCTGCACCTGACTTGAAGTCCAGGCAGACTGACTGCATGGTTGTTGCATGCAGAACACTCAGGAGATCAATCTGGCAGCTGCATATTCAGAAAACCCGACTCCCTGCCACTCCAGCAGAGGCAGCTGTACCACCTCTTCTTCAAGCTCTACCAGGGGCTTCAGGGGCAATAAGGAGAATGAAGGGGGTGGCAGCCGCAGCAAGGCCAAGTCTGAAGCCAAGAACAGGCAGAATCAGACTCTCACACTGCTAGGTAAGCTTTTTTGCAGGATAGTCAGCATATAAGGTGCCTGCCATGCTGATGGTATGTAAAGATTAACAAGCACTGCTCACTGATGTCTTTTGTGATGATGGCTTTCCTGTCAGCAAGCTTGATGCCGTCATGCACAACCACATCATTGCTAGGCGTCCCATGCCAGGAGCTTGTTTGGCAGACTTCATTGCCATTGCTGACCTGTTCTGACTGTTCAGGAAGGGTCACTGATCACGTTGCATCATGTCATCAGACCTGGTGCGTGTTTGTGTCAAAACCACTCTGCAGCAGGCATGAACAGAGCTAATTTCTGCAGTAATACTCACAACTGGATCATTGGCCTGCTGACATCTGTTTCTCCACTCTGACACATCTGGGTCAACATGTTGCATGTCATGACATATTTGACAGGAGGGATGCGCATCAGTGGCTGTGTATTTGAGCCATGAGCAACAGCCCAGAAACTTTGACAGGCTGATGAGGATGTTGCAACTTTAGTTGCCAGAGACAAGTGATCCTTAGTCATCTTCATTGTGCTTAGTAATGCTGCTCATGAAAGCAATCATGACGCGTGATCACAGGTGGAGTGCGCATTCCTCTGGAAGAGCTGCTGCAGCAGCCCAACAGGGAGCTTGCCTTCCCACTGTACAACAGGACCAAGCAGGAAGCTGGCACTATTCAGGTCAACAGCCCAACTCACTTGTGCATTAGTCATCCTCACGTCATCAACATTCCCGCCAATCACCATCACAAGCCTGCTAGGAAGTGCATGGCCTGCCTGGACACCTGAACTCACCTCACACTGCAGCATTGAAGATTTTGTGATGTTGGTTAGCGGCTGCCTCAGAACTGTACTGTGTAGATATAGGTATGGAGGAATGGACTGTTGCAGGCAAGCACATGCCTTCATCTGGCACAGCCAGTAATGGGTCATCTGCAGGGTAGTCTGTGGTGCATTGACTATTTTTCTGTGGGCATATGCTAGAAGGGTGCAACCTACAGTGCAGACTAAGCCCAGAGCAACAATTTGGGTACCTGGATCAGATTGTTCTGTCATTCAAGTCATGGAGGTCCTTCCATTCTGATGACAGGAGGTGTCGGTTTGAGCCCACCCTGAGAAAAAAGTGGCTGCAATGCAGAAAGGAGCCCAAACCAACAGAGTGTATATTGCATTATGCTCCTATTACATAGATCTGCTGTGTGCATTGTGCTCAGAAACAAATGTGGTCAGCATGCAGCTTGTGTGTGTGCGCACGCAGGTGAAGTGTGAATTTGTGCCCATCCTGAGGGAGGGATGGCTGCAGTACAGGAGGGAGCCCCGCAGCATGATGAAGGGGTGGAAGGTGGGCTGGTTTGAGCTGCTGGCTGATGGCAAGCTCTCCTGGTTCCCCTCCCCCTCCAAGCAACCACATGAAAGCAGGTGCATCACTGCAGACCATCTGTCTGTCTGTCTACCTGTTCGTCTGAATGTGTCTGGCTGGCTGGCTGATGGACTGAGGTCTGAACGCATTGAATTAGGTTGCCTAATGGCTGGTGCATGAGGGGTTGTGAGATGAACGCATACAAAATGTCTGTCCCTGTGCTTGTCTAGTTGACCCCCAATGCGGTTGCATACACAGTGCAAACAAAGACGTGACCTGGCTGTCTGCCAGCCTGTCTATTTGTCCATCTGTTTGTCCTGCATTTTTGAGTGCTGAGCTGCATATGCACTTGACGCTGTGCTGGACCGCCTGTCGGGATGGGGCAGAAGGTTCCAGCAAGCATATATAGAGTCCTCCCAGCTCTGTAAGTGCCTCTTGCTTGCTGCTATTCAGCTTCCGCTATGCCTTGCTAAATATTTAAGGAAAAGCTCGACCATCGTTCAGCCTGATTGCAAAGAGGTGCAGCACTAATGCAAATTTGTCAGCATGGAGGTGCTGGGCTTGAACCCCACCAGCCAGGAACTATGAATACAATAGTGCACAGGACAAAGACACAATGCATCACTGCCCATAGCAACTCACAAGACAGACAAGCCTGTGCTGTCCAAACCATATGCTGCAGGCACTCTTGCGGATTGAAGCCAAATACGGCACTTCTGAAACCTGCCATGTTCCTGTGCAGGGGTCAGATCCACTTGACGTGCATTGAAGCCATGGGTCTGGCGACCGCCTTCAAGCACACTGTCAATGGGCGCAGCTATCTGGAAGTGCACCACAGAGTGCTAGGCAGCAAGGTGCCACACATCCTGAGCCTGAAAGCCAATCACCCTGATGATGCTGCTTCCTGGCTGCGAGACATGCAATTAGGCCAAAAGGTCTGTGGGGCCAATGTGGAATCGGGTGCTGAGCTCATGGCAATGTGTTTGGTTGGGAGTGCATGTTGTGCATGCATATGAGTTGTGACTGTGGGAACGCTGTGCCTATAGCAAAGCTGAATGATTGCTTTTCATGCAGCTGCGCTCAGTCATTTGGCATTAGCTTAAAGTGATATGCTTGTCTGAAAGTAATGCACAGTGTGCCTTCGAACACATGGCATACCCTACTTATCTCCAATGGTTGATGCCTTGTACATGTGACAAATATGCACTGCTGTTGCAGGTGCTGTGCAAGACATGACCAATGGTAAGATTAGTCAGCAAGGACACATATGTTGGAAGTCAGTCCAAATTGCTGAGTGGTGTCTCATGGACTTGAAGATTCATCTGGACACCATACCATCATTGATTAAAAAAGAGCTCCACAGTGAATTGGTGACATTGTGTGGTTGTACTTTCAAAGACACAGATGCATTGTGGTCTTAAGCGATAGTCAAGCAAGAATGTATCATCAGTCTGTCTATGCATTGTAGATGGTTGATCAAGCTTGTGAGTGAATGCAATTTGAAGCAGCAAATGAAGCTAGACATTGACAAGTATTGAAAGACAGCCCAATGAGATCTTTTTGCAACAGTCATTATCTTGTCTGCAACACCACATGTTGTCTTTTGTACTCTATCTGCAGTGCTAGAATATGACTTTTGGCAACTAGTAATGCACATCATGCCACCAGCATCTATAATGTATCATTGATCTTGAGGTCTTGGCATGTCTGGCGAGTCAAGAACCCTTCCCTTGGTAATGCTGGTAAAAGTGTACAGCGCCTCAGCATGAGCAGCCATTCATATATGCTGCAAGTCAGGGGAGAAAATAGACTCAGCAGGAGGATCGCACACAGTGCCATGCAGCAATCACAATATTACCTTGAGTCAGGTTCATTAGCAGCAGCGCACAAACCACAACAGCTGCATATGCGTCTCCTCCTAAGATCTCTAGAACAGGCTGTGTTTGCGCAGAGCTTGAGTTTATGCTCTGTTGCTTATCTGCGGGGCCATTGCCGTCATTACCATTCCCGATGGGGCCAGGAGGGGGTTGAGGACTTGCCATTGCGATCAATCTGTAAGACAAGCTTTTGTTGTTGAGTTGTTTTGCAACTTGCTCGTAAGTCAAGAACAAGAGTGAGAAGTCTTGACACACAATCGCGCATGCGTTTTGCCGAGCAGAACAGTGCATATGTAGCAGGAACAGCGCTGTGAAAGATACGACTTGCAGTAAAACTTTCTGAGCGTCACCTGTTGACCAGACTGTTGTCGTTGCAAGGAAGGGCGGGCGTCTGTGACCCTGCAGCGTCTCAGCCCTCGAGAATCAACGAAGTCGTATCGATTATCAAGTGCTGCATGCAAGATATCAGTGATATTGCCACGGCTTGTTCCGACATGTCAGCGGGAATGTTGTTCTGAAACATGGGATTCACATATTAGTCATAGTTGACCTGAGTTCCGACACCTGAGGCTGCAGAGACACGATTGCAGAACTCAAACCTGCGCATATGAACACTCACCCGACCACAACCAATCATACGAAGATGAAGGCCAGCATGCATTCAAATCCTCATACTGTGCATCGCCAGGCGCCTAGCGTCGCCAACTTTGGCGTTCACCAGCTGCGACAGCATGTTGGGCGCAGGTCAACTGTCTGCACCTGCCAGTACGTCCTCGGGATGATCACAAAGATTCCTCGCCTCCGTTCGCAGTTTGCGCATGGCACTCAACCCAGAACATCTCTGCGTTGTCACTAGTCAGGCCGTGATAGGTTTGACACCTGCAGAGCGGGAGGACGGTGGCTAGAAGCAGCTGTACAAAGCACCGCTGGCAGACCTTTGTGTGTGCAGCTGGGATCTGCTGCAAATTCGGCTCAGCCCCCAGAGGACCTTGAGGTGTTCAAAAGCGGTGTCCAGGGTGCCATGCTGGAACCTTCTGTGGCAAACAAAAACTGGGCAAGTCGTCCGCGAGGCATAAATCAGAATGCACTATTGCACACTCCATGCATTTGTTTTTTTTGAAATGTCAAATTTATGCTTTCTCAACCAAAGCTGAAAGAGCGAAACATGACCAGCGCACAACAAGGGCCGTGGCCCTACACACCAGCACAATATCAACGATGTCAGCACATATCCAGATGCATGCACTTGACAAGCAGTTGATACATGTTTGGCATTGGTATCTGACTGAATGCACACATGCACTCTTACACATTCTGAAACATGTGCGTACAGTCACTCGTGCAAGTTGAGGCACCTGCATGCATTTTGCAGGTACGCCTACTAGCTGTCAGTGTGGCGGTCCTAGCAGCTGCACGCTTCTCCCCTGCCTACCTGTCCAGCAAAGCGCTTGGCTTTGTGCACCTCATAGCCTTTGGTACATTTTTGGGAACCAACATCTGGACCACCTTTGTGGCTGGTTTGACCATGTTCAAGAATCTGCCTAGACAGGTATGAACCTGCCGTCTGTGGCTGTATTGCTCCTCAGACTAGACACCTGCTCCGTTGAGTTGGAGTAGGATCTGCCCATGCCTGCATGTTTCATGGACTCCAGATACCATGCATGCTGTGACATTGGCCTGTGAAAGCCTGTTGATGACATGTTGCATGTGCAATGATCAAGGTTGAAAGCGCTACTGTAATTCTCAGCTCAAGCCAAGCCCTGCACAAGTGTGGCTATCAGACTTCATAGCATGTGACACATCTGAATTGCAGAGCATTGTGTGCCATAATGGCATTGTTTCGTGTGCTCATTTGTGTATGCGCATGTTGAACTATATGGATGTATTTGGCAGATGGCCATCAAGGCTATCACGGTGCGTGTGTGTCCTGTCTGTGGGTTGCAAGCCAATTTTGTGACCTGTGCAACTCATGTCTGCAGACTTTTGGCAAGTTGCAATCCAAGCTGTTCCCCAAGTACTTTGCGCTTCTGAGCAGTGCAATGGCTGTGTGCTTGGGGACCATCACCTTTGCTCCCGGAGCTGTTTTGCCTCGGGGTCAGCTCGTGTCCTTAGGTGAGGAGGCACATCATATGTTGCATGGCCAAAAAAAGCTTTGCTCCAACTTTGTCTTAGCCTAATGCCCAGGTTTCTCACGTTGCAACTACTCAAAAGGCATGCTGGGTAACAGGCACATCGCAGAGCTCTGTGCCCTTTCAGTGTGTATTGCCAAGTGTAGCCCAGGCATGGTGGTGTGCCACCAAGCACAAATTACTGCTGGATTTGGTTTGAAGACTAAAGTTGGTTGCCAGCATCACACTGTGCTTGGTCATACGCTCTTGCTTTGTGCAGTCCTCTGCTCTTTGTAACATCCATTCTTACAAGGTGTTCACTGTCAGGACTACAGCATATTAATAATTGAGGTGTTTGCGTTAGTTGATGGTGTTGCCCAACATCTGGCTGCTTTGATCATGTCTCTGTGTTGCGCTAGCAAGGTTCCATGCCATGGACTCGTCTGACACCTCAATGCACCAAAGACTGCAACACAACCAGGCAGGCAAGAAGTAGACAAGACGTACCTTACTGGGGTCTTTGTGAGTGTGTGTGGTTGATCCTAGGGATGACAGGCTAGAAAACAAGCTGAGGAAAAGATTGATACCATCAGGCAACTTTAGAGAATGCTCATAGAGAAGCTTGAGAAGTCTGGTTGACAATCTGTATCTGGGACGCATGGTTAACAAGCAGGCATGTATGCAGGTGTAGCATTGGGCACAACAGTGTTGAATTGGCTGTGGGTGGAGCCTGTCAACACCAAGCTCATGTTTGACCGATACGCCCTGGAAAATGACAAGGGCTCACGAGATGAGGCAAAGATCACACAGATCAAGAAGGATTTTGGCAAATGGCATGGATTCTCAGCAGTGCTGAATCTGGCTGGTCTGTGTGGGGTGCTAGCGCATGGCTGGTGGTTGGGAAGCCGCCTCACACTGCTCCCAGTGTGAAAGCACACCCTCGCCACTTTCCCAGTTTTTCACTATTTATTTAT
>JAABUP010008812.1_pt1 | contig 12678 bp, 15 predicted proteins | sample 5559201 | NCBI WGS metagenome assembly JAABUP01 (sample SAMN10711887, study PRJNA513373) | rock metagenome | isolation source: Antarctica rocks | place: Antarctica | reverse complement strand
TGGCAGCACTTGGTCATTTGGAATGCAGGGATGAGCTGCTCATTTCAACATGTGCCTGTGTGAGTTTTACCGTGAATGTACTGCAGAAGCATCTCTGATCTCGTTTTGCATGGACGCTTGCCAACAGCCAATGGCCTTTGCAACTTGGCTTGTTTTATGTTGTTAGTTGAGGCAGTCAGCTCACACTGCAGGCGGAGTTGGCTGCCCAGGCAGCAGAGAAGCAGCAGGCAGTGGGTGATCTGCAGGAGCAGGTTGCCCGCCTACAGGACCAGGTGGCGCAGGCTCAAGTTGGCCCCAGCCCTGCACAGGTACAAACTAGGCTCACACATATGTATACAAGGCTGACAACTGTCTCTACCAACTGAACATGCTTGTTTCCAGTGTGCACATGTGTTGTTACAATGGTCCTGCAGCCTGCATTCTGTCTGTGCAGCATCCTGGTTAATGACATTTCAGCAGTGGTTGCAGACTGAGCACCTCTCAACCTGTATGCAACAGATGTTGCATGGAAACACAGCTTGTGCTGCATGAGAGTTACTCATGTTGACACAGGAGGAGGCTGCAAGACTGCAGATGGAGGTTGGTGTGCTACAGCAGCAGCTGAGCAATGAGCACAACCTGGTGGTGGAGGCCCAGAGCACCATCTCCATCACAAAGGTATTGTGGCTCCCAAAATTGTGTTGACATGTATGTACGTTTACTTCTGTTGCTTGCATCACGTCTGTATCTGTTTCTGCTTCCACTCTCACATGACAGGTAGCGTGGTTTGCTCATGTTGAGCTCCTAACATTGGCTCTTTGTTTGCAACTGTGCTCAGGCGGCACATGATGTGCTAACTTTGCAAAGTGCAGCGTCTTGCTCTGGCTACTGATTGGAGCTTCTCTGTGACAGACCAGTGAATGAGTGTGCATTGCTGATGGTGATGGGTGGTGATGTGTGCAGGAGGAGGGCCGGCAGCTTCTTCAGAGAGCTGAGACTGCTGAGGGTCAAGTCCACCACCTTGAGAGCGAGAAGCTGACCATGTCCACTACATTGGCAGACATCCAGCAGCAGCTGCCAGCGCTGCAGACCCAGCTGCAAGTGAGAGCCTTGGTCTGAACCTGCATGCTCTCTCACATCCTTGCATCTACAGTGTCAAGTCTACATGAACATGTCAGCATATTTTGATCAGGCTTTATGCAGGCTGACTTGTCATTGTGTGATCTGTGCCCAACAGCACCTCAGTTGCTGAAGAATGCAGTGGTGCATGGTTGTGCAGGGTGCTGCTGGGGGTGAGCAGTCTGCCATGGCAACTGGTGAGCGCCCGGGCGGGCAGGTGGGGACTCTGCAGGGGCCAACAGCAGAGCTGCAGCGCCAGCTGGACCAGCAAACCAGACAGCTGAACAGTCAGGCAGCTGAGCTGGACAGCACCAGGAAGAAGCTGCAGGAAACCCAGGTCAGCTCTCATGTCTTTGTCTGATTGGGCAGTTGTGCAGACTTGCAGATGACTGTGAGGTAGTGTGAGGTAGTGTGAGACAAGAGACACATCATACAGAAGACCTTCACGTCACTCAGCAGAATGTCAGCAACATGTCAATAGCCCGAGCTTGTTGCATTTTGCAGCTTGGCAAGTACATTTCATGACTGCTTTCTGTTGGCATAAATGGATGAGGTCCTGCAATGTGAATTCCAGCAGGCAATTGCAATGAATGATGTGTGTGTGTGCAATGCTCAGGTGGGCTGCAAGGCCCTGGAGAAGACCCAGGGCAGGGCTGCCAGGCTGCAGCAGGAGCTGCAGGTGAGAACACAACACAGCACATGCCACATAGTCCTGTGTCTTTGCTGGTGGAACTGCTTTGGTCGCCACGCATCTGACAACACATGGCTTTCACGCTTGAGCTGCCATGCTATCTGTTTGTGCAGGTGGCAACTAAAGTTGACATCATGCTGATTCCCTTGTGCTTGACTGACTAAGTGTGATGCTGGATGGTGCAGGCAGCCGTGACAGCTAGGCAGTCTGCTGAGGCCAAGGTGATGGAAACCACCAAGGAATTGGAGGCATCTCAGAAGATGCTGAAGGTACACACATCTGACTCAGCATGCAACATGTTATCTGCTCAGAAGACTTTGAAACACCTCAGCAACAGCGCCAGTGAATGAGACCAGCAGCCTGCACAGCAATGCAATATTACATGTATACATGTATATATGTATACATCAACATCTCAGCACACCAGTCATCAGAACTTGCATAAGCATGCTGGCAGCATAGGGTCACCTCATCTACTTACAGTTGCTGTGACATGCAGGTGGTCAATGAGAAGAAGGAGCGCAACAGCAGGCGCAAGCTTGAGCTGCAGAAAGAGAGGTCCACCTTGGAGAAGCAGGTCCAGGTCCGGGATGAGCAGCTGGAGGCTGTGAAAATGCAGCTTGAGGTTGGTTGCCTTCACCATGCCGTGTGCATCAGCTCCATTGTGACGCAGAGTAGCAGCGTGTGTGCGTGCTGTGGGTGTGTTTGCTGTCAATATTGAGCATGAATTGCAATGCTTCTGCAGCAGTCATTATGTCTTTGCTGTGTGATCTTCACTGCATGGCGAGTTGAGGATCCTAACTGTAGCTGTTACCCATCTTTCCTCATTGCATTCTGGTCAGATGTACCAGGTTTTCAGGACCTTGACTATCACAATGCTGGTCACACTGCTGCAAGGGACAACAGCCTGCATCAAGCTCATCATTACATGCTTCATGTCATAACGTTTGACTAAATTTGCAAATTGATGTGAAGCTGAAAACTGACTGCAGGAGGAGATTGCGCAAAATGCCTATCTGAGCAATCAGGTGGAGGTGTTGAAGACGCAAATGGAGAGTGTCGGGCTGGAGCCAGCCTTTGTAGAGCAGGCTGATGACAGTGATGTGAGTCCTCAGCAATTGCCCTGCCATCACTTGCTTCCTGGTGTGGTGCTTGCGCAATCTTGAGTCTTTGTGTAAAACAGCATGCCATGCAGCCTGTTTGACTTATGCAGCTTCCACACTTTGTCAGTGATTTACAGCTGCAGTGCTCGACACTCTTTTGCATGCGGAACAGCTTACTGATTAGTGTCACTGAGCCAACAGTCAACAATATTTGCCCTGAGCCATCTTGAGACCGCCCTGATGTGCATGCCTTCATGTGCAACTGCCTGGCGTACAAAACTCATCACTGGACCCATGCCACAGACATGGTGCAAGATACACTGGCATGTTGCAGGATGAGTTGTCACTGCTCGCGGTCAACACGACCGCAACTCATGGAGGGCAGACTGACGGTGGAGACATGTCACCCCAGTCGTCGGGGTCATCGTTGGGGTCACCCCAGATTGCAGCAGGCTGGGGGCAACTGGATGCAGGGGCTGCCAGCTCCAGCAATGTTGAGCAGAGCCTCGAGGGGCACAGTGCAGGCGCATCTGGCATGGAGGACGCTGCCAGCAGTGCAGATGTCCGGAGTGTTGCAGATGAGACAACCACTGCAGATGGGGGTGATGGAGGGGTGAAGGAGGACAGGTGGGAGGAGGTCAAGAGGCCGGCATGGAAGGGAAAAGGGAAAGTATTGCCCATCAAGTCGAAGGGCTCTAGAAGCAATGCTGCACGCTCTAGCACCAGGGAGAAGTCCAGGCTGGGCAATCCCAACAATGTGGTGGAGGTACCGAGGCCCAGTGGCAATGGTGGGCCACATGGCAATGGTGGAAAGTCCAGGCTCGGCAATCCCAGCAATGTGCGGGAGGTGTCCAGGCCTGGGACAACTGGCAACAAGGGCAATACCAAGCTGGGCAATGCCAGCAATGTGCGGGAGGTTCACAGGCCTAGGGCACAGGCCTAGTTGATTGTGCAAAACAGAATCGCAATGAGCGTAATGTCACAGGGTCCTGCTCTGCTCTTGAACATTTAGAGGTGTTTCGAAAATCCATTGAACTTCATTGAACTTCAGATTTTTGGAAAGTATGAGCTGTGTAAGCACTTGCTCAAGAACATGATCACCAGTTGAATATTTATGAGGTCATGCGCAGTCATGTAGCAGTAACCGGCAATGTTGTTTTGTTAGCTTGTACATGTAATGCCCTGTAATGCAATAGACACATGTGGCAGCAGCATTGGACTAATCACAAAGTCGCCGCAACTGAAACCAACACCATCTGATTCAGTCCCCATCAGCAAGGGGCTCTCAGGTACACACAGCAAAATCTAGTCTTGAGTGTCAAGAATAGATGTTGTCACCGATAGCCCTATCAACAGGCTTGCACCATCGTACACACACACTTGCTGGCTATACCACTACCCTTGGTGTACAAGCGCCAACATTCTGCAGGTCACCTTTCCTGACAAATTCACAGAGATGCACAGTCACCTGTTCAAGTGGCGCCAGCTGGCAGCGTCACAGGCCTGCCTGACAACACAGACAGCCTAGCAAATGTTCCAGTGGTTACATGTTTGCTTCATGTCTGCAGCTGCAGCACCAGTATGCAGCCTTACAAGCAGCTTTGTCTTGTACATGTGGCAGCAAGAGACGACCACAAACTGGCCAGTGTTGCATAGCACAGCTTGCAGCATACTGTGATGATTGCAATGCTGACTCACCAGCCAAGTTTTAGCACTGCTGCCTTTAAACTAGCGTTAAGCTTTTGCTGCCTCTGGGTTGACTGCTCATGATAGATCTTCTTGAGGCCGTACAGGTACCAACTGCTCAATGTCAAAGCATGTTGCCCTAGTTGGTTCAATAGTCCTCAGGGTACCAGAAATCAACAAGAGGTTCACTGTGACAGTCGTCTCCCTCAATTGATTTGCAGATGCCTTACAGTGTATTAGACTACAGACCTGCCCACAGGGTATCGAGCAGTGCTCTCGCAGCTCATCAAAACTGTTACACACAGCTTCAGATTTGGTCTTTGAAGGTTTCTTTGAAGCCATGCCACTGGTGGGACAGAGATGCAAAGTGTCCATGCATGTCACTTGCCTACAATACTTCAACACTCCTTGTTACAGCGGTTTCTCAACTGTGGATGACTACACAACTAAATTCGTTCTGCCAAAATCACTCAAAGCTGTACATTGCAGATCTGTACATATTTGGCGAGACCGATGCATCAGTGCTAATGTCTGGTCATGACAAAAGGTCGCTGCAGTATGGAAACCCTGCTATAGGAGCCTTAAATAACATCCTGCTGCCCTTGTACACAACTGCATGCACTGCTTGCACAACTTGCAGCAATAGCATCATACTCAATACTTGCGGAACTAACACGTGGTACCTGTTATTGCACCATGATAGCCTGGCATGCACATCATGCCAGCCATCATTTGGTGTTGCCAATCAGCAGAATTACTTCTCTTCTTTATAGACATGCTGTACTGTTCTTTGAAGACATTCAGTACTGAACTGTGGAGACATTCAGTACTGAGCTTTGGGTCGGATGTAGCACTGAATCAGCCAGATGTGGCTGTGTTGGTCACGGCAGCGCCTGCACCACAGTCAACTCATGTATCACTGACAATGCCCCAAGCACACCAGCAAAGCATGTCCAAAGGAGGCAAAAGCATTTCTGGCGTTGTTTCACATTCCAATGAAGGCAAGCAATACACTCAGTGTGCACTCTGATGCAAGAAGACATATAGGGAGCCAGGTGGAATGCATGCATCATGTGCTGTGCAACACAGGAAGCTGTACCACACTGGCATGCAACTTGCAAGCAGATCCTTGGTTGTAAACACCCTCAAGAATCCTGCTGGCCAGTACTGCTTTAGCACATGCAGGCTGATGCAAAATTCTGTGACCCATGCAGCAGCGTCTGCAGAATGCATTCAGCTGCATGTACAAGCGAGCACGCCCACAAGAGACGTTCATCTGTGCGCTCTGCCAAAGGAGGTCAGAACGGCACCCTTCCCAGCAGCCATTCCTACCAACACAGCTAGAACACGCACAGTACAAGTACAAATACACTTCCCATCAGTCATTCCTACCAAAACAGCTAGGGCATGAGCAGGACAGGTGCAGATACACTTCCCAGCAGCCATTCATAGAAAGGCAGCCAGGGCAGGAGATAGCAATGGTAGTACCTGCTGGAGCTGGGGCAGACTCAGCAGTGGGAACCAGGCCTGTGGTGACAATGGGCCAGGTGTTGGCCTTGTTGGGGCACAGGGCTGGGTTGCGCACAATGTAGACTGCGTCTGCTGTCACCAGGTTGTTGTCCTGGTTTCTGTGCCACTGCCTGCACACACACACAGACAGATCACGCCCTGCTTGGTCACTGCGGCCTAGGGAGGGGCTCGGTGTGCTTGTCATGTAGGGGACATTGGGGGCGCTATGTGCGTGTCAGACAATGTCATTTGCGTGTTTTGACTGGGTTTCTGGCAGCTGACAGGCAAACGGCTGGATGACCGCATGCAGGCACAGACAGACACACAGGTACAGACAGACATAAGACCGACACACAGGCAGATGCACAAGCAGGTAGTTTATGCCTTTGGGGTATGCCATGTATAACAGGCCAATTACTACACATACACACAGGTAGATGCATAGACAGACGCACACATGGGCAGTTAGACCCATCAGAAGGCAGACTGTTCCAGAGTAGTAGACCTGCAGACTGTCCCACAGTGGTAGACAGGCAGACTGTCCCAAAGTGGTAGACCCGCAGACTGTCCCACAGTGGTAGACAGGCAGACTGTCCCAGAGTGGTAGACTGGCAGACTGTCCCAGAGTGGTAGACAGGCAGACTATCCCATAGTGGTAGACATGCAGACTGACCAGAGGGCGGTGGTGGCGTTGATGACATCCAGGGTGCCGTGGCCAAAGCTGGGCTCCCTGTACGCGCTCCAGGCTGGCTGCTCCTTGTAGCAGTACCCTGCTGGGTTGCCTGTACCCGTGCTGTTACCATCAGCCTGTACAGAAAGTACACCAAGTATTGTATGGCGTCTGTTTTCTAAGCTTGAGAATCATGCCTGCTAGGTTGAGAGGATATCAAATCATGTCACCAAGCATTGTATGGCGTCCGTTTTCTAATCTTAAGAAGCATGCCTGCTAGGTTGAGAAGAGATCAAGTCGTGTAAGTGTATAGTCAGCATGCATATTGTGTGACAAGTAGATGCATGACAGTAGCTGCAAAGCTGGCAGCAACTGGCAACTAGCAATCTGAACATGAAATTGGGATCAAAGGTGGCTGTTCAATTGAGACTGTGCTGGACTTGCAGCATGATGCCGCAAATGTATCAGCACATACTTTGGGGTGCCACATCAAATTTTGTATTGCCGCATGGAACTGGCTCCAGCAACTGGAGAGAACAATCAACATGATGTCCATGCAGCAGAAAGGTGGTGGCCTGCCTGGAATGTGAGAGTGCGCTTGTAGAAGGACCAGGGGTCAGAGATGGTGGGGTTGTTGGGGACAATGTAGGAGGGTCTGACTGAGCTGTTGGCTGGGGTAGGGCACCCCCCTGCAATCCCATTCTCCGCATATGAAGTGTCCTCATATTCTGCAGTCACATAGTCAATGACTATTAGTCATCCATTAGGCGATGTACAAGCCAGAGTGTGCTCAGCTTGTGTCCTTACTGCCTTATGTACAGTACATGCATCTTCAAATCACAACTCACAGGCAGCATCAGCACAATAGAGCAGAGCACGTTTCATTGACAATTCACGACTACAGCCTATGAAACAGAGATCCATGCAACATGCATGCAGGGATGCACATGACAGACCGCTTTGGAGAGACAAGCCTTGTCCTGCATGTACCTAGCACATCATGAGCTGAAAAGCGATTATTATTATTATTATGATTACCATCATCATTATTAATATTTTATCAACATCACCACCATTATTGTTACTATGCAACATGCAGCAGGGGCCTACCAGGTGACATCTTGTTGCTGGCCAGAAAGGAAAGGCCCTCTGAGTTTCCTCCATCTCCAATGGTGATGTGCACAGCGCCACATGGGTCGATGGTGTAGTCATACATGGGGTGCGTCCTCTCGTAAGCGTGCACATGGCCGTAGAAGAAGAGGTCCACACCGTGCTTGTAGGTCAGGGGCTCCATGGAGACGCGCATCTGCTCAAACTCCTTGTAGCTGGTGTCGGTTGTGTACCTACAAGCAAGCATACATCCTCATGCACAACACCTTGGATCCCTTTGTTTGCATCATTGTTTGCAGGTATAGACAGTACTGGCCAAGGCATTGTGATGTCTGTCTGTCTGTCTGCCTGCCTGCCTGCCTGCCTGCCTGCCTGCCTGCCTGCCTGCCTGCCTGCCTGCCTGCCTGTCTGCCTGCCTGCCTGTCTGTCTGTCTGTCTTTCTGTCTGTCTGGCAGAGACAGACAGACAGACACAGACAGACAGGGGATGGGTGGCTTGGGCATGCAGTATTACTGACACTGACTCGGAGGTTGGCAATGCAAAGGGTGGCAGCTGTAGCATCCAATACATTGTGCAGCCCCAACACAACAACAGAAGCACAGACGATGTCCCAATAGACAGACACACATGCACACGAACGCAGGGGGGTTTACCAGGGGTTGTGGATGTCAACAATGACCCAGGGGGTGACAGAGCGGTTGATGCTGGACAGATCCTCGGCCAGCCACTGCCACTGGGGACTGCCGGGGGTGTAGTCAACGTAGGGGGACAGGTTGATCACGTGGGCGGGGCCCACTGCCTGGCTGTGGAAGAAGTATGACGGGGAGTTGCTGGCGTTGGAGGGCATCTGCATCGCAACATGGGGGTTTCAGAAACTTTGCATCAGCAGGTGTCCTGGTGCAGAGCAGGGAGGTGAAGAGGAGTGGGGAGGAGTGCAGAACATAGAGCAGGATGCTGGAGCTGGCAGCATTATGCGTGGTCAATGCCAAGTAGTCAACCATGCTGATGTCAAAACAAGGCTGCATAGCTGTCAGGGATTCCTCTGACAATCTGTGATCCTATGACTTGTCTGTTTGTCTGTCTGTTAGCTGTCAAATCTGCCAGCATGCCTGCCAACTGTGCAGTACAAAAGCACAAGCAGAAGGGGGAGCAAAATGCATGCAAAGTCTGATTGTGATCTGATGGCTCAAGAAACTGATATTTCAAAAGTAACACACAGCTGGTACAACGAAACATGTCAAGCGAAACATCTTGAAGCACATGCTTTGCTTAGCAGTGCAAATCTGGCATTGAAACAACTATGTCCAGAAACAGACTTTAGCGCAATCCACGCTCCAAAACATCAGAGACAAATTGCAAATCATAGCATATATTGCAGCATCTGGAGTCTTGACTACCAGCAAAGTCACTCTTGACTTCCAACAGCACTTACCTTCCAGCGAGCTTGCACGGACTTGAACATGGAGTCGCTTGCATCACTCTGAGCCTCAATCTCGTGGTTGCCGGTACAGGCAAGCATGGGCACCTGCAACAAAGCATGCAATCCTCACTGAACGTGCAATGCAGTCTTCAGCCACAGGGCTTCACTGAATGTGCAATGCAGGCTTTAGCTGCAGCAACTTCGCTGAATATATGACAAACCCTTCACTCGCAACATGGCACTATAGCATGCGCTGCACAAAGCATGCAGTACAGCGCCGTTTCAGGTACAGGTTTGACTGCACTTGTGGGCACACAGTTGGCAATCCCCAGCAAGGCAGGCAGGCAGTCAGCCAGATCTGCATTGACATGATGCCTGTTGCGCAAAACAACATTTGGATGAGCAAGGCAGCCCAAGCAAGGCTGAGCAACAGGAGCTATGCAAGGCAGTGCGACACCAATCCCCCTCTCTTTGTTTCCGGCTACAGGAAACAGCAGTTTCAAGAAAAGATTACAAAGAAGTAGTCAGTTTAGGGTAGCAAGTAAAACAGAAAGGGGTATCACAGAGGGGCAGACAGTGAGCTCACGCCGGAGACAGAGCAGCTTCAAAAAAGGGGTATCAAGAAACAAAGAAGTAGTCAGCTCAGAGTAGCAAGTGAACAGAAAGGGTTCAAAAAAGTAGTCAGTTCAGCAAGTAGCAAGTAACACAGGTGGGGGTACAAAAGAGGGGCAGGCAGCGAGCTTACGTTGGAGACAAGGGGCTGGATGAATCGTTGCCAGGCATCCCAGACGGGCTGGTAGGTTCCAGAGATGAGGCCCTCCAGTCCAGTGTTGGGCACCAGCACTGACCCATTGGTGTACCATGTGTCTGCAACACACAGCCATCAGCATGCATACATGAGCGTGTGCTGGCAAGCTGGTCTGCCATAGGGCAACAATGTACACGTCCCTGACTGTGGTCATGCAAGGATGCACATGTGCTGACACAGCGTCCTATCATCTCATGACAACACTCATGTGCAGTGCAAACAGTTAGAATGTACATGAGCTTGACAAGGTTGCGTGGTCATGCAAGGCATGTACATATGCTGACACAGCGTCCTATCATCTCATAACAATGAGCATAAGCAATTTCACAGGTTAACAAGCTGACAGGCCACCTATATCATGTAGGGCTGCTGCCCTACAAGGTAGGGTCAACACGTCACAATGGTACACACACAACATCTACAATGAAGCAATGCAGCAGCCATAACTGCAGCTGGGTGATCACCACAGCTTCTATTCAAAGGCTGGATACTCAATGCTGCGGGGTCAGCACAAGGAAAGTGCTGTGGTCCCGGAAAAGGCCAGAAAAGCAAAAATCTGTGCAATCAAGCATTGTTGTGAAAAAGATCTCTGGAGGGCCAGCGGGCGCCTAGGCAGGTTGCAATCCAGGCAGGTTGTGATGCTGGACGCTGCTTTTTGTACACAGTGCAGTAATGCATTTGCATTACAAAAGCATCCTGCTGATAACCTGATCAGCTCTTGATGCATTGCACTGCTGTACACTGTGCTGACTGTAAAGCCAGAAGAGCAATGGGTTGGCTCACCAGCATAGCAGAAGTCAGCAATGTAGAGGACTGCTGGTGCAGTGGTGGTGTTGGCAGCAGACTGCAGGATGTGCTGCAGCGTCACACTTGAGTTCTGACTCAGTCCCCAATCAGCAATCAGCAGGAACCTCTGAGGGGCAGTTGCACCTGTCAACACATGCACCACCTTTTCAGCACACAGCAGGGATCTCTTCTGATGGGGCTTATGCCTGTCAGTAGTCACGGTACAACTCAAGGGTGGATGCTCGAAATGCACAGCTGTGGGCGCAACACACTGAGTTGCAGATGGGGACATGCACATCAGGGTTGTGAGATACTATAGCTGCATCACAGACTTTGTTTGTGACAAGCATGATACAAGTTGGGGGCCAGTCTGTAGGCAGGCATTGCCAAACTACAGTGGGCAGAACACAAAGGACAGGACGCCCCAATTTCCCACTCACTTCCCACCAGAGAAAGGTCCAGAGGCAACACATCAGGTGCAGCCAAACTGAAAGCAACAACACAAAGGCCAATCACATTCTGCTTTTCCCACAACCTTATCCGGAAAAGATCACAACGAACTCCCGTGAACTCTCGCTTCTGTCATAAACTCTCAGAAGAAAAGGTGACAAGAAGCCACACCCAAAAACGATTGATGGCAAACATGACAGGAAGAAGGCAAGGCAGGGTAACTCACTGGGAGCAGCCAGACTGGTGAAGTTGAAGGTAGAGCTGAAAGTGGTGCCATCCCCAACTTGGTAGAAGTACTTGGTGCCGGCGGTCAGGTTGTTGAGCACCACAGTGTGCAGCACAGGGGAGGTGTAGTTGAGGGCAGTGGAACCACCATTGCCTGGGACTGTCAAGTTGTAGATCTGGTTGTAGATCTGCAGTGTATGTCAGCAAACTCAGCTGCTGAAGCTTGGTCAAAAGAACTGGCAATGATTGTGAGCACCCAGATCCAGTTTTGCTTTTGCGTTTCCTTGCAAGACTTCAAATCTGGGATATGTGGAGCCAGTTGTGCCTCAGGAGACATGCTGGCTTGCAAGCAAGGGTGGATGTGGTGTGCAACAAACCTAAGCTGGTGGGAGTGTTGCTTGACTCAGTACACATGCTGTTGTTGATTGCTTGTGCTGAGTGCTAGTGAAAGTTTATACATGTATGACCAGGTCAAGATCACACAGCATAACCTCAATGTGGAAGTCTGATGTCACACAAAGGGCTTGGTGTGGCATTGCATGGCAGAAGAGTATGCTGCACATGCATTGCGGAGGCCTAGATCTAAATCACAGCATCATGTCTTGACATGGAAGTGTAACGTCACAAAGGACATGCTGTGGCGCTGCATGGCAGAAAGACATGCAGCATGTGCATTGCAGAGGCCTGCAGCTGTCAGAAAGGCGCAACATCAAGCATGCCAGGCAGCTGCAGGAGTGATCATCTCTTTGATCATCTCTTTGATCATCTCTTTTATCAACTCTTTGATCATCTCTTGGAACAGTCATGGCAGATTGACACTTCACTGCCATAAGACAGTCATTGCTGTCTCTGTGTATGCAGGCATGTGATTTAGCGTGTGAGTCAGCATGTGAGTCAGCATGGTCAGTTAGAAGAAGCTGACCTCAGAGGTGCCAGAAGCCATGGAGGTGAGGCTGCTGGCTGAAGTTCCGTACATCACCATTGAGGCAGTGGTGTTGGGGTTCAGTGCACTCAAAGCACCCTGGCCACTCTGCATGAAACAGCAGCAACAGTCAATATGTGTGTGCCACACACAGAGGAACTTGAAGACTATTTGAGCATCAGACCAGCTGGCTTGGGAGC
>JAABUP010008806.1_pt1 | contig 12685 bp, 16 predicted proteins | sample 5559201 | NCBI WGS metagenome assembly JAABUP01 (sample SAMN10711887, study PRJNA513373) | rock metagenome | isolation source: Antarctica rocks | place: Antarctica | reverse complement strand
CCCCTGCCCCTACCGCTATCTTTGGAACCTTGCTTCTGCACACCTTCCCTTGCACTGCCCATGACACTGTATGGGTTTGCAGGCTCTTGCGTCTGCAACGAGGCAAACTTGAGTGGCGAAGCCATGCCAGTACAGAAGAGGCAGTGCCCTGCAACTGACACAGCCTATGATGTGAGAGGCGAAGGAAGTCGCTACACCCTGTTCTCTTCCACCACTGTGCTTCATGCTGGCACCAATGATAACGATGAGGTCCTGGCTGTTGTCACCGCAACAGGTGTGCTGCAGTGATTGCGTACTCTTGGATTGAGTGACACAGCAGACACTTGCTGCCATGCACACTGCTGCTGTTTGACCGGTCTTCACTGCTTCAGTTGATCATGCACAGAATGAGCTTGTGTGGACATCAGCAACTGAGAATGTGCAGGAGTCCTGTCCCATGTTCTCTTTGCGTACATTGGCGTCCTAACATACCCTGCATCCTCTTGACCTGCAATTCTGTGCAGTGCTCTGTCACTGATTGGAAGAGCCTATCTAAACTTGTTGGTGGTGACTAGCTACACACCAGGAAATCAATGTGCTCTGCTGTTTCTTTGACCAACTCTTAATTACTATGAAGCAATCTCCCAGATTCTTTAGTGACTGTGGACCAAGATGCAAATGTTACCTCAGTTTGGTCAGGTGACCAATCTGCCTTTGTAGGGATGGCAACCAGCAGAGGCCAGCTGATGAGCAGCATCATTTTCCCAGCGCCCATGGTCTTCAAGTATGATGAGGAGCTGCCCATTGTGATTGCCCTCATGATGCTGTATGCCATCCCCTGTGCTGTCTGCACCATAGCCTTCCAGTACCACAATGGCAGCTACAGTCAGTGGGTCACCAAGTTTGTGTACTGTATGGGGGTTGTCAACCAGTGCCTCAATCCCCTGCTGCCCGTCGTGCTCTCGGTTGGTGATGTGCAAGCTGTGCGCCGCTTGAAGGTACATTTCAGTTTATAGCACGTTTTGTCAAATATGACCATAATTATATATGGCATATATAGCTGGTACATTTTGCTTGTGCTGCATAGCTTCCACAACTTTGCTCAGTGCCGAAAGGCTGGCCTTTGTGGTCATTACATGCAGACATATGTTGGGAGCTGAAGCCCTGCATACACTCAACATAGTTCATTTGATGCTGCGCCTGTTTCTGTGTCTCACAGCTGTTCCATGCAGAAATGCGGTGACCAACAGGAATGTCGGCTTTGGCCCTGCAACTGCTCCATGCATGTGGTGGGTTGCACAGTCAATCATTGAAGTGTTGCCATGTAGAGTCTGTCTGTACCTTTGACTCCCAAATCTGTGCCTGCATCAGCCAAGCACAAAAGATAGCTTCAAGGCATACACTAGACTTGGCTTTGAGCGTAAGCCAAGTGATGTGCCTTCAGCAAGAGACGTGTTGCTGTTGTACAGGCGCTGGGAATTGTGTGCCTGGATCCTGGCAGGGTGGCCATCAGTGGCAAGATACGCATCTTTGCCCTGGACAAGACTGGCACTCTCACCCAAGCCTGGCTCCATTTCCTTGGTGTGCAGCCTGTGCAGTCAGCCAGCACCCACACCACTCACGCAGGTGCACTTCCCTGTGTGTGTATGCAGTCATGCCAGTGGCATTCACTGCTGCCTGCTGTAGCCCAGAGCTGTCTCCTGCTGTTGCACATCGTGAATGGGTGATGGCAAGATAGGCAAGCTTGTGAGAATTGCTTTGCAGGCTTTCAGTGCATGGCAAACAAGCAGAACTTCCAGCCTCAGCTCATCATTTTACGATTGAGCACCATTGTCCTCATTAGTGCCTGCCACAGTTGTTGCATTGATTTATGACTGATGCTTTGGTATTGCTGTGCGCTAAAGCAGTATTTCTCAGCTGTATGGTGTCTCGGGCACAATTGTGGCGTTGTGTCATTGCGAGTAACCTCAAGGCTGACAAATTTTCCTCAGTGACAAGAGTGCATGCGCAGGCATCAGCATGGACACTGTGCAGTACCTTGACAAGGCCGGTCACATCCAGACAACTCTCAAGCTGCTGTGGGGCCTAGCGACCTGTCATGCTGTCAGTGCTTCTGAAGCTGGCGGCTTGGTTGGGAACCAGGTGGAGGTCAACATGTTTTCCAGCACTGGTTGGCATTTGATTGAGACCAATGGACAAGCTCCCAGAGTTCAACATCCATCAGATGCAGGGCAGCAGCTGACCATTGTCAGGGTGAACGAGTTTGAGCATGCAAGGAGGAGCATGAGCGTTGTTGCCCTGGACGAATGTACAGGAGAGTTGCATGTCTTCTGTAAGGTAACACCTGCAACCATTTTGAAAGGTCACAGCTCTGCTGTACCACCTGCATGCAGCTGCATGAAGCTGCAACATTTCTTGTGGCTCTTGGCTGTAATCTTCAGTGGTGAAATGACGCATTGCTGTCAGGCAGCAATGCAGTGCAGTTGAGGGTAAAGCCATTTTGGGTGTGCACACACATCTGCTTGTGCAGGGTTCATTTGAACGGGTGGGTGAGATTGTGTGTCAGGAGTCTGTTCCTTCAGGGTACCTGCAGACAGGTGAACAGCATGCTTCTGAGGGGTGCTACGTACTGGCCATGGCACACAGGTCACCTCCTGCTGCTTGCATACCAGACTCATGTTTGGACACCTACTTGCTGCCTTGTGTCCTGACACCTGACTCTGAGCATAGAGCGTAGATGATAATGCTAGCTCAGTCTTGGATGTGCTTAGGGCTGGTGCTTGCTTGGACCTTTCCAAATCATTTTCAGCTTTGTTGTGAGGTTTGCGTCATCATTGGCTGTAGGCCTTGGAAGCCTGTGGAACCTGCTGATGTCACTGTTGCATGGCTGTCATCTGCTTCTGCCCCTGAGCTCAGTCTCAACACACATGACTCTTGCTTGTAGGCTTGAGATTTTTCTTACATTGGTTGTACCATAACCTCATATGTCCTCGTGGATTCACTTGCTGAAGTGTGACACTCAACTTAAAATGCAGGCAGCACTGTATCCACAACCCGACTTTGTCAAGTACGTGCAACTGGTGATACACGTGTGCATAAGGGTGGCATGGCCTGACTGTTGTATTATGCTCAGCAGGTGCCTTGGCGTCATGCCTGTCAACCAGGCAGCAGCACTGTCAAGGGATGAGCTGGAAGCAGACCTGAATTTGCTGGCTTTGCTGCTATTTCGCAATGAGCTCAAGCCTGACACTGCAGAAGCCATTACTCACCTCAAAGAGGGCCAGGTTGGCACTAGCTGCCCTGCCCAGACCTAAAAATGCCTTTGCTATTTCTTCTTGAGCATGCTGCGCGGAATGTTTGGCACTCCACGTGCAATGATGCAGCACAGTGTCTTTTTGAAAAGTGAACGGCTGCACAACTACACCATCTGGCACCTTGTATGTTGTCAACCCACTTTGTTTGCTATTGATTCTGCTGCTTTCACAGCAACAGCTACCTACATTGCATCTTTTGACATCACGAAACTTTACTCTGAAAGTCTCCTCTGCGGGTTCATGCTTATAATCATGACTATCATGTATTTGTGCAGTCATACATGCCGTATGAGTAACTTACTTGTATTGCATATGACACATATGTTCCCATTCAAAGAGTTTGCTAAAAGTATCTGACAATCCAAGCATGTTGTGGCCATGCAGGTACGGCCCATCATGGTGACTGGGGATAGTGCGCACTGTGCTGCCTATATTTGCAGAGCATGTGGCATGGTTGCACAGCATGCAGACATCCTTCTGGCTGATATAGACACCTGTGGAAATGTCAACTGGTCCCTCATGGGCAGCAATAGACAGGATGCCAAGCTGCACCCAAGCTTTGCAACAGCTGAGGTAGGCTGCTTGTACCTTGTCCTTGCACCTGCTACCAAGTATATGTAACCTGAGAGACTGTATGTAACGCTTGTAGAAGTGATACCATTGACAAGTTTGCAAATGCCTGTGCAAATGCCTGTGCAAATGCCTGTGAGTCACTGCAAGCACATGGCCTTGACAAGCGGATGTCAGAAGTGAAAGTAATGGCATTGTGACAGATGGTGTGCACGTTGATATGGATGACATAGATGACATAGCGAATGCTGCAGGTTTTGGAGATGCAGAAGCAGTCTGAGCAGAAGCCCTTGGCAGAGCTGGCCATCACTGGAGCTGCCTTTAACAAGCTGCAGCAGAGTGAAGCTATGGAGCAGCTGCTGTTCTTCACCAGGATCTTTGCGCGCTTTGCGCCTCAGCAGAAGGTGACTTGCGCTGTTGCTTACATCGCTGCCGTGCAGGAGAGGCTTGAGGGAGACTAGACTAGACTAGACCAGACCAGACTAGACTAGATTAGGCTAGGCTAGGCTAGACCAGATTAGGCTAGGCTAGGCCAGACCAGTCTAGGCCAGACCAGACCAGACCAGACCAGACCAGACCAGACCAGACCAGACCAGACCAGACCAGACCAGACCAGACCAGACCAGACCAGACCAGGATAGACTAGACTAGACTGGACTAGACTAGACTAGACCAGACTAGACCAGAGTAGGATAGAGCACATTGGGACTTGGTCATCCTTGGTCAGATCAAGGAATGACATGGATACATTTGACTCTGGAGGCTAGCCTTTGGCAGGCAGAGCCGCAAAATTGGTCTTTGCTTGTGCCAAATCATGGTGTATGTCAGCTAAGGCGTCACAGGCATGTGTCATATGAGACTTGGAAGTGCAGTGGCATGATGCAGGCAGAAGTGGTAAGTATGCACCAAAGGGCTGGGCTGGTGGTGGGCATGTGCGGTGATGGGGGCAATGACTGTGCCGCCCTGCAAGCTGCCCATGCTGGCCTGGCACTCAGTGACGCTGAGGCCTCTCTTGTCTCACCTTTCACCAGCAACAACAAGTCTGTGAGTACTCTGTGTGCTGCCAGCAATGCACAACACCTTGTTCCTCGCTTCACTACTGCTTTGTCTCTCATCTTGAGTGCCCCTTCAAGACACACATGCATTGCCTGTTTGGCATTGCAGTGCTGGTTGTGAAGACTACAGGTGTCAGAAGACATGCTGTGCTATGATGATGCATCTCCTTTCCTAATGCCTGAAGCCATGCATCACTGTGATCTTGCTGCAACGGGCTGATCATCACTGCTGAGCATGCTGTCATAAATTGGCTGTTGCACATGGCTGCCTGATGGACTGTGCAAGCCTGTCACGTCAAGTCTGTTGTCAGTACTGTTCCTGTTGAGGTGCAGATGAGCAGCGCTGTGGAGTTGATGAGGGAGGGGCGGTGTGCCCTACACACACGCTTGGCATGCTACAAGTTCCTCATCACCTATGGCCTCCACTTCTCTGTCTTCAACATTGCTGCTTTCTGGTGAGAGCCCTTGTGCCCTGTCATGGTGCATCAGTGTTGCTGTAAGCTTTGGGTCATTGTCAAGTTTGCGATGACATTCAGCATGTTGCTGAAGAAAAAATCATCCCAAACTGCCGCTTTGGCCAGCTCTTATTGTCCTTAATGCGTACTGTGTCACCTGTCAATGTCATTGTCAGATTCATCCTATCTGCCCTTCTGGCGTCTTGCTTTTTGTCCCTTCTCCTAATCTGCCCCCCACTCCCAAACCCTTGCATCTTTGCCATCTCAGCCCTGGAATCAAACGTGGTAAGGTTCATTTCTGTCCAGAATCCAATCTCTGATCTGATTTTGAGGGGCTCTTCCACACAGGAGCAGCAACACAATTGTATGCTATGCTTCACCTCTTTGCATTCAAGTTACACTGAGGTATTGCATGCTGTAATTTGTGCATGAACTTGTAACAAATGCTAATAGCTGTGCTGTCATCCAGTGTGTTGTCATGCAGGTATGGCATTGTGCTGTGCCAGATGGTCTTCATCTCCACTGACATCTTTGCCACTATCTTCCTGGGATATGCCATGACACTGGCACGCCCTGCCAAGTAAGCACCATTTCTCTTGTCCTTCGATCACACAACAAAAACTCAGCAGTGCTACCCTCCTGCTCTTGCCACTCTGCACTGCATGTACGAGGGTATGTGTGTTGCGGCGCATACTGCACAACCTGTTGCATGGGCAGCTGTGTATCACTCTGTCCCGGGTACTGTCACGTGAGAAGCAGCAGATCCTAGTGGTCATCATGATGCATCTTCAAGGTCACATTGTTTATGGTGAGACAACTTTTGTAATCACAGCCAAGGAGAAGGTTCATAGTTGTGGAGTCACATCACCAAAGCAGTACTGTCAACATGGTTTTGCTCTTTGCTACATCATTTGTTCCATTATCTGCATCATCTTTATTCACCTGCCAGGCATTGCAAGTGCTTCCCCCAACCCTAACCTTGATTGTGAATAACATTTAGCAACGCAGTGCTGACACTTCTTGCCGGCGCCACGTGCTGCCGAGCAGTGACTAGAGTTCTGGCTGACATGATATGATTGTTTTCACACAGGAAACTTGGCAGGGAGCGACCAAGCAGCAGTTTGTTGGGAATCCAGACAATGGTGTCCTTGCTGGGCATTTGGATCCTGAATGTCCTCTTCTTGGTAGCAGCACTCTGCTTCATGCGCAATCAGGCTGGTTATGTGCTGTGGCCTGCCTCGTGAGTCACCTGTTCATCAAGTCATGTGTTCCTGATGCACGTATGCCTTGCCAAACACTTACTATGTGTTACATGTGCAGCTTGTCAATGCATATTATGTGTCTTGTCTGTTCATGCAGCCCTATTACTAACATGCGTCATCTGTGTTGGGGTGCATAGTGATACTACCTGTTGTTGGGGAGATCTCATGCAATTGGAGCAGAGCCATGCGTTCTGACTTGCTGCAATTTGGTATGCTACATCTGTCATGCAGGTACTGTAGTACAGCACACAGTGTCCGTCTGTGAGTTCAGCTGTTTGCACCCTTATTCTTGCATCCAAGCTGACCATCCCAACCAGTCAAAGCCATGCCTGATGCAGACAAGCACATACAAAGTCCAGTACAAGGAGTGCACTGGTTGCAGGCTGGCCTTGGAGGCAGAGTGGTGGGTGCTGGGCGACAACTGGGAGAGCAGTGTGTTGTTCTTTGTGGTGTTCTACCAGTACATCACCTGTGCCCTCGTCTACTCCTTTGGATCCTCCTTCCGCCTTGGCCTCTTCTACAACTGGGCTGTCACAGTGAGCATCATACTTGCATCTCCTGCACCCCTTCTCTCTCCCAGCATTAGAGTCCTTGCAGAGCTTTGCAGTACTGCAGTGCTTTTTCTGGAAGCCCTTCATGTTGTACGGCTGGCCTTACGCTGTACTGCTAGGATGTTGGTACACGAGCTGTGAGTGCACCGACTGCCTTTTTGCCCAGTGCACCGACTGCTGCATTCTGCATGAAGTTTTGCTGTTGCCCCGCCCTATTGACAACCAAGTGTGTTGCAGTAGCCACCATGATGCTGTTGGCAAGGTGTCTGCAGGCCCTGCCTTTCCAGCTGTGACCGGCCTGCATGCATCATGACCTGTTTTGCAACTGAAAACCTGCCATCAAACATCTTCGGCTATCAGAACTGTTGTGATGCATGAACATTCGTCAAGCTTACACACACAGGTTCATACACTGTTATTAGCATGGTGTGTGCGACAGTAAAGGCAAAGGTTTGTTAACGCAGGGGTTGTGGGTAGCGCTGATGACACTGACCACCTTGTTGCTGCTGCTGCCACACAGCAACTTCACACATGTGTGGCATATAGCCAGCGAGCAGTTCAATAGTGCTAATGACTACTCCCCTGTCTGGGAAGCTTACAGAGTGAGTAAAGCGCCTTCATGTGTCCATCTGCACGGCTAAATTTACGCCGACATCCACCAAACACATGTTGACTGTCAAAGCTATAGTGCATGATCTGATGGGTGGAAGCCACAGTATCAAAGCAAGCTTCACAGCAGGTTGATCACTGCTTTTGGGAAGTCCACATGCAGCCATGTATTGTGTTGTGTAAATGATGCCTGCGCCATATTCGAGGTGTAAAGATTGACATGCCTTCGTATGCACTCTCACTGCTGTCCATGGTATACCGCAGATGGGCTTGTTTCCTTCCTTTGCATAGCCTGGCTGCAGGATGGTTGCTGTTGCATGTTATGAATGTTGGATGACATCATACTGCAAATCTGATCTGGTCCCGGACAGTTGCGGCCTGTCAAACTAAGCGTTCACGAGCTATTTGTTTATGCAGGAGGAGGGCTTCCCTGAGTCCCCAGCTATGTCATTTGAGTTCAGAATCAAGCTGTTTGCTTTGTGCCTGGGCAACATACTGGTCATGGTTTTATGGCAGAAGGTATGCCCATGAGCTAGTGATCAAGCTGCAGATCTTTTGCCTTCGAGTGTCTTGTTGCGTGGCCTGTCAATTAAGGCATAGTGTGCACATGTGAGCTGAAGGCTTACTGCACTAACTGGCATAGTCAGACACTGACAATGACAATGCACGGTGAGGTGTACTTTGGTCATCCATGCATGTATGGTGTCTGCTGCAGTTCATTGCTGAGGGTATGGGTTCAAGGGCGCTGGCACGTATCTTCCCATCCAAGCGTGTCAAGCTGCAAATGTAAGGGCCAAAACTGATTGGCCCTGCACATACCTCTGGAACAAGTGGTCATTGCAATTGAGATCACAAGCAGAGCTGAGTACTGGAAATGCTGTTGAAGTATATTTGGATGACAATCAAGATAAGCTATCGTGACATCAGACTTGCCTCGCACCCCACATGTGGCCTCCACCATATGCAAGGCTGCTCCAATGATAATAATCAAAACGCTTTCCAGCTCATGATGAGCTACATAATTATTTGCAAGGCTGCTGTATGTGTTTGCCATTGCACTAGCTAGGGACCTATAGGGACGGCTGAGGCAATTGCAACCCCAGCATCTGTTCAAGCGAGTGTTGACAATGTCGTGCTTGCATGCTTAATCCCCATGTGCTGCCTACATTTGATCGAAAAAAAGGTACTGTTTCCTTGGTAGATCGGATCAGACGCACTTCCCCAAGGATACACTAATCTGCAGAGCTTGGTAAAATGCCTGATCATAGGGGTATTGCATCAGATACAGCATGCAGTCAAGCAAGGTTGTGGTGGGCTGCGCAATGCATTGAAATGCATCTCGGAGGCTATATTTACAGTCATGGAGAGTAGATTCGCTGACTGAGAAGCTGCTGTGACAACAGTAATGGCGTCTGCAACAGTTGCTGACTGGTAAGGCGAGGCTGACAGTCCTGACGGCCGGCCACGAGCGCAAGCACAACGCAAGTACAGCTGATATATATTCCAATATATTGGAGGTTTTGTCAGTGGTTATACCTATATCAGCAAAGTAAAAAGCCCTCGGAATGTGTGTCAAGGCTCTGTTGAAGAGTGCATTCAGGCACATGCAGGCACTTGTCCACGAACCAGGCACAAGGCAGAAAAAGCTACTGTTTCTGGGTGCTCAATAGCATGAAGTTGTATTTATGATGTCTAGAGTGATGCCTTTCAGCTCATAAAGCATGGCGTGAAATGTGTGTGTTCAAACAAGAGAATATAGCTGAACATGAAGCTAGGTAGACTGGATCTCAAACGCATTACCCAAGAGTGCACTTTTGCAGGGGCCTACCCAGCGACCTTGGGCTGCCGAGCCCTTCAACACAGTGTGTCACCTAAATCCTGTTGAATTCTGTGTCAGATACGATATGCATTCATGTGACATTGTTTGGCTGCAAGATGCACTGAGGTTGTACATACGTACGAAGACCACTGTTGCTGCGTACCATTGTGTTGAGAAAAGTCTGGCTGTCAATATGCAGCATGTCACACACTTTGATTAGGTCAATGTAACTAGGGTCTGTATACATAGGTCTGTAACTAGGGTCTGTATACATAGGTCTGTAGGCTCGGTTGGCAGTACAGCGGGTCCAGCCATCCCGGTCTTGCGCAACTTCACTGAGTGAGCAGCACCCTTGCTCAGATGGGGCCACGCGTCAGAACGCTGGAAAACACCGCACCGCGGTCCAGAGACATGATGCAAACCCGCACACACCCTCTGCTTGCCAGACATAATGCGTGGACTTGGAAGTTTCTGCCTGGTATAGTTGTAGGTTTTGTCGCTCATTGGTGGCTTTCAAAAAATAGGGAGCAAAAGGTGATGACCCCATATGCAATTTCTTGCAGGCCGGGCTGCAGATCTGACGGCTATTCCTGACTGTGACGCTACTTCAGGGGCAGACACTCGGCACACCTCTTGAAGATCAGCAGCAAGACCATCTTTCCGGCCAAGTGTCTCCACCCGACGAGGAGTTGAAAATGGTAAGCCACTCTGCTCTGACCATACAGCCAGCTTTATACCTCTCATGGTTTTGCCAACAACGAGGCTTTTGGCCCACAGCAACAATGAGGGTGTTTGTGCAGGTCATGTGTGTCAATACAGAACTCAAAATGAGGGCTGGGAAGATTGGTAAATCCTCACATGACGCCATGTTTTGCATTCTGAGTGAGAGCAAAATGTGGCCTGAAAACGTGGCCTGAGCAGCCATCATGATTTTGTCATATTGTTCAAATGGACTCGACATCCTTAACAACAAGCTATAAAGTCAGGGCACTCTGAGCAAGCAACTCAAAGCATGTTGTATGTGTGCAGCTGCACAGTGTGCTCATGCTGCTGTGGCTGTGGTGGAAGACATGAGGCAAACAAACAAGCTGCTGCTGAGGCAATGGGAGGAATACGGATCTGCCAAAATTGCTGTTAAATGTCCTAGTCAGGCTGAATTGGTGAGCAGACTTCAGCGGTATAGCTGTGACAGCAGCGTCACCTAACTTTGCACCAATGACGTCGCATGTGCAAGCTTGGGCATCCAGTCATTGTATGAGTTTGCTGCTGACAGGTCGCCGTATGCTTGCTGACTTTGAGGCTGCCTGCAGTTGCAATTGCGGGAAGAAGCAAATGCGCAAGGCATTCCATGCCATTTAATCACTGACGCTGGACGCACACAGATAGCGCCTGGGTCAAAGACAGTTCTGGCCATTGGACCGTGGGGTAAGAGCAAGCTTGATGAGCTCACAGGGCATTACAAGCTGCTGTAGCCATGCGTCTCTAACATTGCTGCAATCCCTATAGTGAGTGACTGATGGTCGAACAAGACCAAAACCCTGCTGCAACGGCAGCATGAAGTGTTGTCTTAAGGCAATTGACGCCCTCTGACTTTGTAGCATTCACTGGTGCTTGATAAAAAGATGCGTTGCATGTGGGTAGGGCTTAGCATGTATAAAACTTCCCTCAGTGCAGAGAGCACTTCAGCGCCCTTTCCAAACCTTTTCGGTCACAATGCAAACTCTCAGGAGGCCTTGGCTGGCAGTTCCCTTTGGCCCTTATGATAAGCATTCAACCTATGTGGTTATGGCAGGTTCAGAATCTCATCTAATGCACAAAACGTGAGTGTTTATGCACGCACATGCATGTACATATGTATGCAATGGGTGTTGCAGCCTATTGATAGTCCTGATTGCTGCCCTAATGCAAGTGTTTATACCTGTATCAGCACAGTTGAAGGCTCTTGCATGCCACGAAGAGCTTGCTTGTGAAAGGTGTCTGCAGCACCAATACTCAAGGGTTGCCCTGAACATGAAAATCAGGTCAGACTCATCATGTGGCATCATGAAGCCCTTGAAGTGTGGAGTTTATGGCGCCAGTCAGACGGTGCCCAAAATAGCTGTGCTTGGACCATTGCCCACATAAACGATCTTAGGCTGTTGACTTAGGCTGTTGACTAATGACATGTTCTGGACGGCCTTCAGGTGTTGGGGTGCTGCTATGAAATCTGTTGCTGAGTCTGGCTTGATGCCTTTGCCAAGCAGCGACTGCAGAATTGCTTAGCTCTGTGCATATGACTTTGGAGTCACAGCTCTGATGAAAGTTCAGTTCTTGATGGGACTGCTGCCTCACTGGCACATGACTTTGCATCTCTACTGTTACTCACGGGGATCAAAACCAGCCATTTCCTTCATAGCTCTTCAAATCTGCATTGGATCTCAAACACACGTTCCCAAGGATACAATACTCTGCAGAGCCTAGTCAAATCCCTGGATCATAGAGCATCAGATACAGTATCCAGTGAAGCAATGTCAGGCATTTTACCAAGCTCTGCAAATCAGTGTATCCTTGGGAAAGTGCGTCTGATCCGATCTACCAAGGATACAGTATCCAGTCAAGCAACGTTGTGTTAGGCTGCGCAATGCGGCGAAATGCACCTTGGAAGCTGTGTTTACCGCCATAGGCAGTAGAATCGCTGACTGAAAACTCGAGAGTGCTGAGCCAATAATCACGGTGTTTGTTGCACTGTCCCAGCGGCCGGCCACAAGCGCAAGCACAATGCATGTAGAGCTGAGATTGGAGGTGGTGTTGGTGTTACACCTATATCAGCAGAGTACCTCAGCCATGTACAGTTGCTTGAAGGCAAGCAATTAATCCTGCTTGCTGCCCCCCCCGGGTTACCAAGGGTTCTAGTGCTTTTCCGAGCGCCCGGGGCATGGGCAGATGTGTGCTATCAGTAGGTACAGTAGGCCTGCTGTGTATATTAAACCAAAGACTAAAAGATTACTGGTACCATGAGTGACAGGACTGCGACTCTAGCAAACTTTGCACGATTGTCTTACTGCCAAAGTATGCCCCCACGCGTTTGTCAG